>Ga0310813_10001927_pt1 | contig 12590 bp, 28 predicted proteins | sample YN3metagenome_FD_203086 | JGI IMG/M metagenome (GOLD analysis project Ga0310813, IMG submission 203086) | Soil microbial communities from experimental microcosm in Duke University, North Carolina, United States - YN3 | ecosystem: Engineered > Artificial ecosystem > Soil microcosm > Unclassified...
CGCTTCGTGGCGACGACCCTTTTCGGCTTCCGCCTGTTCGTGCGTACGGGCCATTTGGTCCGATCGGACCTGGGTGTGCGCTTCGGCCGCCGCGAGCCCGAGTTGGTGTCCATGCTCTTGTCGCTGGGCACGCGTGTCATGCTCCTGCTGCAGGCGCTGCTTGGCCAGGTCCGCCTGCGCCTTGATGTGCGTCTGCTGCACGGTGAGATGGCCCTTGATCGCGGCATCGCGCAGCTTGGTCGCCGTATCGGTCTGCAGCTTCATCTGCGCCAGCGCCGTCTGGTGTTCCAGGTCCATCTGGTTCTGCTGCTGCTGGGCGGCTAGATCGCGCTCCTGCTCGGCGGCCTGCTGTTCCCCGGCCAGTTCCGCCAAGGCGCGTTCGTGCTCCAGTTCCTGGACGTGGCCTTCGGCGGTCTTGGTCGCGTTGATTTTGGCGATAAGGAGTTGGGTCTCCATCTTCATCGCCTCGATGCGCTCGCGCGACTGCATCTCGACGACCTTGGCCTGCCGCTCGTCGTGGAGTTGATTGATCTGCTGCGTCATGGCCTGGAGGAGTTGGCCTTGCTGCTGCAGTTTTTGGGCGGCTTGCGCGAGTTTGACTTCCGGATCGGTCCCCGGCTCGTCGTCCTGCAGTTGCGCCGGGACCATCTTGCGCAAGCGCTTGGCAATGAGTTCGGCGCCCGGCCAATCCATATTCTCCGCGAGCACATCGCCGATGGCCGGGGCCGCTGGCGGGAAGGCCTGCACAAACGCCGTCATCGCTTCGACCGCTTCCTGGCGGCGCGACTGATAACTCGGGCCCGTGCTCACCGTCACGTCGTAGCGACCCACCGAGAGGTCGTAAATCCCGGCGATCCCTTCGTCTAAGTCGTCCTGCGCGGGCACCGCATCGGGATTCCCCGCATGCACCATGACCATGCGCGGCTTGTCGTCGATGCCGAGAATGCGCACGACGCGCGGGGCGTCGTAGACCTTCGGAATGAGATCGAGCAGGATGCGGCCGAGCGCCCGCATGGCTCTGGCGAGGTTGTCGATCCAGTTGATGTTGGCGATGTCGCTCTGTTTCTGCCGCGCGACAATCGCCCGGGCGGCTTCCTGCGGGCCCTTCTCGCCGAGCGAGGCATCGTAGATGCCGGTCACGGCCTTCAGATCGTTGTCGGACTGTTTGGTCGCGGCGACAATCGCGGCAATCGCGGGCTCGATCGACTGCCGCTGCGGCGGCGGCACGAGCGTCCCACTCACGTCCTGCGGCTTGTACTGGAGGTAAGCGAAGTTGCGCCGATTGGCCATGCGCCACTGCGGCTCGTAGCCTTCGAGTTGCCCTTCGGCGGCGACAAAGGGACTACGCGGCGCGAGCGCAATCGCTTCGGTTTCGGCTGAGACCCAATAGTTATACATGCGCTGCGGGTCGCGCGCATCGCGCACCATGCCGCGCAGATCGAGTTCGCCGTTGATGTCGATTTCGTCGCCGAGCACCGGCACAATGGGAATCCAGCGGCCCGGCCAATCGCGCGTTTCGAGCACGGTCGAGCCCGTGATCTTCGCCCACTTCACCTGGCGCTTCGTGATCGTGCGCTGCCGGACGACCGAGACCCCAGACTCTTCGAGCAGTTGCTGAAAGGCCGGGTCGCTCAACACCGTCGCGGGCACTTCCTCTTTGTTCGAGAGCAGCGCCACGTGTTCGTCGACCGTTTCGACGTAGTAGTACTCCGCGATCCGCACCTTGCCCTCGGGCATCCAGTCCGGGGAGCGGTCGCCCACCGAGGTAAAGAGTTCGGCCGAGCGCGCGCGGTCTTCGCCATACCGGGCGACGAATTCGTCTTTCGGGATGTCTTCGATGATGAAGGCGTAGCGCGCGTCGTGATAGTCCGCTTCGGTCACGGCGGGATCGAAGTAGACCGTGAACGGGTTGCGCACGCGCTTGACCTTGACGTCTTGCTCCCAGGGATTGACTTCGTTCCACTCGGTGATGACGCGGAAAAAGCCGCGCCCCATCGTCACCTGGTGGTCACACGCCGTGTCGTAGGCGACGTCGGCTTGCGAGTTGATTTCGATGTGGCGAATGATGCCCTGGAGCACCTCGGCGGTCTTCGGATCGGAGCCCGAGTCGACCGGGTTGATGGTAATGGCGGGCTTGCTCTGGCGCTGCTGGTTCGTGACCTGACGAATGAAGACCGGGAGCCGATTGATGGTCAGGCACGGTCGCCCATCCATTTCGCGCTCGGCCTTGATGGCGTCGGGCCAGTGGAAGCTCGCGCGAAAGCGCTGATCTTCGAGCATGGCGGCCCGCACTCGCGCTTCGCGCTCGGCGCTGGCGCGAAAGCGCTTTTTGGCAAGCGTGAGGAGTGCATCCTGCTTGGCTGGCGACAGTTGCGTGTTTCGATCGACTGAAACCGCGACCGTGCCCTTCTCAGGATTCGGGCCGAGATACGGCGTCTGTGCCATCCATCCCGTGGACGCCAGCCGTCGTCAGGACAGGCGGAGTCTGCAGTTCCGCCGCCTGCGTGTTAGCAGAGTTTGTCGATTTTCGCCTTCGGCATGCTGTGGCTCAAGCCCTTGCTGCCGACCGGGCCCGAGGCCACACCAGCCACCTTCGACATCTGCGTCTTGTCCGGCGCAGTGGCGCCTTTTTCGGTGGGGGTCTTCTGTCCCTTCATGCGTTTACTCCTGAGAGAAAAGCGGGCGGCCCGGCTCTCTCCGGCGCCGCCCCACGACCACGTGGGTGCGGCTATTGAATAGCACACCTTCAGGGCCCCTCGATCGGATTTCCCTGGACGTCGACCTGCTCGACTCGATGCCGCCCTCGGAGATACCACTCCAGCCACGCCTGCCGATCGCAATCGCTGCAGGGACCCGTGTAGAGCCCATGCACCTGTGTGCGGTAGCCGAGGTGGCCACACTGCGGACAGGTGACGAGCACGGCGTCGAGTTGATGTTGGTCGTAGCTCATTCGCGTCGATAACTCGCCCACAGCGAGGCATACATTGCTAAATCGGTGCGCGAGTCCTGCACGCTCTCGTTCTCCGGTGGCTTGCCGTTCGCGAGGAGTTCCCGCAGCCGTGCCGCCTTGATGCCAATCAGGACGCGAAACACCGTATCAATCGAGCAGCCCGCCATGGCCGCCGCGAATTCAAAATTCGAATACGGGTTGTCGTCTTGGGCGTAATCGCTGTTCTTGCGGTCGTGGAGCGCGCGCATCTCGTCGAGTTGCGCGTCGAATTTCGGGTTGCAGGACATCCTTAGTCGCCTTCTCGCGTATAGAAGCCGCCATCGGTGCGGCGATTCGACCCACCGCGTCGGATGTTCTCGCGGCTGAGGGTGTTGGCTTCCGCCGAGACGCGACCATCGAGATGCGTGCGGCCTGGGGATTCGTCCGCATCGGTCGGGCTGAAATGGGCGTGGGGATGACGCGGATGCATGAATTCGATCATGGCGAAATTCGCGACATCGATGAGCCATTCGGTGTTGCCGGTCTCGGCATACTTCAGTAGACGCTGCTGCAAGCTCGCGATGGCATCGCGCTTGAGCGGATAGGCCTCCGCGACCGCGCCGTATTTGAAGTAGCTCATCGCCATGCGCGCCGCCATCCCCTCGACAAACGTCTCGCTGAATTCGGTATCTGGCGCAATTTGTATGCGTCCCATTTCATCCAATCCTGACGAGCAGCGAATACGGCTTGTAACCGTAGTGCCGCAGATATTCATCCGGGTGCAGCCAGAGGTCCCGGCCGCCTTCAATGATGCGGCCTTCCCACAACACACAGACGTGGTCTTGGCCGCGCTTCTTCACATTCAAAATCCCGCTGTCTTCGTCGATGTTGTAAAAGCCCCGACGCACCAATTTCATGTCGCAGCCGAGCATGTCGCACGCCTCGCGAATCTCGGTCCACGACATGCCGGTCTCCAGCACGGCGGGCTGCGCTTGCACGGCGGCCGAGAGCGCCTCTTCGTAGTTGACCAGGCACGCCATGGCGATCGTCGCCACCGCACAGTCGCCATTGAGGCCATTCTGCGGCATCAGGCGTGTGAAGGAAGGAAAGAGCGGGGCCGTCATGGTTGTTCGCAGCCGCAGAAATAGCAGATCTCGGCCGTGCCGATGTCGCGCTCGCACTCGACGCAGTTACGCATCGGTCCACCCGTTCATGGCCGCCGCTTCCCAGGCCATCTGCTCGACGTCGGCGGCGCGCAGGTCGTCGGTTTGCCCGCGATGCTGACTACAACGCCAGTGGACGTGAAGCTCACGGTCGGTAAAACAGCCGCATAGCTCCAGGGTTGTCGGGCCATCAGTCCACCCAGTTGGGGTACGCTGTGCCGCCATCCCAGTGCACTAACTGGATCGCGGTCGTCGCCGCAATCGTGATGCGATGCAGTCGCTCGGCGGCTGCGCAAAAGATGTAATCCTCGGGCGCGGTGATCGCCACCCGCTGACCGTCAGGGGTCGTGCCGAGCAGGTCTGAGGTCGAAAAGGCCAGGCCCTGCCACCACTCTCCACTGAGATCGAGCAGCATGCAACCGGTCGAGACGCGCAAGGTCGGCTCGCTCCACGTGCGACGGCCCTGCAGGTCCTGGAGCGTATAGCGCACAGGGTTGTAGATATCGCCGTGATCGACGGCGATGCTCGTCTCCCCGGACCCGTCCTTGAGCGCGACGACCCCGCCGAGAATCTGTGCGCCGCTGCGCTGCATCTCGTCGTAGAGGACCATGAACCAGTCCTCGCCGAGCGGCTCGACATCGGCATCGAGATAGAGCAGGTGCGTGCAGTCTTCGTTGGCGGCTTGCGCCAGGGCGAGATTGCGCGCGTAACAGAGCAGGCTCGTGCGCGGACGCAGCGCTCCGGCGGTTTTCGGACGCGGGCCGCCGCGTTCTAAGGCGACGAGCGCTTCGGCATGCCGCACGCCGCCGTCATAGGTCGGCGTCGCGATCAGGAGTTTCATCCGCGTCGAGTCCCCACCCGCGACTGCCGTCCACGCTCCCGGCCGCCAGCGCGAGTGCGATCACGGCGACCATGATCAGCGTCAGCGCGATCCCGAGTCCCATGGGTTTGCTCCTGGACGAGGCGATAGGCGACCATCGACATGCGCCGCCCATCCGCCCCGCGTGTGTGTTTGCGCGTTTTGACCGCTTTGCCCTTGGCGACAAGTTGATTCAAGCGGCGCGAGGCCGTGTAGTAGTGCACGCGGAACAGATCCGCGAATTCCTGAATGGAGATCGCCGACTGGTCGTCCTCATGGACTTCCAGGCCCGCCTCGGTCAGGGCCTTTAGCCATTCATCGCGATTGATGCCGCTGGTGCTGGGCACATCACTCTTCATCGCTGCGATCGAAGGTCCAGATCTTGCGGCGGTAGTAGTGCTCTTCGTCGCCGCGTCGGATGCAAATGCCGCCCACTTGCGGTTCACTGAGTCGTCCACCAGGCACCTTCCAGACAAACGGTGTTTTGCCTTGCCACGCCGGGGTCACAATGGCCGCCGCATAGCCTTTCGCCGAGTCAATCCCGACGGCGATGTGACGGTGGCGATGACTGCGCACGATGTAATCGGGCGGTTCCCGGTTCCACCGCGCCGCTTCGACGTAGGAGGCCGCCAGTTCGGCATTGACCGCACTGGCTTCATGCGCCGCACTCGATGTCGTGCCGATGTGATGCAGCAGATGCACGAGCGGGCCGTCCGGTCCGCCGACCCGTTTCCACAAGTCGTAGCGGGCGTGTTGGCCGAGGCGATTCGGTTTGGCGCCGAGCGCTTTGGCGAGCGCCTCTTCGTTGACGCCCGATTCCCCGACATGCGCGGCGGTGCCGCGAATGTGGTAGTAGTGGCCGCCCTGGGCGTGCACGGCCGCCACGATCGGGCCGAGTGCCGCTTCGGCAATCTCCAACTGGTCGCCGATGTTGTGCGAGACCTGGGTGGTCGAGCCGTGATGCACGCCGTCGATGACGTCGCCGTTGTGCACCAGATCGTAGGGCTCGCCGCGTGTCACTTCCGGCACCCACTCGTCCCAGAACTGGCGCCAGAGCGTCCACATCTTCTGTTGAAATTCGCTCGCCTGATAGGTTCCGCCATCGTCGAGCGATACGGGCTCGGGGGGACAGAGCCCCAAGCGACAGCCGCAATGCGTATCGGAGACGACGACGAGATTACGAATCGGCTGCGGGGGCGTCGAGTCGGCCATCCGCCTCGTCTACGGAGAAAGAGACGAGCGGGCGCAAGAGGTCACGTACTTGCGCCCGGGTGGCCGGATCTCCGATCTCCGACACGATGCGCTCAAACTCGGCGCGCGTCTGAATGCGGCGCGCGAGGAATCGAATCTCCTGCAGATCGAGCGCAATTTGTTGCCGCAAGGCCTGCTCGTTGGGTTCTTTTACCGAGCGGAGCGGCGTAAAGATTTTGTCCATCAGGCCAGGGTGATCGTGCCTGTGCTGGTGAGGGTGAACGTGCCGCTGGCATTGGTGGTGACCGTCAGCGGCTCGCGGATGGCAAGCTCGCCCACCGGCCACGCAAAGGTGCCAGTTGATGTCGTCGGCATCACCCACACGTAGCCGAGCGTGTCGTTGAGCGGGGGCCACGTCGGGGTCGTCCAGATGACGTCATCGCTCACGGAGGTGACGGGAGGCACCGTCGTTGTCTCCGGCTCCACCATCGCGTCTGGCGCACTCGCGGGCGCCGATGCCATCCGTGTGGCCGCCAGCGCCGCCACCGGTGCCGCCGCGACCGCTGCCGCCCCGAGCCCGAGGCGCTTCAAGAAGGACCGCCGATTCATCCCGCCTCCTTATTTGGATTTCTTTACATGCGCCGGTTTGTGCTTCATCGACCCCGACGCGAAGTCGTGCAGTTGCTGGTGCGTCATCGAGGCGCGCACCTGCTTGGCTTTCGGGAAGGTGGCGCCGTGTTCGGCCGCCGCCATCAATCGCTGTTGCGCTTTCGATTTACTCGGCATCGTGCCTCTTGGTTGCAATGTGATAGAGCGCCGCGAGCAGCACCGCCACCGGCGTGCAGACGATCGTCCACGCCGCCGCCTTCAGCATTTCCCCGATGACGAGCATGAACGCTTGATCAGCCACAATCCCCCTCGCCGTACTCGTCATCGCTGATGAAAGCGACATCGTCGCCGGTCATCGAAAATGGGCTGCCGCCGTGGATGACACAGTTGGTGACCGTGACCCGCGTGACGCGGCCGGGTAGCGCCGATAAGTACATATCTGGCCATAGCGTGATGCCGACGCCAGACTCGCCGTCAAATTCACACCGATCGAAGTGCACATGATCGATGCCCGTCGCTTGCGCGCACCGATGGATAGCCATCACCGCCTGCGGCGTGAACCGCTCGCCGCGATAGGTCAGGTCACTCATACCCCTTCCACTCTCCCGCACGTGATGCAGCGCGTCGTGGTCTCGGTCCAGGCATAGCGGTCGTGCAGCGCCAGGGCATGCATCACGCGGTGAAATAGCCGGAACCACCAGGGCCGGGCGCGATACTGGCGGCGCAGGTCACGCCCCATCGGCCTCGTCCTTCTCTTTCTTCTTGACGATCGACCGAAAGGATGGCAAGGGCTCGCTGTCGGGAATCAGACGCGGCGGATTGAAGGGCAGCAGTTCGCTTTCCCGTGCCACTAGAATCCAGCCCATCGACACCTTGCTGTCGGCATGCTCTTCGCGCACGCAGACAATCGAGGCGGGTGTATTGGGGCTGACCATGAGCGCCCAGCGCGGTTGCTCTGGATCGCGCGGAATGTAGCCCATCGTGCCCTCCCACGCTCACTGGAAGTCCTCGGGGCCTTCCTGATACCAATAGAGCCCGTACTCAGCCAAGATTTCGACCTCGATATCGCGCACAGCGATCTCTTCGTTGGCACAGGTCCACGCGACGGCACCCTCGACAGTCGACTGGGTCGTTACCAAGCCCAGCACTTCCGGTATCGCTGCGCGCTCGCCTGTCAGAGTCGTGACGTTGACACTGACCAAGAACACGGGCAACAGAGTGTGGCTAGGTTATAGCACACCCCCTAGCCGTTGTGGTTACGATTTCTTTTTGGCTTGCTCGATGGCCTGCTGCTCGGTGCGCGTCGTGGTGACCGTGACCGGCGGTTTGCTCTTGTTGCCGGATGCTGCCATGCCTCCGTCTCCTTGTTAGACGACTAACGACCCGACCGACGGCGGTCGATCAGGTCTTCCAGATACAGCCCGGCAAGCAGCATGAGGACCCCGAAGATAACCTCTTCGAGCCGCGTGAATTGGCCGCCCCACCAGGTCACCGGTCACGCACCACCGGCAGCCCCGCCACCTGCTCGACGCACAACCGCTGGCCCGAGGCGACATCAACCGGATAACAGGGGCTCGGCATGGGCGCCGGGATGAGCGGGGCACAATAGGGCGCCGGATGCGCGCACCCAAACGCCGCGACGAGCGCCAGGACCAGCGCCAGTAGCACCCACTTCATTGCCGGGTCAGCGGCAGGCCCATATGCTTGGCCTTGCGCGCCAGCTTGCGATAAATCGTGCGGTATTCCTCGCGCGAGATCCCGTGCCGGTCCGTGGCGAGACAGCGCGTGACGAAGACGTCTTCGCCCTCGATGACAATGGAGATAAGGGCCTGGGGCTGCGCCATCAGCCCTTTGGCCAAAATCATCCCGAGCACGTGCGCGAGGCGGTCGCGCGGAATTCCGAGTTCATCCATGTCTCACATCCCCAGCCATCCTACGCCCGCGTGGCCTTCCTGGTAGACAAACACGGGCACTTTGGCTGGCTCCTCGGTCGGTTTGAGTTTCGCACGCGAGAGCGCCGAGCGCACCGCGTAGCGCGTGGCGTCCATCAAGTGGTCGTTGACCTTGACGATCTTGCCGTCCTTGCGGTGATACTGCCGGAATTCGGTGAGCCACTCGCTGCAGGTCGACCACACCTTGAAGCGGCCGGTCAACATGCGGTTATACAGGTCGGTGACGCCCGCTTCCACGGCTTTGTCGGGCGTGTTGATGTCGACCCCGGCCTTCCGATATAGCTCAATGACTTGTGTGGAATCGTATTCGGTCACCATCAACGCCTTCGCGTCCCCGACCCCCGGAATCCAGAGCGGGTGTTGTTTGGTGCCTTGCGCCTTGAGCGCTTCAATGTGGTCCGCTTTGCTGCGGCTGTCGCTTTTGTAGCAGTGCGTCAGATACACGCAGTCGGCGTCGCGGTCCCAGGCCAGCCAGATAATGGCGGTATAGCCTGCCCCGGCATCGGTGTCGAGCCCAAAGCAGCGCGCCCAAAAGTCGGGCACCTTCTGCAACGGGTCCACCTTCAGCCGCTCTTCATCGAAGGGATAGACCAGGCCCGAGCCGAGGATCGGCATCCCTTTCGTACGCGCGCTGCGCTGATAGGCGGGGATAGCGGCGTAGAGTTCATCCTTCTCGGCTTGCGAGAGATGCGGCACGTCATCCCAGACGACGTTGCAGACGTAGCGGCTCATCGTGGATTGGGCCCCTGTGGCGTCGGCGCGGGCTTGGGCCACTGGCAGTCACCTTTACCGCAATAGGGCGTCCGGATGTTTGGCGTGCACTTGCAGTGTCGGGTCATACGCGCGGGCTCCAGGGTGGTGGATTGAGCCACCGCTGCGCCGACACGGGCGCGCTCGTCACGCACCCGCAGGCCACGCAGTAGAGCCAGCCGCTGATATAGCGCAGCGGCTCCTGCCAACAGCGCTGGCAGCGGCGGTCGCGGACGCGTGCGTTGATGCGCTCATGCACGGTCATGCGCGTGCGTCCTCGGGCGTCGGCACAATCCCACCGGCCGGGAAACTACCTTCCGGCAGAAACAAATTCACCACGCCGGTGGGTCCTTGCAGCGGCGTGAACGTCAACATGACAATTCCGCCCTTGAATTCCCCGGTCGCCATCGTGCGCAGAATGCACTCGGTGTAGACATCCTCGGGCGGCTCCTCGTCGAGCCAAATGACGTGCTGCTCGGTGCCTTCAAACGCGGGCCGTCCCTGGTCGTAGCTTTTGATGACGAGTGTGGACACGCCGCCCGTGACATGCCGCACCCAGACGGTGCCCACCTGGCCGGGCCCTTTCATGACGCTCTTGATGATGGCGTGCGCCGGGATCATCCCCGTGCCTCGGGCCGTGTCTTCCCCGAGCAGTTTCTTTTGCAGAATTTCCTTCGCCTTCTCGTTGGTCGTGCCCGCGCACCAGGCGTTAATGGGGCTGTCGAAGCGCTTGCCGACCCACCAGTCGGGATATTCCCCCGTCAGATGCAAGGCGAGTTCGAAGCTGCCCGCGTCGGTTTTACCTACGCGGTTGGCGGCAATCATCGCGCGCTCGCGGTGCTGGGCGCCCATCTTGAAAAACTCCAGCATCTTCGGATAGAGCGTGCGCCGATACGGGCCGGTCTCGGGGAAATAGCGCTTGATCTTGTAGCTGCGGCGACGCAGGAGTTCGGCTTCGAGTTGCGGCAAGTTGGCGACGACGTCTTTGAGGAGGGTCTCGTTACTCAGATCCATCCGTCAACTGCTTGGGCGCAATCAATTCGCCCTCATGGACGGCGGTCGGGACCGAGGCCTTGCGCGCCAGGTTGATGAGCGTCTCGATCTCTTCGTCGCTCAGGTGCTGAAACTGCCCGACGTTGAATTGCTGCTGAATGACGACTTCGTCCTTGGACTTCAAGCCGTTGCGATCGAGGACATCGAAGGCGGCGCGCAGTTGCAGTTCGGGTTTGACGTATTTGCCCTTGCCCGGACGGATGTTCTTCATCAACACGTCCAGTGCGGGGTCGACCATACCCGCCAGCCGTACGCGGGCGGCCTGGCGGACTTGTGGGGCGCTGCCGCCGTGCATGCGGCACACCGTCGAGCCTTTCATCCGCGACTGCGTGCAGGGGTCACCCGAGCGCTTGTGCGCCACGCAGCGGGCGTGATGATCCTTCCCGCATTTGCTGCAGAGCGCGCGGGTGGGGTTGGAGGATGGTAAGGGGTCGCCAGTTTGTTGACGCGCTGCCACGGCGTCAATATACGGGTATTACTCGCGGGGTTTCAACTGCCCATAGCGCACGTGCGGCGCCTGGAGGAGGCATCGTTTGGTCCAGCCAATGCCGTTGGCGCGGGCCAGCGACTTCAGGTAGGCAAGCTGAAAGGTGCGCGGCGTCCGGCGATGCCAGTGGAAGGTGTATCGCTCACCGGTCTGCCGCACGGTCGCCAGCGCGAGTTGGACATTGGCCGCTAGATAGGTCTGGCACTGCTGGTATTTGCGCGTGTTCATCACTTGTAGGTCTCCTGCGGGGCTTCCTTCAGATGCCAGAACGAGAGATTGACCTGGGCCTCGATGTAGCGCCGACATTTCTGATATTTGCCGTGGTCGCGCATGTTACCAGCCCTCTGAGGTCCAGCCGAGATCGAACGTGCTGGTCGTGCAATCACTGGGGGCGGTCTGAAAGAGACACACCAAGACGAGGGCGCCGGTCTCGGGGTCGCCTTCCGCCCGGACATGCCAGCCGGTGTAGTTGTAGGCGCCGCGCTCCTGCGCATTCATGGTCTCCCGAAGCCAATGCGCCTGGAAGGCGGTGTCGACCTCCGGGAACGCCGCGAAGCGCATCTCGGGCTCGCCCGAACTGACCCCAATCTGGGCGCAGGCTGCCAAATAGGTGCGGCAGGCGCTCTTGCGCGTCGTCCACATCGCGCTAGCTCACTGGCCGTTCGTCAAAGGTGAGCCAGTGACTCTCGTCGCTCGTGCGCGTGTAGCGGAGATAGCACTTGAAGATGCGGGCCTGGGCGACGGCAGACCAACCAATCGTGACCTCATAGATGCGATTCGTCTTCGTGTGGGTTGGATTGGGCCCACCCGTGAATGTGGGGTCTTTCAGCAGTTGCACTAACAGGTTCTGCTGCGCCGCTTCGGTGACCACGCCTGGATGAATGCCGAAGGTTCTGACCCACTCCGGCGTCTCGTCGAGCAGTAGTCGCGCCACCGTCTGCAAATACTGGAGGCATTCCACGCCCTGCGGGTCTGGACTGTCCATCTGTGCCACCGTCGCCGGAAAGCCGAGCGCGGCGAAATAGAGCGCAATCGCAAAGGCTCTGGGCCGCACGTCGAGCACACCTGTTAATTGTCTAACGCCACGGCGCTGGGTTCACTCGTCCCGCGCTGCGACCACGCCCACTCCTCCAGCGTCGGCGCGGTGGTGGGCGCACTGGCGCGTTGCCCCGCTTTGTAGCCGATGCTGTAGTAGCGCCGATATTCCTGCATCAAGTATTTGGCGACCGCGACGGCGGGGATCCGCTGCTGGCTGTCCATCATCGTTTTACACGCCGCGAGCACGCGATGCAGCACGCGCCGTTCGCGACGCACGCGATTGGCGCGGACCGCGTTGGCCGTTTGGGCGCGACCGAGATTGGCTTCGCCGACCGCCTTGGTGCTGCAGCGCCTCGAACAATACCACGACCAGACCTTGCCGTCCACGAGGCGAGGCGGGAGTTTGGTGCGGTGACGCCCAAAGCGGCGGCGCACGTGTTTCCCACACGTCGGGCGGAGACACAATGGCGGCGTCACCGCATGAGCCCGTGTCGTCCTCGCCACTCCGCTCATCGTCCGTGATCCTCCCCGAACAGTGGTTGAACTAATCGCGCCTGTC
>Ga0310813_10001929_pt1 | contig 12584 bp, 10 predicted proteins | sample YN3metagenome_FD_203086 | JGI IMG/M metagenome (GOLD analysis project Ga0310813, IMG submission 203086) | Soil microbial communities from experimental microcosm in Duke University, North Carolina, United States - YN3 | ecosystem: Engineered > Artificial ecosystem > Soil microcosm > Unclassified...
AGCTCCCAGGGGATGCCGGCGTGCTTGATCGACGTCAGGGGCGACGCGCCCGTGCCGCCGTCGTAGCCGCTGATGAGGACGACGTCGGCCTTGGCCTTGGCGACGCCGGCCGCGATGGTGCCGACGCCGACTTCCGCGACGAGCTTCACGCTCACGCGGGCGCGGTCGTTCGAGCACTTGAGGTCGTAGATGAGCTCCGCGAGGTCCTCGATGGAGTAGATGTCGTGGTGCGGGGGCGGCGAGATCAGGCCCACGCCCGGCGTCGCGTGCCGGACCTTGGCGATCCAGGGGTAGACCTTGCTGCCGGGCAGCTGGCCGCCCTCGCCCGGCTTGGCGCCCTGGGCGATCTTGATCTGCAGCTCCTGCGCGTTCGTCAGGTAGTAGCTGGTGACGCCGAAGCGGCCGCTGGCGACCTGCTTGATGGCGCTGTTGCGGCTGTCGCCGTTGGCGTCCTTCACGTAGCGCTTCGGGTCCTCGCCGCCCTCGCCGGTGTTCGACTTGCCGCCGATCCGGTTCATCGCGATGGCCAGGCCCTCGTGGGCCTCCTTCGAGATCGAGCCGTAGGACATGGCGCCCGTCTTGAAGCGCTTGACGAGCGACTCGACCGACTCGACCTCCTCGATCGGGACCGGATTCTCGGAGAACTTGAGGTCCATCAGGCCGCGGAGCGTGTTGAGCCGCTTGGACTGGTTGTTGACGAGATCGCTGTACTCCTGGAAGACCTTGTAGTTGCTCGTCCGGCAGGAGTACTGGAGCCGGTGGATCGTCTCCGGGTTGAAGAGATGGTGCTCGCCCTCGCGGCGCCACTGGTACTGGCCGCCGGCCTCGAGGACGTGGCCGTTGGTCGGCCGCTCGCTGTACGCCTTCTCGTGGCGCATCCGGACTTCCTTCGCGACCACGCCGACGCCCACGCCGCCGACCCGCGACGCGGTCCAGGTGAAGTACTTGTCGACGAGATCCTGGCCCAGGCCGATCGCCTCGAAGATCTGGGCGCCGCGGTAGCTCTGGATCGTGGAGATGCCCATCTTGGAGATCACCTTCACGATGCCCTTGTTGACCGCCTTCACGAAGTTCTTCACCCCGTGGTAGTAGTCCGTCGTGATGGTCTTGTCGTGGCAGAGGTCGCTGATGGTCTCGAACGCCAGGTACGGGTTGATCGCCGCGGCGCCGTAGCCCAGCAGCATCGCGAAGTGGTGCACCTCGCGGGGCTCGCCGGACTCGAGGACGAGGGCGATCTTCGACCGCGTGCCCTCGCGGATGAGGTGGTGGTGCACGCCCGACACCGCCAGCAGCGCCGGGATCGGGCCGTTCTCGGCGTCCACGCCGCGGTCCGAGAGGATCAGCAGGTTCACGCCGTCGGCCACCGCCTCGCTGGCGGCGTTGCAGAGCATCGACATCGCGATCTCGAGGCCGGGGCCGTCGTCCTTCACGCGGTAGAGGGCGTTCAGGGTCCGCGCCGTGAAGCCCTTCCAGTTCGACAGTCCCCGGAGCTTCTCAAGCTCCTCGTTGGTCAGGATCGGCGACTTCAGCTTGATGTGGCGGCAGGACTCGGGCTGCGGGTCCAGCAGGTTCCGCTCCGGCCCGATGGTCGTGTCCGTGGACATGATGATTTCTTCGCGGATCGCGTCCACGGGCGGGTTGGTGACCTGGGCGAAGAGCTGCTTGAAGTAGTTGTAGAGCAGCTGCGGGCGCTCCGAGAGGACGGCCAGCGGCGTGTCCGTGCCCATCGAGCCGATCGGCTCGACGCCGTTCTCGGCCATCGGGCCCACGAGGATCTTGATGTCCTCGGTGGTGTAGCCGAACGCGTGCTGGCGCTGCAGCACCGTCGCGTGGTCGGGCTCGATCACCTTGGCGGCCTGCGGGACGCTCTCGAGCGGGACGAGGTTGTCGTCGAGCCACTTGCGGTAGGGCTTCTCGAGCGACATCTGCCGCTTGAGCTGCTCGTCGCCCACGATGCGGTGGAGGTTGAGGTCGACGAGGAACATGCGCCCCGGCTGCAGGCGTCCCTTCACGCGGATGTCCTGGGCCGGGATGTCGAGCACGCCGACCTCGCTGGCAAGGACGACGAGGTCGTTCTTGGTGACGTAGTAGCGCGCGGGCCGCAGGCCGTTGCGGTCGAGCACGGCGCCGATGCGGCGGCCGTCGGTGAACGCGATGAGCGCCGGTCCGTCCCAGGGCTCCATCAGGGTGCCGTGGTACTCGTAGAACGCCTTCTTCTCGGCGCTCATGGACTCGTGGCCGCTCCAGGGCTCCGGGATCATCATCATGGCCGCGTGCGGCACGGAGCGGCCCGTCAGCGTCAGGGTCTCCAGCACGTTGTCGAACATGCCCGAGTCGCTGCCGTCGGTGTCGATGACGGGCATCGTCGTGTTCATGTCGTCGCCGAAGAGCGGGGACTCGAAGAGCCGCTCGCGGGCGTGCATCCAGTTGATGTTGCCCCGGAGGGTGTTGATCTCGCCGTTGTGGGCCACGTAGCGGTACGGATGCGCGCGCGCCCAGTTCGGGAACGTGTTCGTGCTGAAGCGCGAGTGGACGAGCGCGAGGGACGACTCGACGTCCTTGTCCCGCAGCTCCGGGTAGTAGGACGTGAGCTGGCTGGACATCAGCATGCCCTTGTAGACGATCGTCTTGTAGGACAGGCTGGGGACGTAGAACTGGCCGCGCTGCGCGATCGTCGAGGCCTTCACCTGGTTCTCGACGCGGCGGCGGATGACGAAGAGCTTGCGCTCGAAGGCCATGTCGTCTCCGATCGCGTCGGAGCGGCCGATGAAGATCTGCCGCACGAAGGGCTCGCCCGCCTTCGCGGTGGGGCCGAGGTCGGCGTTGTTGGTCGGCACCGTGCGCCAGCCCAGCACCCACTGGCCCTCGTCGAGGACCGCCTGCTCGAACATCGCCTCGCACTGGCGGCGCGCCTCGGGGTCCTGCGGCAGGAAGACCATGCCCACGCCGTACTCGCCGGCGCGCGGGAGCTTGAGCTTCTGCTTCTCGCACTCGCGGGCGAGGAACTTGTGCGGCTTCTGGAAGAGGATGCCGGCGCCGTCGCCCGTGTTCGTCTCGCAGCCGCAGGCGCCGCGGTGCTCGAGGTTGACGAGCACCTGCACCGCCTGCGCGATGATGTCGTGCGAGGGACGGTCCTGGAGATCGGTCACGAAGCCGACGCCGCACGCGTCGTGCTCGTGGGCCGGATCGTAGAGACCTTGTTTGCCCGGAGGCACTTTGTGGGTCATTTGCCGTTACCTCTGGAGGCCAGCTTGCCGGGGGTCTTGTGTCCCGCGGCGTAGAGGCCCGACACCGGCTGGTCCTCGGAGATCGGATCGTCGGGCTGTCTGAGAAGTTCGATGAAGCGCTGCGCGGTCGGGCTCGGCGTCGGGCTGCGGCGGTGCAGGATGCCCAGCGGCCGCGTGAACCGGGCGTCCTGGAGCGGGATGGCCGCGACGGTGCCCGCCCGCACCTCGCGCTGGAGCGCGGGCAGCGGCAGCAGCGCCACCCCGGCGGCGATCTCGATCGCCTGCTTGATGTTCTCCACGTTGTCGAATTCCAGCACCACGTCTACGGACACGCCGTGGTCGCGGAGGAAGCGGTCGACCTTGCGGCGGATCACGAGGTCCTTGTCGAAGCCCACGTACTTAAGGCCGTTCAGGGCCGAGACCTTCACGCGCCCCTCAGCGACGAAGGGGTGCGTCGTCGCGCAGGCCACCACCATCTCCTCGTCGCGCCAGGGGAGCGCCTGCAGCTTGCGGGTCGGCTCGGGGAACGAGATCAGGCCGAAGTCGGCCGTCCCGTCCAGGACCCGCTCCGTCACCCGGTCGGGGTGGAGGTATTCGATCTCGACCTGCACGCCGGGCTGCTGCGCCACGAAGCGCTGCACGTACTGGCTCATGTCGCGCAGCCCCACCGAGTAGATCGCGGCCACCCGGATGGCCACCTCGAGCGGCCGCCCGTTGCCGTTGCCGTTCCCGTTGCGGATGGAGGACTCGACTTCGAGGTATTGCTCGACCAGCTTCTTGCAGCCGTCGTAGTACGCCTTCCCCGGCGCGGTCAGCTGCAGCGGGCGGCAGGAACGGTCCACGAGCTGGACCCCCAGCCGCTTCTCGAGCTGGTTGACGATCTGGCTGACGGCGGACTGCGAGATCTGGTTGGCGTTGGCCGCCCTCGAGAAGCTCTGGTTGCGCGCCACGTCGCAGAACACCTTCAGCGCCTCGAATTGCATCCCCAGATCCTACTATTCACAATACTAATGTCAAGAATTTAGTAGATGAGAGTTTCTAATGTAATGAGATAGCAGCTAGAACGCCAGGGGTGACAGAAAAGCGACGCGGGTGCCCGCAAGGGGCTCGAGTCCAAGGGGATGGGTTACCCGGGGAGGACGAGTTCCTTCAGGAGGGCCGGGGCGCCCTTTCCCCGCCAGCGCTCCAGGAACTCCCGCGTGAGGCGGGCGTCGGCGCCCCAGGCTTCCGTCAGGACCGCCACCACCGCCTCCCGAACCTGGGGCGACTTGTCCCGCATGAGCGACTCACAGATGTAGAAGGCGGCCTCGACGTCCCCCATCTGCCGCGTGCGAAGCAGCACCCCCATGGCGGAGGCCCGCCGCTCCCAGATGTTCTCCGAGAGCGTCCAGTGCTTCAGGACGCGGCACCAGGAGCGGTCCCGCTTCACGAGGCTCCCCAGGAGGTCGATCGCGATGCCGTCGCAGTGGTCGGGGCTGCGGACCGCCTTGAGCCAGCCCTTGAACTCGGCCCAGTCGTCGTGGTCCAGGCGCCGGACCAGCGCCGCCACCATGTGGATCGCGGTCGAGCGCTCCTCGTGCCAGCGGCTCTTCCAGAGGGCCCGCGCGGTCGAAAGCAGCCCGTCCAGGGTCCGGTCCCGCCGGTGCCGCCGCGCGATCTCGCGGGCGAGCGCCCTCACCTGCGGCGGGATCACGCCGTGAAACGAGAGCGGCGAGTGCAGCGCCGAGCGGGCCAGCGCCGCAGCCGCGGGGTTCGACATCGACTTGAGCCGACGCCTCACCTCGTCCACTTCGCGGCGCGTGTCCGGCAACTTTCCCAAAGGTCCGTCCTCTTTCCTACTTGGGTACTATAATCCATCGGTCCAGCCGGAGGGGGGAGATGGCTCATTTCCTGTTACGGGCGGCGCACGCCTCGGTCGTACTCCTCGAAGTGATCGCGCTCGTCTGGGTCGGCAAGAAGGCGTTGGAGTTCGCCACCCGCACCCGCTTCCGCGAAGAGCTGATGGTCAAGGACAACCCCGCCGCCGGGGTCGCGCTGGCCGGCTTCACGCTCTCGCTCTTCCTCGCCATCAGCGGCCTCCTGGACGGGCAACCCAGCACGCTCGCGCACGACGCCCTGGTGACGGGCATCCACGGGATCGGCGCCATCGTCGCCATCGTGATTTCGTCCTACCTGTGGCGTCCCCTGGTCCACGTCACCCTCCGCGAGGACATCCTCACGGCCCGGAACGTGGGCGCCGGGCTCGTCACCGCGTCCGTCCTCGTGGCCAGCGGCCTGATCTACCGCGGCGCCGTCCACAACCAGGGAGAGGATTACGCCGTCGTCGCCGCCTTCTTCGCGATCGGCGAAGGCGCGCTGCTGCTCTATCTCCTCCTCTATGAGTGGGTGACGCCCTACAACGTGTACGAGGAGATCTCGGCGAAGACCAACGTCGCCGCCGCCATCTCGTTCTCCGGCGCCACCATCGCGGCGGGCCTCATCCTGGGCAACGCGGTCGAGGGCTCGTTCTCGACCTGGAAGGAGTCCATCAGGGACGCCCTGCTCTACATGATCCCGCTTCTGGGGCTGCCCTTCGTCCGGCTCCTGCTCGTGAACGGCCTCTTCCTGGGCTTCGGCAGCGTCAATCGCGAGATCGTCGAGGACCGCAACACGGCCGCGGGACTCGTGGAAGCGTCCTCGTACGTCGGCATGGCGCTCTTCGCGGTCCACTTCATGGGATGACATGGCCAAACCGTTCGGAAAACCCGTCCACCACGGCCGGACCCTGACGAAGGGCCTGAGGCTGACGATCGCCATCTGGGTTGCGGCCCTGCCGGCCTATTTCCTCTGCGCCTACGCGTCGAAGAAGTTCGCCACCCTGTCCGAGAGCCCGTTCTTCTGGCCGGCCACCTGGATCTTCACGCTCTTCTACGCGATCGCGTTCACCCGCTGGCTGGCGATGCGGCCGACGCCTCGGCCTCCCGGCGGCGCTCGGACCGGCCGCATGATCGGCTATGTCCTTCTCGCCTTCCTGATCGCGTTCCCGAGCGGCCTCGTGTCCTCGCTCCTCTACGAGCCCGCGTTCAAGCTCGCCAACGGCCTCGGATCGCTCGGCGGCCCCAGCGTGGAGTACGCGATGGTCGACAAGGTCGACTCGCAGTGGGTCCTCGACTCCCCATACTGGTCGCACGACTTCAAGTGGACCGTGAAGAACGTCACGGCGGAGCAGTCGGAGCTGACCCCCGGCTCGCTCGCGAAGATCACGCTCCGAACCGGCCTGCTCGGCGCCCGCCGGATCGAGTCCATCGAGTACACGGTGCTGAAATGAGGATGGCAGCGCCCGAGATCGTCGACCGCATGTCGATCGACTACCTGATGTGGAACGCGTACGTCGACGGCCGCCTATCCGCGCTGGCCGAGCCGGTCGCGATCCCCCGCGCGGAGCTCGACGAGCTCGCGTCGCTCTCGGAGCGCTTCGCCCGGCTCCTGGAGAAGACGATCGACCTCGTCCTGGCCGACCCGGCGCTGCTCGCCTTCTACGGCTTCAAGCCGCCGCTGCGCCGGATGATCGAGAGCGAGCGGGCCCGCCTGCCCATCACGCTCGCCCGCTACGACGCGTTCCGGACGCCCGGCGGCTGGCGCTTCTCCGAGTTCAACTGCGACGTCCCCGGCGGCGTCCACGAGGGCGCGGGCCTCAGCGACCTCATCGGCGGCGAGCGCTCCCGCTTCCGCGTGGTCGAGCTCCTCACGGAGGCGCTCTGCCGGACGAGCGCGCGGCCCAGCGTCGCCGTCTGTTACGCGTCGGGCTACGCGGAAGACCTGGAGCAGTGCGAGTTCCTGCGCCGCGAGTGGACCCGCGTCGGGATCCGCGCGCTGCTCTGCAACCCCGAGAACCTGGTCTGGAACGGGCGCGAGCTCCGCTGCTTCGGCGAGAAGATCGACGTGGTCTACCGCTTCTTCCCCGCCGAGTGGCTCCAGGAGGTCGCGAACTTCGAGGACCTGCTCTCCGCCGCGAAGTCCGGCGCCCTGCCCATGATCAACGGCTTCACGTCGCTGATCGCTCAGTCGAAGAAGACCATGGCGCTCTGGCACGAGCGCCTCGAGCTCTTCGACGCCGCCGAGCGGGAGCTCATCCTCGGCCACGTCCCGCGCAGCGAGTCCTTCCGCACGGCCGAGCTCGACCGCTACCGCCGCGAGCGCGAGCGCCTCGTCGTCAAGCGCCAGTTCGGCCGCATCGGCGAGGAGGTCCTGATGGGCTCGCACTGCGGCGACGAGGAGTGGGAGGACTGGCTGGGCTGGCCCGCGTCCGAGCCCCACGAGTGGATCGTCCAGGAGCGCTTCGACAACCTGCCCGTCACGGTCGACGGCGAGACCATCTACGGCTGCTTCGGGCCCTACGTGGTCGACGGGAAATTCGCGGGCCTCTACAACCGCTTCGCGCGCGACGGATTCATCGCCTTCAACGCCCTCGTGGGCGCGGTGGTGGGAGCATGAAGAAGAACCTGAGGAATGCGGGCCTGGTCTCGCTGACGCTGGGCGCCCTCGGCTGCGGCGAGCCCGCGCAGCCGCCGGCCGTCAACCCCCAGGAGCTCTTCAAGCGCGACGCGGTCTCGGCCGACAGCCTCAAGGGCGAGGAGTGGAGGAAGTACCTCGACGCGAAGGAGCTTCACCGCGCCTGGGTGCCGCCCGCCGAGAGCCCCTGGCGCCCGTTCTACAAGCCCACGCTGATCGCGGCGGTCTCGATCGTCCAGTCGGCGGCGGCGCCCGTGGCCGGCCAGGCGACCCTCGGGCAGGAATCGGCGGCGGGCCGCTTCGCCAACGGCTTCAACCTGAGCGACGCGGCCGTCTTCGTGGACCTCCCGGGGGAGCAGTCCGTCGCGTGGGGCGCGGTCCTCCGCAAGGTCGGGGTCGCCCCGGTGGTCGCGATCAACAACTGGCCGCACCAGAACGGCCTGCTCCGACTGGAGCGCCCGCTGGGCGCGCTGATCTACTACGCCTCCGCGGCGGCGGCCAGCCCGCTGCAGGCCAACGCCACCCCCGCCTTCCTCCTCGAGCGCTCGCGGCTCGGCCAGAAGGGCTACGTGGCCGCGTCGAAGGACTTCGACAATCGCTTCTTCCACACGTCGACCGACTTCCCCTCGGCGCTCACGTTCAAGAACCGCGGCATCAACCGCATCGTCTACGTCAACCCGCGTGGTGTCACCCCGGGGAGCGAAGAGGACGACCTGAACGTCTACTTCACCGAACTGTCCAAGGCGGGGCTGCAGTTCACCTACGTCCAGCCCGTCGCGGATAACTATGAGATGGCGCTCGTCACCCCGGGCCCCCGGGAAACGATCTTCACGGCGGTGGCGGTGCAGGAATACCGGTCGAGCCCCTACTACCACCACCACTATTACCATTCGTACCCGCACTACTCGTACTGGCACACGAGCTACTGGACGCGGTCGTCGGGCGCCTGGGGCGGCAGCGGCGCCTACAGCAGCGGGTCCAGCGGCAGCAGCAGCGGTTATTCTTCGTGAAGAAGGGGACGGGCGCCCTCCCCGCAGGGGAGGGATGGGGAGGGGCTGCGGCTCTTCTGTTTCCTGCTTCCCGTTTCCTGTTTCCTGAGGAGGCGAGATGGACGACAAACGGATGACGGACCTGCTCAACCAGAAGATCGAGTGGATGGGCCGGCTCTACGCCGAAGTCGAGGACTTCGAGATGTACGCCTGGACGCGCGCGCCGCGCACCCGCCACCGCTGCGGCGGCGAAATCTATGTCTTCGTGGAGACCTGCGGCATCGGCTACGTCTGCTCGAAGTGCGAGGAGGCGGAGGTCCTGTGAGAGGGGCCGTCCCTCTCCTTCTGCTGCTTCTCCTGGCGACGAGTTGCTCCCGGGAAAGCGACGCCAAGAAGAAAGCCCGAGAGTCCATCACGAAGACCCTTCTCCAGACGAAGCAGTTGACGTATGTCGTGAAGGGAGCCATTCCCGATGGAGGCTCGATCTGTTTCGAGTTCACTGCGGAGTCCGGATTCACCCTGGAGGTCCGGGCGCAGCCGCGGGAATTCTGGGGGGAGAAGTCGTCCTACCAGGTCCTCTGGCTCTCGGACCCGCATTCCCGGGAGGAATTCGCGCTGCTTCCCTTGTCCGACCTGGAACGGACGTTGATCGGGCTTCTAGAGAATGCACGTATCGACACCGAGTCGAAAGCCGACGCGTACTCCAAACCCAGCCGCCAAAGTCTGCTCTGGTTGCTCTCGAGGCTCAAAGACCGCTCCCTGGCCTGGACCTCGGTGCCGGACTAGACCTTTCGGATTCGAGCGAACGGATGGGAGGGTGCTCCGTCTAAAGGATTAGCAGTTGAGGACCCCCCGCAGGTAGGGTATTCTATGAACGTTGTGAACGACCGGAAGGACCTCCTCCGCTTTGCCCGACGCGCCCGCGCCCGCCAGGGGCTGGTGCGCGCCGTCGATGTGGCCCTCCGGGCCGCCTTCTACGCCCTCTGCGCCGCGCTCGCGGCCCTGCTGGCGGCGAAGTTCTTCGGCGTCATGGTCCCGGTCCGCGAAAGCGTCATCGGCCTCTGCTCGGTCATCGGCGCCGCGGGCCTCCTGGCCCTCTTCTTCCCCCGCAAGGACCTGCTGGAGACCGCCGCCGAGGTCGACGCCCGCGCGGGCTGGAAGGAGCGCCTCTCGAGCGCGCTCGCCCTGCCCTCGCTCAGCCACCCCATGGAGCAGGCGCTCGTCGACGACGTCCGCGAGAAGCTCCAGAAGCAGCGGCCGTCGAGCCTCTTCCCCCTGCGGGCGCCGCGCGAGCTCAAGTTCTCCCCGATCGTCGCGATCGCGATCGCGGGCGTCGCCTACCTGGTCCCCCAGGTCGACGTCTTCGGCTTCATCGCCCGCGAGAAGGAGAAGAAGAAGGAAAAGGAAGAGATCTCGATGGCGATCGAGCGCCTCGAGCGGCGCAAGAAGGAGTTGGAGAAGAACGACCGCGCGATGGACCGCGTCAAGGACGCGATCAAGAAGATCGACGCCCTCGCCTCCGAGATGCAGAAGAACCCGCCCGAGGACCGCAAGGAGGCGATGGCGCAGATCTCGAAGCTCTCCGACGAGCTCAAGCAGCTCAAGGACGAGCTGGCCAAGGGCGCCGCGCTCGCCGAGAAGCTCCAGAAGGCCGCCTCCGAGAAGGGCGGCGACAGCGGCGAACTCGGCAAGCTGATGCGCGAGGGCAAGTTCCAGGAGGCCGTCCGGGAGCTCGCCAAGATGCGCAACGCGCTCCAGGAGGGCAAGCTGAGCCCGGCCGAGCGCGAGAAGCTGCGCAAGCAGATGGAGGCGCTGGCCGAGAAGCTGGCCCAGAAGGGCGACAAGGACCTCAACGAAATGGAGAAGAAGCTCGCCCAGGCCATGAAGGGCCTGAACGAGAACAACGAGAAGGACCTCGACGGCCTGCAGAAGCAGCTCGGACAGCTCGAGGCCGACCTCGACGAAAAGGAGCAGCTCGCCGAGGCCCTCAAGGACCTGGAAAACCTCGCCGACGCGCTCGCCAAGGGCGAGGGCGAATGCCCCACCTGCGGCAAGAAGCACGGCAAGGGCGAGAAGGACGGCAAGGGCTGAAAAGGCGACGGGTTGGGTCGCGGTCGCGACGAAGAAAGCGATGAGCTCACGCCGGGTCCGGGCGAGTGGAGCGAGAAGAGCCAGGAGGGCCTGGGCCAGCGCCCCGAGAACCCCGCGGACTTCGACACCGAGAAGACCAAGGTCAAATCGAAGCTCGGCAAGGGGACCTACGTCGGGTCCTACTTCATGAAGGGGGAGCCGCCCAAGGGCGAAGCCGCCTCGCAGTACGCGGAGGTCGAGCGCGCCTACGCCGAGGAGGCGATGGACGCCCTCCAGAAGCAGAAGGTGCCGGCCTCGCAGCGCGACTACGTGCGCAACTACTTCGACGCCATCCGGCTTGAGAAAACGGGCAAGTCCAAGTAGCGCTCCACCCAAAGGAGACGCCGTCCCATGAGAGCCGTGGTCTTCGGCTTTACCCTTCTCCTCGCCGTCTCCTGCCAGTCCCGCTCCGAAGACGTCGTCGTCTACACCTCCGTCGACGACATCTACGCGAAGCAGATCTTCGACGCGTTCACCAAAGAGACCGGCATCCGCGTGCTCCCGGTCTTCGACACCGAAGAGGCCAAGACGCTCGGGCTCGTCCACCGCATCCTCGCGGAGCGCGGGCACCCCCAGGGCGACGTCTTCTGGAGCGGCGACTGCGCCCGCTCCGCGCTCCTGAAGAAGGAAGGCGCGCTGGAGGCCTACCGGATCCCGAGCGCCGACGGCATCGGGCCGCGCTGGCGCGACGCGGAGCACTCCTGGACCGGCTTCGGAGCGCGAGCCCGCGTGATCGTCTACAACACGAAGAAGATCAAGGAGCCGCCCGGCTCGGTCGAGGACCTGGCCGATCCGAAATGGAAGGGCCGCATCGCCGTCGCCAATCCTCTGTTCGGCACCACGGCCGCGCACGTCGCCGCCCTCGCGCAGACGCGCGGCGAGGACGCGGCCCTCAAGCTCTTCGCGGCGCTGCGGGCCAACGACGTCCGCTTCGTCGGCGGCAACTCCCATGTCCGCGACCTGGTCGCCCGCGGGGACTGCGACGCGGGCCTCACCGACACCGACGACGTCTGGATCGGCAAGGAGCGCGGCGACCCGATCGAAATGACCTACCCCGACCAGGGCGCCGGGGGGACGCTGGTCATCCCCAACTCCGCCGCGCTGCTGAAGGGCGCGCCCCACGGCGCGAACGCGAAGAAGTTCCTCGACTGGCTGCTTCGACCGGAGACCGAGGTCCTGCTCTCGAAGGGACCGTCCCACCAGATGCCCCTGCGCGGGCCCGGCGAGATGGACCGGATCCGGGCCATGAACGTCGACTGGGGCAAGCTCTCGGACTCCGAAGCGCTCCTCGACAAGGTCAAGAGGTCGCTCGGCCTATGACCCGCGCGTTCGGCCTCGTCCTGCTGGCGCCCCTCGCGGGCTTCGCCCTCGAGGCCGCGCTGGGCGCCGGGCAGTTCCAGCTGCAGCTCCGCGCCTGGGGCACGACCCTGATCGTGGCGGGCGGCGCCGCCGCGCTGGCGCTCCTGATGGGAGTCCCGGTCGGCCTCACGCTCGCCCACTCGCGCCGCGCGTCGCTGCGGACGCTGACGCTCTTCCCCCTCCTGCTGCCGCCGGTCCTGGCCGCGGCCGCCTGGCTGGGCGCGCGGCTGCCCGTCCCGCACGCGCTCGGCTGCGCTGCGATCCTCGGCGCCATCACCTGGCCCGTCGTCGCGCTCCTCCTCGAGGCGTCGCTGCGGCGCCTGCCCGGCGACGCGCTCGATGCCGCGAGCCTGCAGCTCTCCTCGTCGCGCGCGCTCCGCGTCGTCGT
>Ga0310813_10001930_pt1 | contig 12584 bp, 13 predicted proteins | sample YN3metagenome_FD_203086 | JGI IMG/M metagenome (GOLD analysis project Ga0310813, IMG submission 203086) | Soil microbial communities from experimental microcosm in Duke University, North Carolina, United States - YN3 | ecosystem: Engineered > Artificial ecosystem > Soil microcosm > Unclassified...
ACAGGCGGAAGGCCGAAATGGGGGAAATTGCGGGGGATCGCTAACCTGCTAGGGCCGAGTTATTTAGGCGGACGTCGGAGCGCCGCGCCTTTCTTCATGATGTCGGCGACCGTGGAGTAGGCGTCCCGCCAGGCTCCTTCGAGCTCCGGCGTCCAGGTCTTGCCGGCGCTCTGCTTCATGGCCTCGACGAGGGCGTCGCAGACGGCCGGGTACTGGTCGGCCTTCACCCCGTAGTCGACGTGGCTGTTGCCGAGCACGAGCAGGTCCGACAGCGTCTTGTCGGGCTCTTCCAGGTGCCGGATGATTTCGTCGAGGGTGTCGAAGAACTTCTTCCGCTGCGCCTCCATGTCCGTCTTGGCGAACATGCGCTGGATGTCCGGATGCCGCGAGAACAGGATGGAGTAGAAGCGTCCCACCATCGCGTCCCCTTGAGGCCGCAGGGACTCGAAGCTCTCGCGGATCAACCGGACGTTCAGCTTCATTCGGAACTCATGCTCGTCGTCGATCCGGCGGCAAGCCTTCCTCCGCTCTCCTGCGGTGGGTCGTCCTGGGCCGGATCTCGCGTTCGAGAGCGATAATATCGGTTTCGCTCGCCCCGAGGAAGGTTTTGTCGGGAAGGATGATCGAGGAGTCGTCCCCGTCGGCGTCGTTCTTCCTCTGCTTCGTCGTGGTGTCGCGCATCTCAGATCACCACGGTCGTCGCCGCGCCCTGCTGCATGAGCGAGGCCACCGCTCCATACGTCTCCGCCCACTCGTGCTCCAGCTCCTCGGTCCAGAGCGGACCCGCGACCTCGGCCATCGCCGCCAGCAGGCACTCGCCGACGGCGGCGTAATGAGCCTCGCGGGCGCCGTAGCGGACGTGCTTGGCGCCGAGATGGCCGAGATAGGTCTTCAGGACGTCGGGCTGCTCCAGGTTGGCCACGAGGAGCGACAGCGCCTGGATCAGCATCTGCTTCTGCTTCGGCAGATCCGTATGGACGAAGAGGGGCCGCACCTGTGGGTAGCGCTCGAAGAGGGTGGCGTAGAAGCGGTCCACGAGGAGCGGCGCATGGGGACGCAGCGCGTCGAAACTCGACCGGAGCAGGTTCACGTTCATCGTATTCTCCTTCCCATTTCGGGTCTGCCCTAAGAGGTAAGCCCCGGCGCCGCGGTTTTGAAAATTCGCGCGATTCATCGGATTTTAGGGGCACCGCAGTACACTGGGGTCGGATGGCTCAGGAAACGTCGATGGGCGGCAGCGACAGCCGCTTCCAGTCCACCCTGTGGGACGTCGTTCTTCAGGCCAAGAACGGAGAGGCAAAGGCGGTCGATCAGCTCGCACGGGACTACTGGAAGCCCGTGTATTTCTTCATCCGCCGCAAGGGGCAGCCGGTGGAGAGCGCCAAGGACCTGACGCAGTCCTTCCTGAGCCACCTGCTGGAGAAGGATCTGCTGAGCCGCATCGACCCCGAGAAGGGAAAGTTCCGGTCCTTCATCATGGCGACGCTGGGCAACTTCCTCAACAACGAGCGGCGGACCTCGCAGGCGCAGAAGCGGGGTGGCGCGTTCAATTTCGTCGAGGCGGAGGACGACCTCCGCTCCGCGGACGCGACGCCGGAGAAGGCCTTCTACAAGGGCTGGGCCCTGACGATCCTGGAGCAGGCGATGGCGAAGCTTCGCGAGTCGGTTCCTCCCGAGGACCTCGCCCTGCTCGAAGGGAAGGCGCCGCCCGAGATGACCGTGTCCGAGAAGAAGAACCGCCTCTTCCGGGTCCGGGGACGCCTTCAGCACCTGCTCCGGGAGTCCGTGAAGTCCGCGGTGGAACGCGAGGAGGACGTGGACTCGGAGCTGCGCGCGATCTTCGCGAGCCTGGGATGAGCGAGCGCGCCTGCTCCTCCTGCGGCGGGCTCCTGGCGGAGAGCCAGGCCCGGCGCTTCGGCGCGCTCTGCCCGGCCTGCATGCTCCGCTTCGCCGCCGAGGACGGGCTGCCGGAATTCCCCGGCGTCGAGATCCTCTCGACCCTCGGCAAGGGCGGCATGGGGGTCGTCTACGAGGCGATCCAGTCGCGGCTCGGCCGCCGCGTCGCCCTGAAGGTCCTCTCGCCCCACCTGGCCTTCAACGCGTCGTTCATGAGGCGCTTCAACGCCGAGGCGCACCTGCTGGCCCGGCTTCAGCATCCGAACATCGTGACGGTGCACGACATCGGCGTCCACGGCGGCCTCCCCTACATCCTGCTGGAGCGCGTGGAAGGCGCGTCGCTCCGCGCGCTGCTGAAAAAGGGGCCGCTCCCGCTGGGGCGCGCGCTGGAGATCGCCGGGATGATCTGCGACGCGCTCGACTGCGCCCACGGGGCCGGGGTCGTCCACCGGGACATCAAGCCGGAGAACATCCTGATCGACGAGCGCGGCCAGGCGAAGCTCGTGGACTTCGGCCTGGCGATCAGCGCGAACCTCGAGGAGCGGAGGGGCACGCGCGCCCGGATTCGGGTCGGGACGCCGCGCTACATGTCGCCGGAGCAGCTGCAGCGCCCCGAGGAGGTGGACGGCCGCGCGGACCTCTATTCGGTCGGCGTCGTCCTGCTGGAACTGCTCACGGGGACGCCGCCGCGCAAGCGCGGCCAGGGGATCGCGCTGCCGCGGACGCTGCCGGCTCCCGTGGCGGCGTTCCTGAAGAAGCTGCTGGCGATCGACCCGAAGAAACGCGTGGCCTCCGCCAAGGCCGCCCGCGCGGCCCTGGAGTCGCTCCGGGCATCGGCGTCCAAGGAACCCTCCCGCGGCAGGGAGCCCCGGTGAAGGGGCGCGCTCCCTGTCCGCCGTCGATCCTTTAGTGCATCTCGCCGGCCTTGAAGGCGTGGCTGGCGAATTCGTACCACGCGACCGCGTCGCGGGTCAGGCCGGGGTCGTCCGCAATCCGCGTCGACGTGCCGTCCGTCAGCGTCACCGCGAAGGTTGCCGCCCGGCGGCGCGTGTCCAGCTGGATGAGGCGGTCCTTCGTCAGGTAGCCGAGGGTCTGGAAGGTGCTGATGAACGCCCGCTCGCGGCCGGGCTCCAGCGCGAACAGGTCGTACCCGAAGAACTTGCTCGTGTAGCTGAAGTTCAGCAGGCCCAGCAAGGTCGGCGCCAAGTCGATCTGGCTCATGAGCCGCTCGTTCCGACCCGGCGCCACGTGCGCCGGCGAGTGGATCAGGATGGGGATGTGATACTTGGAGACCGGCAGCTCGACCCGCCCGTTGGTCGCCGCACAGTGATCCGCGACGATCACAAACACCGTATCCCGGAACCAGGGCTTGGACTGAGCGTCGCGGATGAATCGTCCGATGGCGTAGTCCGTGTATTTGACCGCGCCTTCTCTCTCTCCGGTCGGGAGGTCGATCCGTCCCGAGGGGAAAAGAAACGGCCGGTGATTTGACGTGGTCATCAGGTGCACGAAGAAGGGCTTGCCCTCGGCCGCCGTCTTGTCCATTTCGCGGAGCCCCAGCGCGAAGAGGTTTTCGTCCGCTACTCCCCAGATCGTTTCCACGTCGATCTCGCCCGGCTTGAGGGCCGTCCGGTCCACGACGCGGTACCCGTTGTGGCTGAAGAAGTAGCTCATGTTGTCGAAATAGCCGTAGCCGCCGTACAGGTACTTGCTCTCGTAGCCCTTCGAATCGAAGACTCGGCCCAGGCTGTAGAGATCCTCATTGCGCGGGCGCCGGACGATGCTCTGACCGGGGGTCGGCGGCACCGACAGCGTGATCGCCTCCAGGCCCCGCACGGTGCGGGTCCCCGTCGCGTAGACATTCATGAAGGCCAGGCTGCGGGCCGCCAGGGCATCCAGCTCCGGCGTGATCCCCTTGGTGCCGCCGAACAGGCCCATGTAGTCGGCGCTCAGGCTTTCCACGCAGATCATCGCGACGTTCAGCCGCTTCTCCGGGCCCTCGTGGACGATCCGGCGCTCGATTCCCCGGTCGGTGAACGTCGCCTCGCGCGTCCGGATCAACGTGCGCAGCCGCCGCAACGTCTCCTCCGGCGGCATCTTCTGGTAAAACTGCTCGTAGTCGAGCTCATTGCTCCGGTAGGCCGCAAAGAGCTCGTACAGGCCGTTCCCCGCCAACTCGTTGACGCACGCGTTCGCGCTGAAATGGCAGAGCCGATCGTCCACCGTGAAATAGCACAGCAGGGGCAGCGCCGTGATCGGCAACGCCCAGCGGAGCCGGCGGCGGAAGGGCAGGGGGGCCGTCCCCATCCGGGCGATCGGGCGCCGCAGGACGGCGACGGCCAGGACGGACACGGCCGCGATCGACGCGAGGATCGACCGGACCGGGTAACTCTGACGGATGTTCCCCATCACCTCCCGGGTGTACACGAGATAGTCGACGGCAATGAAGTTGTAGCGGGAGTGGAACTCCGTCCAGAACAGCCACTGCGAAACGGCGTCGAAAAAGAGCAGGGAGAAGACCGCCACCCCCGCAGCCCACGCAACGAAGCGGTAGGCCCGGCTTCGGAAGAACGCCTCAGGGAGAACGGCCAGGAGCAACGCGGGCACGGAAAGGGCATAGGACGTCTGCACGAGATCGTAGAAGAGTCCGATCGCGAAGAGTCCCGCAACCGGGAGCACTCCCCCGTCGAGATCGGACACGGATCGCAGCAGAAAAGCGATCCGGAGGATGAGCGAGACCGCCAGACTCGCGGCGGCGATGGCGGCGAGGGGCCCGAAACGATGCACGAGTACCCGCTCGCCGGGCCGTCGTTTGGTTGCCGCGACTTCCATGACCGTTAGTTTATGCTTTTTTCTGAACCGAAGGAATTGCTCCCTGAAGGAACGGCAGGGGACCCGGAAGACCGGGTCAGGAAAGTCTGAACATCGCCTCGGCTCGACGCCGGCTAGTGCCCGGCGCTGATCGCGACCCGCACGCTGCCCAGGCTGATCCGCGCAATTCCCGCCCCCTCACGCCGTGGCGCGTCCGGGGGATACGGTTTAGCGACTCCCTGGACTCTCGCTGAGAACGAAGTCCTCCAGGAGCCTCGAGCGGCTGCGATGCTGCAGCTTGCGCAGCGCCTTGGACTCGATCTGACGAATCCTCTCCCGGGTCAGATTGAAGATGGCTCCGATCTCCCCCAGGGTATGGACGTACCCGGTCTCCAGCCCATAGCGCAGCTTTAGGACCTCGCGCTCCCGGAACGGCAGCTGCCCGACGACGCCCGACACCCGCTCTCGGAGCATGCTTCGAGCAGCCCCATCGACCGGGCAAGGGGCCTTTTCGTCCGCGAGCAAGTTGGAGAACGTCGTGTCTCCCTCCCGGCCCACGCTGTGGTCCAGGGACACCGTGCCCCCGCGAAGCGCCAGAACTTCCCGGGTTTCATGGACGGAGAGGCGCCCGGCGCGGGCGATCTCCTCGGTCGACGCCTCGCGTCCCAGCTTCTGCGCGAGCGTCTTGGCAAGCGCTCGCACTTGGGCGGTCGCGGCCGCGATGTGAGCGGGAACGCGGATGGTTCGCGCCTGGTCGTCGATCGCCCGGGTCAGCGACTGGCGGATCCACCACGTCGCGTAGGTTGAGAAGCGGAATCCCAGCTCGGCGTTGAATCTCTCCGCGGCCTTCATCAAGCCGAGATTGCCTTCCTGGATCAGATCGAGAAAGGAGAGGCCCCGGTTCCGGTATTTCTTCGCAATCGAGATGACGAGGCGAAGGTTGGCGCTCGACAGGGCGCTCAAGGCGTCGCCGTACTCCCCGGAGAGCCGTCGCGCCTCCTCAACCCGGTCCCGAAACGCCGGGGCTGATTCCATCGCGCGGGCCCTGAAGTCGAGATACTCCGCTTCGCCGTCCCCTTCCCCGCGCATCCCATCTAACAGCGTGTATCGATCCGAAAAGAGCTCCAAGTCCTTCAGGACCAGGCTGATTTTGTCGGGCTGGAAGTCAATTTGACCCAAAACCTTCAGCCATTCCCGTTGACGCTCCCGTGCAATTCGACGGGGATGCGCGGAGGCCGACCTGACCTCCTCCCGCGCCGCCGTCAGGACCCGACGCAGTTCGAGAACCTGACCGTGAAGGAGCTCCGAAGCGGCCCCGACCTTAGGGTCCTCCGGGCTGCCGGCCTTGAGGGTACGCCCCCGCGAGACCGTCCCCGCATCGACGCTCTCGAGAATCTCCAGAGCCTTGGCCGCGGCAACGGGGGACTCGAAGACGACCGTGATGAATCGCTTTCGGGACAAATCGATGTTTTTGGAGATGCGAAGTTCGTCCTCCCGGGTCAGGAGGGGAACCTGGGCCATCTGCTTCAGATACAGCTGAATCGGGTCCGACAGCGCGGTTGAAGCACGGCCCGGCTTGCTCTCGACGTGGAAGAGGTCGGCAGGGACAATCCTGGAAGGCGCATCCTCCGCCGCCGCGATCCCCTCAAACTCTCGAAGATCCAAAGGCTCCGGGATCAAGTCGATGGATTCGGCCGGCACCGCCTCAAGCGGGGGAATTGTCGACGAAGGCCCCTCCTCGGGGGGATTCAGAACCAGGGTTTCGTCGCTAAGAGAGGGCGCGCTGATCGCGGATCCGGCCCTTTCGATGCTGCTGCTCACGATGGTGCTCTCCCAAGGACTGCGACAACCAAATACCCCGCGGATCGAAAGAGAGGGATGCGACAGAAGAAAGGAAGGCTCTGCGTTGGCGCCCCTCTCATCCCCTGCCCCAGTCCCCTCCCCGGAGGGAGAACTATAACGTCCGCAGCCCCGAACACAACAGAAACCCGCCGCTCCGATTCAGGCCTCGAAGCGTGCGCTGGCGCCGACCCCCGTGACGCGTCGCGCTTGCTACGTCGCTGCGGTGATCGCGACCAGCACGCTGCCCAGGCTGATCAGCGCGATTCCCGCCCAGGTCCGCCAGTTGGTCCGCTCCTTCAGCAGCAGCGCCGCCGCGACCACCAGGAGCAGCGGGCTCAGGCCCTGGAACGGAAAGAGATAGCTGAGCTCCATCTTCTCGTGCAGGCCGACCCAGAGGAGGAACCAGACGGTGAGGAACGCCACGCCCGCGCCGAGGTAGAGAGCGATCACGCGCTTTCGCCGCTTCGACTTCGCGGGGACCATGCCCTTCTTCAGCATCACCTGGCCGCCCACCTGGGCGATCTGGCTGACGACGACGAGGATCAACGCGAGAATGGTCACAGCTTCTCCTCGGCTTGCGCCGCCGGCTTCGCGCTCAGGAGAACGCCGCCGGAGATGAGCAGGATGCCGATCCAGCGCGTGATCGGGACGTGCTCGCCGAGAAAAAGCCACGCGGCGATCGCGACGAGCACCTGCACAACCGTCGTCAGCGGATACGCGACGCTGAGCGGCACCCAGCGGAGCACGTAGAGCCAGTTCGCGAAGGCGACGATGTAAACGACGATGCCCGCGATCGTCCAGAGCGAGACGAAGCCGCGGAGGCCGGTCCAGGCGAGCCACGTCGGGACGTCGGCCTGCGATGCTTCCTTGGCCCCGACCTGGAGGCAAAGCTCCGCGACGGTCATCAGGATGCAGTTGATCGCGAGGTGGAGGCCGGGGTTCAGGTACCACTCGGGGGGCGGATGCCCGGGTTTCCGCGCTTCCTTGGCGCCGCGGGAGCGGCGGCGTCCCCGGATCGCCTGGGCGAATGGCATTCGGCGCTCTTCAAGTTCCCAGTAGAATGATCCGCAACCCTCCATTTCGCTATGACGGATGCCTCCGTCGTCAGAAGCGGATCGCGACCTGCATCTCGACGCCGTGCAGGCCCTGCGCCTCCACCGAACAGGCGAAGGAGCGGTCGGCGATCCCGCCCTTCCCCGGCGGCCCTCCCCAGTGGAGGGCGTCGATGATGCCCGCGCTCAAGGCGCCGATGGCCGCGCCCGCGAACACGTCCGACGGGTAGTGGCGGCCCGACTCCACCCGCTCGAAGCCGGTGAACGCGGCGAGGCCGTAGGCCGGGATGCCGGCGTACGGACCGAGGTTGTTCTCGATCAGCGTGGCGGCCGTGAACGACATCGCGGAATGGCCCGAGGGGAAGGAATGGGTACCGTGACCGGGGCGCAGTCGGTGGACCGTACTCTTGAGCACGGTCGTCGTGAGGTAGGAGCAGAGGAAGGCCTCCGCCACCGTCCAGCTTTCGTCCCAGGCATTTCGCCCCTCGCCGGGAAACAGCGCCCCCGTCAGCGCGGAGATGCCGATCAGGCTGTACACCCCGATGTTGCCGAGGTTCTGCTTTCCCTGGATCACGCCCTGCCAGTGGCGCTCCAGCCGACGGTCCCAGGGAATGACGGCCACCGAGGCGATCCCCAGCGCCACCGGGAGCAGGACCGGCGGCTGCGTGAGGTACTGGTCCCAGACGGTTTCCTTCCACGCCCGGCTGGAGCCGTGGAGATCGAAGAACCCCGAGAACGATCCGTGGGGCGTCTCCCGCTCCGCTTGTCCCTCGGGCGCTCGGGCGTCGCTCCGCTCGACGTCGACCCTCTCCCGGAACGGATAGAAGACGGGGTCGGCGTCGGGAAGGAGTACCGGGGGCAGCTCTGTCGCCAGTTCCTCCTGCAGACTTCGCGGGAGGGAAAGGACCTCGTCCTCATCCGGGGAATGACCCGCGGCGGACAGGAGGATACCCGCGACTGCGGCGAGGAGGCTCACGACGACTTTTAAGAATCCCACGCGCCGATTTGGTTACGGTACGGCGCTACGCTCGAGGCATGAAAATCGGGTGTAACATTCCCGCTCGCAGGCTCATCACCTGTTGGTGAACGCGGACGCGCCCTATCGTCCCGAGCATCCCTGGCACGTCCGCCGCGCCTTCCCCGCTCCCGCCCTCCCTGTCCCATCCCAGGAAGTCTTTCGCTCAGGACTTGCGCCGCGAGCCGCGCGCAAGAAAGCTGGAGGAGGTCTTCATGGTCCTTGCTGCGGCGATCGCGGGAGCCTTGTCGATGTTGAAGGCCCCCCAGGACCCTGGCGGGGCACTACGCGCCGAGCGGGCCCGGCAAGAGCGCGCCTCCCTCTCTCTGGATGAGGAGCCTGCGGCTCGCGTCGACGACGAGCTCCTTCCGCCCTTCGAAGGCCGCGCGCGCGTCTTCCTCGAGCAGGAGGATCCCGGGAAGAAGAATGCCCTCAATTACATCGTGCCGGTCGCGGAGATCGTCGCGTTCGAGATCCTCCTGAACCTCTACGACCGGAATTACGTCGACCCCGAGGTCTACGGCGTCACTGCCGACTCGGTGCGGCACAATCTTCATCACGCGTGGGTGCTGGACACCGATCCGTTTGCCGTCAACATGGTGGCGCATCCCTATACGGGCGCTCTCTACTACGGGTTCGCGCGTTCCGCCGGCCACAGCCCCGAGGTTTCCTTCCTCTACGCCGTCTTCGGGAGCGTGCTCTGGGAGTACGCGGGCGAGACCGGGCCGGCGTCCATCAACGACCTGATCATGACCGGCGTGGGCGGCAGCTTCCTGGGAGAGGCGTTGTTCCGGATGGCCAATATGCTGCTGCGGAGCGGCGGGAACGAGCCCGGCTTCTTCCCTCAGGTCGCTGCGGCCCTGCTCCTGCCGTCGGCGACCGTGGACGTCTACGGCAACCGCTACGCGCGGACCTTCGAGGCCCACGACCCCGCCGTCTTCCTTCGGATGTCGCTAGGAGTGAGCCGCATTGTCCAGGAGTCCAACACCGGCGACGAGCGCGGCAATCTCGGCGACACGGACGGACTGGTGGCCGTCGACGTCCAGTACGGCCTTCCCGGCGAGCCCGGCTACACCTACGAGCGGCCCTTCGACTACTTCTCGTTCCACTTTACGGGCAGCAACGGCGCGGAGACCGGCATCGGCAACGTGATGATCCTGGGGCTCCTCTACGGCGCCGCCTACGAAGCGGGCTCCGACTACCGGGGCATCTGGGGCCTCTACGGAAACTACGATTACATTTCCCAGGAGACGTTCCGCGTCGCGACGTCGGCCCTGTCGCTGGGAACAACCGGGCAATGCTGGCTCTCGAAGCGCGTGGCGCTGCAGGGCACGACGATGGCGGGGTTCGGGTTCGGGGCCGCGGGCAACACCGCTACCGCGGTCGGGGAGAAGGACTATGTGTACGGGGTGATGCCGCAGGCGCTCATCACGATCCGAGCCATCTTCGACGACGTCGCGATGTTCGACATCACCGGCCGCGAATACTTCATCCGCGGCACGGGGGTGGACCGGCGCTACGCGCTCGCGAACAACGCCCACGTCGAGGCCTCCTTCAGCGTCCGGGTCGCGGGGCCCGTCGCGGTCGGCGTGTGGTACAACGCGTCGGAGATCGACGCGCACTACCGGACGTTCTCGCATCACAGCGTCCTGCGCGGCATCCTGGGCTTCACGGTGAGCTTCCTGGGCAACTCCCGGTTCGGCGCGGTGGAGTGGCGGGACGCCGAAGGGCCGTAGTCTCATCACGGAGGGGACGCGCGATCGGGCTCCTTCTCTTTAGGGGATGGCTGCGGGCCAATGATGAGAAGGAAGACGAACGACACGATGGGGGACACCAGGAGGGAAAGAAAGAACCACGTGAGGAAGGAACGCTTCATTCGGTGAGAAGCGTATGCTCCGACCGCAACATCAAGGAAGATAAGAAGACATACGGCGGCAGCCTCGAGGTCCTTGGACATTTCGCGCGACCCTCCCCTGCTAGAGTCTAGCGCCCCCGACGGGTCGAAGGAAGGTCGTGACCGGCACCCGAGGCCTGGGACGTGGTAGAGTGTTGGAAGGCAACACCTCCGACGAACATCCTGACAAGCCGTGGCGGGCGCATCCCTACAACAGACAGAAAGGTGACGGATGAATGCATTGGCTGCGTGGACGATCATGGCGTTGCTCTGTCTCCAGGAGGAGAAGCAAAGCGTCAGGATCCAGGTTCCCGATTCGGACGCTCTCGAAGTGTCGCTTCCCAAGACCTGGGACGCAAAAATCGTCCAGCCCAGGCCGCAGATTCCCCCCACGCTTCGGGCCGTAGCCGCGGATCGTGCCCCGCTGAGCCTTCAAATGACCTTCATCCCCTTGAAGCCCGGAAAGCTCTCCACCTCGGAGGAGATCAAAGAGGCCGTCCGGAAGGGCAATGCGCAGTTCATCGAAGGTTCCATCGAGAAGAAGATGGAGATGCTGCAACTGGAGTCCAAGTCGGGCGAGGGCTACTACTGCAGCTTTACGGACTCGTCGCTGGTGGACGTCAAGCCCATTCCGGAAGGCAAGTTCCTCAAGGTTCTCTCCGGCATCTTCGTCATCAACCGGACAGCGATCCCCTTTACCATTCTCTCGAATCCGTCTGCGGCGGACCAGGTGAAGGCCGCCCTCGAGGCCGTTGCGAAGACGGTGAAGCCGGAGGGGAAGTAGGTCGAGCCGTCAGTCCTCCTCCAGCGCACGGACCATCGTCGCCGTCTGAACCAGGCTATGGTCGGCGAAGGTCCAAACGACTTTCTTGTCCCTCGTGACCTCAAAGGCGTGCGCTCCCCGGCCCTCCTGGCCCCGGAGGAAGTTGCCGATCAGGAAGTTGCCGTTCTTCAAGACCTGGAGGCTGGTGACCCAGGTCAGGTTGACCGCCGGCACGTCCCGATCGGTGAGTTCCCAGACCACCTTGCCGTCGGGGGTCACCTCGATGACGCGTTTCTGGGTCCCGCACGCCACGAGTGTATTCCCGTTGGAGAGCCGCAGGGCCTCGAAGACGTTGGCCAGCCCCGTGAACTCCCAGACGACCTTTCCCTGGGGATCGACCTCCCGGGCCGCGCCCTCCGCCTCGATCGCCGCGAGCACGTTCCCGTTCGGCAACTGATGGAGATTCCGCAGCTGCTGATGGTACGCCTTCTCGCGGTTCGGAAGTGCGATCGTCGACACGACCTCCCCGGCGGGGGAAACTTCTACCGCCCGGCAGGGCCCCTGTTCTCCGATCAGGGTGTTCCGGTTCGCCAGGCGTTCGCACGACAGCGCCTGCGGGCAACGAGAGACATAGTCCCAGACAACTTTTTGGTCGCGATCGACTTCGCGCACGCCGGTGGGCTTGCCGCCGTACGCGTAGAGGAGGTGGCCGCCGGGCAGCGGCTGGAAGATGACGCAAAGGCTCGGGACCTTGTGCTCCCAAACCACCTTTCCTTCGGCCGAGACCTCGAGAAGCCGGTTGCCGCCCGGCCCCTGGTACTGCGCGATCATGATCGTCCGCCCGCGCGCGGTCTCGCCGGCGGAGAGCAGCGACGCCAACAGAAGGACTAAGCAGAAGCCTCGCAACCCCGTCATTCCGTAGCCTCCCCAACAAGGATCGTTCTCACCTATGTAAAGTCGGTGACGGCCCTGCTAACGGGCAAGAAGAATTCGCGATGCGGCCGCGCTTGCCGGTCTATTTTTCTCGTAACGCAAAGGACTCAAACGCATCAATACCAACCGGATGTAGCTGCCACGGGGAGTGTCGATGCATCCTGGGGACGGGCAACGGGGGGGCCTGCAGACTCACGCTAGGGTAGAACTTTGGGTACGGTCAAGCACGGGGTCCAGGTAGCGCCTGCTCACAAATCGGGTGCCGTTCTGCCCCGAGTCCTGCTTGTCGACGACACGGACGCCAATCTCGTCGCCTTGGAATCCGTTCTGGACGGGCTGGGGGAAGCTCTAGTCAGGGCGCGATCGGGACAGGAAGCC
>Ga0310813_10001932_pt1 | contig 12576 bp, 10 predicted proteins | sample YN3metagenome_FD_203086 | JGI IMG/M metagenome (GOLD analysis project Ga0310813, IMG submission 203086) | Soil microbial communities from experimental microcosm in Duke University, North Carolina, United States - YN3 | ecosystem: Engineered > Artificial ecosystem > Soil microcosm > Unclassified...
GCCCGCGTCGAAGCGGACGCCGAGCCGACGCTTTCGATCGTCTTCGACGAGCTCGCGGACGCTCCCGCCGAGGCGCGCTTTCCGGACGAACGGCTGAAGCTGATGTTCGTCTGCGCGCATCCCGCGATCGATCGTGCGGCGCGGCCGGCGCTGATGCTGCAGGCGGTGCTCGGGCTCGATGCGGCGCGCATCGCCTCGGCGTTCGTCGTCGCGCCGGCGACGCTGTCGCAACGGCTGGTGCGCGCGAAGACGAAGATCCGCGCCGCCGCGATCGCCTACGAGGTGCCGGGAGAAGACGAGTGGGACGCTCGCCTCGGCGATGTCCTCGACGCCATCTACGCGGCGTACGGCACCGGCTGGGACGACGTCGCCGGCACTGACCCGGCCAAGAGCGGACTCGCCGTCGAGGCGCTCGCGCTCGCCGCGATGCTCGCGCGGCTGGTGCCGCACGCTGCCGAGGCGTGGGGGCTCGTCGCGCTGCTCGCGTTCTGCCAGTCGCGCGCGGCGGCGCGGCGCGACGCGCGCGGCGACTACGTGCCGCTGCACGCGCAGGACGCGTCGCTCTGGGACCGCGCGCTCGTCGCCGTCGCCGAGACGGCGCTCGCCAAGGCGGCGTCGCTCGCCGCACCCGGCCCTTATCAGCTCGAAGCTGCGATTCAGTCAGCGCACAGTCAGCGTCGGCTCGGCGCCGACGTTCCGCCGGCGGCGATCGTCGGCCTCTACGACGCGCTCGTCGCGCTGCAGCCGACCGTCGGCGCGCTCGTCAGCCGCGCGTGCGCGGTCGGCGAGGCGGACGGGGCGGCCGCCGGCCTGGCGGCGCTCGCCGCCATCCCGGCGCGCGACGTCGAGACGTACCAGCCGTACTGGGCCGCGCTCGCGCACCTCGCACGCGGCTCGGGCGACGCCGTCACCGCGGAGCGCGCGCGAACACGCGCGGTCGGCCTGAGCAGCGACGCCGCGGTGCGCCGCTTTCTCCTCGCCGCCGGATAGCCGCGGCGGCGCGGCGATACTGGCGGCGAATCCTCCCCGCCGCGCCATGTGCCAGCTCCTCGGCATGAATGCCAATGTGCCGACCGACGTGATGTTCAGCTTCACGGGGTTCGCGACGCGCGCGCAGGAGCACAAGGACGGCTTCGGCATCGCGTTCTTCGAGGACAAGGGGGTTCGCCTCTTCGTCGACACGTCGAGCGCGCGCGAGTCGCCGGTCGCGGCGATGGTGCGCGACTACCCGATCCGCAGCACCAACATCGTCGCCCACATCCGCAAGGCGACGCAGGGGCCGGTCGCGCTCGAGAACACGCATCCGTTCGTGCGCGAACTGTGGGGCCGCTACTGGGTGTTCGCGCACAACGGCGACCTCCAGGGCTACGCGCCGCGCCTGCACGGCGCGTTCCGCCCGGTCGGCGCCACCGACAGCGAGCGTGCGTTCTGCTGGCTGATGCAGGAGCTCGCGAAGTCGCACGCACGGGTGCCCGAGATCCGCGAGCTGAGCGCGACGCTCGCCGAGCTGATGGCGCGGATCGCAGCGCACGGCGTCTTCAACGCGATGCTCAGCAACGGCCAGGCGCTCTGGGCGCATTGCTCGACGCAGCTGCACCACATCGTGCGCAAGCACCCGTTCGCGCGCGCGTCGCTGCACGACGAGGACCTCACCGTCGACTTCGCAGAGCAGACGTCGCCGAGCGACCGCGTCGCCGTCGTCGTCACCGAGCCGCTGACGAAGAACGAGGAGTGGCTCGCCTTCGCGCCCGGGGAGATGCGCGTCTTCGTCGACGGCGACGCGACCGGCTAGACGGTGGCGGGCGTGGCCGGCATTTGCAACAAAATGCAGCCCGCCCCTTCCGGCATCCCACCCAATGGCCAACGAGACCCCCGCACCCACTCCCCGCTTCGACACCTTCTACAGGCACGACGAGCTGACCAAGCTGCTGTTCGAGTACGCGCAGGCGTTCCCGACGCTGGCCGCGATCCGCTCGATCGGCAAGAGCTACGAGGGTCGCGAGATCTGGGTCGCGACGGTCACCAACAGCGAGACCGGCGCCGCCGACGACAAGCCGGCGTTCTGGTGCGACGGCAACATCCACGCCGCCGAGCTGACCGCGTCGACCGCGGTGCTGTACTACCTTCACCAGCTGCTCACCGGCTACGGCAGCGACGCCGACATCACGCACCTGCTCGACACGCGCGCGGTCTACCTGTGCCCGCGGCTCAATCCCGACGGCGCCGAGCTCGCGCTGGCCGACCGGCCGCGCCACATCCGCTCGTCGACGCGCCGCTATCCGCTCGACGAGGAGCCGGTCGACGGCCTGGACGCCGAGGACATCGACGGCGACGGCCGCATCCTCTCGATGCGCGTCGCCGATCCGCACGGGACGTGGAAGAAATGCGAACAGGATCCTCGCCTGATGGTCGCGCGCGAGCCGGGCGAGTTCGGCGGCGAGTACTACCGGCTGATGCCCGAGGGCCTCATCAAGAACTACGACGGGCTCACGATCAACGTCAACTCCGACGTCGAAGGTCTCGACCTCAACCGCAACTTCCCGTCGGGCTGGCGGCAGGAGTTCGAGCAGGTGGGTGCCGGCGACTACCCGACCAGCGAGCCCGAGGTGAAGGCGATGGTCGACTTCGTCGTCGGCCACAAGAACATCGGCGCCGCGGTGAGCTACCACACGCACAGCGGCGTGATCCTCAGGCCGATGGGAACGCAGAGCGACGACGACATGATCCCGGAGGACCTCTGGTCGATCAAGCGCTTCAGCGAGATCGGCGCCAAGCTCACGGGCTATCCCGCGATCAGCATCTGGCACGACTTCAAGTACCACCCGAAGGACGTCATCAGCGGCACCCAGGACTGGATCTACGAGCACCTCGGCGCGCTGTTCTGGGTGGTCGAGATCTGGGCGCCGAACAAGGAAGCCGGCATCACCGACTACAAGTGGATCGACTGGTATCGCGAGCATTCGGTCGAGGACGACCTCAAGCTCATCAAGTGGAGCGACGAGCACTGCGGCGGCCAGGCGCACGTCGACTGGAAGCCGTTCATGCACCCGCAGCTCGGCGCAATCGAGATCGGCGGCTGGGACAAGATGAACTTCTGGCGCAATCCGCCGCCGCCGCTGCGCGAGCGCGAGGCGGCGCGCTTTCCGAAGTGGATGACGACGATCGCGCTCTCGCTGCCCAGGCTCGAGCTGCTGCGCACCGAGGTGCGCGCGCTCGGCTCCGACACCTGGCGCGTGCGCATCGCCGTCGCCAACAGCGGCTGGCTGCCGAGCTACATCAGCAAGCGCGCCCTGGCGAGGAAGACGGTGCGCGGCGTGATCTTCGAGATCCATCTTCCGGAGAACGACAGCGCGGTTTCTCTCGTCAGCGGCAAGGCGCGGATGGAGGGCCCGCAGCTCGAGGGCCACGCGCCCAAGTCGTCGCTGAACGCGTTCCTGCCGGGCCGCGAGATCACCGCCGACCGCGCGGTCGGCGAGTGGGTCGTGCGCGCGCCCAAGGGAACGCGGCTCGCGATCGGTGCGCGCTCGGATCGCGCCGGCGCCGTGCGCGCCGAGGTGGTGCTCGACTGAGCGCGCCGCGCGGCCGGGGCGTGCGCCCGCAGCTCATTCGTCGAGCAACGCGCCCTTGAAGAAGCTCCACGCGCGGCCGTCGTGGAGATAGAAGTGGCCGTTCGCGCAGCCGTCCTTGCCGGGGAACTCGTCGCGGTATGCGCGCGGCACGAGGCGGGCGAGCTCGTCGTCGTCGAGCTCGGCGAACTGCTCGGGCGTGATCGCTCGCCCGACGCGCAGCCTGCCCGGTTCCACGCGCGGCCGCGCCGTTAGAAGCGCATCCGCACGCCGCCGGCGACGCCGTTGCCCGACGACGTGAAGCTGAGCTTCTCGAGCATCGCCGCGACGTAGATGTCGGTGTGCTTCGACAGGAAGTAGTCGTAGCCGATCGAGGCCGTCCGGTCGGTCACCGCCTTGACGCTCGTCTTGATGTGCGAGTTGCCGTAGGCGAAGAGGATGAGGCTGTTGCCGATCGGAATCGCGCCGCCGAGCTGGTAGAGGATCGTCTGCACGTCGACGTCGGCCTCGGTCTTGACGCGGCCGACCTGGCCGTAGACGCGCAGGAACGAGAAGTCGTACGTCGCGCCGATCTGGTACGTCATCTGGCGCTCGAAGCCGGCGGGCAGCGCGAACGCGCTGTTCTGAACCTTCTCGGCGACAGCGACAACGGCGAACGGGCCGGTGATGTAGGCGACGCTCAGGCCGTAGTTGCGCCGGTGCTCGGGAACGACGCCGGGCAGGTCCTCGGGCAGGTTGGCTGCGAAGTTGATCCGCAGGGGCGCGTCGCTCGCGTTGTTGGTGTATGAGAGCGAGTTGTTCCAGCGCGAGTCGCCGACGACCGCGCCGCGGGCGCCGAAGTACTGGCGCGCGCTCGGCGAGAAGCCGGCGCTCTCGCCGAACGGGTTGAAGTTGATCGTCGCGCGGTAGAGCGGCGACTCGGTGCGGCCGAGCACGGTCGTCCCGAACGAACCCGACAGGCCGACGCTCGCCTCACGGGCCCAGAACGGGTCGGTCGCGGTCGCGCTGCGCCCGGCGCTGCCGCTGTCGACGCTGACGTACGACTCGAGACGGAAGACGGCGCGAAGGCCGCCGCCGAGGTCCTCGGAGCCGCGAAAGCCGATGAAGCTGAACTGCATGTTGCCGCTGTCGAGCTGCCAGCGCGAATTGCCGCCGACGTCCTTGACGTGGCTTCCGGAGGCGTCGAGCAAGCCGTAGAGGACCGCGGTCTGCGCTTGGGCGCCGACGCTGCACAGGCATGCGGCGCTCGCGGCGAGAAAGGCACGAAGCAAACGGCAGGGACGATGCATCTCGGGATCCGGCAGGGCAGAGCGACTCGGCGCATCCGGGCGCCGGGCTTGCATTCTGGCCGAGATCGCTCGCGTTCCCGCGCCGAACGACGGCGAGTGCGTCGAAGCCGCCACAATCGCTGGCTTCGAACACCCGACGCGCGATGGAGATCTTCGTCAACGGCGCCGCCCGCGAGCTCGCGGACGACCTCGCCGATCCGGCGCTGCCGCTGCTCTGGGCGCTGCGCGACCTGCTCGGCCTGACGGGCACCAAGTTCGGCTGCGGCGTCGCCGCGTGCGGCGCCTGCACCGTTCACGTCGACGGCGCCGCGATGCGTTCGTGCACGCTGCCGATCGGCAAGCTCGAGGGGCGCCACGTCGTGACGATCGAGGCGCTCGGCAGCCGCGACGCGCCGCATCCGCTGCAACGCGCGTGGGCCGAGCACCAGGTGCCGCAGTGCGGCTACTGCCAGAGCGGCGTCCTGATGGCCGCGGCGGCGCTGCTCGCGCGCACGCGCCGCCCGAGCGACGCCGAGATCGACGCGGCGATCGACAACGTCTGCCGCTGCGGCACCTATCCGCGACTGCGCGCGGCGATCCGCGCCGCAGCCACCGCGATGGCGTGAAGCGCCGCACCCTGCTTCTGAGCGGCATCGGCGCCGCCGGCGCGGTCGTCGTCGGCTGGGCCTTGCTGCCGCCGCGCGAGCGGCTCGGCGGCGTCGACGCGCTGCCCGTCGCTGCCGGCGAGGTCGCGCTCAACGGCTGGATCAAGATCGCTGCCGACGGCGCGGTCATGCTCGCGATGCACCGCAGCGAGATGGGCCAGGGCCCGCACACCGCGCTGGCGATGCTCGTCGCCGAGGAGCTCGACGTCGCGCTCGCGAGCGTGCGCCTGTTCGACGCGCCTCCCGATCGCCTGTACGGAAACGTCGCGACGATGGTCGCGAGCGTGCCGTACTTCCATCCGCGCGAAACCGAGCCGGGCAACGAGACGGGGCCTGCGAAGGCGGGCCAGTGGGTCGTCGCCAAGATCGCGCGCGAGCTTGGCATCAACCTCACCGGCGGCTCGTCGAGCGTCGTCGACAGCTGGGAGGTGCTGCGCGTCGCCGCCGCGACGGCGCGGGCGCGGCTGCTCGGCGCAGCGTCGATCGCGTGGAAGCTGCCGCTGCAAGAGCTCGTCGTCGTGGCCGGCGTCGTCAGCCATGCGTCGGGGCGCTCGGCGCACTACGGCGAACTCGCGACGATGGCGGCAGCGACGCCGAGCGGCGAGGTGCGCGTCAAACGGCGGAACGAATGGAAGCTGATCGGCACGTCGCCGCCGCGCCTCGACGTCGTCGCGAAAAGCAACGGCAGCGCCGTCTTCGGCATCGACGTGCGACCACCGGGGCTCGTCTTCGCGGCGATCCGGCACTGTCCGATGCTCGGCGGTCGCCCCGGCGCGGTCGACGTCGCGCCGGCGCTCGCGCTGCCCGGCGTCGAGCGGGTGGTGCGGCTCGGCTCGTACGGCGGATCGGCGCCCGCCTTCGCGGTCGTCGGCAAGACGTGGTGGCACGCGCAGCGCGGCGCCGACGCGCTCGCCGTCGAATGGCGGCAGCGTTCGGCCGGCGCACTCGACAGCGCCGCGATCGTCGCCGCGCTCGAGGCGCGTGCGCGCGCCGCGCACGCGGCCGACGGCGGCTTCACGTTCCACAGCCGCGGCGAGATCGCCGCCGCCGACGCGCTCGCAGCGCGCCACGTCGAGCAGGTCTACCGCGCGCCGTACCTCGCGCACGCGACGATGGAGCCGATCAACTGCACGGCCCGCGTCGCCGGCGGCAAGGTCGAGGTCTGGGCGCCGACGCAGGTGCCGGGCCTCGCGCGCGCGATCGCCGCCGAGGCCGCGGGCGTCGCCGCCGACGCGGTGACGCTGCACGTGACGTACCTCGGCGGCGGCTTCGGCCGCAGGCTCGACGTCGACGTCGTCGGCCAGGCGGTGCGCGTCGCGCTCGAGACCGGAGGCCGGCCGGTGCAGCTCGTCTGGTCGCGTGAGGAAGACCTCGGCCACGACTTCTATCGTCCCGCGGGCGTCACGATCCTGCGCGCCGGCCTCGGCGCCGACGGCCTGCCGACGACGCTGCGCATCACGAGCGCCGGCGACGCGATCACGCCGCGCTGGATGGAGCGCGCACTGCCGGCGCTCGCGGGGCCGGTCGACACGCCCGACAAGACGGCGAGCGAAGGGCTTTTCGACCAGCTCTACGGCGTTGCCAACCAGCGCATCTCGCACGTCGCGACGCGGATGGGCGTTCCGGTCGGCTACTGGCGCGCCGTCGGGCACTCGCACAACGCCTTCTTCAGCGAGTCGTTCTTCGACGAGCTCGCGCATGCCGCCGGGCGCGATCCGGTCGACTACCGCCTCGCGTTGCTGAAGGACGCGCCACGCCACGCCGCGGTGCTGCGCCTCGCCGCCGAGCGCGCGGGCTGGCCCGGCTTCGGCCTGTCGCGTCCGCTCGCGGGCCGTGCGCGCGGTGTCGCGCTGCACGAGAGCTTCGGAAGCGTCGTCGCGCAGGTCGTCGAGGTCTCGATCGTTGCCGGCAAGGTGCGCGTGCACCGCGTCGTCTGCGTCGCCGACGTCGGCACCGTCGTCCACCCCGGGATCGTCGCGCAGCAGCTCGAGGGCGCGGTGATCTTCGCGCTTTCGGCGGCGCTCCACGGACGCATCGACATCGAGGGCGGCGTCGTTCGCCAGACCAACTTCCCGACCTATCCGATGGTCCGTCTCGCCGAAGCGCCGACCGTCGAGACCCATCTCATCGACAGCACGCGGCCGCCGGGTGGCGTCGGCGAGATCGGCGTGCCGCCGCTCGCTCCCGCTGTCGCCAATGCGATCTTCGCGCTCAGCGGGCGGCGCTTGCGAGACCTTCCGTTGCGCCTCTAGGCGCGCTGTGCGGCGGCGAGCTCGCTGCGTGCCGCTTCGGCGGCGCGGCGCGCGGCGTCGGCGTAGGTCGCTTCGTCGCTGCCTGCGTACAGGATCGCGCGCGAGGAGCTGACGATGATCGGCCCGGTCGTCCGCGCGCCGTCGCCGCGCCAGCCGGCGCGAACGGTCGCGGTGGCGTCGCCGCCTTGTGCGCCGATGCCGGGGATGAGGAGCGGCAGCGTCGGTGCGATCTCGCGCACGCGCGCGATCTCGGCCGGATAGGTCGCGCCGACGACGAGCCCGATCTGGCCGCTCGCGTTCCAGCGCTCGGTGGCGAGCCGCGCGATCCGCTCGTAGACCTTCTCGCCGGATGCGAGCGCGAGCTCCTGCAGGTCGGCGCCGCCGGGGTTCGATGTCCGGCAGAGCACGATCGCGCCCTTGCCGTCGTGGCGCAGGTACGGCTCGATCGAATCGAAGCCGAGCAGCGGCGACAGCGTGACGGCGTCGGCGCCGTAGCGGACGAACACCTCGCGCGCGTACTGCTCCGCGGTCTGGCCGATGTCGCCGCGCTTGGCATCGAGGATCACCGGCACCTCGGGAGCGACGTCGCGGATGTGCGCGAGCAGCCGCTCGAGCTGCGCCTCCGCGCCGTGCGCGGCGAAGTACGCGATCTGCGGCTTGAACGCGATCACGAGGTCCTTGGTGCGGTCGACGACGGCCGCGCAGAACTCGTAGATGCGCGACGCGTCGCCGCGCATCGCACCCGGAAAGCGCGCCGGCTCGGGGTCGAGGCCGACGCACAGGAGCGAGCGGTTCGTCCGTTCGGCTGCGGCCAGCCGGGCGACGAAGCTCATCGCACGGCGCCCTTGCGGTCGCGCTCGATCGCATCGGCGGCGGCGCGCGCGAGCTCGGCCGCCTGGCCGACGTAGCTGCGCGGCGTCAGCGCGAGAAGGCGATCGCGCGCGTCGGCGGGCAGCGCGGCGGTGCGGATGAACGCGTGCAGCGCGTCGCGCTCGATCGCCTTGCCGCGCGTCAGGTCCTTGAGCTGCTCGTAGGCGCCGGCGACGCCGTGTCGGCGCAGCACCGTCTGCACCGGCTCGGCGAGCACCTCCCAGGCGCCGTCGAGGTCGGCGTCGATCGCAGCGCGACCGACTTCGAGCTTGGCGAGGCCGCGGGCGAGCGAGTCGTACGCGAGCAGCGCGTGGCCGAAGGCGACGCCCATGTTGCGCAGCACCGTGCTGTCGGTGAGGTCGCGCTGGAAGCGCGAGATCGGCAGCTTCTCGCTCATGTGCGCGAGCAGCGCATTGGCGAGGCCGAGGTTGCCTTCGGCGTTCTCGAAGTCGATCGGGTTGACCTTGTGCGGCATCGTGCTCGAGCCGACCTCGCCGGCGACGGCGCGCTGCACGAAGTAGCCGAGGCTCACGTACCCCCAGACGTCGCGCGACCAGTCGATCAGGATCGTGTTGCAGCGCTTGACGGCGTCGAAGAGGGCAGCGATCGCGTCGTGCGGCTCGATCTGCGTCGTCCACGCGTTGAACTCCAGACCGAGCCTGCGCTCGACGACGTCGCGCGCGATGCGCTGCCAGTCGAGCTCGGGATAGGCGGCGACGTGGGCGTTGTAGTTGCCGACGGCGCCATTCATCTTGGCGCGCATCGGCACCGCCGCGATCGCCGCGCGCGCCGCGTGCAGGCGGACGGCGACGTTCGCGATCTCCTTGCCGAGCGTCGTCGGGCTCGCCGTCTGGCCGTGCGTGCGCGCGAGCATCGCGACGTCGGCGTGCGCGCGCGCCATCGCCGCGAGCGTCGCGACGATGCCGTCGAGAGCCGGCAGCAGCGCCTCGCGCCGCGCCGCGTCGAGCATCAGCGCGTGGCTGGCGTTGTTGACGTCCTCGCTGGTGCACGCGAAGTGGAGAAAGCCGACCGCGCGCGCGAGACCGGGCTGGGCTGCGAAGCGCTCGCCGAGCCAGTACTCGACCGCCTTGACGTCGTGGTTGGTGCGCCGCTCGATCGCCTTGATCGCGTCGGCGTCGGCGGGCGAGAACGCATCGACGAGGTCGTGCAGGAACGCGCGTTCGGGGGCGCCCGGCGGCGGCAGCTCCGCGAGCCCGGCGTCGGCCAGAGCGAGAAACCACTCGACCTCGACGCGCACTCGGCAGCGCATCAGGCCGTACTCCGACAGCCACGGTCGCAGCGTGTCGACCTTGGCGGCATAGCGCCCGTCGAGGGGCGACAGCGCGGCGATGGGCGTGGCTTGCATCTTGCGGTGGTGGCGCCGGTGCAACGGACCGTCGCGCCAACCGGCCATTATCGGCGCTGCCCCTAGAATGAAATCGAACGTAAGCGTCGAACGAGGAAGCCGTCCTTTGCAGGCTGCTCAACCATGAAGCTCATCGGATCGCTCAACAGCCCGTACGTGCGGAAGGTCCGCATCGTCATGGCGGAGAAGAAGCTCGACTACCAGTTCGTCGAGGAGGACGTCTGGAACAGCGACGCGATCCTCGCCTCGAACCCGCTCGGCAAGGTGCCGTGCCTCGTGATGGAGGGCGGCGAGGCGGTGTTCGATTCGCGCGTCATCGTCGAGTATCTCGACGCACGCTCGCCGCTGGCGCGGCTGATCCCCGAGTCGAACCGCGAGCGCACCGAAGTGCGCACGTGGGAGGCGCTCGCCGACGGTCTCATCGACGCCGCGATCCTCGCCCGCCTCGAGGCCAACTGGCCCGGTCGCAGCGCCGAGCAGCGCTCGCAAGCGTGGATCGACCGCCAGATGAAGAAGGTGCAGGCGTCGCTCGACGCGATCTCGACCGGTCTCGGCGCCAAGCCGTGGTGCACCGGCATCCACATGACGCTCGCCGACGTCGCGGTCGGCTGCGCAGTCGGCTATCTCGACTTCCGCTTCCCGCAGCTCGGCTGGCGCAACGACCGCGCCAACGTCGCGCGGCTCGCCGACAAGCTGAACGCGCGCAAGACGTTCATCGAGACCGCGCCGCCAACGCCCTGACCTGCGCCGCTCGTGTCGCGAGGCGAACGCCTCAGCGCGCGCTGGCGACGAGATCCTTCGCTTCGCTCAGGATGACGGGTTCGCCGGCCGCGGCCGGCAGCGCGGCGAAGCTCGTCGCGGTCGCCATCGGCCAGTAGATCCGGAACACCTGGTGCGGCACCTCGCCGCGCAGGAGCGCGCCGGGCTGCACGAACGGCAGCAGGTTGGCGAGCAGCTTGACGCCGTGGTCCGACATGCGCCGGACGATGTGCGATGCGGTGATGTCGCGCGGATGCGCCAGGCCGGCCGCCTGCACGAGCTCCTTCAGCGCGAGCAAGGTGTGCTCGTGGAAGTGGTAGACGCGGTCGGCCTTGTTGCCGACGTCGAGCGCCTTCTGCCGCTGCGGGTCCTGCGTCGTCACGCCGGTGGGGCAATGGCCGGTGTGGCATGTCTGCGCCTGCAGGCAGCCGAGCGCGAACATGAAGCCGCGCGCCGCGTTGCACCAGTCGGCGCCGAGCGCAAGCATGCGCGCGATGTCGAACGCGCTCACGACCTTGCCGGCGCAGCCGACCTTGATCTTGTCGCGCAGGTTCAAGCCGACCAGCGTGTTGTGGACGAGCAGCAGCCCTTCCTGAAGCGGCGCGCCGACGTGGTCGCAGAACTCGAGCGGCGCTGCGCCGGTGCCGCCCTCGGCGCCGTCGACGACGATGAAGTCGGGCAGGATGCCGGTCTCGAGCATCGCCTTGGCGATCGCGAACCACTCCCACGGGTGGCCGATGCAGAGCTTGAAGCCGGTCGGCTTGCCGCCCGAGAGCGTGCGCAGCCGCTCGATGAACCGCATCATCTCGATCGGCGTGCGGAACGCGCCGTGCGACGCCGGCGAGACGCAGTCGACCCACGGCCGCACGCCGCGCGCTTCGGCGATCTCGAGGGTCACCTTCGGCCCCGGCAGGACGCCGCCGTGGCCGGGCTTGGCGCCCTGCGACAGCTTGACCTCGATCATCTTCACCTGCGGGTCGCGCGCGTTGGCGGTGAAGCGCTCTTCGGAAAAGCCGCCGTCGCTCGCGCAGCAGCCGAAGTAGCCCGAGCCGATCTCCCAGATCAGGTCGCCGCCGTGGACGCGGTGGTGGCGGCTGATCGAGCCTTCGCCGGTGTCGTGCGCGAAGTTGCCGCGCTTGGCGCCGGCGTTGAGGGCGAGGATCGCGTTCGCCGACAGCGCGCCGAAGCTCATCGCCGAGATGTTGAACAGGCTCGCGCTGTACGGCTGCGCCCGCCCCGCGCCGATCGTGACGCGAAAGTCGTGCGACGCGAGCACGGTCGGCTGCAGCGAATGGTTGATCCATTCGTAGCCGAGCTCGCCGACGTCGAGCTGGGTGCCGAACGGACGCTTGTCGGAGTCGCCCTTGGCGCGCTGGTAGACGAGCGAGCGCTGCTGGCGCGAGAACGGCGCCGCCTCGCGGTCGTTCTCGATGAAGTACTGGCGGATCTCCGGCCGGATGAACTCGAGCAGGAAGCGGATGTGGCCGATCAGCGGATAGTTGCGCAGCACCGCATGGCGCTTCTGCACGAGGTCGCGGACGCCGATTGCGGCGAGGACGAAGAACACGATCGCGAGCGACTTGTCCATGCCCATCTTCGCCCACGCGAAGGTCGCGACGACGAGGCCGACGACGCTGAGCGCCCACACCCAGTAGCGGACTGGAAAGTAGTGGTCGAGACGGCGGACCCAGGCGAACATGCGAGCCTCCCGGCGAAGTGGCGCGATCGTAGTCGTCAGCGCAGCAGGTGGCCTGACAGGAGCGCCGCGGTTTCGTCGGGCAGCTCCTCGGCGAGGAAGTGGCTGGCGTCGAGCGCCTGGCCGGTGAGTGT
>Ga0310813_10001933_pt1 | contig 12574 bp, 7 predicted proteins | sample YN3metagenome_FD_203086 | JGI IMG/M metagenome (GOLD analysis project Ga0310813, IMG submission 203086) | Soil microbial communities from experimental microcosm in Duke University, North Carolina, United States - YN3 | ecosystem: Engineered > Artificial ecosystem > Soil microcosm > Unclassified ...
GCCGAATCTCCGGTATCGCCGACGATCCTGCCGTCGCTGCAGGTGCAGGACCTGATTACCGCTGTTTCGGCCGAAGGAACGCCCGCAAGCCTGCGCAGCGGTGTGCCGCCGCCGGCCAGCGGCGGCCCATCCGTGACGGTCAGCGGCAACTCAACGATCGTTAATGGCGGCACCCTCGTCGCCGGTGTCACCAGCGCGGCGCCCTTCCAGACTTTATACGTTACGGTCGGCAGCGAGACAGTCGGGCTGGCGACTGCCGTCAGCGGCGGCATTGGCGGGTACTACGAATTGCACCTGCCGGCCGTGCGTTCGGACAGTTCCCTGCTGCTCGAATTTGCGCAGTCGATTCCGCTGAGCCAGATCGACCTGCTGTTCGCGGTCGTGGACGGTTCGGGCCGAGTTGGTCCCTACAGCCGGCTCCAGACGAGCGTTACATCGGTCGGGACCGGCGACGTCCAGGTGACGCTGTCGTGGGATGTCGACAGCGATGTGGACCTGCACGTGATCGATCCCGCCGGCGAGGAAGTGTTCTACGCACACCAGCAGGCGGCAAGCGGCGGCCAACTCGATCTCGACTCGAACGCCGGCTGCACGATCGACGGAGTCAGGAACGAGAACATTACCTGGCCCACTGGCCGCGCGCCGCGCGGTCAATACACGGTCCGGGTCGATTACTGGGCCAATTGCGGTGTGGCCCAGACCAACTACACCGTGCGCGTGAACAACGGCGGCACCGTTCAGGTGTTCTCGGGCTCGTTCACCGGCGCCGGTGACGCAGGAGGACTCGGGAGCGGGAGGACCATCACCACGTTCGAGCGGTTGACCGGCCCAACGGCGGCTGTGCCATCCGGGCCGACGGTGTCGCCAACCAGCTTCCGTCCGAAGACCCTGCTGGCGGTGCCGAGGTGATCCGCGTGACCGGGTCTTCAGGCCGTCTTCTTCGTCTCGCTGCCGTGCTCGTCGCGCTGCTCGCGGTTGCCGGTTCCGTGGCCGCGCAACCCGCGGCAGCCCCGGTTCGCGTCCGCACGATCCGGTCGACCGTCGTCATGGAACGGCCGCGCGGTGACAGCGTAGTCCTCGGCAAGGTCCCGGTGGGCACCGTTCTCGAGGAGCTGCAGCGAAGCGGCCGCTGGATCGAGGTGACCACCCTGGCGGGCAGTCCGGCGCAGCCGTGGAAACGCGGCTGGGTGATCGACGACGATGTCGAGTGGCTGGACAGACCTGCGACGGCGGCGACACCGGCCGCCCAACGTCGTCAGGGTGAATTGATGATCCGCGGGTTCGGCCATTACGGCGGCACGCTGTTCACCGCGAACGACTCCTTCGACGCGATCTTCGACAGCTCGTTCGGAATGTCGTACGGCGGAGGCGGTCAGGTGGTTTTCGGCAACGGGCTGTTCGTGCAGGGAAGCGTCGAGCGCTTCCAGGACACGGGCGTTCGCATCACCGTCTCCGACGCGGCAGTGTTCCGCACCGATATCGAGAACAAGGTCACGGTGACGCCGATTCTCGGCACGATTGGCTATCGCGATCTGCACCCGGGTTCGATTTCGGGGTACGTCGGCGGCGGTGTGGGATGGCACTTGCTGAAGGAAGAGTCCCCGGCGCTGGCCGCGGCTTATGACGAGGGCCACATCGGGTATCACGTGCTCGGTGGCGCCGAGTTCCGGCTCGCTCCGTGGCTGTGGCTCGCCGGCGAAGTGCAGTGGGCGAGCGTGCCCGACTCGATCGGTGATCCAGGCCTCGGCTCGGCGTTCGACGAGCACGACCTTGGCGGGACCACGTTCCGGGTGAAGGTCCTCGTCGGACGGTGACAGGGCGGATCGCTCACGCCGCCTGCAGGAACCACCGCTCGAGCAGCACCCGCCGCGTGAACCACGACGTCTCGAGCAAGCCGGAGATCACGCGCTTGATCAGCGCCTCCGGCAGCCGCTCGAGCGCCGCATGGCGGCCTTGCGGATACCGTTTCTCCAGCCACTCCGCGTAGGGCTCGAGACGCGCCCGGTCATATCGTCGATCCGCTGAGAGAATGTACCGCGCGGCAGCCAGACCCGATTCGATCGCCGGGCGGATGCCCTCTCCGCTGATGGCGATCGCCAGTCCGGCCGCGTCGCCAACCAGCACTGCTCCTGAATCGACCACCCGCCGCGGACTGACGTCGCGCAGCAGATACGCGTGCCCGCGCCATCGTTCGGGCGTGTCCGGCGGCACGATGCCCCCGTCGACGAGGGCCCTTCGGAATTCGCGGACGTGAGCGGGCAGGTGGTTGGGGTCGAGGCGGCCGAGTCCGACGTTCAAGCAGTTTCCCTTGAGGATGCACCAGCCGTAGCCCTTCAGATCGGCGCACAGCGACAGCTCGGGCGTGCCCGCTTCGACCCGGCAACGCGCGGCCTGCGCCGGCGTCAGGGTGAACTCGACTTCCTGCGCCGCGACCGCCAGTTCCTGCGACGGGCGGGCGCCAAGATGACTGGCCACCGGACAGCGGTGGCCGCCGGCCCCGACCAGCATCGGAGCAGTGAACGTTCCGTTCACGAGCCACATCCCTCGGTCGTAGCGAAGGGAACTGACTGGAATCCCGTCCACGACGTTCGCTTCCGATCGTCGAAGCAGGTAGTGATCGAATTCGACTCGGCAGATGCCGTAGCTGACCACGTCGTCGAATCTGGTGTCCCGCAGCGCGGAGCCGATGCGCCCGGTGCGGAAGGCGGTGATCGGCTGGCAGACGCGCGTCCGGCTGTACTCGGCAAGGTCCAGGTCGAGGAGATCGACAACCGGCAGCGTGATCCAGCCCGCGCACGTCTTGTCACGCGGAAACCGTGCGGCGTCGACGACCAGCACGCGCAGGCCGGCGCTGACTAGAGCGCCAGCACAGCTCGAGCCCGCTGGCCCGCCCCCGACGACGATCGCGTCGAACGCCGTGCCGCTCGTCACGGAAGTTCCTGGCCGGCAGCGGCGTACAGCCGCGCCCGGGTCCGCGGCAGGCCGTTGTCCTGCTGGCGAGCGAAGGTGACTTGGAACAGCTGCAGGTAGCCGGCGTCGAAGGTGACTTGCGAGCCGAGCAGGTAGAGGCGCCAGGCGCGCGCGAACCGCGGCCCGTGGCGGCGCTCCACCTCGGCGCGAGCGGCCTCGTATCGCGCGCTCCAGTCCTCCAGCGTCCGTGCGTAATGCAGCCGCAGGTTCTCGACGTCGAGCACGGAGAGGCGCCACGGCGCCAGCACGCCGTCGCACGCTTCGGCCAGCGTCGGCGCGTAGGCGCCGGGAAAGATCCGCTTGGTGATCCATCGGCTGAGCGGCGCCGCCTGATTACGGCCGATGAAGTGCAGCAGCCCCCGGCCGTGACGACGATCGAGCACGCGATCGATCACCGTACCGAGCGCCGCGTACTGTTTCGTTCCGACGTGCTCGAGCATGCCGATCGACGCAAAGCGATCGAAGGTGCCGGTGATGGCCCGGTAGTCGTCCTCGATGAACTCGACGCGATCCGAGAGCCCGGCCTCGCGAGCGCGGCGCCGGGCGTAAGCAACCTGCTCGCGAGAGACGTTGTAGGCCACGACTCTCACTCCGTAGTGCCCTGCCATGTACAGCGCAAGGGCACCCCAGCCGCTCCCGGCATCGACGACGCGCATGTTCGGTCGAAGGTCCAGCTTGCGGCAAACGAGATCGAGCTTGGCCAGCTGCGCCTGCTCGAGCGAGAGCTCCGGGCGCTCGTAATAGGCGCAGGTGTAGACCATCTCGCGGTCGAGCCACAGCTCGTAGAAGTCGTTGCCGAGGTCGTAGTGGACGTGCACGTTGTCACGGGCCCGGCCCGGGGTGTTGGTGAGCATCCGCGCATGCCGGTAGAGGCGGCTTTCCGGCGCGCGATACGCGGCGTGGAGCAGGTGGATCAGGTCGCCCGTCACTTCGAGGCGGCCATCGCTGTATGCGTCCCCGAAGCCGACCTCCGGGTCCCGGAGCACGCGATACAGAGTCGGCCGATCACCGATCCACACGGTCGCCCTGGTGGTGTCGGGCGGCGGTCCGACACGAGTCCCATCCCACAACGTGAGCGCGACAGCCGGATCGTTGACATGACGGTGGATCTGGCGGAGCGCCCATCGATCGAGGCGCCACGACGAGGTCGAGAGTCGGGCCGGCGCACGATCGCCTGTCAGGTCGCGCAGGTTGCGGTGCTCCTCCCTCCAGTCGGCGGCGGTCTGCATGGTGACCTCAGCTCGTCAGGTTCGCGGGCGCGGAATCGCCCGCGCTCGCGCCATGTCAGCGCCGATCGCGGCTGCGCCAGCGGTGTTTGGGTTGTACGTGCAGGATACCTGCGAAGTCCGGTCGCTGTCTCGGGCGACTTCCAGGCTGGGTTGAGGTCGGGTTACGGCGCTCCCACAGGGCCGCGCGACCGCCCCCCACAAATGGACGTTGCGGGCGTCTTCGCCGAAGCATATTCTCCCGCGTGTGGCTGCATCCACCCATGGATGCGCGCGGCGATCCGCGTGGAGTGACGCCCAACACCTGGAGTTGACGCAGTTCGACGGCCGGCGACGTCGAGGGCAGTCGTCGCCGGCCGCGCCTGAACGATAATCCGCGCATGCTCGAGGCCTGCTTCCGTCTTATCGCTGTCGCTTCCTGCGTTGCCGCGACTCTGGCAATTGGCGTCCAGCCATCCGCTGGCCAGCCGGTGCCCCAGCCCTCCGAAACCGTTCCCGTGTTCAAAGCCGACGCGCCGCGATTCACCGACCCGGAACGCCGGCAGAAGCTCGCCAGGGCCTTTCCGGACATCGATCGGCTCGTGCAGGAGTTTGCGGCACGCGAGCACATTCCTGGTGCGGCGTGGGGCATCGTGATCGACGGCCAACTGGGCCACCTGGGCGTGACCGGCTCGCGCGATCTCGCGAGCAAGTCGCCGGTCGGCGAGGACACGGTCTTCCGCATCGCGTCGATGACCAAGAGCTTCACCGCCATGTCGATCCTCAAGCTGCGCGACGAGGGGAAGCTGGCTCTCGATGACCCGGCCGAGAAGTACGTGCCCGAGCTTGGGCGGCTCACCTATCCAACCAGCGACTCGCCGAAGATCACGGTTCGTCACCTGCTCTCGCACTCCGAAGGTTTTCCCGAGGACAACCCGTGGGGCGATCAGCAGCTGTCGGCCACCGACGAACAATTCACGCTGCTGATGCGGCGCGGCATCCCGTTCTCGAACCCGCCAGGCGTGGCTTACGAGTACTCGAACTACGGCTTCGCGATTCTCGGCCGCATCGTCTCGAAGGTCTCCGGCGTACCCTATAAGGACTACGTCGCCGCGAACATCCTCAAGCCACTCGGCATGACCTCGACAACGCTCGAGCCGAAAGAGGTCCCGGCCGATCGGCTGGCCCACGGCTATCGGTGGGAGGACGAGCAGTGGAAAGAGGAGCCGCAGCTGCCCGACGGTGCGTTCGGCTCGATGGGCGGCATGCTCACCTCGATCCGCGACCTCTCGCGCTACGTCGCGGCGTTTCTCGATGCCTGGCCGCCGCGCGACGGTGCCGAGACCTCGCCGGTTCGCCGCGCCTCGCTTCGCGAGATGCAGCAGGTGTGGCGGCCGCGCCCGGCCGGCGTGTCGCGAGATGCGTCCGGCGCGATCGCGCTCAACACCGGCGGCTATGGCTACGGTCTTGGAATCTCCACCACCTGCGACTACGCAATCAGCGTCGCCCACAGCGGCGGGCTGCCCGGGTTCGGCTCGGTCATGCGCTGGCTGCCCGAGTACGGCGTCGGGATCATCGCGTTCGGCAATCGCACCTACACGGGCTGGGGTGGGGTAGTCGAGCAGTCGTTGACGCTCCTCGGCAAGACCGGTGGCCTGCAGCCGAGAGCCGTGCAGCCCTCGCTCGCGCTGATCGGCACGAAGGACGCCGTGGCGGTGCTGGTCAACAAATGGGACGACGCGCTCGCCAACCGGATTGCGGCAATGAACCTGTTCATGGACCGATCGAAGGATCGTCGCCAGGCAGAGCTCGCAGCGTTCAGGAAGCAGCTTGGCGCCTGCAAGGCCGCGGACGATTTCGCCTACGTCGAGAACCCGCTCAGGGGCGAGTGGCTGTTCACGTGCGAGCGCGGACAGTTGCGCGCCGAGGCGACGCTGTCGCCGACGATGCCGCCGCTGGTGCAGCACCTCGAGTTCAAAGCGGTGACGCCAGGCGAGGACAGCACCCGTCGGATCTGCAGGTAAGTCCGCCGCTTCTGACTCTGGTTGTACATCCCGCCATGTGGCCGTATGCGCTCGTCCTGTTGGCGTCCGTCGCCGTGGACTGCATCCCGGTATTCGCGCCGCCAGCCTGGACGCTCATGCTGCTGGTGATGTTGAGGTACGACCTCAATCCTTACGCGACCGCATTCGTCGGAACCTGTGGCACGACAACGGGCCGGCTCATCTTTTCGTCGTTGATCATCCCGTGGCTCGGGTCAAAGACGCTGGGCCGCGACAAGGAGAACGATCTCCGGTTCGTTGGCAAACAGATCAACCAGAAAGGCATTGCGGCCTTCGCCTTCATCTTCCTGTACTCGCTGCTTCCCCTTTCGACCACGGCGCTGTTCACGGCAGCGGGCCTCGCGAACGTGCGCAAGATTTTCATCCTGCCGCCTTTCTTCATGGGCAACTTGATCGGCGACGGACTCCTGCTGCTCTCCGGTAAGGTGACAATCCGAAGTGTCAGCGGACTCTTCAAAGGTTCGTGGGGCATGAAGGACATCCTGATGATGGCCTTCGGTCTGCTCATCGTCTTCGCCTTGCTCTTCGTGGATTGGCGGACGCTGCTGCAGAAGAAGAAAGTGAAGTGGAAGTGGGCGTTTTGGAAGTAGCTGGTGCACGCGATTTCCGACCCTGGTTCACGTGTAGGATCTGCAGCCATGAGCCATCGTGTTCTCCTGCTTGTCTCCGTGGCGATGCTGGCTGCGTGCACCGCTTCGCCTTCGCCTCAACAGCCGCCAGCCGATCCAAGCTTCAACGTCGTCGAGACCGGCATCCCCGAGCTGCGCGCCGCGCTGGAGTCCGGGCGCATCACCTCGCGCCAACTGGTGACGCAATACCTCGCACGGATCGGGACCTACGAGGATCGGATCAACGGCATCATCACGGTGAACCAGCATGCCCTCGAGGAGGCTGACCGTCTCGACCAGGAGCGCAAGGCCGGCAAGGTGCGCGGTCCGTTGCATGGCATCCCGATCGCGCTCAAGGACAACATCCACACCACCGACATCCGGACCACCGGCGGGGCGCTGGCGTTCCGCGAGCTGATCCCGCCCTACGACGCGACGCTGACGAAGAACCTCCGCGATGGCGGCGCGATCATCATCGCCAAGACGGTGCTGACTGAGCTGGCGCACTGGACCGCCGGCGCGCCGACGCCGATGGAGGCCAACTACACCGGCGTGGCCGGCTTTGCGTTCAATCCCTACGACCCGCGGCCGGACCCGCGGCCCGACACGTTCGGCCGGCCGGTGCTTTCCACCGGCGGCTCGAGCTCCGGCGCCGGCACCGCGGCGAGCTTCTGGGCCGCCAGCGTCGGCTCCGATACCGGCGGCTCGATCATCAGCCCGTCGAACAACAATATGCTTGCCGGCATCCGGCCGACGATCGGCCGCATCAGCCGCTACGGCGTCATCCCGATCACCGCGGATCACGACACGGCCGGCCCGATGGCCCGCACGATGACCGATGCGGCGATCCTGATGGGAGTACTCGAGAGCGCCGCGCCGGACCCCAACGATGAGGCGACGAAAGCCTGCACCCCGCCGCCCAATCGCGATTACACCAAGTTCCTCGACGCCGGCGCGCTCAAGGGCGCACGAATCGGCGTGCCGCGCGCGTTCTTCTACGACCGCGTCAAGGCGCCGGGCGACGAGGGCCGCCCCCAGTTCAAGGACGGCCGCGGCGGCCTGACCGCCGAACGGGCCAAGCTCATGGAGGAGGCGATTGCGCTGCTCAAGGCACAAGGGGCTGAAGTGGTGGATCCAATCGAGATCCCGAGCATGGTGTCGAAGGATCCCGCCGACAACTTCCTGCTCTTCGACTACTGCCAGGGCGCCGAGCACAAGAAGGGCGGCGACGCGAATTGCACCGTCAACTTCAAGTACGGCATGAAGCGCGACTTCAACAAGTGGCTGGCCAGCCTCGGCGATCGCGCGCCGGTGAAGACCCTGACCGAGCTCCGCGAATGGAACCTCGCTCACGCGAAGGAAGGCGCGATGCGCTTCGGCCAGTCGCGGCTCGACATCTCCGACGAGATGGACGTGGAGAAGGATCGCGCGAGGAACGACGCCGACGTCGCCAAGGACGCGCGCCTCAGCCGCGACGAGGGGATCGACGCGGCCCTAAAGGCGCACAAGCTGGACGCGATTCTCACTCCGGCCGGGTCGGGTGCGAACCTGGCCTCGCGTGCCGGCTATCCGATCATCGCCGTGCCGTTCGGCCTGGCGCCGAACGCGCCGACGCCGCCGCTGCCGGCGGGGTTCAACGCGAAGCCGGCGCCGTTCGGCGTCACGTTCACCGCCGGCGCCTGTGCCGAGCCCCGGCTGATCGCGATCGCGTACGCGTTCGAGCAGGCGAGCAAACGCCGCGTGCCGCCGCCGGACATGCCCTGAGAAGGCAGAAGGCAGAAGGCAGAAGGCAGAAGGCAAAAGGCAGAAGGCAAAGGCAAAACGGCGGAAGCGGCGAATCTACGAGCCGCCGTTCTGGGACGCGATCGCACGCTCAGGCGCCAGGCGCGCCAGGCGCACGCACGTCTCGATCAAGCGCGCCAGCGGCGGTGGCACGCCCTCGGGCCCGTGCGCCGCCGCCGACTCGACCAGCCGCAGAGCCAGGAACGGTTTCGATTTTCGCTGCACCGCCCTGGCAATCGCCTGCGTCGGTGTGACGCGATTCGCCATGGCAGGTGAGAGGCCGGCGACCTCCGCGATCGTCTCGGCGTGCCCGTTTTCCCAGAAGCAGTGCTCGATGTCGCGCTCGGGGAGGAAAGTGATGCGCTCGTCTTCCTCTCCGCGCCGGATATAGGACCGAGCCGAGTCCACATAGCGGCGGCCCGCCTCGTCACCGTCGGCGAGCAGGTGCCACTCGATGCCGAACTCGCGGGCAGTGCGGACGAGCGGATCGATCCCGCACTGCGCGAAGCCGACTGGACAGATGCCTTCCAGCGGCAGGTCGTAGCCCATCACCTGGGCAACCTGCGGCACGATCCAGAACTCCGATTCTCCTTCGACGAGCAGCCACACCCGCGCGAACATCGCCACGCCGCGATGCATGCGCAAGTGATAGCCGATGCGCCGCAGGTGCTCGCGCGGAAGCGCGTGCGGCCGCAGGCCGGCGGCACGGACGCTGCCCTCGTGACGGACGAGGCGCCGGATGTCTGCGAGCGGCGTCGCAGACAAGAGATCGCCCGACTGGGTCGTGACGATCTTCTGCCAACGGATGCGCGCCAGCAGACGCTCGGTTGCGGCCAGCGTCATCGGGTGCAGGTGCGCTTCGGGATCCTCGATCACCCACAGCGGTTCGACGCCGGCCGCCAGGCCTTCCGGGATGTGGCGGAGGATTGCGGCCAGGAGCAGCAGCGTGCCCAGCCGATCGGCAAAGGTCGGCTGAAGGCCGCCCGCCGCCTCTCGCGGGGATGGCGTGCCAGTCTGGCCGAGAATCTCTCGAATCGAGCTGGCGAGCCCGCCTGCCGCGGGATCGACGTGACGGGGGATCTGGGCCAGCAATTCGCGCCCGGCCGCGGCACCGCTCGCGATGCACGACTCCGGATCGACGGCTGTGCCGCTCAGAATCTCGTCTGCGGCCTGCAGTATCTGGTGCATCAGGCCTGCGCCCGGACGATCCGTCTCAGCGGGTCGCTGCCGCGCTAACGCCTGCCGCGTCTCATCGCCGAGATGTCCGGTGAGCGTGCCGCCGACGAGCCGGATGAGCGGAGTCGTGGCACGAACGTGATCGACCACGTGCTGGCACACGGCTGCGTCGGCGACGCCTGGCAGCTCGAAGCGGAGTGCGGGAGCGTTACGACCCGACGCGGGAATTCCGGTCGCGTGGAGCCGAAGCTGGCGTGGGCTGGATCCGGAGACGGGCACGGCGTGGCGCAAGATCGCGTGCGAGGCATCGTCCCAATCACCAGGGGCGCGCTCTTCGAACGTCAGCGCGATGCGCAGGACGCCGTCCCCGGACGCCGCGCCACCCCGCTGGTGGAAGTCGGTTCGATCGAGCGGCGCCGTCGACGACGAGCCGAGGACGAGCTCCAGCGCCCGGAGCAGGCTCCCCTTGCCGCTGTCGTTTTCGCCGACCAGAGTCGTGCTCGCGTCGAAGCGCACGGACGCGGTGCGGATGGCGCGCACGTTCTCGACGTGCAGGTCGCGAAGGAACACGGCTGCGCCATTGTACGCACAGGGCTGAGCTAGACTGGCACTAACCCCTCAGCTCACTTGAGCGGAGCATTCATTCGTTCCTTGATCCGATGGAAAGGGCCGATCCGAGGGGGAGTTCGGGCTTGTTGGATGCGCAACTCGAGTGAACTGCGGGATTAGATGGTGATGGTGGACGATCGCACGGGCCTCGACGCGGCTTCGCTGGCCGCCGGAATCTCCAACCATTTGCAATTCACGCTCGGACGCCTCCCCAATCTCGCCACGCCGTACGACTGCTATCACGCGCTCGCGCTCGCGGTCCGCGATCGGTTGCAGCGGCGATGGGTGCGGACCAGCCAGACCTACCTGGCCGAGCGAAGCCGGATGACCTGCTACTTGTCGGCCGAGTTCCTGCTCGGGCCGCACCTTGGCCAGAACCTGTTGGCACTCGGCATCGAAGAGGCGGCGCGCGAAGCGGTCACCTCACTCGGTCACGATCTCGACGCCCTGCTCGCCGAGGAGGAGGAGCCTGGACTGGGCAATGGCGGTCTCGGCCGGCTGGCGGCCTGTTATCTCGACTCGCTGGCCACGCTGGAGCGGCCGGCAATCGCTTACGGCATCCGCTACGAGTTCGGGATCTTCGACCAGGAGATCCAGAACGGCTGGCAGGTGGAAGTGACCGACAAGTGGCTGCGCCGCGGCAATCCGTGGGAGATCACCAAGCCGGAGATCGCGTTCTATGTGCTGCTGGGGGGAAGGACGGAGAGTTTCCGCGACAGCCGCGGACGCTACCGCGTCCTGTGGGTACCGTTCCGTGTCGTCAAGGGAACCGCGCACGACACGCCAATCCAGGGCTATCGCACCGGCACCTGCAACACGCTCCGGTTGTGGAGCGCCGAGGCAGTCGAGTCGTTTGACTTCGACGCCTTCAACACCGGCGACTACTACGCCGCCGTGCGGGACAAGATGCAGTCGGAGACGGTGAGCAAAGTGCTCTACCCGAACGACCGGGCGATCGGCGGCAAGCAGTTGAGACTGTCCCAGCAGTATTTCTTCGTGTCCTGCTCGCTGCAGGACATGCTGCGGCGCGTCTCGCTCAATGGCGATTCGGTGTCGCGATTCGCGGATCGCTTCGCGGTGCAGCTCAACGACACGCACCCGGCGTTGGCGGTTCCGGAGCTGATGCGGCTGCTCGTCGACGAGCACCAGCTGCCGTGGGACGAGGCGTGGGCAATCACCGTCCGCACGTTCGGCTACACCAATCACACGCTGCTGCCCGAGGCATTGGAGACCTGGCCGGTGGCAATGCTGGCAGATCTCCTGCCCCGCCACCTCGAGATCGTCTACGAGATCAACGCACGCTTTCTCGCCGAGGTCCGGACCCGTTTTCCTGGCGATGAGGCCCGGGTCCGCCGGATGTCGATCATCGACGAGACCGGCGGCCGATCGGTGCGCATGGCCTACCTCGCGACCGTCGGCAGCCACGCGATCAACGGCGTCGCGGCGCTTCATTCCGATCTGCTCAAGTCCAGCCTATTGCGCGACTTCTACGAGCTCTGGCCGGAGCGCTTCAGCAACAAGACCAACGGCGTCAGCCCGCGCCGCTTTCTCACCGTCTCGAATCCGCCACTGAGGGAACTGATCACCCGAACCATCGGTGACACGTGGATCGCCAACCTTGACGAGGTCCGGCGCCTCGAAGCGCGTGTCGAGGACGCGTCGTTTCGCGACGCGTGGCGGGCGGTGAAGCGCAAGAACAAGCAGCGCCTCGCCGAATACATCCACGCCCAGACCGGCATCGAGCTGGACCCGGCCTGGCTCTTCGACGTGCAGGTCAAGCGCATTCACGAATACAAGCGGCAGCACCTGAACGTGCTGCACATCATCGCGATGTACCGCCGGCTGAAGGCCGACCCGTCGTACGCGCCGCCGCCGCGGGCGTTCATCTTCGGAGGCAAGGCCGCGCCTGGCTACATGATGGCCAAGCGGATCATCCGGGTCATCACCGCCGTCGCCGAGACCATCAATGCCGACCCGGTTGTCAACCGGCGGCTCCGCGTCGCGTTCATCGCTGACTTCAACGTCAAGAACGGCCAGATCATCTATCCGGCCGCGGATCTCTCGGAGCAGATCTCGACCGCGGGCAAGGAGGCGTCGGGCACCGGCAACATGAAGTTCACACTGAACGGCGCGTTGACCATCGGCACGCTCGACGGCGCAA
>Ga0310813_10001934_pt1 | contig 12573 bp, 5 predicted proteins | sample YN3metagenome_FD_203086 | JGI IMG/M metagenome (GOLD analysis project Ga0310813, IMG submission 203086) | Soil microbial communities from experimental microcosm in Duke University, North Carolina, United States - YN3 | ecosystem: Engineered > Artificial ecosystem > Soil microcosm > Unclassified ...
TCTCGACGCCCGCTCTGTTGCCGGCCTCGAGGCCGCTCAGGAGCCAGAGGGTCGCCAGGCAGGTCGTGGTGATCATCGTTCCCTCTCCTATCTCTTCTTCGGCGTTTTCCGAAGAAGCCCTGGAGGTTTACGACGATCCCGCTCCTCCTCGGGCGTCCCTGCCGGACGCCCCGAGGCCCACGCACCCCTCCTCCCAATTCCATTTTTTATACGCTCCGGACATTTGGGAAAATTTCAGACATTTTTCATGGTTACGAAAATAAACCAGGCCCCGCGTCGGAACTGCCAAGGATTCTTGGCGGTCGGGCGAAAAAGCAACCCGGTTGCTTCGCCCCTTAGGGGTAGAGGCCCCGGAGACGGTGTGCCTCCGCCACCCGCGACACCGCCACCACGTAGGCCGCCCGCCTCATGTCGATCTTGCGCTCCTGGTGCACGTGGAAGACCGCGTCGAAGGCCCGGTCCATCAGCTCCTTCAACTTCGCGTTCACTTCCTTCTCGCTCCAGAAGTACTCCTGCAGCGCCTGCACCCACTCGAAGTACGACACCGTCACGCCGCCCGCGTTCGCCAGCACGTCGGGGATCACGAAGCGCCCGTTGCCGTGCAGGATCTCGTCCGCCTCCGGCGTCGTCGGACCGTTCGCGCCTTCACCGACGATCCGGGCGCGGATCTTCCCGGCGTTCTCCGCCGTGATCTGGCCCTCCAGCGCGCAGGGAAGCAGGATGTCGCAGTCGAGTTCCAGCAGTTCCTCGTTCGAGATCGAGTCGGCCCCCCGATACCCGGTGACGGCGCCGGTCTTCTGGTAGTGCGTGTTGACGGCGTCGGGATCGAATCCCTTCTCCACGACGATCCCGCCCTTGGACGTGGAGCAGGCGATGATGCGGAACCCGAGCTCATGCAGCAGCTTCGCCGCGTGATAGCCCGCGTTGCCGTAGCCCTGCACCGCCACCCGGAGGCTGTTCTTCTTCATCCCCAGGCGGTCCATCGCCGAGAGCACCGTGAACATCAGCCCCCGCGCGGTCGCGGTCCCGCGGCCCAGGGAGCCGCCCACCTCGATCGGCTTGCCGGTCACGACCCCGGGCACCGTGTAGCCCTTGTTCATGCTGTAGGTGTCCATCAGCCAGGCCATGATCTGCGGCGTCGTGTTCACGTCGGGCGCCGGGATGTCCCGCTCGGGCCCGATGATCGGCAGGATCTCGCTCGTGTAGCGGCGCGTCAGGCGCTCCAGCTCCTGGTTCGACATCGACTTCGGGTCGCAGGTGATGCCGCCCTTCGCGCCGCCGAAGGGCAGGCCCATCACCGAGCACTTCCATGTCATCCACATCGCCAGCGCCTTGACCTCGTCCAGCGTAACGTCGGGGTGGTAGCGGATGCCGCCCTTGCCCGGTCCGCGGGCGACCGAATGCTGGACCCGGTGCCCGGTGTAGACCCGGATGCGGCCGTCGTCATGGCGGATCGGCACCGACACCGTCATGCAGACCCGCGGGGTGGAGAGGATCCCGAAGATGTCCTCGTCGAGCTGGATCAGTTGGGCCACGTTCCGGAGCTGCTGTTGGGCGACCTTCCAGGCATTGGGTTTCTCGGCGGGGGCGGGCTCGACTTTCTTCACCTTGCTGCTCATCGCGTGTCTCCTAACGGGCCCTACCTTTGAGGGTAATGAGTTTGTGGACCCCGCGCAACGTGCCGACTTTCTTTCGCGTTTGCATTTTTCTCCGCCCCCGATCCGAAAGGTGAAGCATAGTATATGTGAAGGCGCAACGACGCCGGAGCGGGACACTCAGTAGGACCGTGGAAGGAGATTTCGTAATGCTCCGAGTGGATGCAGGCGCCTGCTCCCCAGAGACCTGCGGCATCTCGCGCCGCAGTTTCGTCCAGCTCGGCGTCGCCGGCCTGGCCTCCCTCGGTCTCCCCGGCCTTCTGCGCCTCAAGGAAGCCGCCGCCAAGGGCGACAGCCCCGCCAAGGACACCCGCGTCATCCTGATCTGGCTCGACGGCGGTCCATCCCACATGGACCTCTACGACATGAAGCCGAACGCCCCCGCGGAATACCGCGGGATGTGGCGGCCCATCCGGACCAACGTGGCCGGCATGGAGATCAGCGAGCTCTTCCCGAAGCAGGCCCGGGTGGCGGACAAGTTCTCCATCGTCCGCTCCATTTGGCACAACGACGGTGACCATTTCGGCGGCGCCCACCGGATGCTGACGGGTCGCCCCGGCGCGACCGGCGCCAACACGATGGGGAAGTACCCGTCGATCGGCTCGATCGCCACGAAGGTCACCGGCGCGCGGCGGCCCGGAATGCCGCCTTACGTCGCGGTGCCGCACGCGAGCTCCGTGGGCCTCCGCCCCGGCTATTTCGGCGCCAACTACCTGGGGCAGCCGCACGACCCCTTCGAGACCGACGGCGATCCCAACGCGAAGGAGTTCAAGGTCCGCAACCTCCAGATGACCCAGGGCCTTTCGATCGACCGCATCGGCGACCGTCGCAGCCTGCTGCGCAGCTTCGACACGATGCGCCGCGACGCGGACGCGCAGGGCCAGTTCGACGCGATGGACAAGTTCGAGCAGCAGGCCTACGAGCTCGTCACGAGCAAGGAAGTCCGTCAGGCCTTCGACCTCAGCACGGAGGACGACAAGCTGCGCGACCGCTACGGCCGCAACAGCTGGGGCCAGAGCACGCTGCTGGCGCGCCGCCTGGTCGAAGCGGGCGTCACGTTCACGACCGTCCTGATGGGCGGCTGGGACCACCATTGGAACCTCAAGGAAGGCATGGAGACTTACCTGCCGCGCCTCGATTCCGCGGTGGGGACCCTCTTCGACGACCTCTCGTCCCGCGGCCTGCTGAACAAGGTCTGCGTGGTGGTCTGCGGCGAGTTCAGCCGCACCCCGCGCATGAACGACGGCAGCGGCCAGGGCACGCCGGGCCGCGACCACTGGGGCAATTCGATGTCCGTCGTGATGGGCGGCGGCGGCCTGAAGGGCGGCGTCGTGGTCGGCTCGACCGACCCGAAGGGCGAGGCCCCGGTGGACCGCCCCCTCACCCCGCAGGACTTCCACGCGACCCTCTACCACGTGCTGGGCGTCGACCCTTACGTGCAGTTCGTCGAACCCGGCGGCCGCCCGGTCCCGGCGATCGACCACGGCGAGGTCATCAAGGAACTGCTGTAGCGCCCCGCTCAGTCTCGCAATTCCAGCATCATCCGGATGCGGGCGACCTTCAGGGCTTCCCAATAGGCGCTCATGTCGTAGTGCTTGCCGGTTTTCTCGCTCGCCTCCGCAAAAAGCGCCATTCCGTCGCGGAGCAGCTTCACGGACCGAGTCAGTTGGGTGATCACGTCCTGCCGCTCTTCCGTGGAAAGGTCGCCCTTCGTCCAGCGGGTTTCGCAATCCTTCAGCAGGGCGAGTCCTTTCTCGCACTTGTAGGAGGCTGCCCGTTCCGCCCTCCACCCGTCGCACGCCGCGAGGGGGCAGAGGAGGACGAGAAGGAGCAGGAGCCGCGAGGCGTTCCTCATGCCGCCCCTCTGAACGGCCCGACCTCGAAAAGGTTCGGAGGAGGAATTTGTCCGCGGCGCTCGCTTTTCGTGTTTAGAATCCAAAGGCCGGACCATTGGGTTAGGGTGAAAACTGTGAGCCTGGAACGAGGTCCCGTCAGCGCCGCCGTCCGCCGCACCATGGAGCGGCGCACCGAGCTCCTCGCCTATGCGCGGGCCATCGTCCTGGACTGGTCCCTCGCGGAGGACGTCTTCCAGGAAGCCCTCGTCGTCGCCATCGAGAAGGGCCCCGACCTGCCGGACGACGCCGCCTTCGGGCGCTGGATGCGCGAAGTGATCCGGCGCATCGCGCTCGACGCGCTGGGCCGGCGCCAGCGCGCGCCCCGCCTCATGGACCCCCAGCTGCTGGAACTGCTGGAGCCCGCCTGGGAGCGCGAGGACGCCCGCTGGGGCGGCGACCTGCGCCAGTCGCTGCGGCGCTGCATGGACAAGCTGACCGACCGGGCGCGCCTGCTCCTCCAGGAGCGTTATCAGAAGCGCCTCAGCGGCAGCCGCCTGGCGGAACGCGTGGGCCTCACGATCAACAGCGCCTACGCGACCCTCACGCGGCTCCATCGCGTCCTCGAAGACTGCGTGCGAAAGTCCATGACCCAGCAGGAGGGACGCGCATGAGCGAGCGGCCCGAGGACTGGGACGAGCTCTTCCTCCGCTACCTGAGCGGCGAGGGCGACGACGAGCTGGAACGCCGCGTGCGCGAGCGGCTGCTGTCCGACGAATCTGCCCGCGCCCGCCTGGTCGCGCTCGCCTGCCAGCAGCAGGCTCTTTCGGATGTCCTGGGCGAGGCGGCTGAGCGCAAGCCGAGCTCCCGCGTCCTCCTGAAGAATCCTCGCGCCTCGCGCCCGTCCGGCGCGAACTACGGCTGGCTCCTGGCCGCGGCCGCGATCGTCCTCGCGATGCTGGGCTATTTCCTCTCCCGGCCCGGAGAGCCGCCTCGGACTCCGTCGAAGGACGCGCCGGCCCCGAAGAGCGAGGCCCGCTCCCCGGAGAAGGCTCCGGCCCCCGAGGAGCCCCCTCGGAAGGCGCCGCTTCTTGCCGAAGAGAAGCCGAAGCCGTTCCCGCCGCCTCCGCCGGAGAAGAAGGAAACGCCCGAAGCCGCGCCGCTTCCCAAACCGGTCGAGAAAAAGGAAGAAGCGCCGAAGTCAGAGGAGCCGAAGGTTCCCGTGCCGACGCCGAAGCCCGAGAGCAGCCCCAAGACCGTGACCGAAGCCGTCGTGGCGACCCTAGAGAAGGTCGAGGGAGACGTCTGGATTCTCGGCGATGGCCGGCGCTTGAAAGGCGAGCCGAAGCAGGCGCTCACCTCGGGGCAGGGCCTCGAGTGCGCGGGCACGGCGGAACTGTCGTACGCCGACGGCACGAAACTGAAGATCGGACCCGAGACCCTCGTGCGGGAATTCCTCGAGCCCAAGGGCCGCGCCGGAAAACGCCTCAAGCTGGACCGAGGCGTCCTGTCGGCCGACGTGCGCAAGCAGCCCGCCGATCAGCCCATGGTGATCGCGACGCCGCAAGGCGAAGCGACGGTCGTCGGCACGAAGCTGCGCCTGACGGTCGAGCCCGACGAGAAGGGATCGACGCGCCTCGAAGTCGAGGAGGGGAAGGTCCGCCTCAAGCGCTTCCTGGACGGCAAGACCATCGACGTCGCCACCGGTCACTTCGCCGTCGCGGGGACGACATCGGCGGAGTTCAAGCCGCTCCCGTCGATCCTTCTGGGTCTGGTCGGCTACTGGCGTTTCGAGGATCAGGCCGGGACTACCATGACCGACGCCTCCGGACAGGGAAACGACGGCACGCTGGTCGGGAAGGTGAAGCGGACCCTCGGGAAATTCGGTCAGGGGCTCGAACTGGATGGAGCCACGGGGCTGGTCCAGGTTCCGCACGCGGCCGCCCTGAACCCGGGGACCTCGACCTTCTCGCTCTCGATCTGGATCCGCAACCGCAAGCAGGACGTGTGGGCCTGGGACCTCTTCTTCAAGGACGACGGCAAGCTTCAGTCCTACTACTACCTCTCCGTGGGCACGAAGCCGCGCTTCGAGTTCAGCACCGGCGACGCGAAGGTCACCATCGACGGACAGGCCGGCGTCAACGACAACCGCTGGCACCACCTCGTGGCGGTGCGGAACGCGACGTACTCCGCGCAGCTCTACGTCGACGGCGTGCTGGATACGTCCGCCTCGTGCGCGCCGAGCCAGAACACGTCGATTCGCACGACGACGCCGCTTCTCATCGGCGCCGGCAACGGCACCTTCTACGCGGGACAGATCGACGACGTTCGCATCTACAACCGCGCGCTTGGCGCGGACGAGATTCGGCAACTCTACTCGGGACGCTAGTTCGGGCGGGCGGGTCACTGGGGAGGTTTCAATGATCACGATTGCTCTGATCTTGGGGTACGCCCTCAGCCTGGGGTCGCAGAAGACGGCGGATCCGACGAATTACGTCGCCGTCGTCTCGACCTTGCAGCCGGGCGATACGCTGACGCTCGCGGCCGGCACGTACGTCGGAAACCTCAACCTGAACAACATAAACGGAACGTCGTCCGCCTGGATCACGATCCAGGGACCCGCGTCCGGTCCTCCCGCGGTGTTCCTCGCGGATCTCTACAACAACACCGTCGAGATCTCGAACTGCAGTTACCTAGCGCTCAAGCACCTCACGATGGAGGGGCAGCATCTCGACGGGCCCTTCGGGATCAGCGCCCACAACGGCTCGGCCAATATCACCCACGACATCCTGATCGAGGGCTGCACGATCCAGAACTACGACGGAAGCCAGCAGACCGACGGCATTTCGACCAAGACGCCGACCTGGCGCTGGACGATCCGCGGCAATCGCCTCATCAACATCGGGACCGGGATCTATCTGGGGAACTCCAACGGCAACGATCAATTCGTGGCGGGGCTGATCGAGGGGAACCTGTTCCAGAACACGATCGGCTACTGCATGCAGATCAAGTATCAGAACCCGCGCCCCGCGGTGGCCGGCATGCCCACGGGAACGAGCAGCACGATCATCCGGAACAACGTCTTCATCAAGAACGACGCTCCCAGCCCCGACGGCGACCGGCCGAATCTCCTGGTGGGAGGCTTCCCCAACAGCGGGGCGGGGATGGACGACCTCTACGAGATCTACGGGAACTTCTTCTATCACAACCAGCGAGAGTCGCTCTTCCAGGGATCAGGCCGGGTCTCGCTGCATGACAACGTCTTCGTCGACGTCGTCGGCACCGCGATCCTGCTCCAGAACCACGACCTCGCGCTCAAGCTCGCGCACGTCTACAACAACACGATCTACGCGGCGGGCGACGGGATCTACTTCGGAAGCACGCCGGTCCAGGGGGGCGCGGTCGTCGGCAATCTCGTGTTCTCGGCCGCGCCGATCGGCGGCGCCGTGCCGATGCAGCAGGACAACATCGTCGACCTGCCGGCGAACGCGGCGACCTACGTGAAGAGCCCCTCGGTCACGCTCGGCGCGATGGATTTCTTTCCTCTCAACGGCAAGTGCCAGGGTTCGGCCCTGAACCTCACGCCCTTCGTGGCTCAGACCGACTTCGACCGGGATTTCAACGGGACGTCGAAGGGCTCGTTCGCCTTCCGCGGCGCCTACGCGGGTCAAGGGGCGAATCCGGGCTGGACGCTCAACGCGGGTCTGAAGGGTGGGGGCTCGTCGAGCACTCCTCCTCCGCCGACTCCTACACCCTCGACGGGTGGCGGGAGCTCGAAGGGGGGCGGCGGCGGCGGGGGGTGTGGGGCAACCGGTTTGGAGGGATTCCTCATGCTGGGACTCTGGGAGATCGTCCGTCGGCGTCGTCTGGCCGTCCTGCTGTCGCTCGGCCTTCTCTCGTGCACGGTGCTGGGGCCGGCCGCCGCCGCGCCGCAGGCGACGAGCTGGACCCGCAAGGGGGGGAGTCTTTCGATCGACGCTCAGGGGTACGGCTTCAACCCGTCGGTCGCGGTCGGCGCGAACGGCGCGATCTACGCGGTGTGGTCGCAGCACCGGAAGGCGGACGTCGCCGAGATGGTCTCGCCCTACGCGGCGGCCTACAGCGGCGGCGCCTGGCAGCCGCTCGGCGGCCGCATCGGCAACACGCCCGGGCCCGGCTTCGCCCAGGGCTTCGATCCGTCGATCGTTCTGCTCGGAAACACTCCCTACGTCGCGTGGTATGAAGGCGGCGGCTACGGCTGGGGGAACGTCAACGGCGTCTTCCACGGCAGTTCGATCTTCGTGTCGCACTGGGATGGCAGCGCGTGGGTGCGCGACGCAAACGCCGCGATGGCGAACGGATCGCTGAATGTGCTCACGACCGCGTCCGGGTGGAACCTTCACGGCCGGGCTCCGCGGCTCGCCGTCGTCAACAACAAGGTCTACTGCGCCTGGGTGGAGAACCGTCCCGGCGACTACAGCGCCACGGGATACAACGTGGTCATCGTCAAGCACCTCAGCAGCGGCCAGTGGGTCCAGGACGGCGCCGAGTTCAACGCCGGCAACACGAGCGGGTCGAGGATCGTCGACCTGTCGATCGCGGACGTCGGCGGGGATCTGGTCGTGGCCTGGTCTGAGTTCGCGCGTACGTCGAGCGCCGCCGGCATGGTCAACAGTCCCGGCACGCTGCAGGTCGTCAAGCTGTCGGGCGGAACCTGGACTCCGATCGGCGGGACGCTGAACGTCTCGGCGAGCAGCACCCTCGGCGGCGTCTCGCTCGCCGCAGCGGGGACGACGCCCTACGTCGCCTGGCAGGAGCGGAGCGTGTCGGGGCGGAACCAGCTCTACGTCAAGCATTGGACCGGCGCCGCGTGGGCGGCCGATGGGGCGAGCCTGAACGCCGACCCCGCGGGCGGGGAGGCCGGACGCCCGACGCTCGCCGCCGGCAGCGGCAGCGTATGGCTCGCCTGGGCCGAAGGGGCGCTGGGGCAGCCGTCGCAGCTCTACGCGCGATCACTGAGCGGCGGCTCCTGGAGCGCGCCCGAAGGCAGCCTCAACGTCGATTCGGTCAAGGGCTCGGCGGACACGCCGGCGCTCGCGATGGTCGGCTCGGTGCCGCAGCTCGTCTGGGGCGAGTTCGATGCCGCGTCGTCGACGCAACAGATCTACGTCAAAGGTCGGGATCCCTCGGGGGTTCCGGCAGCCGTCGCGCTGTCGCCCTTCGGCGCCTCCGGCCCGACGGTGACGATTCCCGACAACACCTGGGTCGAGATGCATCCGGGCGGCGTCGCGAACCCGGCCTGGTACAGCGGCGACGAGGGCTACGACTCGTTTCACTATGATCCGGGGATCAAGAAGGCGATCTGCTACGGTCTGTATCACTCGATCGCGGTGAGCTGGGGAGAGAACCAGAACGCGCTGCTCGCGTACGACTTCAAGGCCAATCGCTGGGACCTGCTGGCCCCCGGGGAGTACTCCTACAGCGAGCACTTGCCGGGGGTGGGACACGACGAAGGGAACTCCACCGTCGATACCCTGCATCACCTTTACATCACGCACGGCAATCTGACGGTGGCGAACGAGTCCTGGTACCAGACCGGCATCTACGATCTCAAAGCGCATCGGGGGAAGCGGATGATGCCGGCGCTGGAGCCGGCCCCGAGGAGCGACCTGCAGGCCGCCGCGTTCGATCCCGATCACGACCTGATGCTGATGGTCGGGGCGGGCGCGTCGTGGCTCTACGACCACAACACCAACGTCTGGACGAGCGTCCCCAACTCGCCGTCGCGGATGACCGCGTGTCTGGTCTACGACACGAAGAATCACGTCTACGTGCTGTTCGGCGGCATGACCGGCTATGGCGGTCCTTCGCTCCGTGAGACCTGGACACTCGACCCGGCCGGCAAGGTCTGGACTCAGAAATTCCCGGCGAACTCGCCTCCTACCTACGCTTATCCCGCGGAGCCTTATGTGGCGTACGACAGCCTCCACGGGGTCACGATGCTCATGGGCGGGGCGAGCCAGCAGGTCTGGATCTACGACGCCGCGGCGAATACGTGGACCCGCATCGCGGACGCGCCCGCCGGGGTCCCGGTGGACGGGACCGACGGCGCGTACGTCGTGTACAACTCCGACGACAATGTGTTCCTGGTCCGCAACGCGTCGGACCTCTCGAAGGTCTGGGCCTTCCGCTACGTGCCGTCCGGAACGACGGTCGATTCGGCGGCGCCCAGCGTCCCCACGACCCTCTCCGCGTCGGTCCTCTCGACGTCCCAGATCGACCTGACCTGGACGGCGTCCAGCGACAATGTGGGCGTCGCGGGCTACCGGATCTACCGGGACGGCACGCAGGTCGCGACATCGACGGCAGCATCCTACTCGGACACAGGGCTGGCGGCATCCACGGCGTACAGCTACGCGATCGCGGCCTACGACGCGGCGGGCAACGTCTCGGGGTTGTCGGCGTCCGTCTCCGCCACGACCCTCGCGGCGCCCGGCCCTGGTCCGGGCGGCGGGACCGGCACGGGCGGAAGCGGCTCGGGGAAGGGCGGCAGCGCCCACGGCTGCGGCCTGCTCGGGCTGGAAGTCCTGCTGCTTCTCAGTATCGGTCGCGCACGGCGTAGTCGACTGCTCGCGCTTCTGTCGTTGTCGCTGCTCGCGTGCACGATGTCCGGAACGGTCTCGGCGGGAATGCCGGTGTCGTCCTGGACGCAAAAGGGCGGCAGCATTGCGATCGACGTTCAGGGTTACGGGTACAATCCGTCCATCGCCGTCGGAGCGAACGGCGCCATCTACGCGGTCTGGTCGCAGCACCGCAAGGCGGACATCTGGGAGATGGTCTCTCCTTACGCCGCGGTCTTCTCGAACGGCACGTGGCAGCCGCTGGGGGGCCGCATCGGGAACGCTCCGAATCCCGGATTCGCCCAAGGGTTCGACCCCTCCATCGTCCTCCTGGGGAACACGCCCTACGTCGCGTGGTACGAGGGCGGCGGCTACGGCTGGGGGACCGTGGGCGGACAGTACTGCGGCAGTTCGATCTTCGTCTCCCACTGGAACGGTAGCGCGTGGGTGCGCGATCCAAACGCCGCGATGATCAACGGCGCCCTGAACGTCACGTTCAGCGGCGGGGGCTGGAACCTTCAGGGGCGCAACCCCCGCCTGGCCGTCATCAACGGCAAAGTGTATTGCGCGTGGGTCGAGTCGCGACCCGGCGACTATGCCGTCTCCGGATACAACGTCATCGTCGTGAAGCATCTGGATGCCGGGCAGTGGATTCAGGACGGCCTCGAGTTCAACGTGGGCACGACCGCGGGCTCGCGCATCGTGGATCTCTCGATCGCGGAGGTTGGGGGTGTCCCGCACGTCGCTTGGTCGGAGTACAAGCGGTCCGCGACGGCGAGCGGCACCAAGAACGATCCGGGAACGGTGCAGGTCGTCCAGCTGTCGGGAGGCGCCTGGGTCGCGGTGGGCGGCGCGCTGAATCTCTCCGCCGGCGGCACCGGCAGCGGGGTCGCGCTGGCCGCTTCCGGCACGCTGCCCTACGTCGCCTGGCTGGAGCGCAGCGCGGGCGGCCGGAACCAACTCTACGTCAAGCACTGGACCGGAAGCGCGTGGGTCGCGGACGGAGCCAGTCTGAACGTCGACCCGAGCGGCGGGGAGGCCGGCAGGCCAACGCTGGCGGCGTCCGGCGGGACGGTCTGGTTGGCGTGGACCGAAGGCTCGCTCAACCAGCCGTCGCAGCTCTACGTCCGCTCGCTGAGCGGCGGCGTCTGGGGCGCGCCGGAAGGCAGCCTGAACCTGGACGCCGTGAAGGGCGCGGCCGACACGCCCGCGCTGGCGCTGGCCGGGAGCGTCCCGCAGCTGGTATGGGGCGAATACGATCCTTCGTCGGCGACGCAGCAGATCTACGTCAAAGGCCGCGACGCCTCCGGGGTTCCCGTCGCGACGCCGCTCTCTCCGTTCGGGAGCTCCGGTCCGGCCGTGACGATTCCCGACAATACCTGGGTGAACATGCAGCCCGGCGGCATCGCGAAATCCGCGTGGGGGATCGGCGACGAGTCCTACAACTCGTTTCACTATGCTCCCGGGATCAAGAAGGCCATCTGCTACGGGCTCTATCACTCGGTCGCGGTCTCGTACGGCGAGAATCAAAACGCCCTGCTGGGTTACGATTTCGCGAGCAACCGCTGGGATCTGCTGGCGCCCGGCGAATACGCCGCGAGCGAGCATCTTCCGAGCGTGGGACACGACGAAGGCAATTCGACGGTCGATACCGTGCACCATCTCTACATCACGCACGGCAACCTGACGCCCGGGCAGGAGTCGTGGTATCAGACGACCATCTACGATCTGAAGGGGCACCGCGGCAAGCGGATGATGCCACCCAACGAACCCAGCGGGCCGCGGACGGACGTCATGGCCAGCGCGTTCGACCCCGATCACGATCTCGTCCTGATGATGGGCCCGTCGAGCTCCTGGCTCTACGACCACAACACCAACGTCTGGACCTCGCTCCCGAACTCGCCCCAGGGCACGACCGTTTGCCTCGTCTACGACACGAAGAACCACCTCTTTGTGATGTTCAACGGGTTCTCCAGCGCGCACGAGACGTGGACGCTGGATCCGGTCTCCAAGATCTGGACGAAGAGGTCTCCCGCCGCGTCTCCACCCTCGTACTCCTATCCCTATGCGCCGAGCGCCGCCTACGACAGCGTTCATGGCGTGACCCTGCTGATGGGAGGGAACAAGTCGCAGGTGTGGATCTACGACGCCGCGGCCGATACCTGGACGCGGCTGGCGGACACTCCGGCCGGAGTGCCGCTCGATCAGGTCGACGGGGCGTACCTGGTCTACGACTCCGATCACCAGGTCTTCCTGGTGCGGGGGGGCTCCGATCTGGACCGGCTTTGGGCGTTCCGCTACGTGCCGTCGGGGACGCCGGCGGACACGACGGCGCCGAGCGTGCCCGGCAGCCTGAGCGCGACCGCGATCTCGACGTCGCAGATCGACCTCTCCTGGTCGGCGTCGACGGACAACGTGGGCGTGGCGGGATACCGGATTTATCAGAGCGGCTCTCAGATTGCGACGACGTCGGCGACCTTCTTCTCC
>Ga0310813_10001936_pt1 | contig 12571 bp, 10 predicted proteins | sample YN3metagenome_FD_203086 | JGI IMG/M metagenome (GOLD analysis project Ga0310813, IMG submission 203086) | Soil microbial communities from experimental microcosm in Duke University, North Carolina, United States - YN3 | ecosystem: Engineered > Artificial ecosystem > Soil microcosm > Unclassified...
GAAAACCGGGGTCAGGTTGTTGTGGAGGACCACGTTGGCCGTGGCGACGAAGGTCTGCGCCGGGACCAGCACCTCGTCGCCGTCCTTCCAGCGGTATTTCTCCTTCAGGGCCGCGACCGCCATGTGGAGCGCGCTGGTCCCCGAGTTGCAGAAGACGCCGAAGCGGCAGCCGTGGGCGCGCGCGAAGCCCGCCTCGAAGCGGCGGCTCATGGGGCCGTAGGAGAGCCGGTTCGAATCGACCACGCGCGCCAGGAGCTGCTTGGCCCGGGGCCAGACCTCGATGCCCCCGACGCCGATCTTTTCCTTGGGCTTGTAGCTCATGCCTCGAGCGCCCGGCCGAGAGCCCGGTGCGCCTCCTCGTTCCAGGCCGCGCGCGTCTCCAGCATGCGCGCCAGGGCCTTGGTCGCGCCCAAAGGCGCTCGCCCGAGCTCGCGCGTCGCCTTGGAGACGTCCAAGGACGTGCGCCGCGGGCGCTTCACCGGCGAGCCGCGATTGACGTCGTCGAGCTTGACCGGGACCACGCGGGAGGCGTCGAGCCCGAAAGTCCGCGCGGCCCGCCGGACCAGCTCGCACCGGGTCACGGTCTCCTCCCCCGCCAGGTGGAAGAGGCCGCTCGAGCGCCGTTCCAGGAGCTCCGCGATCGCGACCGCGACGTCGTCGGCGTAGGTGGGGTTGTATTCCTGGTCGTCGGCGGCGCGGACCTCGTTGCCCAGGCTCAGCTCCTTGAGGACGCGCACCACGAAGTTCCGCCCGCGCAGCTCCCAGCCGAAGAGGCCGCTCAGGCGCACCACGAGCCCCGCCGGGCCGAGCCCCTCCATGACCTTCTCCATCTCCAGCTTCTGTCGGGCGTACTCGCAGCCGGGCCGCGGCGCGTCGGACTCCGCGTAGCGGCCGCGCGCGCCGTCGAAGACGTAGTCGGTGGAGGCGAACACGACGCGCGCGCCGCGGGCCGCCGCTTTCCGGATCAGGGCGGCGGTCGCCTCGACGTTGACGCGGCGGCTGTCCTCGGGATGGGTCTCGCAGTAATCCACGTGCGGGTTGGCCGCCGCGACCAGGACGGCCTCGGGCGCGGTCCGCTCCAGGACGGCGTCGACGGCCCCGGCGTCGAGGATGTCCAGCGGGTGCAGCCCCGGCAGGACCATGCGCCGGCCGGTCCCGGCCGCCGACCAGCCGGGGCGCCCGCGCCAGGCGCGGAGGGCCGCATAGCCGAGCAGGCCGCTGGCACCGACGATAAGGGCGCGCATGCCGGGATTATACTTATCTGAGATTAGTTTCTTGACGGTGGGAACCGGGACGACTACACTAGCCCCGACATGCAGGCCTACCGGACCGTGCGCCGCTGCCGCATCTGCGGGAACACGCGCCTCGCGCCCGTCCTGTCGCTCGGGCGCCAGGCGCTGACGGGGGTCTTCCCGCGCGCGCGCGGCGAGCGCGTCCCCGCCGGGCCGCTCGATCTGGTCCGCTGCTCCGGCCCCCGGGAGCGCGCCTGCGGCCTGGTCCAGCTCCGCCAGTCCTACGACAAGCGCGTCATGTACGGCGACGGCTACGGCTACCGCTCCGGCTTGAACCCCTCCATGGTCGAGCACTTGCGGCGGACCGCGCGGACGGCCATCGCGCTCGCGCGGCCGCGCCGCGGGGACGCGGTGGTCGACATCGGCTCCAACGACGGGACCCTGCTGCGCGCCTTCGCCGGAAAAGGCCTGCGTCTCGTCGGCGTCGACCCGACCGCGGGCCACTTCCGCCGCCATTACCCGCCGGGCGTGCGCCTGGTCTGCGACTTCTTCGACCCCGCCCACGTGCGGCGGGCGCTGGGCGGACGGCCCGCGAAGGTGATCACCTCCCTCTCGATGTTCTACGACCTCGACGCGCCGCTCGACTTCATGCGCGCGGTCGCCGGGCTCCTCGACCGCGACGGAGTCTGGCTCCTAGAGCAGAGCTACCTGCCGCTGATGATCGAGGTCAACGCCTACGACACGGTCTGCCACGAGCATCTGGAGTACTACGCGCTCCGCCAGATCCTGTGGATGACCGAGCGCGCCGGGCTCAAGGTCGTGCGCGTCGAGCTCAACGACGTCAACGGCGGCAGCTTCGCCCTGGCCGTCGCCCGGCGGGATTCGCGCATCCCCGAGGCCTCCGCCGCGATACGGCGGGTTCTCGCTCGAGAGCGGCGCTACGAGACGCCCGCGCCCTACCGCGCCTTCCGCCGCGCGGTGCTGCGCCACCGCCGGGAGCTCCTGGCCTTCTTCCGCCGCGCCCGCGCCCGCGGCTGGACCGTGGCCGGCTACGGCGCCTCGACCAAGGGCAACGTCATCCTCCAGTTCTGCGGGCTGGGGCCCGCGGACCTCCCCTGCATGGGCGAGGTGAACCCGGAGAAATTCGGCGCCTTCACGCCCGGGACCGGCATACCGATCCGCCCCGAGGCCGACGTGCGCGCGGCCCGGCCGGACGTCCTCTTCGTCCTGCCCTGGCACTTCCGCGACTTCATCGTCCGCAAGGAGGCGGCGTACCGCAGAGGCGGCGGCCGGCTGTTCTTCCCGCTGCCCCGCCCGAGACTCCTGTGAGCGCGAAGAGCGCCCTGATCGTCGGCTCCTTCGGTCAGGACGGAACCTTGCTCCACGAGCTGCTCTCCAGCCGGGGCTACCGCCTCCTCGGGATCGGGCGAGGCCGCCTGCGCGGGGACGATCCCTCCTGGAACGAGCCCGTCGACGTGCTCGACGCCGAGCGGGTGGCGGCCTGCGTGAAGGCCTTCGCCCCGGACGAGATCTACTACCTGGCGGCCCGCCACCACTCCTCCCAGGAAGGGCGCCCGAACGACGCGGCGCTCCTGCGCGAGAGCTGGGGCGTGAACGTCCAGGGGCTGGCCAACTTCCTGGAGGCGATGCGCGTCGAGCGCCCCGCGGCGCGCCTGTTCTACGCCGCGTCCTCGCGCATCTTCGGCTTCCCGGACCGCCTCGTCGTCGACGAGAGCGCGCGCGTCGCGCCGGCGGACGTCTACGGCGTCACCAAGGCCGCGGGCATGTCCCTCTGCCGCATCTACCGCAGCCAGCACGGCGTGTACGCGGCGGCGGGGATCCTCTTCAACCACGAGTCTCCCCTGCGCGGCCGGCAATTCCTCTCGCGCCGCATCGTCCGCGGCGCGGCCGACATCAAGCGGGAGATGGCGGAGCGCCTCCTCGTCGGCGACCTCTCCAGCGAGGCCGATTGGGGCAGCGCCTCCGATTTCGTCGAGGCCATGCCCATGATCCTGGCCCTGCCCGAGCCCGACGACTTCGTGGTCGCCACCGGCGTCCGCCGCTCCGTCCAGAACTTCGTCGAGGAGGCCTTCTCGGCCCTGGGGCTGGACTGGCGCATGCACGTGGAGGAGGACCCCGAGCTCCTCAAGCGCAAGACCCCCTCGATCGTCGGCGACGCCTCCAAGCTGACGCGCGCCACGGGCTGGAAGCCGAAGACCGATTTCGCCGCGCTGGTCCGCGAGCTGGTGCAGGCCGAACGCGGACCGCTGTGAACGTCGTCCTCGAGGCCGGCCTCAACGCCGACGCCAAGCGCGGGATCGACTACTACATCGAGAACGTGGTCTTCGCCCTGGCGGAGGCCGACCGAGAGAACCGCTACACCGTCTTCTCCTATTTCTTCCGGGACTACGCGCGCAAGCGCGCCCGCCTGCCCGCGCCGGCCGCGCCGAATTTCGAGCTCGCGGCCCGGCGCTTCCCGGAGAGCCTGGTGCGGGCGCTGGAGGAGCGGCGGGGGATCCCCTTGGTCGAGCCCCTCCTGCTCGGGCGGCGGGCGGACGTCTATCACGCCGTGGGCGGGGGACGGCTGCCGCGCCTGAGGCGCGCGAAGGGCGTCCTGACGTTCTTCGACCTGGCCGACGAGACGCGCGCCCCGGACAAGGACCCCGGCCGCAAGATCAGCGCTCCCGCGCTCCTCGACGCCGCGCGGCGCGCGGACCGGATCGTCGCCACCGGCGAGCAGACGAAGAAGAACCTCATGCTCTACTACGGCCTGCCCGAGGCGAAGATCGCGGTCATCCCCACGGGCGTCAACCGGAGGGTGTTCCGGCCCGTCGAGGACGCCCGCGTGGTGGAGCACGTGCGGCGGCGCTACGGCCTGCCCGAGAGGCACCTCATGCTCATCGGTCCGTTCGTCCCCCCCCAGCGCAACAACGCGGAGGCGGTGCTCAAGGCCTTCGCCGCCGTCCGCGCGCGCGGAGCGGCCGGCGACTGCGCGCTCTCCCTCGTGGGAGCGCGGGGGCCGGGCCTGGACGCCGTCCTCGCGCGCGCCCGCGCGCTGGGGCTCGAGGATCGGACGATCGCGACCGGCTACGCGGCGCTCGAGGACCTGCCGGCGCTGTACGGCTCCGCGCTCGCCTTGGTCCATCCGACCAGCGCCGAGGGCTTCGGCTTCGGGCTCGAGGCGATGGCCTGCGGGGTCCCCTTCGTCACCTCGAATTTGCCCGGCGTGGTGGAGGCGGTCGGCGACGCGGCGCTCACCGTGCCGCCCGCCGACGAGGCGCGCCTGGCCGAGGCCCTCGAGGCCGTCCTCGCGCGGCCCGCCCTCCGCGCCGAGCTGCGCGCCAAGGGGCTGGCCCGGGCGGCCGGCTTTCCCTACAGCATGGTCGCCGGCAAGCTCCTCGCCGTCTACGAGTCCTTGGCCCGGGAGGCCCGCGCGTGAGCCTGGCGGCGCGCGTCGCCCGCAACGCCTCCTGGAGCGTGCTGGGCCAGGTCGGCGGCATGGCGGTGAGCTTCGTCGCGATCCCCCGCGTGGTCGGCCGCCTCGGCCTCGAGGCCTACGCGGTCTACGTCCTCCTCAACGCCGTCTCCAACTATCTGAGCGTCCTCTCCTTCGGGGCGGGCCCGGCGACGGTGAAATACGCGGCCGAGCACGCCGCCCGCGGAGAGGGCAAGGCGCTGCGCACGGTCGTCGCCTGGAGCGCGGTGTTCCACGGGCTCTGCGTCCTCGCCGGCGCCGCGGCCGTCGCCGCCGCGGCCCCGCGCCTCGCCGCGGGCGTCTTCCAGGTTCCCCGCGGCCTCCTCGCCGTCGGCGCCACGGCGCTGGCCTGCGCGGCGGCCGGAGGCGTCTTCGCCTCGCTGACGCAGATGTCCCTGTGCGTCCTGCAGGGCCTCCAGCGCTTCGACCTGCACAGCCTCCTCGCCTTCGCCTCCGGGGCCATGATCCCGGGCGGCGCCTGGGCGGTGCTCGCCTCGGGCCGCGGCCTGCGCGCCGTCGCGCTATGGTTCGTCGCGGCGAACGCCCTCTCCTGCGCGGCCGCCGCGGCGACGGCCTGGCGAGCCGTCCGGCGCGTCCCGCTCGGCGCGCCCGGGCGCGCGCCGACCCTGCGCGAGTTCGCCGCCTTCGGCGCGGGCATGACGCTCGGCCCCGCGGCCTCCACGATCGCGAACCAGGGCGACAAGACCTTGATCGCGAACCGCCTGCCCTACGCCGACCTGACCCTGTACTCGATCCCGTCGAGCATCCTGCAGCGCCTCCAGGTCCTGCCCGCCGTGCTCTCCTCCGTCCTCCTGCCCGCGGTGAGCGAGCTCAACGCCCGCGGCGACGGCGAGGCGCTCTCGCGCGCCTATCTGCGCTCGGTGCGCCTGCTGGCGACGGCCTTGGCCCCGGTCCTGGCCGCGCTGTTCTGCCTCATGCCCCAGTTCCTCGGCCTCTGGGTCGGAGCCGCCTTCGGCTCGCGCAGCGTCTGGCCGGCTCGGCTCCTGGTGCTGGCGCAGGCCTTCCAGCTCCTCAACTACGTGCCCAACGCGGTCGCCATCGGCTGCGGGCGGCCTTGGTACCTGTCCGCCGTCTCCGTCGGGCAGGCCGCCGTGAGCCTCGCCGCCTGGGGTCTCCTGATCCCCCGCTTCGGCATCCTCGGCGCGGCCGCGGGCGCGCTGGCGGCGCAGGCCGTGCCGGCCCTCGCCTACCTGCGCGCCGTGCATGGCCGGGTGCTGGGCCTTCCGGCTCGCCGCTTCGCCGTCGAGGCCCTGGCCGCGCCCGCGCTGTCGGGGGCCGCCGCGCTGGCGCTGCTCCTGCCGCTCCACCATCTCGCCGACAGCTGGCCGCGCCTGGCGCTCGCCGCCGCCGCGGGCGTGTGCGCCGCCGCGGCCGTCTCCTGGGCGCTGGCGCCCTCCGAGGACCGGGAGCTCGCGCTCCGCTTCCTCCGCCTGGAGCGCCGTGGCTGACGCGCCCTGCCCGGCCTGCGGCGGCCCGCCGCCTTTCGAGCGCGTGGAGAGCCACCACGACCGCGTCGGCGGGCGCGACTACGTCCTCTACCTCTGCAAGAGCTGCGGCGTGACGTTCTCCGAGCCCCGGGAGGCGGTGGGCCCGGAGTGGTACGAGAAGGCCGCCCCTCTGCGAGGGAAGGAGGCGCGCGGCCTGCCCGCGGGCGACTGGCGCTTTCGCCAGTTCTTCGCCGACCGGGTCCCGCCCGGCCGCCTCCTCGACGTGGGCTGCGGCGACGGCGGCTTCCTCGCCCTGGCCAAGGACCGCGGCTTCCGAGTCTCGGGCTTCGACTACGACGAGCGCGTCGCCGCGCGCGCGCGGGCCCGCGGCCTCGAGGACGTGCGGGCCGAGGAGCTCTCCCGCTTCCTCGCCTCCCGGCGGCCCGGGGAGTTCGACGTCATCACCCTCTTCGACGCGCTGGAGCACGTCCCGGAGCCGGGCCGCCTGGTCGACGACCTCCTCCGCCTGCTCGTCCCCGGCGGCAGGATCGCGATCACCTTGCCCAACGCCCTGCGCCCGCTGCTCCTGGGCCGGGAGGAGCACGACTACCCCCCGCACCACTTCACCCGCTGGACCCCGCGGGCGATGCGGCGCTTTCTGGAGGGGAAGGGATTCGTGATCGAGCGCCAGAGCGCGGACCACCTGCGCCTCGAGTTCCTGAGCGACCACGTGTTCTTCTACTCGCTGATGCCGCGCGCGCTCGCGGCCGCCAAGAAGATCCTCTTTCGCGGCGCGGCCCGCGAGGGCGCCAGCGTGACCCAGCTCTACGCCGAGGGCCGCGGCGAGGGCCGCCTGGCCGACCCCGCCCGCCGGCAGGCCCTGGTCGACGCGACGCGCGACGTCTTCCGCGTCCTGTTCCTGCCCGCGGCGTGGCTGTGGCGGGCCCGCATCCGCGCCCGCCAGCCCGACTGCGGCGACTGCCTCTACACCTTGGCGAGGCGCGCGTGAACATCGGCCTCGACGTCTCCGCGGCTCTAGCCGGCGGCAGCGGCCTGGCGTTCTACGTCGAGCGACTGCTCGAGGCCTTGGCGGCGCGCGCCCCGGAGGACAAGCTCTATTTGACCGCGGTGTTCCACTCGCGGCCCGAGCGCCTGCGCGCCCTGCGCCTGCCGCGCGGCTCCAACGTCGAGGTGGTCTTCCGGCGCTTCCCGCAGCGCCTCCTCCTGCCTCTCGAGGAGGCGGGCCTGCGCCTGCGGGCGCGCTGGCTGGCCGGCTTGAGTCTCGACGTCTTCCACGGCCTGGGCAACGCCGCCCCGCCCATGCCCGTTCCGACCGTCGTCACCTTGCACCACGCCGGCTCGCTGCCCGACTCGATGGGCGTCTGGGACCGCTTCTACTTCGGGCGCCTGACGCCGCGCTCCCTGCGCCGCGCCGCCGCCGTGATCGCCGTCTCGGAGTCGACCCGCGCGCAGGCCCTCCGCCAGTGGCGGCTCGACCCGGCCAAGGTCTCTGTCGTCTGGGAAGGCGGCCCGGGCGCCGAGTTTCGTCCCGGGGGCGGGGCGGATCCCAAGAATCCTTACATCTTGCACGTCGGCGCGTTCGTGGAGCGGAAAAACATCGGGATACTCCTCGAGGGATTTGCCCGCTTCCTGAAGGCCGACCCGGCCCGCCGCGAGCGACTGGTCCTCATCGGTCACGAGGGAGACGCGCTCGCCCCCGCTCGCGAGCGCATCCGCGCCCTGGGCATCGAGAGCCGCGTCGAAATCCGGACCCAAAGCCCGCGCCCGGAGATCGTCGCGCTCTATCAAGGAGCGCGCATGGTCGTGGTCCCGTCGCTCCTCGAGGGCTTCGGCTTTCCCGTGCTCGAGGCGATGGCCTGCGGCGTCCCCGTCCTCTGCTCCAACGCCTCGTCCTTGCCCGAGATCGCCGGCGGCGCGGCCCTGCTCTTCGACCCGCTGGACGCGGAAGCGCTGGCGCGCGCGATAAAGGGTGTGGCCGACGACGCGGCACTGGCGGACCGGCTGCGCGAAGCCGGCCTCGCGCGTGTGAAGCAGTTCTCCTGGGAAAGAGCCGCGGACGAGACGCTCGCTGTATACCGAGGCGTTAGACGCATCAATAAATGAAGGATCAAGTTCTATATTTCCGAGGCGCTTCTTTTGGCCAAACGCAGCATCGAGGCCCGAATGCCATTTAAAATGTCGGGAGAAGACTATCAGGACTCATCGCTCGAAGGGCTCATAAAGATTTTTAAGAAACTGACCAGCAACGAGACACTGGCACGAAATCTCGAGGCATTCAAGCGTGAGCGGAATTTTCTTAGCTATGAAGCCATAACGAGCTGCCTCGTTGAGGGCGACCTCTTGACAAGACGATGTCTTGTCACAAGAACGGCATGTTGCAAACACTGTTTTTTGTCAATAGAAATTTACATTTGAAATAAATAGATAATTTTGTGTTTCAGATATCTCGGGTGGTATACTTTTCTCAAGGGTAAGTCCTATCTGTTCGTGCCTTATGGCATTAGTTGCCCGCAAGGGTGACCGGCAGATAGGCGCCGTTTTTCTGAGAGGCGAGCTCACAAGAGTTCGCCTCTCTTGTTTTTACGGCCAGACAATATCTTGTTTCAGGTAGGGCTGAAGCACGCTGTAGAAGGTTGCATCTCCGTGCTCGCGATACCGAAAGATTGCCCACGCCACAAAGTCGACGGCACGCAATCCGTAACTTTGGTGGGAGAACATGTGATCGATCTTAAACTCAGTGGGCGGATTTGGGCGGGACCAAATTCTGGTTTCGATATAGCCATCAAAATGCTCCAGGGTATGCGATTCCTTGTTCCTTTGGTCCACAATAAGATGAATGTCGTCATGGTGTAGGGCAGCCGGGATTATGACCCAAGACGTGAAGTAGTTGTAAAGAATTCCATAGGGTGCTTTCTTGAGATTCGGCCTGACGATCTTCGCCTTCACCACCGAGACGGCTCGGATCTCTTCGCTATGGCTCCCGATCAATTGCAGCAATTCACAGATGACCGCGTTAGGGTTCTGCTTCCAAGGCGCATTTGCAGGGATAGACCGGTTGGGTCGAGAATGATAGAGCTCCGTAGCCTTGATCTCCTGTGCTTTAGGCCAGCCATTAGAAATTAAGCGGGCACTCCATCTTTTTACGGCATTCTTCAGGCGGTTCGCGTCACTCGTGCACACCAAGGCCCCAACGAAATGCCTTGAGCCACTTGGATTAAATCCGAGCTCTCCCGACTCATCCAAGTACATCATGCGCGGCGCCATGAGGCATATTTTAGCAATACGTCCCTCTTTCCCAAATTAACTAAGAGCCCTTTGGAAAAGCAGGCGTCTAACCAGTTAGCGCTGACGGCCGCCTAGTCCGCCTCGGTCGCTCCATGTCTTCGAATGAACCATTACTGGGAAAAATACTTTGAATTCCGAACTGTTGTCGACAACAGTTCGAACCATTGAGATGCTTCGCGGCCCGTCTCGATCTCGCCGACGACGGTTCCCATGCCGCCGCCGATGAGGTATCATCGCGCGATGCCGCGCTCGATCAGCGTCGTCGTCCCGGCGTATAACGAGGAATCCGCCGTCACGGCGGTGGTCCGGGACCTGCGCGCGGCTCTTTCCAAGACCGAGCACGAGATCCTCGTGGTCGACGACGGCTCCACCGACAAGACCGCCGAAGCCGCGAAAGCCGCGGGCGCGACCGTCCTGCGCCACCCGGTCAACCGCGGCTACGGCCGCTCGCTCATCACCGGCTTCAACGCCGCGCGCCACGACTGGGTGCTCATGATCGACGCGGACGGGAGCTACCCGCCGGCCGAGGCGGCGAAGCTCCTCGCCGCCTCCGAGGACTTCGACATGGTGATCGGCGCCCGCCAGGGAAAGCTCTTCTGGGGCCCGCCCGTGCAGTCGCTGCTGCGCTGGATCTACCTCTCCTTGGCGCGCTTCGTCGCGGGCGAGGCCATCCCCGACGCGAACTCGGGCCTGCGCCTCATCCGCAAGAGCGAGCTCCTGCGCTCGATCCCCTTCCTCTGCCTGGGCTACTCGTTCTCGACGACCATGACCCTCTCCTTCATACAGAGCGGCCGCTTCGTCGCCTACGTGCCCATCGACTTCGTCGAGCGCACCGGCCGCTCCAAGGTCCGCCCCATCCGCGACATCCTGCGCACGCTCCAGATCATGAACCAGATCATGATCTACTACAACCCGGTCAAGCTCGCCGTCACGCTGGCCGGCGCCGTGTTCCTCGGGGGCGCGATGCTGGCCGGCGCGCTGGGCGCGAGCGGCCTCCCGGGCCCGGCGACCGGAGCGCTGGTGTCCTGCTCGGGCCTCGCCCTCCTCACCTTCCTCATCGGCTGCCTGCTCGACGCCTTCCGCATGCACTGGCAGGACAAGGACAGCCTGCTCGAGCGCCGGTGACCGGGGGCGCCGCGCCCGAGCGGCCTCCTCTTTGGCTCGTCGCCGCCGCCGCCGCGGTCCGCGTCCCCCTCCTCGCCGTCGCCCTGCTCCATCCTGAGCGCTGGCTGCGCGGGGACTGCCGCAACTACCTCGACCTCGCCTGGAGCCTGCGCTCCGCCCACGCCTTCGCCCTGGGCTCGCCGCTCTCGCCGCAGACCTACCGCACCCCGGGCTACCCGCTGCTGCTCTCCTTGCTCACCTTCTTCCCGGGCTCGGCCGCGCGCTGGGCCGCCGTCTTCCAATCCGCGATGGGCGTCGGCGCGGCTATTCTGCTCTGGCGCTGGCTGCGCCGGCTCACCGACGAGCGGAGCGCGACCCTGGGGGCCCTCGTCCTGGCGCTCGATCCGGTCCTGCTGTTCCATACCCCGCTCCTGCTCACCGAGACGCTCTTCCTCGGCCTGATCCTGCTTGCCGCCCTGGCGACCGCCGAGTCCTGGGAGGACGCGCGCCGCGGGCTCGCCGCCCGCGCCGGCTTGCTCTGGGCGGCGGCGGCCTTCGTGCGGCCGGTCTCGCTCTACTGGCCCGCGGCCCTGGCCTGGGGGTATCGCAAGCGGCCTCGCGCGCTGGCCGCGTTCCTGGCCGCGGCCTTCGTCGCGCCGGCCGCGTGGGCGCTGCGCAACCACGCCCAGACCGGGCACCTCGTCTTCTCCTCGATCGCCGACGACAACCTGCTCCGCTACCCCGCGGCGTCCGTAGAAGCCATGGCGACGGGGCAGAGCTGGAGCTCCTGGGACGAGCGCCTGCGCGCCGAGGTCGAGCGCTCCCATCCGGACGGCTTCGCGACCGAGGCCGCCCGCGCCGCGGCCTACGGCGCACGCGCCCGGCCGATCCTCTCCGCCCATCCCTTCCTGCTCGCGCGCCACTGCGTCGTGGGGGCCGTCAAGACGCTCGCGGGGACCGGCCTCGAGATGCTCGTCGAATGGACCAGCGGGGAGACCCAGCCCGGCGCCGACGCCGAGTACAAGACCGGCGTGAGCGGAGGCGGGACTTTGGCCCTCCTCAAGCGCCACCCGGCGCTGATCCCTCTTCAGCTCGCCTATATGGCCGCGCTCGCGGGGCTCTATCTCGCCGCGGGACTCGGCGTCGGGCGCCTTCTAAAGGAAGAGAAAGGAGAACGTCTGCTGCTCCTCGCCGGCTCGGCGGGCTATTTTCTCTTGATGGCGAGCTCGCAGGGCTACTACCGCTACCGCATCCCCATGCTGCCCTTCCTCGCCGCCCTGGCGGCCTTCGGGATTCAGTCCGGAAAAAAGCCGGCCCTCAAGCGTCCGGCCCCGCCAGATTCGTACGACTCGTACAAGCGCAGATAGGCGGACGGCGAGGCCACCGCGAGGGCGCAGGTCGCGGCGCGGAAGAGGCCGAATCGGCTGGCGCCGTGCGCGCCCACGAGCCCGAGCCATTCCCCGAACGCGCGGCCGCGCTCGCCGCGCTCGGCGTGGAGCAGGATGCGCCGGCGCCGGATCTCGAGATCCTCGAGGCGCTCGGCTCGGGAGCTGCGCGCGAGGCCGCGCCCCGCGAGCAGAGGGTCGATCTCCCTGCGGTAGATCGCGCGCATGCGCAGATCGAGCTCGAGCTTGGCCGGGTCGCGCAGACCCAAGGCGCAGTGGTTCGCGCCGTGAATGCGGTGAAAGCCCAGCACCTCGGGGATATTGGCCACGTCCGCGTGGAACATGGCCTTGGTGAGCAGGAGATCGTCGAGGTAGTAGAAGATGTCGGCGGGCAGGGGCAGGATCTTGTCCAAAACGCCCCGGCGGAACGCGATCCCGCTGGTCGCGCCAAACTGGGTCCGCCGGTCGAGGAAGTCCTCGAGGCGATAGCGCGCCGGCCACTCCGGAAATACCCTGGGGATCGGCGCTCCGGCGGCATCCGTGTCCTGCAGCCGGTGCTCGACCGCCCCGACCGCCGGGTCCTCGAAGGCCGCCGCCGCCTTGCGCGCCTTGTCCTTGGTC
>Ga0310813_10001939_pt1 | contig 12558 bp, 9 predicted proteins | sample YN3metagenome_FD_203086 | JGI IMG/M metagenome (GOLD analysis project Ga0310813, IMG submission 203086) | Soil microbial communities from experimental microcosm in Duke University, North Carolina, United States - YN3 | ecosystem: Engineered > Artificial ecosystem > Soil microcosm > Unclassified ...
TGTCGCGCGCGGCGATTTCCGCGTTCTTGATCTGCTGCGTGGCGTAGTGGTAGTTCACTTCCTTGATGAACTTGTCCTTCCAGTCCACCTTCTGCGCGAAGAGGGTCACGTCGATGCCCAGCTTGATCAGGGCGATGACGAAGACCAGGATGACGAACAGCTTCGACAGCAGACTCATGTCTTGCCCCCCTTTAAGAGTTCCCCACGCAGAACGCGGGCCAAATTACGCCGACTTTGTTTTCCTGTCAACCAAAATGCGCCGCAGCAGAACAGCCGCCGCCGCGCCCAGCGAGAGCCACGCCGCCCAGTCTCCGGCCGCGCGGTACACGCTCGTCGACTCCGTCAGCTTGATCCGTCCGGCCAGCACGCCCTCGACCTCCTTGACCTTCCCGCCCACCTCCAGGGTCGCCTGGATGCGGCCGGTCGGTTCGATGAAGGCCGAGATCCCCGTGTTGGTCGCACGGATCATGTGAATCCGATTCTCAATAGAGCGAAACCGAGCCATCACCAACATCTGATCCAGCTCGTAGCTGTCTTTGAACCAGCCGTCGTTGCTAATGTTGACGGTGAAGGACCCGCCTTTCCTTGCAATTTCGCGAGAAATATCCGGAAAGATCGCCTCGAAGCAGATCTGCGTCCCGAACTTGTAGCCCGCCGCGTCCCAGAGCGGGACCTCCTTCCCCGGCGTCATGCTCTCGAGCTTCAGGCCTGAAATCGCGTGAACGATCGGCTTGAAGATCCAGTACTGCTCCGCGAACGGCACCAGGTGGATCTTGTTGTAGCGCCCCGTCACGCCCTTCTCGGGATCCACCCGGACCGCCGAGTTCGAGTACTGGTCGGGATGGCCCTTCCCGTAGTCCACGATCAGGAGTCCGGTCACCATCGGGATCTTCGTCTCCTCCGCCGGCCGGAGAAGACGCTTGTACCACCTCGTCTCCTCGAAGTACGGCTCCGCGTCCGTGTTCACGTAGACGCCCCGGTAGATCGCCGCCTCGGGCCAGACGATCAGGTCGGGCTTGTCCGCCGCCGCATCGACGGTCAGCTTCACATGCTTCTCGTAGTTCCCGATCGCCACCCGCTCGTCGTCGAGCGACGCCTTCTTCAGCTGCTGCGGGATGTTGGGCTGGATCACGGCGATCTTCGGCCCATCGATGAGCTTCATCGTCTCGACGCGGATCGCGCCATAGACCACCGAGAGCACGATCGCGGCCGCCACCGCCACCTTCAGCTTCCGGCTCGGGTGCACGATCGCCGCGCTCACGAACGCAACGAGCAGCGAGACCAGCCAGATGCCTCCCAGGTCCGCGATCTGGATCAGGTACAGGAGGTTGTGCTGCGTGTAGCCGAGCAGGAGCCAGGGCAGCCCGCTGAACAGCGTCGAGCGCAGCACCTCGATCGCCACCCACACGACGGGCGACCAGAGGATGCCGACGCGTCGCACGATCGTCACGAAGATCGGGACCCAGAGCCCCATGTAGACCGCCACGAGATAGGGCCCGGCCGGCACCGTGTAGCCGAACCAGCCGTAGCCCAGCGCAAACGCGACGTAGCCGCCCGCCCAGGCGACGAAGAAGGATTTCTTGCCGGAGGTGGTCTGCGCGTAGACCAGGAGCGGCACCAGCGAGACGAAGCCCAGGAAGCTGAGGTTCAGGGGGTGATACGACGCCCAGAACATCAGCGCGAACACGAACGGGAGCGACCAGCGCAGCTTGGCCATCAGTCCAACAGCATACAGTCGACCCCGTCCCCCTTGCCATACGTCGTCTGGATCGGAACGATCACGAACCCGTTGGCCTTCGTGAGCGCGAAGAGGTCCGCCGAGCCCTGCCACGGGACCGGCTCGGCGACGTATTCGGACCCCTCATTCCAGACTTTCGCGGGCAGATAATGGACACGGTCAATTTTCCTCGGAAGCTCTCCCAGAAGGCGCGCCCGGATCCGCGGGCGGACGAGGTTCGCGCCCATGAGCTTCCCGATGTAGGGGCGCACGAAGACCTCGAAGATCACGAAGGAAGAGACGGGATTCCCCGGCAGCCCGAACACCCGCGGCGCAAAGCAGAAGGGACGGCCGGGCTTGATCAGCACCTGGTGCATCTTGAGCTCGATGCCTTCCGCCTGCAGCGCCGGGATCACGAGGTCCCAGCTGCCCGCGGACACGCCGCCCGAAAGGATCAGAAGGTCGTGTCGGAGGCCCTTGCGAATGGCTGCGCGGATCGCCTTCGTGTCGTCCGGCACGATCCCGAGATCGGCGCACTCGAGCCCCAGCGCCTCCACCTGCGCGCGGAGCGAGGCGGTATTCGAATTGCGGATCTGTCCGGGCCCCGGCTTCCGCGACGGCGGGACCAGCTCGTCGCCCGTCGCCACCACCGCGCAGGTCGGCCCCTTCGCGGCCCGGACCCGGGTCTTGCCGATCGCGGCCAGCGCGCCGATGTCGGCCGGCCGGATCCGATGGCCCGCCCGCAGCACAACCTCGCCCTTGCGCATGTCGGTCGCGCGGGGGGCGATGTTCTGGCCGGGCTTCACGGGCGCCGCCAGCGTCACGGAGTCGCCTTCACGCGACGTCTTCTCCACCTGCTGCACGGCGTCGGCCCCCGCCGGCACCGGAGCCCCGGTCATGATCTTCGCGCAGGTCCCGGACCGGACCCTGCTCTTCGGCACCTTGCCGGCCGGGATTTCCTCGATCACCTTGAGCGGGCCGGCGTCCTCGGAGCGGACCGCGTAGCCGTCCATCATGGCCTTGTCGAAGGGCGGCATGTCGAGATCGCTGGCACAGTCTTCCGCGAGCACCTTCCCGACGGCCGCCGCGAGCGGAAACGGCGAGTCCTTGGGCCGCGGGACGTTCGAGAGGATGATCTCGAGGGCCTGCTCGACAGTCAGCATGACGTGTTGTTCAAGCCCCCGGGCTCCGCCCGGAAGGCCTGAACGGGAGAATCGAGAATAGAGAATAGAGAATCGACGCCGATCGGATGAATTCTCTATTCTTCATTCTCTATTCTGGGATTCGGGCGCCGCAGGCGCCCGAATCAATCCGACTCTTTGTCGATTCCGTACTTCTGCAGCTTGTAGCGGAAGGAGCGGAGGGACATCTTCAGAAGCTGGGCGGCCTTCGTGTAGTTCCCGCCCGTCATGTCGAGCGCCCGCTTGAGGTAGCCCATCTCGATGTCGGTCATGGTGGCGTCGAGATCGAGCCCCTCGTCCCCGATGGCCCGCGCGGTGGCGGCGGCGACCGAGCGGAGGTCGGGCGTGGGCGCGGCGGTCTCGAGGAGATCCTTGGCGGTGATGACGTCGCCGTCGGAGAGCGCGATCGAGCGCTGCACCGCGTTCTCGAGCTCGCGGATGTTCCCCGGCCAAGGGTGCCGCATCATCGCTTCCTTCACCTCGGGGGCGAACTTCTTCCCCTGCCGCTTCATGTCCTTCGAGTACTTGTTGAGGAAGAACTCGGCGAGGATCGGGATGTCGTCGCGGCGGTCGCGCAGCGGCGGGATGTGGATCGGGATCACGTTGAGCCGGTAGAAGAGGTCCTTGCGGAACTCGTTCCGCTGGATTGCGGCCTCGAGGTCCTTGTTGGTCGCGGTGATGAAGCGGACGTCGACGCGCTTCGTGATCACGCTGCCGACGGGCTTGAACTCCTTCTCCTCGAGGAGCCGCAGGACCTTCACCTGCAGCTGGGGGCTCATCTCGCTGACTTCGTCGAGAAAGAGCGTCCCGGTGTTGGCCACCTCGACGAGGCCGACCTTGTCGCTGACGGCGCCCGTGAACGAGCCTTTCGAGTGGCCGAAGAGCTCGCTCTCGAGCAGCGTCTCCGTGAGGGCTCCGCAGTTGACGGCGATGAAGGGCTTGGCCGAGCGCGGCGAACCATAGTGAAGGGCGCGGGCGATCAGTTCCTTGCCGACGCCGCTCTCGCCCTGGATGATCACCGTCGAGTCCGTCGGGGCGGCGCGCTGGACCAGCTCCCGGACCGTCCGCATCGCCTTCGAGTAGCCGACGACGAGCCCGATCCGGGACAGCATGTGATCGAAGCTCGTGGCGAACTGCGCCTGCTGATCGCGGGCGTGCAGCGCCCGGGAGATCGTGCCCTTGATGTCGATCTGGGTATCGAAGGGCTTCTTGATGTAGTCGTAGGCGCCCAGCCGCATGGCCTCGACGGCGCGGTCCCAAGTCGTGTAGGCGGTCATGATGATGACCACCGTCTCCTCGCGGAGCTTCTTGATCTCCCGGAGCAGGTCGATGCCGTCCATTTCCGGCATCTTCAGGTCCTGGAGGATCAGGTCGAAGGGCTCGCGCTTGAGCCGCTCCAGCGCCTTCCGGGGGTTCGTCTCGGCGGAAACGAAGTACCCCTCCTTCTTGAGGGAGATGGACAGGACGTCGCAGATGGACTGCTCGTCGTCGACGATCAGGACGCGCCAGGATGCCATGCCACCCGGATTGTAACAGCCCCAGTTCTGAAGTCCATAGTCCGAACGACCTAACGCGGCCGGGACTGCTGCTCGAACTCGCGGCGGAGCTCGGGGTCGGCGCCTACGACCGTCATGGCGTCCTGCTGGTAGCGCAGGGCCTCCTGCTTCCGCCCCTGCTTCTGGCAGATCGTCGACAGGCACGTCAGGGCCCGCACCGACTGGCGCGGCGTCGCGCCCAGCCGCAGCGACTGCTTGAGCAGCGGCTCCGCCCGGTCGTACTCGTTCAGCAGGTAGAAGGAAACCCCCGACAGATGGACCACCTCGGGATCGGGCCGAAAGGGATCCGCGGCCCGGGCCGCCTCAAAGGCTTCCGAAGCGCGCCGATAGTCCTTCTGGAGGAAGCGATAGCGGCCCAGGTTCCCCCGCGCGCGGACGTAAGCTGCCACCCAGCGGTCCTCGTACGCTTCGGGCTCCACCTCCATGCCGGGCCGCAGCCGGATCCCCCGCTCGCGCCGCCGCCGCGCTCGCGCCTCGTCCGGCGTCACCGGGAACGCTTCCCCGCGCGGCTCGCCCGCCTCGCCGAGGCGAAGCAGCGGCCCCGCCGGCGTCAGGCCCGACAGGTCGGCCGGCGCCGTCTCGAAGTAGACCGGCCGCCCGGGCCCGACGTTCGCCGCCGCGAACGACTTCGGGTCCCCGCCCCTCTTCAGGCGCGGGTCGAGGCGGCGCAGGTGCTCGAAATACCACCCGGTCGGCAAGCGTCCCGCGTCGACGACCAGCACGTCCGGCCGGACCCCCTTCACGACCTGCAGATACCGCGTCGTCGCCAGCGCGTCGTCGGACTCGAGGAGCAGGATCGAATCGCGGTCCAGTTGGTCGAGGGTGAAGCGCCCGTACTGCTCCGCCAGCTCGTAGCCGCGCATCGAGACGTCCCGGCTGTTCGCCGCGAGCGCCCACGCGACGCCGGCCAGCCCGAGCGACAGCGCTCCGACCCGCGCGTACTTCGCCGGAAGCGACGCGAGCCCGAACGCCACGGCGAGGTGGAGCGGCAGCCACGCGGAGACCAGCCAGAGATCCTGCTGGCCCTCGATGCGGAACAGGGTCGCCGCCACGGCCGAAGGCAGGACCCACGCTCCGATGCCGAGCAGGAGGCGACGGTTGAGGGTCGCCATCCGCGCCAGGCCCACGAGCGCCGCCGCGAGCCCGATCCCGAGGAAGTCCTCCCAGAGATAGAGGAAGGCCCGTCCCACGCGCCACCCCTCCAGGCCGAAGCTGCCGCTGCGATGGGTGAAGGGACCCCCTATTAAATAGTAGATCAGCTCCCCGAAGGACGACGGGTCGCCAAACATGGTCGCGGGATTGCGCCGCGCCAGCAGCGGGAGCAGGAGCGTCGGCCCCAGGGCGAAAGCGGCCGCGACCCCTACGCGCCCCGCGATCCCCTTCGGCCCCAGGCTCCGGCGATGCGCCGCGACGAACAAGATGAATGAAAGCCCGAGGGTCGTCGCCGACGGGTGCGCCGCCCAGGCCAGTCCGATCAGGGCCGCGACGATCGTGAAGTCGCGTCCCTTCCCCGTCTCGTCCGCCCGGATCATGCGCCACAACAGAAGGGCCAGGATCAGATAGAGCAGCGCGTAGCCCTTGGCCAGCAGCGCCGCGGACCAGAACGTGAAGCCGCAGGCGGCCAGGCAGCCGGTGACGAGCGCCGCCGCTTCCCCGTCCACGGCGCCCACGCGGAACAGCGACCCCTGCGCGCGGAGGAAGTCCCGGGAAGCGACCGCGATGGCCGCCGCGGCGCCCGCCGCGCAGACGGACGAGAACAGGTGCACCGCGAGGGTGAAGTCGGCGAAGCCGAGCAGGAGCGTCCAGGCTTTACAGAGGAGCAGGTAGAGGACGAAGCCGTGGGGATAAAGGACGCCGAGCTCCTTCACGCCGGCGAGGAAGAATCCGGAGTCCTGCCAGAAGACGGCGCGTCCGACCGTGGCGGCCGAGAGGGTCAGGGAGAGCGCGAACGGGAGCCCGGGCACGAGGAACCGCTTCATGCGGGCGACAGCTTATCAGAAGGAGCCGAGCCGACGAAAGCCCCGCGGCGCCTCTCATCTATAACTTGCAAATCATAATTTATACTTTCGCCTAGACAAGCGCCGGACCCCGTACTACACTCCCCCCGGAACCGAGAGAGGGGAATACGGATGGGTCCCAAGCGGCGGAGATCGTCTCCCTGGCCCCTGCTCGCCGTCTCGGTCCTGCTCCTCCTCACGCCCTCCTCGGTCGCCCAGAAGACCCGGCTCACCGCCCTCGCGGGATTCATCCCTTTTCAGGGACTGGGCACCTTGGCCGCCCGAGTTCCATCGTCCGCGCTCGGGCCCTCCGGCGACGCCAAGGCCCTCGCGACCGAGAACGCCTACCTGAAGGACCAGGTCGACAAGCTCAGCCGCGAGAACAAGCGAAAGGACCTGCTCCTCGAACAGGCGCTCGGAATGAAGCAGCCGGTCCGGGACCACAACTACCGGATGATCGCGGCCGACGTCATCTTCTCCACCGACAGCTCGCCGTGGCGAAAATCGCTCACCGTCGCGATGGGCACCCGCGACGGCGTCGAGAAAGGCATGCTCGTCCTCTACAACAACCAGATCGTCGGACGCGTCACCGAGACGGCGCCGAAGACCAGCCGGATCCAGACCGTGACGGACCCCGGCTTCCGGGCGGCCGCCGTCGCGGTGCCCCGCACCTACGTCGCCGGCGTCTCCTTCTCGGAGCGGCAGCCCGGCGTCTACGAAGGCACGTCCGGCCAGAACGGGCAGCTCAAGTGGCTCAGCGGCGACGCGGTCGTCGAGAACGGCTCCTTCGTCGTCACCACCGAAGACCCCGTCAACGGCGTCCCGCGCGGACTCGTGCTGGGCCGCGTCGTCTCGGTGAACCACGGCCGCGGCGCCTTCCCGAAGGTCGAGGTCGAATCGATCCTCAACCTCCGCGCGCTCGAACACGTGATGCTGCTCGTCCCTCCCATGGACGTCCGCAGCACGGGCGCGCCGAGCGGGGGGCGCTGATGTCGAAATACAGCACGGGCAAGCTGGTCCTCCTGGCCGCGGCCGCGCTCGCGTTCGAGCTGACGCTCGCGGAAGCCTGGTCGATCGGCGGCGCGAGAGCCGAGGCCCTCCTGTCCCTCGCCTGCTTCGCGGCGCTCTTCGCCCGCGACTCAGGCCAGGGCCTCACCGCCTCCTGGATCATCGGGCTCCTCAAGGACGTCGGCAGCGCCGGGCCCCTCGGGCTCCACGCCCTGCTCTTCCTCGGCGCCGGCTGGGTCGTCCTTCAGATCCGCCAGATCCTGTTCCGCGAAAGCCCGCTCACCCAGCTCGGCGTGGCCTTCGTGGCCGCCTGCTGGGTGAACCTGGCGGCCGCGATCGTGGTGTCGATCTCGGTCGGCGGCATCCCCTTCGGCGTGATCGTCGGAAAAACGCTGCTCTCCGCGCTCTTCACGGCCGTCCTGACCGTGCCGCTGCATCTGACGCTGATGCACGTCCGCTTCCTCGTGAGGTGACATGGAGCGCTCGCGGGTCATGGTCCTCCTGGTCTCGATCCTCCTGCCCATCGGAGGACTGGAGGCCCGGCTCGTGCATCTTCAGCTCCTCACCACCACCGAGACGACCTACGACCTCGCCAACCGGCGCCAGTCCATCGAGATCCAGCGCCCCGCTCGGGGCACGATCCTGGACTGCCTGGGACGCGAGATCGCCAAGGATGTCCCGTGCTTCGACTGCTACCTCGTCCTCGAGGAGTACGAGAAGAACCCCGGCGCGCTCGCGGCGGTCCTCAAGATGTCGCCCGAGGAATTCCAGCAGGCCGTCGAAGGCATCTACGAGAAGATCGAGAGGCAGCTGCAGTCGCGGCCGCAGAACGAACGCAGCCGGCTCTACCGGCGCGAGCGCCGGACGCCCTACCTGCTGAAGAAGGACATCAAGGACGCCGCCCTCACGATCGAAGTCTCGCCCCAGCGCTACCCGGGCGCGATCGTCCGGGAGTCGCTCATGCGCGTGTATCCGTACAAGCAGGTCGGCTGCCACCTCCTGGGTTACCTGGGACGGGTGACCGCCAACGAGGCCAAGTTCCGAGAGCTCCTCCAGAACAGCTACTTCTTCGAGGGCTTCGAGGAGCTGATCGGCCAGGACGGCGTCGCGCAGCTCTACCGCCGCGGCGCCTTCAACGAGGAGATGATCGGCGTCCAGGCGCTCGAGAAGAAGTACGACGAGCATCTGCGCGGCCGCTCGGGACTCGTGATCCTCGAGCGCGAGGCCGGCACCTCGAGCAGCCGGACCATCGAGATCAAGCCGTCCGAGCCCGGGAAGAGCCTCGAGCTCACGATCGACATCGAGGTCCAGCGCGCCGTCGAGCAGATCCTCGCGGGACCGCTGCACGCGGCCGCGGTGGTGCTGGACCCGAACGACGGGTCCGTCGTCGCGCTCGCGTCCAACCGGGCCTACGATCCGAACGACTTCACGCCGCCGGGCAGCGTGGCCGCGGTGCGGAGCGCCCTGCAGGACAACGAGAACAAGCCGCTGCTCAGCCGGGCGTTCCAGGACCACTTCGCGGCCGGCTCGTTCTTCAAGGTCGTCACCTCCGTCGCCGGCCTCGAGGCCAAGGTCGTGCGGGCCGAGGAGGTCCTCCCCTGCCGCGGCAAGTTCGACGAGCGCAAGACGCACTTCAACTGCTGGATCTGGAATGAGTTCCGCGGCATGCACAACGAGGTCACGCTGCACCAGGCGCTCGAGAAGTCCTGCAACTGCTACTACTACGAAGTGGGCCGGCGCGTCGGCATCGAGTCGATCAGCCACTGGGGCCGCGCGATGGGCTTCGGCTCCTCCACCGGCCTGGACCTGCCGGGCGAAGCGTCGGGCCGCATCCCGGACAACGGCCGCGAAGAGGACGCGATGATGCTCGCGATCGGCCAGAGCCACCTCATGGTGACGCCGCTCCAGGCGGCCGTCATGATGGCCTCGATCGCGAACGGCGGCAACCGCGTGACGCCCCATCTCCGGCGGAGCAACGACAAGCCGCCGGTCCCGCTGGGCATCTCGGCCGAGACCCTGAAGGAGATCCGCAAGGGCCTCTACGACGTGACCCACGCGTCCGGCGGCACCGCCCACAACACGCGGCTGAAGGAATTCAAGGCGATCGGCAAAACCAGCTCCGCGCAGGCCGAGAAGGGCAAGGAGCCCCACGCCTGGTTCGTCGGCTACGCGCCGTATGACGCACCGAAATACGTCGTCGCGGTCTTCATGAAGAACGCCGGCCACGGCGGCCAGATGGCCGCCCCGCCGGCCGCGCAGATCCTCGAGGTCCTGATGAACCCGAAGGAGCCGCGCAAGTGAACTTCAAGGTCAACAAGACGATCGTGGCCTGCGTGCTGCTGCTCTCGGGCATGGGGCTGCTCTCGCTGTGGACGCAGGCGCCCCTGACGGACCTCGCCGGGAAGTCCGTCACACAGTCCATCTTCCTCAAGCAGGTCACCTTCCTGGGCGTGGCGCTGGCCGTGATGGGCCTCGTCGCCTGGCCTCACTACCTGAACTACCGCCATCTTTCGTGGGTGCTCTATGTGGTGCTCCTGGGCCTGCTGGCGCTGCTGCTGGCGAAGGGGGCCGTCGTCAACGGCGCCCGCTGCTGGTTCAACCTGGGGCCGATCAAATTCCAACCGGCCGAGATCATGAAGGTCGCGCTCGTGCTCGTGCTGGCGACCGTGCTGATGTACGGGCGGGACATTCAGAGCTGGAAGGGGCTGGCGGCGCCGATCGCCATCACGGCGCTCCCCGCGGCCCTCATCGTCGTCCAGCCCGACATGGGGACGACGATCCTCCTCATCCCGACGCTCTTCGCGATGCTCTTCGCCGCGGGCGCCCGGAAGCGGCACCTCGCCATCCTGCTGCTCGTCTTCATTGCCGCCGCGCCCGTGGTCTGGATGAAGGGCATGAAGGAGTACCAGCGCGACCGGATCACCTCGTTCCTCTTCAAGCCCTGCTACCAGCAGCTGCAGTCCGTCAAGGCGTGCAGCGCCGGCGCCTTCGCCGGCAGGGGCGTCGGGGAATCGGGGACGGCGACCACGTTCCACATCCCGGAGCGCCACACCGACTTCGTGTATTCGATCGTGGCGGAGGACCTGGGCTTCGTCGGCTCGTCGTTCGTCCTGCTGCTCCTCACGGTCTACTTCGCGACGTCGCTCAAGATCGCCCACCAGTCGCGGGAGCCCTTCGGGCGCCTGCTGGTGGTCGGCCTGACGACGCTCTTCGCCACGCAGACCTTCATCAACCTGGGGATGACCCTGGGGGTGGCGCCCATCACGGGGCTCACGCTCCCCTTCGTGTCCTACGGCGGCTCCTCGCTACTAATGTCGGCCATGTCGGCGGGCCTGATCCTCAACGTCGCGGCGCGCTGGCAGCCGAGCTTCTCCTCGCGCGATATGGCGGACGGATCGGTGGAAATCCGGGATTTCAACCCCGGCAGCATCCGCTATTGATCACCGATCCTTGATGCCCGACGGCACGAACGCATATACTGGAGGGTTGTGACTTCCATCAAAGACCTCCTTCTCGGCCAGATCGCCGTCGAGAAGGGGTACCTGACCAAGGCCCAGCTGGCCGAGGTCATGAAGGAACAGTCCGGCGGCGCCACCACGGACCCCAACGCGACGGTGAACCCGACCAAGGGGACCCGTCCGCTGGGCACGCTGCTGCTCTCGAAGGGCTACCTGAAGGAGCAGGAGCTGGTGGCGCTGCTCGAGGAGCAGACGCGCCGCCTCGAGGCGATCAAGAACTGCCAGAAGCTCCAGAAGGTGGAGTACCTCTTCGGCCAACTGCTCGTGAAGAACAACCTGGCGACGATGCTCCAGATCAACAAGTGCCTGGAGATCCAGCTGAAGTTGGCGGAGAAAGGGTCCAACCCGATCCCGCGCCTGGGCGAGCTGCTCGTCGAGCACGGATTCGTGGACAAAAAGACGGTCGCCGACGTCCTGAAGATGCAGGACAAGGACATCCTGTTCTGCACGGGCTGCGGCCGGCAGTACAACGTCGTCGGGCTGGAGGACGGCAAGGCGTACAAGTGCAAGGAATGCGGCGGCGTCATGCTGCGCCGGGCCCTGCTGGACTCGCTGCGCGCCGACGAGACGACGTTCGGCTTCGAGATGCCCACCGAAGAACGTTGAACTCCGGACTTCACGGAGAGGCGGGTCGGACGTAAAAGAAAGTGTTGCGCGACGCGTCCGCGTCCCTATGATCAATCGTCTTAGGTAGAGGAAAACCAGCGAACCATGTTCCCCACACTGTTCCAGCTTCCGCTGTGGCCGGCCCTCAAGGCGCCGTGGCCGGTCGTGATCGGCCTGGTCGTCGCACTCTTCGCCCTCGTGAGCGCCGCGGGACACGTTCAGAAGAAGAACGCCCTCGCCGGCAAGCTGCTCGTGTACCTGCCGACGGCCGCGTTCGTGACGGCCTTCGTCGCCTTCGTGGAGACGCCGTTCGGAAGGCTGCCGATCAACTCGTACGGCTTCGCGATCATGGTGGGCTTTCTGCTCTGCTCCTGGATCGCGGTGAAGCGCGCCAAGCCGCTGGGCATCCCGAGCGACTTCATCCTCGACCTGGGCATCATCTCGATGATCGCGGGCATCATCGGGGCCAAGATCAACTACCTGCTCCAGTACTCCCACGAGCTCAAGGGAACGGGAAAGAGCCTCTGGGGCGACATGGGCCTGAACCCGCTGGGCGCCCTGATCCTGGGCCCGATCCCCTTCGCGTTCTGGTTCTACCGGATGAAGACGTCGGGCCAGAAGGTGCACCTCTACTCCTGGCAGAACGGGGTGCTCTTCGTCCTGACCCTCTTCTTCGCCCTCGTCGGCACCCGGGCGCTCTACCTCTACCAGAACTCGCAGGAGTTCAACTGGGAGCTCTTCAAGCGCTGGCAGAGCGGCTTCGTCCTCTACGGCGGCCTGATCGCGGGCGTCGCGGCGGGCGTGCTCTATATCAAGATGCGCGGCCAGTCCGTCTCGCAGATCGCCGACCTGGCGGCGCCGTCCATCATGCTCGCGCTGGCCTTCGGCCGCATCGGCTGCTTCCTCAACGGCTGCTGCCACGGCGTCCGGGGCACCGCCTTCACCTGCATGAGGTTCCCCGCCGACAGCCCCGCC
>Ga0310813_10001940_pt1 | contig 12557 bp, 12 predicted proteins | sample YN3metagenome_FD_203086 | JGI IMG/M metagenome (GOLD analysis project Ga0310813, IMG submission 203086) | Soil microbial communities from experimental microcosm in Duke University, North Carolina, United States - YN3 | ecosystem: Engineered > Artificial ecosystem > Soil microcosm > Unclassified...
ATCTCCCTACACCGCTGCCCGCGTTCACAATGCCTTGGGTCTCTTCCTTGCTCCTGTACCCTAGTGGTCTGTCACGATGATTTTGACAGGTTGTAGGGTGTAGTGCCCCCGTGCCTACGCCTTAACTCACGGGGCAACCACAGGGGGATTACCCGTATACAGACCCATCAGATTTTGATTGACAAACTACTAGTGCTACTTTTTTTAAGATTGTTTAAAGTTAAGTCTTTACATTGTGAAGTCTTAATATAAATTATCCAAAGTGAGCCGTTTACGGATGACAAGAACTGGGGAGCATTTGCTATGTTGGGGTGTGATTGGGTTGCTCGGTTTTATCTAATCTTGCAACATCGCAATAGTAGTACCCGATAAATAAGTTTTGCCTCAACTCTATAGCCGTTCTCAGGAGAAAAAACCATGATTCAGTCCCAAGAAGCTTCTCAAGTTCCGGCGCTTTCCTTACCCACATCGATAACGGCTGAACGTATTGCTGCGACAGAATTGCGACCTTGGGGTTCATTCACTGTTCTGGAAGAAGGGCGAGGATACAAAATTAAGCGAATTGAAGTGAAGCCCGGTCACCGACTCAGTTTACAAATGCATTATCACCGGAGCGAACACTGGATTGTTGTCAGTGGCACAGCTAAGGTTACTTGTGGTGAGCAAGAATTGGTCGTTCACCAAAATCAGTCCACCTATGTTCCCCAAGGGAATATACATCGACTAGAAAATCCAGGCGTTATTCCCCTAGTCTTAATTGAGGTTCAAAATGGGGAATATCTGGGAGAAGACGACATTATTCGATTTGAAGATGACTACGCTCGCAGCAAGCATCAACAGCAGTAGTAGTGTAGAAGCGCGGACAGCCGATGTGCGGCTGCGTTAGGAGGAGTGTTACCTGATGATTAATCTGAGTCAAGCTGCTGTTGGTGAGATTAAACGTTTAAAATTGAGGCGTCAGAAACCAGAAGCACGATTACGCATCGGTATTCAAAGGGGAGGGTGTGCTGATTTTTACTACACCATAGACTTTGACGAAGCGCCCAAGTCTGGCGATCGCCTTTGTGATTGTGGCGACATCTGGGTAGTGGTAGATGCAGAAAGCTTCAATTACATTAGTGAGCTAACGCTGGATTACTCAGAAGACCTTATGGGAGGCGGGTTTCGCTTCTATAATCCGAACGCTGTAGAAAGCTGTGGCTGTGGTAATTCTTTTCGAGTTGCTCCAGAAGTGGCGACACCAACATAGCGATCGCACGTCCAGAGGTGGCTCCCGCACCCTGAAGAGCAAGAGGTGTTCCCGGAGGAATCTTTACTCTCCATCGGGGAAAAACAAGAGGAAGCTAACCAAGTCCAAAGATGGATACAAGCCTCCGGATTTATCCGGGGGTCAATCTAAAATCCTTGCATCCAAAATCGCATAACTCCCTCGCTGCCCCTGATTTCCGGGAAAATTGACATTGCCCCTGAAATTTAGATATAGTTAGAATTTGTCAATCGTAGAAACTCTTAAGGGAGCTGTACACGCCTTAACTCATGCCCACTATCCAGCAGCTCATCCGGAGCGAACGCGCTAAAGCTAAGAAGAAAACTAAGTCGCCTGCGCTGAAACAATGTCCGCAGCGTCGTGGTGTCTGCACGAGAGTATACACAACAACGCCTAAGAAACCGAACTCAGCCCTGCGGAAAGTAGCAAGAGTCCGTCTAACCTCTGGTTTTGAAGTGACGGCTTACATTCCAGGGATCGGTCACAACCTACAAGAACACTCAGTTGTGATGATTCGGGGAGGTCGTGTGAAGGACTTGCCTGGAGTGCGATACCACATTATTCGAGGAACGCTAGATACCGCAGGGGTTAAAGATCGGCGTCAGGGTCGTTCTAAGTACGGAACAAAGCGTCCCAAGTAAGATAAAAATCTGTCTCTCCTTAGCAACTAGCGAACGTTAGTTTGAAGCCCTTCAATCTCATAAAAGGTTTCAGCTATCCTGAGTAAGGAGAGCTTTTTTTCCTGCCGTAGGAGTACTTGACAGAGGTACAACTTGGCAAAATTGGCGAAGATTGTGTCAGTCAAGGCACTGACAAGTAGAACTGAGCCAACCCAGAAAATAAAAACATTAGTACACCCTCAGGGTGTAATTCTGTCTACTGTGTACTTTTTCCACTGTCGCTATTATTTATAAGGACTTACTATGTCTCGTCGTGCGGTTATCAAAAAGCGTCCTGTTCCCCCAGACCCGGTCTACAATAATCGCCTGATTAGTATGATGGTGCGTCGGATAATGCGTCATGGCAAGAAATCAGTGGCCAATCGCATTATCTACGATGCCATGAAAATGATAGAAGAACGGACGGGTAGCGATCCGCTAGATACATTTGAGAATGCCGTGCGGAACGTGACGCCTTTGGTGGAAGTGAAAGCTCGCCGTGTGGGGGGTGCAACCTATCAGGTGCCGATGGAAGTTCGATCTGAGCGAGGAACGGCTCTAGCACTGCGCTGGCTGATCCGATTTTCAAGGGAGAGAGGCGGTCGTTCAATGGCTAGCAAGCTGGCGAATGAACTGATGGATGCATCGAACGGAACCGGAAATGCTATTCGCAAGCGAGAAGAAACTCATAGGATGGCAGAGGCAAATAAAGCTTTCGCCCACTATCGGTACTAGTTACTGAACTCCTGGCAACAGGCTAGGGACGCTTGTCCCACACCTTGAAGGGCTTCTTGTGTTGCAGACTCATGTCCGCAAATCCCTAAAAATTTAATCAAAGTATAGAATTGTAAACAGATAGCAACGTGTTAAAGACTTGCGGCAGAGACGAAGGAGGTAGCAGTGGCACGTACCATCCCGCTTGAGAGAGTACGCAATATCGGGATTGCAGCCCACATTGATGCGGGCAAGACAACAACAACAGAACGAATCCTGTTTTACTCAGGAATGGTTCACAAAATCGGTGAAGTCCATGAAGGAACCGCCGTAACGGACTGGATGGAGCAAGAGCGGGAGCGGGGAATCACCATTACTGCTGCTGCGATCAGCACGAGCTGGAACGACCATCGGATTAATATTATTGATACTCCGGGTCACGTTGACTTCACGATTGAAGTTGAGCGTTCGATGCGGGTATTAGACGGCGTGATTGCCGTATTCTGCTCAGTGGGAGGTGTCCAGCCTCAATCTGAGACCGTATGGCGTCAGGCAGACCGCTACAAGGTACCTAGAATCGCGTTCATCAACAAGATGGATCGAACGGGAGCGAATTTCTTCAAGGTATACAGCCAACTTCGCGATCGCTTGCGAGCCAATGCTGTTGCGATCCAAATCCCCATTGGTAGTGAAACTGAATTGAGGGGAATTGTTGACTTGGTTCGGATGCGAGCCAAGATTTACGCCAACGACCTCGGAACGGATATTCAAGACACCGAAATTCCCGCCGATGTCAAAGATCAGGCCCAGGAGTATCGCGCTAAGTTAATTGAGTCGGTTGCTGAAACCGATGATGCTCTAACGGAGAAATACCTGGAAGGCGAAGATCTCACTGAAGAAGAAATTCGGAGTGCCCTTCGCAAAGGAACAATTGCTGGAACCATCGTTCCCGTACTTTGTGGCTCCGCTTTCAAGAACAAAGGGGTTCAGCTGCTGCTGGATGCGGTTGTTGATTACTTACCCGCTCCAGTTGATATCGCTGCGATTCAGGGAACCCTGCCAGACGGAACGGTAGCTGAGAGAGCCGCTGATGATGCAGCCCCCCTATCAGCCCTCGCCTTCAAGATTATGGCAGACCCCTTTGGTCGTTTAACCTTTCTGCGGGTGTACTCTGGGATACTCAAGAAGGGAAGTTACATCCTTAACTCCAGCAAAGATCAGAAAGAACGCATCTCCCGCTTGATCGTTCTGAAAGCGAATGATCGGATTGAGGTAGATGAGTTGCGAGCTGGCGATTTGGGAGCCGCGATCGGTCTGAAGAATACCTTTACGGGCGACACGATCTGTAATGAAGAATCGCCGATTGTATTGGAATCTCTCTTCATTCCAGAACCTGTCATCTCCGTAGCTGTTGAACCGAAAACCAAGCAAGATATGGAGAAGCTCTCCAAAGCTCTCCAATCTCTATCGGAAGAAGACCCGACGTTCCGCGTCCACATTGACTCAGAAACCAACCAAACCGTGATTGCGGGAATGGGTGAACTACATCTAGAAATTCTAGTAGACCGGATGCTACGAGAGTTCAAGGTAGAAGCTAATGTTGGTGCGCCGCAGGTCGCTTACCGCGAAACGATTCGCAGAGCTGTCAAAACTGAAGGCAAGTTTATTCGCCAAAGTGGCGGTAAAGGTCAGTACGGTCACGTCGTGATTGAATTGGAGCCAAGCGAACCCGGTACCGGTTTTGAATTTGTCTCCAAGATTGTGGGCGGTTCCATACCGAAAGAGTACATTTCACCCGCTGAGCAGGGGATGAAAGAAGCTTGTGAATCCGGTATCGTGGCTGGGTATCCGGTCATTGACTTGAAAGCCACCCTAGTCGATGGGTCTTTCCACGAGGTAGACTCTTCGGAAATGGCATTTAAGATTGCTGGATCAATGGCCATTAAAGATGGCGTCATGAAGGCTTCGCCAGTACTGTTAGAGCCTATGATGAAAGTAGAGGTTGATGTACCTGAAGACTTCCTGGGGGATGTCATGGGTGACCTCAATTCTCGCCGTGGTCAAATTGAAGGCATGGGTTCTGAGAGCGGTGTTGCCAAAGTCACTGCTAAAGTTCCATTAGCAGAGATGTTTGGCTATGCTACGGATATCCGCTCTAAGACCCAAGGTCGAGGTATCTTCTCGATGGAGTTTAGCCACTATGAAGAGGTGCCTCGCAACGTGGCTGAAGCCATCATTGCTAAGAGCAAAGGGAACGCATAAATAGGAGAAAAGGAACACGTAATTCATGGCACGCGCAAAGTTTGAAAGGAATAAACCCCACGTCAACATCGGTACAATCGGTCACGTAGACCACGGCAAAACAACGCTGACAGCGGCAATCACGATGACCTTGGCAGCGATGGGCCAAGCGCAAGCGAGAAAGTACGATGAAATTGATGCGGCACCAGAGGAAAAGGCGCGGGGGATTACGATCAATACCGCCCACGTAGAGTACGAAACCCAAAGTCGGCACTATGCTCACGTTGATTGTCCGGGGCACGCTGACTATGTGAAGAACATGATCACGGGTGCTGCTCAAATGGATGGGGCAATCCTTGTGGTGTCAGCCGCTGATGGTCCGATGCCTCAGACACGGGAACACATCCTGCTTGCTAAGCAGGTAGGCGTCCCCAGTCTGGTTGTTTTCTTGAACAAGCAAGACATGGTGGACGACGAAGAACTGCTGGAACTGGTAGAACTTGAAGTTCGCGAACTCCTCAGTAGTTATGAGTTCGATGGTGACAACATCCCCATTGTGGCTGGTTCGGCTTTGCAGGCTTTAGAAGTCATGACCGCTAATCCCAAAACCCAACGGGGAACAAATGAGTGGGTTGATAAAATCTATGCTTTGATGGATGAGGTTGACTCTTACATTCCCACACCAGAGCGGGATATTGATAAGCCTTTCCTGATGGCAGTAGAAGATGTCTTCACCATTACGGGTCGTGGTACGGTAGCCACGGGTCGGATTGAGCGGGGCAAGGTGAAAATCGGCGATAAAGTTGAGTTGGTGGGAATCAGGAACACTCGCGAGACAACCGTCACAGGGATTGAGATGTTCAAGAAGCAGCTCGATGAAGGACTGGCGGGAGATAACGCCGGGATTCTGCTCCGAGGAATTGAGAAAAAAGATATTGAACGAGGCATGGTAATCGCCAAGCCCGGTTCAATTACCCCTCACACTCAATTTGAATCTGAGGTATACATCCTTCAGGAAAAAGAAGGGGGTCGCAAGACACCATTTTTTCCCGGCTACCGCCCTCAATTCTATGTGCGGACAACTGATGTGACGGGCACGATCACAGCATTCACTTCAGATGATGGAAGTGCGGCTGAGATGGTGATGCCCGGCGATCGCATCAAGATGACGGTGGAACTCATTAACCCCATCGCTATTGAACAAGGTATGCGCTTCGCTATCCGTGAAGGCGGTCGTACCATTGGTGCAGGTGTTGTTTCAAAAATCCTCAAGTAACAAGTAGCGCTATCCTGGCATAGCGGGAGCAGAAAGGCACTGGCTTTTCTGCTCTTTGTTCCTCTGCGCTTGACTAAACAGAGAACTGAGTTGAGATTATGAGTTGAAAGTTGAAGGTTGAAGATTACAACTTTCAACTTTCTAACGTTCAACTATCTTCCCAATCCCTAATCACTTTTATTCAGAACCTGGACAACTAAAAAATGGCAACGATTCAGCAGCAAAAAATTCGGATTCGTCTTAAAGCCTTTGATCGGCGACTGCTTGACACCTCTTGCGAGAAGATTGTGGATACAGCGAACCGGACAAATGCCACAGCGATTGGGCCGATTCCCTTACCAACACGGCGTCGGATCTACTGTGTTTTGCGATCGCCTCACGTAGACAAAGATTCGCGAGAACACTTTGAAACACGCACCCATCGCCGGATTATTGACATTTATCAGCCTTCCTCGAAAACCATTGATGCCCTAATGAAACTTGACTTGCCTGCTGGGGTTGATATTGAAGTCAAGCTCTAGTCATTAGTCATTAGTCATTAGTTCTTAGCGTGTGAGGAAAGCTGCGTCAGCTCACCGTAGTCCAATGGCTAGGGACTAATGACCAAGGACTGATGACCAATGACCAATTACATCCGTTAAAGTAGGTAAAGAAGCGCAGTTACCCTTTTCCGCAAGGCACAATGGCATCCTCTTCCTCAATAGCTGTTAGAGAACTCCCCTTGTTTCCACTGCCAGAAGTGGTTCTCTTTCCCGGACGTCCTCTCCCCTTACACATTTTTGAATTTCGCTACCGAATCATGATGAACACGATTTTGGAGAGCGATCGCCGATTTGGGGTATTAATGTGGGACCCGGTGCAAGGTCAACCAGCAGCGGTTGGTTGTTGTGCTGAAATTATCCACTTTCAGCGTTTGCCCGATGACCGGATGAAAATATTGACCTTGGGGCAGCAGCGATTTCGCGTTTTGGAGTACGTCCGCGAAAAGCCCTATCGTATAGGACTTGTGGAATGGATTGAGGATCAGCCACCCGAAAAAGACCTGAGAGTAATGGCGAGGCAGGTAGAACAACTGCTGCGAGATGTTGTTCGGCTTTCTTCCAAGTTGACCGACCAGAAAATTGAGCTACCCGACGATTTACCTGATCTACCAATAGAGTTGTCTTACTGGGTTGCCAGCAATCTTTACGGAGTGGCATCAGAACAGCAGGCGCTGTTAGAGATGCAGGATACAGCTCGGCGTCTAGAGCGTGAAGCAGAAATTCTTACCTCAACTCGCAATCATTTGGCAGCACGTACAGCTCTCAAAGATGCTCTTAAATAACGTACAGACCCCTGGTCTTATATCATAATCATTTACCCATAAGATTTCAGAAATTATCAAAGAGGCGCGAATAATCGCGTCTCTTTGAACTTTTATCATTAGTTACCTATCAAGACTGACAAACTTGTGGGGAATCAATTGCTAAAACACTATAGCTGCCAAAGATTTTGAGAATTTTTGTATGAGCGGAAAATTCTGCAAGAGCAGCTTGAACAGAGGCGTCTCGGACATCTGCTTCTATGTCAATGAAGAAAAGGTACTGACCGAGCGATCGCTTTTTAGGGCGGGACTCAATTCGGCTCATGTTAATTCCTCGCGTCGCAAACACTTGGATCGGATTTACAAGAGCTCCTGGCACATTAGCAGGCAAGCTAAACGCCAAGGACGTATGACTGCCGCCAGCAGAGGGCTGCTTCCCCAAAACCCAGAACTGGGTGGAGTTGTCAGGATAATCACTGATATCAGACGCTAGGATTGGCAGATTGTAAAGCTGCGCTGCCCGTTGAGAGGTAATTACTCCCGCTGTATAGTCTTTGTCCAGATACTGTAGCGGCTCCGTTGTCGAGTTAGTTGGTACCAGTTGCACCGATGGCATAACCTTCTCCAGCCACCCTTGACACTGCGCCAATGCTTGCGGGTGTGAATAAACGGTTTGGATTGCCTCTAGGGATGATGCTCGTGACAGTAGGGCGTGTCTGATCGGTAAAACCAGAGCCTGTTGAATCTGAAGCGTATCCAATTGCCACAAAGTATCCAGCGTGACACCAACACTACCTTCAATCGAATTTTCCATCGGAACAACAGCAAGATGAGCTTGCCCCTGTGCCACCGCATGCAACGTTTGGGCAATGCTGGGATAAGGATATAGCAGAGGTTGACTACCCGTTTCTTTTGCAAGAGTTTGAGCGTAAGCTAGGGCAGCCGCTTCTGCGTAAGTGCCAGGTGGACCCAGATGGGCAACGGATACTGACATAAAGAATTATCAAACTCAGTAAACTTCTTTTACTGGTCTGGGCAATACGCTGTCAACCTCAGCCTCTCTCTCAAGAAATAAGCTTGTAGAGCCGTATATTACTCCCATACAGCTTTCCTAAGGAAGATGGAGTGTTGTTATATGAATTTTTATGATAAAAGTATACATCAATTGCTATTGATGTATCATCTCTAAACTCCGGTATAACTCCAGTAAAATAAAAAATCCCTTTCAAAAAATTAAACTTTGTAAAGTAAAATTAATTAAAAGCTTACAAGCTTATTGCTTCTCCCTATGAACAGCCAGTTTGTTGCATCCCAATCTGTTGAAATTACTGTGCCGGAACAACCGGTCCCCATTCAGCACTATCTGCGTCAGCCTCAACGTCTAGTTCATGCGATCGCAGACCAAAACCTGATCAAGCAAATCAGTCAAGAGCTCTTTCGCCTGCAAATGCGCCCGTTAAATTTTATGTCCTTAACATTTCAGCCGACTGTCGATCTGAAAGTATGGACAGACGCTGATGGCACAGTTCATCTGACATCTGTAGGCTGTGAAATTCCAGGACTTGATTACATTAATCAACGGTTTGCTCTTGAGTTAAAGGGAAAACTCTATCCAGTTCAGAACAACGGAGTTACCAAGCTCACAGGCAGAGCAGATTTAAAAGTCAACGTAGATATTCCGCTTCCCTTTTCCCTCACGCCTAAGCCAATTTTAGAAACGACCGGGAATAGTTTGCTCAAAAGTGTATTGGTTAGGATTAAGCAGAAATTGATGCATCAGCTGTTGTTGGATTATCGTCAATGGGCGAACCAAGACACACAAACCACGATTCATCCTCACCCGACAGAAGCTATCACGGCAAAGGGTTGATTAAATGTTGAAAGTTGGAAAGTTGAAGGTTGAAAGTTGAAGGTTGAAAGTTGAAGGTTGAAAGTTGAAGGTTGAAAGTTGGAAAGTTGAGAAAACGTCCTAACCTGCTAACCTGTTCGCCTTGTTAACCTGCAACCTACTAACGCGCTCACCTTGCTAACCTGCAACCTTCAACCTGCTAACCTTCAACCTGCTAACCTTCCAACCTTCAACCTTCAACCTGCTAACCTGCAACCTGCTAACCTGCAACCTTCAACCAGTAACCTGCTAACCTTCAACCAACCCTACCTGGCAGGGGCTAAAAGACATTCGGTGCAAGCGTGAAGCGCCATACCGTTGCAATGCTAAGAGATGCCGCTGGGTTCCATAACCTTTATTGGTCACCAGATCATAGTTAGGATAGTTTGCCGCTAAACGAATCACGAGGTCATCGCGCCATACCTTTGCCACAACACTAGCAGCAGCAATTTCAAGCGATCGCTCATCGCCCTTAACCATCGCTTGTTGTGGCAGTGGTAAGTTGGGCAGAGGCTGCTTACCATCAACCAGACAAATATCGGGTTGTACTTTTAGTTTGAGAATCGCCCGTTTCATGGCTAATAGAGACGCTTGCAAGATATTGATCTGGTCGATTTCGGAGCTAGTGGCATAGCCAATTCTCCAATCCAGCGCTAACCTTTGAATCTCCTGAGCCAGCTTTAAGCGTCGTACAGGAGACACCTGCTTGCTGTCTTTAACACCGGCAAGGGCAAGTTGCGGCAGGACAGATACAGGTAAAATCACAGCGGCCGCCACCACCGGTCCAAATAAAGCACCCCTACCCACTTCATCTACACCAGCAACTAATCTTGGATTACCAGATACATCAGGTAACTCACAGAAATTGAATTGCTCCTGAGACTTCGGATGCAGGACTAGACCAGTGGTGTCTTTTTTTCCTCTACCGACATGCTCTTTGCTTCCTCTCATCACAAAGAGAGCTTGCGCTCCGGACGAATCTAAGTTTAACTAGCTGTCGAATCATCACTTTCTGCTGCCGAAGAGCGGCGGCGACGGCGGCGGACGATAGGACGGCTGCTGCCTGATTCATCAGGAGTTTCCGGGTCAGTTGGTATTTCTGGAGTGGATGATTCAGCAGACGCAGTCACCAGCACCTGTTCTAAAGCCTGAGCCTCATCTTCTGCTGAAGAGGTGGCATACGCACTCATCTGCTGTTCCGAGTTTTCTGCATCCTCTGACGCTAGAGCGAGGTTGGATGGCTCAGGAAACGATTCGGCTGCTGCCTCTTTTTCCTCCTCTGTTTGGCCTGATTCTCCGGGAAGTACCACTGAGAGCATCACTGACTTGGGATTTTTGACCTCTCGGTTTAACCGTACCAGCGGAGAAATTCCCATCAAAGCATAAACATCTTGTTCCTCTGGGGTCATCTCGATGGAAATTACTTCTGGCGGTTCTATCTCCTTAGGAGACTTGATAAGCTGAGGTTTTCCAGTGCGTTCCCCTAGCTCTAAGGGTTCACTTTCCGGCACAGCTTCTGACTTCCCCGGTAGTACGGGCATTGGGCGAGGGATTACCTTAGACAGCAATTCCTCCTTTGGTACTGGTTCATCAAGACGGCGACGGCGGCGGCGACGATTATTGTTATTACTTAGTCCCCCTCGTTCCTGATAATTGGGATGATTTACCAAATCCAGGTCGTCGGCGTCATCGACAGGGGAGATATCTAGCGGTTCAGGAAGTTCTGGCGTCCGAGATTCCCTGAACATAGTAGGGATGGCAGGCTCCGCCACTTCCTTGGCTGGGCGTTCCGTCTCGCCAGGAAGACGAACCAGATGTCCCAAACCCCCACAGGTAGGACAAATTTGACCAAATAACTCGTAAAGATTTTGACCCTGGCGCTTGCGGGTTAGTTCGACTAAGCCGAGTTCCGAAAGCTGGGCAATCTGCGGTCTGGCTTTGTCGGATCTCAAGGCTTTGTTGAAGTGTTCCAGTACCTGCAACTGGTCCCGCCGTGAGTCCATGTCAATAAAGTCAACAATGATCACACCGGCAAGGTTACGTAGGCGCAGCTGACGGGCGATTTCTGTTGCCGCTTCGCAGTTCGTCCAAAGGACTGTTTCCCGTGCGGTTGCTGATCGCGTAAAGGAACCTGAGTTAACGTCAATCACCGTAAGGGATTCCGTCGGCTCGATAATAATGTAACCGCCCGACGGCAGATCGACTCTCGGTTTAAGCGCTTCTCGGATAGCGGCATTGACTCTAAAGTACTCAAGAATCGAGATGCGTTCGCGGTGATGGTCAATTAAGACCCCTTCTGGTGCTCTGCCTCCACCCCAGGACAGCAAGTGCTGCTTGACTCGCTTCACTCCGGTATGGGAATCAACCACAATCCGATTCACATCCGCCGTGTACATGTCTCGGAGGACGCGCTGAATAAAATCATCATCGCGGTTGAGTAGGGCGGGCGCTCTGGTGGAACTTGCCTCCTGCTGGATGGCTTCCCATTGTTTTTGTAGCGCCTCCAGATCTTCGATGATGGCTTCTTCCGCTCTTCCCTCGGCTTCTGTTCGTACCAGTAGCCCCATGCCAGCGGGTTTGATCAGCACCGCGAGTGCTCTAAGGCGGTTGCGTTCGCTATCGCTTTTAATCCGCCGCGACAAGTTGACACCCCGTCCGTAAGGCATCAGCACCAGATAACGACCCGGTAAGCTGATATTGCCAGTTAGCCGAGGACCTTTATTGCCCGTCGGCTCCTTCATCACTTGAACCAATACTTTTTGTTGGGGGGTCAGCAATTCGGTAATTGCACCTGCACTGCGTTTTAGGCGCAGTGGACCTAGATCGGTGACATGAATAAAACCATTCCGCTCTGGGTCTCCAATGTTGACGAAAGCCGCATCTATCCCCGGTAAGACATTTTCTACAATACCGAGGTAAATATCACTGACTTGGTGGGTGCCAGTGGCAACCACGAGTTCTTGAATTTGATCTTCCCAAAAGACAGCAGCAAGACGATGTTGCTCTGCAATAATAATTTGCTTTGGCATTCAATTTCCTCAAAAATTGGCAGCAAGCTTAGGCACTGAGGCTTTTTGTCCCTCTTGCTTTGGCTACCCAAGATAACTGTGTGAATAACTGTGTATGCGAAACCTCTAGCTTCATCTAGAAAAAACAGAGCTTTTGAACCGAGGAGTGACGCAATATAACTCGACACTCTTCTTGGTCAA
>Ga0310813_10001941_pt1 | contig 12554 bp, 11 predicted proteins | sample YN3metagenome_FD_203086 | JGI IMG/M metagenome (GOLD analysis project Ga0310813, IMG submission 203086) | Soil microbial communities from experimental microcosm in Duke University, North Carolina, United States - YN3 | ecosystem: Engineered > Artificial ecosystem > Soil microcosm > Unclassified...
CGGATCCAGGACGTCGTAGGGGGGCAGAGAATCGGTATCTTTTTGATCCGGGCGCAACTCGGCGGAGGGCGGCTTGGTGAAGACGCTTTCCGGAATGGCTCCATCGTGGCGCTGATTTGCGATGCGTGCCAGTTTGTACACCAAGGTTTTGGGGACATCACTGATAACGGCCAAGCCGCCGCACATGTCGCCGTAAAGAGTGCAGTAACCCACGGCAAGTTCGCTCTTATTGCCGGTGGTCAGCACCATGGCTCCGGTCTTATTGGAGAGAGCCATCAGAGTGACGCCGCGCAGGCGCGATTGCAGATTTTCTTCTGTTACGCCGGGTTCGGTTCCTTGAAAGAGAGGGGCTAACTCCTGTTCGAAACGTTCATAGGCTCCAGTGATAGAGACGATTTCGAAACGGATTCCCAGTTTTTCCGCCATGACACGGGCGTCGGTCACGCTGGAGGCGGAGGAATACGGTCCCGGCATTCCCACGCCGGTGACGTTCTCTTTCCCGACGGCGTCGACCGCGATTACGGCGGTGAGCGCGGAATCGATGCCGCCGCTCAAGCCGATCAGCACCTTGGAAAAGCCGCACTTGCGGATGTAGTCACGGGTCCCCAGGACCAGCGCCTGATAGGCGGCCGAGCATTCGTCGGCGAGGTCCTCATGGCGGTCGCCGGTTCCGGCATCCAGATCGCAGAGGATCAGGTCTTCTTCGAAGGTGCGCGCTGCGGCGATCACTTCGCCGGCACTGTTCATAACGAAACTGGTGCCATCAAAAACCAATTGATCGTTGCCGCCCACCTGGTTCACATAAATGACCGGTTTCGCATAGCGCCGCGCCGCCGCGCGATAGATGTTCCGCCGGATCGCGCGCTTGCCCAGGCTGTAGGGAGAGGCGTTGATGCAGATGAGCATTTGCGCGCCGGCTTCGAATAGTTCCTCGACTGGGTCGCGCTGGTAAAGACGCTCCTTCCAAAAGCGGCGGTCGTTCCAGGCATCCTCGCAGATGGTAAGCGCGACAGGCGTGCCACGCAGCGTGCACAGATATTCGCGTTCGGCGGGCCGGAAGTAGCGCGCTTCGTCGAACACGTCGTAGTTGGGAAGCAGCATCTTACTCTGCCGGAACACCACCGCACCCCGCTCGATCAGTGCCGCGCGGTTGAGCGCTCGCTTGCCGGTTTCGGCCTCTGACCGCCCTACATATCCGCAAATGACGCTCAGACCGAGGCCCGCCGTATCGCGCGCCAGGCGGTCCAGCTCCCGCTCGCAGCCTTCAAGGAAGGCGGGTTTCTCAACCAGATCGCGCGGCGGGTACCCGGTGATGGAGAGCTCGGGGAAGACCACGACTTCGGCGCCGCGAGCGGCCGCGTCGCGCGAGGCGCGGGTCATGCGGTCGACATTTCCGGCCAAGTCGCCGACCGTGGGATTCAGTTGCGCCAGAGCGATGCGCATGGAAACTCTATTGTAACTGGGGCTGCGCGGGTTCTCTCGGCGGGAAAGGTTTGCGGTCGCCGTCCGGACGTAGGCGGCCCCGGTGTTAGGGTTGATTCGAAGCGTCCACGTACTCGACGCCGGGCGGCGGGGTGAAGCGGAATAGCGAGTCCTGAAGCGCAGGATCTTTTTTTTCGTTTTCGAACGCGAACCGCAGCACGGAGTTGTCCTGGTTTTTCACCTCTAGACGGCGGATGGCATAGTCCGGCGTGGTGAGAAAGGAGACTTCGCTGTAGGGCAGTTTATCCGACTTTGGAATCGCGGTAATGAAGACGCCGCCGTTTTCGGCATGCGCGCGAAACTCGCGGAAATCTTTGTTGAAATCCAAGCGTCCCAGCAGGAACGCCAGCGGCGCGCGCATGTCGTCCGTTTCCTTCAACTTCATCTTTTCGGCGCGATTGTCCTGCGGCGTGTAAGAGTAAATGAACTTCCCGTCGGAGACAAACAGTTTGCCGGCTGGCGCGGTGTACTGCCAGCGCATACGGCCAGGCTTACGCAGAAACAGATCGCCCTTCTCTACACGCGCGCGGGCGCCCTGCTGGTAGGTTTCCGTGAAGGAAAGCTGCAGCGTCTGGGTGCGGTTGTAACGATCCTCAACGCCCTTCAGAGTGCGCGGAACGTCAATGTCGGCCGCTCCCGCCGCATTGCTAAGGAGACAGGCGCTCCAGAATCCAAGCACCACGACTCTTGCGATAGCGCAGGCGGTCATGCAGCCGGTTCGGGCCTCGCTGCCAGAATTCGATTTCATCGGGATGAACACAATACCCTCCCCAGTTTATGGGACGCGGCGGGCCGCCGTTGGGATACCCGGACGCGAGTTCGGCAAAACGGGCCTCGAGTACAGCGCACGACGGGATCACAAAGCTTTGACGCGATGCCAGCGCCGCGAGCCGGCTTCCGAGCGGGCGTGTGGCGAAATATGCGTCTGATTCGGCGGCCGGAAGCTTGGAGACACGCCCGGTGATGCGCACCTGCCGGTTCACTTCGCGCCAGTAAAATACCAGGGCCGCATACGGATTTTCGGTAAGCTCCCGGCCCTTGCGGCTCTCATAGTTGGTGAAGAACAGGAAGCCGCGCTTATCCACGCCCTTAAGCAGGACCATGCGCGCCGACGGGCGGCCGCTGCGCTTGGTGGTCGCGAGCGTCATGGCGTTAGGTTCGGTCAACCTGGCGCGTTCGACGGCGCGGAACCAGCGGCGGAACTGCTGAATGGGATCTGGATGGAAGGTGCGCTCCGAAAGGCGCGGCGACTGTGTCAAATTCCAGTGTAAGGCTACAAGGAACAAAAGCCATCGGGTAAGCTAGAAGTGCAATGGAAAAAGTAAAGAAAACCGAAGAAGAGTGGCGCAAGCAGTTGACTCCAGAGCAGTATCAGGTTGCCCGCCAGAAAGGCACGGAGCCGGCTTTCACAGGTAAGTATTGGGATAACCACGAAGAGGGGACCTACCGCTGTGTGTGCTGTGGCGCGGAGCTGTTCGATAGCGCCACCAAATTCGAGTCGGGCACTGGATGGCCGAGTTTCTCGGCGCCTCTCGATCCCACTAAGGTGCGCACCGAAACCGACACCAGCCACGGCATGCGGCGGGTGGAGGCGCTTTGTGCTCAATGCGATGCGCACCTAGGACATGTCTTTCCCGACGGTCCCCGTCCCACCGGCACGCGCTTTTGCATGAATTCCGCATCCCTCGATTTCAAAAAGAAAGACTAGTACCTAGCGTATAAAGTTCCTATCTAGGCGTGCCGATAACGCTCTTGAAGGACCGGTCCGCGGGTCGGATAGTCACGGCCGGTTGACTTTAAGGAGCGTGCTCGTGGACTTCTCCGGAACTATTGTGAACGGACTTCTCGCGATCGTGGGATACGTCGTGATGTTTCTCGGCGTTTACAAGGTGTTTCAGATTGCCGCCGATATTCGTGAGATCAAAGATCTCATGGCGAGCGCCCGCCGTACCCCGTTGAGCGCCGCGCCGTTCACGCCGGTTGGCGCGCCCGCGTTGGCCCCTGAAATCACCAGGGATCTGATCGCCGAAGATTCCGCCGCTGCGTATGCCGAGCACTTGCTGCGCGCCGTGAACGCCGAATCGCAGCGAGCCGAGAACGCGCCTCACGAAGTACGCTAGCCGGGCGCCGAAACGGCGCTGACCTTCCTTTTCGCGACACCGCGCCCCCGAACATTTGTTACACTTAAGTTTCCTGCTATGCGATTCGGCGTCGTGGTGTTCCCGGGTAGCAACTGCGATCACGACGCTTGGTATGCCGTCTCCCACAACTTAGGCCATTCGGCCGAATTCATTTGGCACGATTCCCGAACGCTTGGATTAGTGGACGCCGTGATTCTCCCGGGCGGATTCTCCTATGGCGATTACCTGCGTTGCGGCGCAATCGCTAAGTTTTCGCCGGTGATGTCGGCGGTGCGCGAATTCGCGGAAGGCGGAGGGCTGGTATTGGGAATCTGCAACGGGTTCCAGGTGCTGGTGGAAAGCGGTCTGCTGCCAGGTGCGCTGCTGCGCAATAGGGATCTGAAGTTTGTATGCCGCCCGGTCGCGCTGCGCGTCGAGACCATCGATACGCCGTTCACCGCCGCGGCCACCAAAGGGCAACGCATCACTCTCCCGGTCGCCCACGGCGATGGCTGCTACTTTGCCGACGATGCGACGCTCGCCATGCTGCGGCACGACGACCGTGTGGTGCTGCGCTATATCGATAATCCCAACGGATCGCTCGATGACATCGCCGGCATTTGCAGTGAAAAGCGCAACGTCATGGGGATGATGCCGCATCCTGAGCGTGCCGCCGACGCCTTGCTGGGCTCGACCGATGGGAAAGTGATACTGGAATCCATGATTCATTCATTGTCGGTTGCCGCTGCATGAGCGATTTGACGGCGCCCGAACTCGACAAGGTTCGGTCGATCCTGAAGCGTGAACCTAACGAAACTGAAACCGGAATTTTTACGGTGATGTGGAGCGAGCACTGCTCTTACAAGAGCTCGCGCATCCACCTGAAAAAGCTGCCGACCAAGGGCGACCGCGTGCTGGTCGGCCCCGGCGAGAACGCGGGGATTATCGATATCGGGGACGGTTATGCCATCGCGTTCAAGATCGAATCCCACAATCACCCTAGTTTTATCGAGCCTTTTCAGGGAGCGGCTACCGGCGTCGGCGGAATTCTGCGCGACATCTTCACCATGGGCGCACGGCCAATCGCAGTCATGGATGCGCTCCGCTTCGGGCCGCTCGACGATCCTGAGTGGGGCGACCGCAACAAGCGGATCCTCGAAGGCGTAGTCGGCGGCATTTCGCATTACGGCAATTGCTTTGGGGTGCCGACTGTGGGCGGGGAAACGGTTTTCGAATCCTGCTACAACGGCAATCCGCTGGTGAACGTATTTGCGCTGGGCGTTTTTCGGCATGATGAAATCTTTTTCGGACGCGCTACAGGCATCGGCAATCCGGTGATTTATGTGGGCGCGAAGACCGGCCGCGATGGGATCAAGGGCGCGTCGATGGCGTCGGCGGAATTTGACGAAGATTCAAAGGACAAGCGCCCCAACGTGCAAGTGGGCGACCCCTTCATGGAAAAGCTGCTGCTCGAAGCCTGCCTGGAGGCCATGCACACCGGCGCTGTCGTTGGCATTCAGGACATGGGCGCCGCCGGCCTGACCTGCTCCACCTGTGAGATGGGCAGCCGTGCGGAGACCGGCATCGAATTTGATTTAGAACTGGTTCCTCAGAGGGAGACCGGCATGACGCCCTATGACATCATGCTCTCGGAATCCCAGGAACGCATGCTATTAGTAGCGGAGAAGGGCCGTGAGAATGAGGTTTTCGCAGTTTTCAGAAAGTGGGGACTGGATGCGGTCACCATCGGTGTAGTGACGAATGACGGCATGCTGCGGGTGAAAGACCATGGTAAGGTCGTGGCCGAGATACCTAACCGTGAATTGGCAGATGAAGCGCCGCTCTATGATCGCCCGCACAATACGGCGCCCTATCGCCCGGCGCCGATGGACGCGCCGGAATTTGAAAGCCGCGATCTCAACCGGGATCTCCTCGCATTAGTCGGTTCGGGCGACTTGTGTTCCAAGCGTTGGATCTGGCAGCAATACGATTACACGGTCCGCACCAACACGATTGCGGGCCCCGGCGGCGACGCCGCGATCGTGCGCATCAAGGAGACCGGCACTAGCGTGGCCATGTCCCTCGACGGCAACGGGCGCTATTGTGCGCTCGATCCGCGCGAGGGCGCGAAGCTTTTGGTCGCCGAGTGTTGCCGTAATCTTTCGACGGTCGGCGCCACGCCGGTGGCGGCCACTAATAATCTGAACTTCGGCAATCCCGAGCGGCCCGAGATCATGGCGCAGATCGTCGAGGCGGTCGAAGGGATAAGTGAGGCCTGCCGCTACTTCGATACCCCGATCACCGGAGGCAACGTCAGCCTGTATAACGAAACGCTGGGCGAAGCGATCTGGCCGACGCCGGTGATGGGAATCGTGGGACTCATGAAGACTGCTGAGCCGGTGACCATTCCGTTCAAGCAGCAGGGCCGTACCGTGATGCTGCTGGGCGGCCTGGGCGTTTGCGACGCCACGCGCTTCGGCGGAACGCAATACGCCAAGGTTGTTTTAAACAAAATGTGGGGGCTTCCGCCCGCGCTCGATATGGATCACGAAAAACGGGTGCAGGCGGCGATCCGTGAGATCGTCAACGGAGGCCATGCGGAGTCGGCGCACGACGTAAGCGACGGCGGCCTGGCGGTGGCGCTGGCGGAGTGTACGGTGAACGGTGTCGGCGCTTCGGTCGAGATCGCGACCGACCTGCGGCCGGAGTTCGCGTTGTTCCACGAAGGCCCCTCGCGCATTTTGGTTTCGACGGCCGCGCCAGAGGCAGTGCAGGAGATTGCCCGCAAACACAAGGTCGAAGCCCTGCGCATCGGCGTTACAATGAATACAGGATTGCGGATAGGAGACGGCTCCGTGACCTGGATCGATTCCCCCGTGGACCGTCTCAAGCAGGTTTGGGAGAATGCGCTGGCTGAGCAGCTGGCACCCGTACATGTTTGACAAATTCCACGACGAATGCGGGGTGTTTGCCATCTACGGCCACCCGGAAGCCGCCAATCTGGCTTACTTAGGTTTGTACGCCATGCAGCATCGCGGCCAGGAGAGCGCCGGCATTGCATCGAGTGATGGCCGCCACATTCACAATCACAAGAGTATGGGCCATGTGGCCGACATCTTCACGCCGGAAGTACTGGGAACTTTACCGGGCGAGTTAGCCATCGGGCACACGCGCTATTCGACGGCCGGCGACACGGTGCTTTTGAACGCCCAACCTTTTTCTGTGGCCTGCAATAAAGGTCAGGTTGCGGTGGCGCACAATGGCAACATCACTAACGCAGCCGAACTGCGGCGCGAGCTGGAACGCGAAGGTTCCATCTTTCAAGCTTCGAGCGATACCGAAGTGATCCTGCACCTGGTGGCGCGGTCGCGCGAGCGGACGCTGCCCGGAGCGCTCCGCGAGGCGTTGCTGCAACTGGAGGGCGCGTTCTCGCTGGTATTCCTGGCGGAAGACCGCATCATCATCGCGCGCGATCCCCACGGATTCAGGCCGCTGGCGTTCGGGCAGATGGAGCTGTCGGGCGGTTCGATCTGCTACGTATTCGCCTCTGAAACCTGCGCGTTCGATCTGATCAATGCTGTCTACCTGGGCGATGTGGAACCGGGCGAGATGGTGATTGTAAGCCAGGACGGCATGACTCGGGAACGCTATGCCCCGGTACGGGCTCACTCGCATTGCGTATTTGAACACGTGTATTTTTCGCGGCCCGATTCGTTTGTCTTCGGCCGTCCGGTGGAGGAATCGCGCGAACAGTTGGGACGGTTGCTGGCTCAGGAACACGGCGTGGAGGCCGATATCGTGGTGCCGGTGCCGGATTCCGGGGTCGCGGCGGCGCTGGGCTATTCGTCTGAATCCGGCATTCCCTTCCGCCAGGCCCTGATTCGGAACCATTATGTCGGCCGTACGTTCATTGAACCTTCGCAGGCCATCCGCGACTTCGGGGTGAAGCTAAAACTCAATCCGGTGCGGCACCTGCTCGAAGGTAAGCGGGTGATCTTGGTGGACGATTCGCTGGTGCGAGGCACCACCAGCCGTAAGATCGTGCGCATGGTGCGCGGCGCCGGCGCGCGTGAAGTGCATCTGCGCATTTCCTGTCCGCCTACGATTTCGCCATGTTTTTACGGCGTGGATACGCCCAGTGTGGCGGAACTGATTGCCGCCAATAATACGGTGGAAGAGATCCGGCGCTTCGTCGAAGCGGACTCGCTGGGCTATCTGTCCATTGGCGGGCTGCGCGAGGCTGTCGCGGATCGCAACCACGACTACTGCTACGCCTGTTACACGGGCAATTATCCCACTGAGCTAGTGAACATCCAAGAGTTGATGAGCGCCAAAGACCGGCGAGGCTGAGTCCTCTTCCGCAGCTTGGGGTTGTAGGCGCAATACTTCTCCGACAACCGGCCAAGCGGGCACTTCCGGCTGCCTTTCCAATGAGGCAACCGTCACTGCCGCAGCGCGTACACGAAGAGCGCGCTGCCAGCACAGACAGCGACGTACTGGCGCCCGTTAATCGAATACGTCATGGGACCCGAAGAAACGCGGCCACCCAGGGCGGCCTTCCAGAGAAGTTTGCCGTTCCGGGCATCCAGGGCGAAGAAATATCCTTCGCGTCCACCACTGAATAACAGGTTGGTAGCGGTCGTCATAATGCCGGCGTCCGTCACATCGCTCATGGGGAAGTCCCACTTTTTTTCGCCGGTCTTTGGGTCGATGGCGCGGATCACGCCGTATTGTTCGCCATCCTTGCGATAATTGAAATTCCCCGCGACCACGGGCGGCGTGACATTGCGCGGACCGCCTCCGCCGAAGGTCTGGCCCTTCACATACTCGGCATCCTGCTTGACAAAGAACGACGAGTAGTCTTCCCAGGCCGGAATATAGAAGAGACCAGTGGCAGGGCTGAACGATGGGTTATACCAGTTGGTTCCGCCCTGGTTGCCGGGATAGATCAAAGTTCCTTCACGGTTGGATTGCGCTTGCGGAACCTTCATCGGGCGGCCCCGCTCGTCAAAGCCATTCATCCAGGTAACTTTCACGAACGGTTTGCCGAGTAGGAACTGGCCGGTAGTGCGGTCGATCACATAAAAAAGGCCGTTGCGATTACCCCACAACATGACTTTACGCACCCGGCTGGTGCCAGGCATTTGAATATCCGCGAGAACGGGCACTTGCACGGAGTCGTAGTCAAACTCATCGTGCGGAGAGAACTGGTAGTGCCACTTCAAGACGCCAGTATCGGCGTCCAGGGCGACGACGCTGTCGCTGTATAGATTGTCACCGGCGCGATGGTCGCCATTCCAGTCGGGCCCGGGGTTGCCGATTCCCCAGTAGGTGAGATTCAGATCAGGATCGTAGGACCCCGTGACCCAGACGGAGGCGCCGCCGGTTTTCCACGAATCGCCCGCCCATGTTTCGTTCCCCTTTTCGCCTGCACCGGGAATGGTGTAAAAGCGCCAGACGCGCTTGCCGGTGGCTGCATCATAAGCGTCGATGTGGCCACGGATTCCGTATTCGCCGCCGGCGACGCCAACGATGACTTTATCTTTAATGACGAGCGGGGCGTGAGTGACGGCGTAACCATCAGCCGCTTTATCGACTTCCACATTCCAGACCGGCTTGCCGTTGCGAGCGTCGAGTGCGATCAGGTGGGCGTCGATGGTGCCGAGGAAAACTTTGTCGCCGAGAATAGCCACCCCCCGGCTCAGGCGGCCGCAGCAGGGGCGCGAGTCCGGCGAGGGCGTCCAGGAGAAAGTCCAGAAGATGCGGCCAGTCACCGGATCGAGCGCAACGACATCATCCGGATTTTGAATCGTATACATGACGCCATCGACTACCAGCGGAGTCGCTTCGTACTTCTCCACCGAGTGAGCCTGGTAGACCCACTGCAACTCCAGGTTTTTCACGTTATCTGGAGTGATCTGTGTAAGTTTGCTGTAACGCTGGCTGTTGAAGTTGCCGGAGTACGTGAGCCAGTTTTGCGGCTCCTTCTCCGCTTGCACAATTCGGTCAAACCCGACCTGGGCGGACGCCGCCGCTGCTGTTGCAAAAGCAAATATCAGAAGTTTCTTCATGGCTGGGAAATTCCTTTTAGGGACATCAGATACGCGATAAGGTCGGCACGCTCGGCCGCAGTGAGCTTGTCCTTGTAAGACGGCATCGGTGACCTATCGATGGGGGAGAATTGTTTAAGTTCGGAACGCTGGAAGGAGAGCAGGCGCTCCTTGCTGTCGATCAACTGCACGGTGAATGTGTCCTGATTGAGAATGCGGCCGGTGAGTGTGGTTCCATCGGCCGTAACGGCGCGGAACATACGATTCTCCGGCATAATGACGGCGTTTGGATCGGAAAGCGATTGATCCAATTCCACGACGCGGCGTAGCATGCCGATGTCGCTCAAGTCCGGCCCGAAGTACGAACCGACGCCTTGTGCGCGATGGCAGTTGATGCACTGGCCCTTGCCTAGGAACAATATCTTGCCGCGGGAGGCATCAGCCCCGGCAGGAAGTACTTGGCCGGCCGCGGCGGGCAAGGAACGCAGGTACGCGACGATAGTGCGGAGCTGCGGCTCGGGCATGGTCTGCGCAGGCATGCCCGTCCCGGGAATACCATTGCGGAGAATCTTCACGATATCGTCATCGCTGCGGGAGCGAGGAAACTTCGCGTGGGTAAAATCCACACCGGCAATCTGGTCCCCGTCAGGCCCATGGCAATAAATGCAATTGGCGATGTAGAGACGGTTACCGATGTCGATATCAGTCTTCGTATATGTGGTGCCGCCTAATTCGTGTTGGGCCGCCAGCGAACTGGCCATGATCAAGGCAAGAATGATTTTCCGCATACAGGCGTAGTCTCCGGAACAGGGTCATCATAACGCAATTTCAACCAGAGGTTCACGACCAGGGTTATCTCGCGGTCCACACCGGGGATGCGTTGCCGAGTAAGCAAGAGCAGACTAGCCCGAGGCTGGATCTCAAGTCTGGCTTGTAAGTGACGTCGCGCTGGTTCCGCCCGCCGACGTTAGGAGCGGGATGGGAAAGCCGTTTCCGCCGTATCCAACGGGTTGACTTCCCCGTTCTTGCCTCAAATTTAGCCGATTACGGAGCAAACTTACTGACGGGCGCGTGCGTGAAGGACCTCGCTCCTGCGGGACGTTCGGCGCATCGCGCACCCTCTTGGCCTTCTCTGCGAGCACCATGAGTCTGTGGTCGAGTCGGCAACGTTGAGCGGCGAGTTCGACGGCGCCGACAGTGGTCCGTTCGAATCGTTTTACGTTCGAGGCCCATCTGGCGCTCGGCGTAAGATTAATTCTCAAGCTGACATCCCACTCGGGACGGAGATGCGCGCATGAGCACCACCTGTCCCGTTCCCATGAAGTGCGGACCCGACGTACCGCGTATTGCACATGTCCGCGTTGGCAAGCGCTACGGGGATCATATATCGGAATTAGTGGCTCTGGCAGGCCAAAACTGTCAGAATTTGTCGTTAAGGTAGTGCCTAGACGGTACGCAAAATGCCATTTAGTGCTTTAAGATTGAAAAAATGCCGAGATGGTTGCGATATAGGGTCGCCCATATTAGGTGGGCCTGGAGCGAGCCTCCGCCCCCAATTGCAACGTACGATAACACGCCAGACAGGTGGGAGCGGGCTTGGGTCGCGCGCTGTGAATGGACTGAATCGGAGCCAAAATGGAAAGAGGGTCCGCAGGCGATAAATGAAACTACTCGAGCTGAATCTCTGGGGGCGCGTCGCGATAGCTAAAAAGCGGCTGGCCCAGGAAGTAGTGCAGTTTGGACGCCAATTAGACCGGAATGGATGAAAACACCAATAAATCCTTGGATTGTGGCGAGGCTTTGTAGCAAAAGGTCAGAAGTTCGAATCCTCCTGTTCCAACCTTCGAGTGTCCTTGGGATCTACGCCAACAACGGGGCAGCCCCGAAGACCAAACCGATTACGCCACATATTACCTTGACGCGAAACCTGTAGGCTCTACGTCACAACGGGGAGCAGTCCAGGAGGGAGTCGGGTATCCTACCGGATGTGTTCTCGCGGGGGACGAACGGCGGCGTCGAGGCGGGCCGACTGATCCGCGTGGTCAAGCTGCAGCAGCGCGTCTGACACCCGGTTGACGGCTTGTTCTTCCTCGCTGAAACTTTCTTCGCTACGACTTTTAAAGTTGCGAGTCAGCGACGCGAGTTCCAAGTGAATTAGTTCGTGTACCACGGTGAACTCCATGTCCTGCAGCGTGGCTCTGAATGGCCTCCCGTAGTCGGCGGCATCCAGGACTCGAATCATCGCGGTTTTTTTGTCTGCATCCCAATGGACATTGCCTAGCGTCCCGCGTCTCAAACCACTTGGGTGAGACATCACGACAGAGACTGTCCAGTCTTGAAGGTTGAGGCGTTCCTGCCATCGAACGAGCCGCTGGCGGATGTAGTTCTCGGCAAGCAATCGGCGCTCGCCGGTGTTGGGTTCCTTTGGTGTCTCCGGCGCCAAGCATTTTCCGGCGAAACTACCGAGGAGAAATATAGCTATAGATGGAGCCCTAAACGGCCAAGAGAGAATACGTGAGTCCACTTGAAAGTTAAGGATATCACGTGTTTACATAGGCCGCCACCGGTGCCTGTTGAGCATCTGTAGTCCGCTCGGGATAGCTCAGGAGCGGCCTCGAAGAATGTATGGCCGCTCCCGCCTTGTGTAGGTTACTGCACGTCGATGCTTGTAACGGCGATGGTCCCACCTTTTTCGGAACCATCGATCTTTGCCATAACTTCTTTCGACTGCGGCTTTGACGGATCAACTCGATCGGCACGATTCTTAAGAGCCGCCGAGGCTTTGGTATTGCCTGCGCTGTCGAGCTTGTAGACGGTGCCCGAAGCTTCCAGTGCGAAAGATGTGGTACTGCTGGTCGCGTCGCAAGCAGTCGCTTTCTTCTGTTGGTCGTAGCAGGAGGCA
>Ga0310813_10001942_pt1 | contig 12553 bp, 14 predicted proteins | sample YN3metagenome_FD_203086 | JGI IMG/M metagenome (GOLD analysis project Ga0310813, IMG submission 203086) | Soil microbial communities from experimental microcosm in Duke University, North Carolina, United States - YN3 | ecosystem: Engineered > Artificial ecosystem > Soil microcosm > Unclassified...
AGGATGACTACCGCCTAAACGGGCGCCGGTCTGTAGCGCGTGTTGTGCAGTCGTTCAAGCGCCTCCGCCAGCACTTCGGCTTCGATCGTGCGCTTGACATCACGCCCGATCGACTGACGGCGTATGCCCGACTCCGGGTTGATCAGGGCGCGGCACCTGCGACCGTGGCCAACGAACTGGCTGCCCTTAAGCGGGGATTCTCCCTCGCAGTGCGCGCCGGGCGGCTTGTGCACCGCCCTGCCTTCCCGACTATCCAGCTGGACAACGCCCGTACCGGCTTCTTCGAGGAGCCTGAGTTCCGGTCGCTGCTGGCCAAGCTTCCTGACTACCTCCACCCGCCAGTCACGTTTGCGTATCTCAGCGGATGGCGTATCCGCTCGGAGATCCTTTCACTCCGTTGGCCACAGGTCGATCTCGCAGTTGGTGTGGTCCGACTCGAGCCCGGCACCACGAAGAACCGCGAGGGCCGGGAGTTCCCGGTGAGCGCCTTGCCCGAGCTGGCGGCCTTGCTTGCGCGCCAGCGGGAACTCACGACTGCGACTGAGCGCGAGGTGGGGGCGGTGATCCCTTACGTGTTCCACCGCCACGGGAAGCCGATCCGGGATTTCCGAGAGGCATGGCGAAACGCCTGCAGACGGGCGGGGCTCGTCGGGATGATCCCTCATGACTTCCGCCGGACGGCAGTTAGAAATCTCGAACGGGCTGGCGTCCCCCGATCAGTCGCGATGAAGCTGGTCGGCCACAAGACCGAGAGTATTTACCGCCGATACGCGATCGTCTCCCAGCGTGATCTCGCCGAGGGGGTGGCCAAGCTCGCTGCCCTCCGCCAAAGCACTTCAGACGTGCGGACCGTCTTGGCCTTCCCCGCCGGGACTAGCACATTCTTGACACAATCGGCCGCCGCAGCGCGCTGACGAGCACGGAGAATCGACGTGAGGAAAGAGCGGCAACTACTTTGTGGGTGCGTGATTCCTACGAAGTGCCCGAGGCGAGAGTCGAACTCGCACGGGGTTGCCCCCGGTGGATTTTGAGTCCACTGCGTCTGCCATTCCGCCACTCGGGCCGAGCGCATAACCGTAACGACTTAGGCTCTCGTGTCCAGCCCCTGCACAAGCGCTCCCGAATCGGGAGGATGAAAACTCCCCGTTCCGGGAATGTCGGCGGGACAGGGCAAGCGCGACATTCTCCGCGCGGGTTCCGTCACCACCCCACTGAGCGTCAGTGCGAGTATCTTTGCGACCTATGCGTCACTTCCACCCCTGGCACGACATCCCAGTCGGCAGCGATCCGCCCAATCGGGTTACGGCCGTCATCGAGATTCCGGCCAACGAGCGCAACAAGTACGAACTCGACAAGGAGCTGGGAATCTTCCGGCTCGATCGCGTCCTGTTCAGTGCGGTGCAGTATCCCGGGGACTACGGGTTCCTGCCGCGCACCCTGGGCGATGACGCCGACCCCCTCGATGTGCTCGTACTCCTCACCATCCCCGTCTTTACAGGGTGCCTGGTGGACGTCCGCCCGGTGGGCCTCTTTCACCTGCTCGACCGCGGCGTGCCGGACGAAAAGGTTCTTGCCGCCGCCGTCGGCGACCCCTATTCAGAAGGCATCAACGACCTGAAGGACATACCACCGCACTATCTGCGCGAGGTCGAGCACTTCTTCAGGGTGTACAAAGACCTCGAAGGCACCCGGACCGAGAGCAAGGGCTTCGAGGGCGCCGCCGCGGCGCACGCCGCGATCCGGACCGCCATGGATGCCTATGCGCGGAAGTTCCCGGCGCATTAGTATGCTTCCCGTGCGCTCCGCCCTGAGCCGCCTCGTTGCGGCACTCCTGCTCGTCGTTTTCCCGGCGGTTACGGCCGCGATGCCGCTCACTGCGCCCGCCGCAGGTGCGGCGAACGCCGATCATGCCGGCCACCATAAGAGCAGTGCGCCGCACCAGCACCCCGGACACCACCAGCAATGCTGCGACGTCTGCGGCGTCGCCTGCGGCGGCTGCGCCGGCGTCGTCACCGCCGGTCAAACGGCCGACAGCCCGGTTCTGGTCGAGTTCGCTTCCGGTTTTCTCGGCACCCAAAGGGCCGAGCCACTCGCCCGCATTCGCCTTCTCCCCTTCCCGCTAGGCCCTCCCGCGCTCCTCGGCTGACCCGCTTCCCGCCGGCCTACGCTTCGTGCACGCCGGCTCGACGAGTCTCCTTTCGGAGCGCGCAATGCGAATCCCGTCTTTGCTCATCGCCGCGACCCTCGCGGCGAGCCCGGCCCTGGCTCAACAGCCCGCGCCGGCCGACACGACCCATAAGCATGGCGACACGCTGACCCGAAGTCCCATTCAGCTGCACGAGGTGACGGTCACCGCGGCGCCCGCGCGTCGGCAAGACCCCGTCTTTTCGACCGAGCTCAAGCAGACGACACTCGAACGAACGCCTGCCACCGATCCGTGGGATCTCCTGCGCCAGGCCGGCGGCATCGAGGTCCATGAGCAGGGCCAGGGCCCGGGCTTTGCCTCCGATGCGTCGCTGCGAGGCTTCAGCTCCGACCACTCCACCGACATAGCACTCTGGATCGACGGCGTTCCCATCAACGAGCCGGTGAACGGGCATGCGGAGGGGTACAACGACTGGAATCTCATGTTCCCGGAAGCGGTCAGGGATATCTCCGTGACCCGAGGTCCGTCCAATCCGGTGTTCGGGAACTTCGCCCTGGCCGGCGCCGTCAACGTCCGCACCCTCGAGCGGTTCGATGGCTCCTCGTTCTGGCTCGATGGCGGGTCGTACGGGCGGTTGGAGGGTGGCTTGATGACCGGCCGCAACGACGACAACACCGGAGCCGTCCTCGCCATTCGGGGGGAGCGCGACGGAGGCTGGCGTCCCAACAGCAACTGGAACCTGGGCCAGTTGCACGGCCGGATCGTCCGCACCGTCTCGTCCAACACCACGCTCGACGCCGGACTCGAGCTGTACGCCACCGGATGGGACTCGCCCGGCTTCCTGACCGAGGAGCAATTCAACGCCGGCGACTACAACGTCGTAGTTGACCCGACGGATGGAGGGTTCAAGCGCCGGGCGCAGGAGCGGGTGAGCGTCCGCGTGGCAGCCAGCCCGAACGTTCTCTGGCGCTCGACCGTGTACGCGACTCAGGGCCGCTGGCAACTCTTTCTCAACATTCCCCCGGAGCCGGGCGCAGGAGAGGGCACCGGCAGCCAAACGGAAGAAGAAGACGAGCGCTACGGCTTAGGGGCGACCACCGCTGTTTCTTATGCCCTCAGCCGCGGCGAGGTGACGCTCGGCGCCGAGGGGCGGCTCGACCATGCGGACTTTCAGAACTGGCTGACAGAGGCCCGCCAGCGAATCGAGCCACAGATCCTGGTGACGGCCCGGCAGCTGTCGGGCGGCGTCTTTCTTCAATCTTCACTGGACGTGACCCGTCACCTCCGGTTGAACGTGGGCGGACGCTTCGATGCGCTGGACACGCGTTCGACACCGGATGGCGAGCTCACCTCTTCCGACACGAAGACCGTCGCGACCCCGAAGCTGGGCGCCCTCTATCACCTGCCCCGTCTGGGCGCGGTGTACGTCAACGTCTCACGTGGGTTCCGTCAGGCTGACGGCGTGATCTCGGATCCCACGATTCCCTTCATAACGAGCTGGGCGTATGAAGCCGGGCTCAAGATCGACCAGCCCTGGCTGTCAGGGAATCTCGCCGTCTTCCGTACCGACGTGAGCAACGAGCAGACCTTCGATCCGATCACCCTGACGAGCACCAACGGCGGACGCAGCCGCCGTCAGGGCGTCGAGGTGGAGTTCGCCGCCCGGCTGGCGACTCCGCTTCAGCTTTCGGGAGACTGGACCTTCACCGACGCCAAGTACCGCGACTTCATCACCGAAGACGGCGAAAGCCTCGCTGGGACCCGCGTCTTCAACACCGCGGAGTACGTCGGCGTGACGGCGTTGGATCTGGCAATTCCCGGCGCGCCCTGGCACGTGCGAGCCGCCGCGAACGCAGTCGGGCCCTACACCCCGTTCGACGAGCCGGGCGTCTCGCTCTCTCCGTACGTGCTGTTTCACTTGTCGGGAGACGTGCGGATGGGGCCGGCAACGCTGCAGGTGGGGATTCGGAACCTGCTGGACCACGCCTATCCGGAGCTTCGTGCCGGGGGGTTCGTGGCTCCTGGTCAGCCGCGGACGGTGTACGCCGGGTTGAGGTACGGCATTCACCAGCCTGCCGGCACTACCGGGCTGTGAGGGGCCTGGGTCCTACTGCAATCCCTTGGGTGGACCCAGAATCTCCTGCCATAACACGGCGTCCCGGAGCTGGCGGGCGGTTACCGCCGTCGCTGCGGTAGCCCGCTGCACCGGCGTATCGTTGGGCGCCGGCAGGCTGAACTGCACCCGCGGTCGTACCTGCACCAGGCTGCCCTCCGCCTTGAGGCTTGCCTCCGTCTCCAGACTCGCCCCTTCGTCCGGCGCCGTCTCGATGGACAGGCGGCCCGGCGGTTCCCGCCGAAGGGTCACGGGCACCGGCTGAGTAGGGACGGGCCGCCTCACCGTGACTTGGGGGCGGACCTGGCCCACCTGCTCGCCAGCTTTACCCAGCCGTCCTTCCAGATGCCGGAGCAGTTGCTCCAGCTCGACTCCCTCGCGCTGAGTCCCTCCCGGATTTCCAGGTGGTGGGAGATGCGGACCTGCGCGGCCGCTCTTGCCGGTCGCTCCTGCGCGCACCATTTGCAGCACCCAGAAGACGAACGCGACCAGAATGACCCAGCCGAAGTCGGCGCGGAGGATCACGGGGATGCCGGAGGCGGCGAGCCGTCGGTCTGACCCGCGATCGCCTGTCGCATGGCAGTGTCGGCCTGGATGTTCTTGTACCGCTGGAAGTCCAGCACGCCCAGGTTGCCCTTGCGGAACGCGTCGGCCATGGCGAGAGGAATCTCCGCCTCTGCGGCGATCACCTTGGCCCGCTGGTTTTGGGCTTCGGCTTTGTACTCCTGCTCCATCGCCACCGCGAGCGCGCGGCGCTCCTCCGCCTTCGCCTGGGCGATCTGCTTGTCGGCCTCCGCCTGATCGGTCTGGAGCTGGGCGCCGATGTTCTTGCCGACGTCCACGTCAGCGATATCGATCGACAGAATCTCGAACGCGGTACCGGCATCGAGTCCCTTCGCGAGCACCGTCTTCGAGATCATGTCGGGCGTCTCCAGCACCGCTTTGTGAGACGCCGCCGAGCCGATAGTGCTCACGATGCCTTCGCCGACCCGCGCGAGAATGGTCTCCTCGCCTGCCCCACCCACCAGCCGGTTCACGTTGGCCCGCACCGTCACCCGAGCCATCGCGAGGAGCTGGATGCCGTCCTTGGCCATCGCAGCGACTTTCGGCGTGGTGATCACCTTGGGATTCACGCTCACCTGCACCGCCTCGAACACGTCTCGGCCCGCGAGGTCAATGGCGGTCGCCTGCTTGAACGTGAGCGGAATCTGCGCCTTGTCGGCGGAGATGAGTGCGTTCACCACCCGCTGGACGTTGCCGCCGGACAAGTAGTGGATCTCGAGCTCGTTGATGCTGAGCTCGAGCCCGGCCTTGCGCGCGGTGATAAGCGGATCGACGATCGCCGCCGGCGCGACCTTCCGGAAACGCATCCCGAACAGCGTGAGGAAGGAGACGTGGACGCCAGAGGCCATCGCCCGGATCCACAGGCCGATGGGGACGAACCGCAAGAAGATCGCGATCACGACGATCGCGAAGAAAATCAGCGCGAAAATGAACGCTACGGGAACCGCGGTATCCTGGTTCACGTCGCCTCTCCTTTAGTGATATTGCGGGCCACGCGAACCACGTGGCGATACCCGTCGCTGCGAACCACCTCGACCGCAGTACCCTGGCGCAGGTATTCACCCTCGGTTACCACGTCGATCCGCTCTTCGCCGAACCCTGCCGTCCCGGAGGGACGCAAATCGGTGAGGGCGATGCCGCGGCGTCCGACGAGATCGGGCCGCGACGGCGCGGTGACAAAGCCGTCCAGGCGGTGACCCGCACCCTTGAGGAGCAAGCCGCCGAATCGGTTGCTGGTGGGAAGATGCCGGATCCAGGTGTACGCCACTGCTGCGCAGATCACCGCGCTCGCGGCGAGGATAGCCAGCGCCTGTGCGAGATCGTTCGGCGTGGGAGCGGTGCCCGTCAATGCGAGCACCACCGAGACGGTGAGGCAGACGACTCCGATCACCCCGGCGATGCCGAAGCCGGGCAGAACCAGAATCTCGATCGCCAGCGCAACGAGCCCCGCGACGAGCAGCAGTGCTTCCTGCCAGCCCGCAAGACCCTGCGCGTAGCTCGCGCCGAAGAACAGCGCGAGCGACACCAGGCTCACCAGGCCTCCCAGGCCGAACGCGCCGGCCTTGAGCTCGAACACGAGCCCGAGGACTCCTATCGAGAGAAGAAGCGGTGAAACGAGGGGATGGGTGAGAAAGCGCACCAAGGCTTCCACCCAGGGGGCCTCCGGCACCATCGCGTATCTCCTGGCAGCGGCGATGGCGGAAATCTAGCGCCGAGCGGGCCCGAATTCAGCCGTCAGGGACCTGCCTGGCGTCGCCGTTGCTCTCGGCGCTCGTGCATCTCTTGCATCATCTCCCGCCTGCCCTGGCGCTGCTCGCGGATCTCGCGAATTCGCTGGGTCAGCCGCTCCCGCATTGCGAGCACCTGGGAACGTTGGACCGGGGTGAGATATTGAGCCATCTCGCGGTTCTCGTCGCGCAAGGTTTGGGCGTACGAGGCACGCAGATTGACGAGGCCATCGGTCAGCTTGGAGACGCTGTCCTGGTTCGCGGCGACGCCGGGCCGCATCTGGTCGGCCAGCGCGGAGCGCAGCGTGCGCTCCTGCGCCGCCAGATCACGCCGCCGACTGCCGTACGTCGTGGACGTCGCGCGCAGCCGCGCGAGCTGCTGATCCGTCAACCCGATCTCGGCCTTGATCCTCTCGGCAAATCGGTCCTGGATCTGCTGGCGAAGCGCCTGGTTGCGCACCGGATCGTCTTCGCCACCCACGTCCTGCGCCCGTGCGCCGGGCGCTCCCATCAGCGCAGCCAGTGCAACTGCCCACAGTGCGCGTCGCATCAGCCCTCCAGGCCGTCCAGGACTTGCTGCAGCTCGGGAGTATCGAGGCTGTCGAGCTCGGTGCTATCGACCGTCTCGACAGAAGTGCCGATGGGTGCGTCGAGGCTCTGAAGGACCGCCTCGAGCTCCGGCGTGCCCAGGCTGTCGAGCTCCGGCAGCGGCAGTTGGGCGACGTCTACCCCGACCGGCCGATGCGACACCGGGCCCAACCGCTGCCCCGGCCGGCCAGCCCATACCGCGAGCATCACCGCCGCCGCAGCCGCGATTCCGGTGACCGCCCATCCCATCCGCCGGCTCCGGCCGTGCCGGTCGGCGCGAAGCCGGCCGAGAACCCGCTCGGTGACGTGGTGGACATCGAGATCACTGACCACGTCGGCTCCCAGGCCTGTCACCACCGAAACCAAGTCCCATTCAGCCTGACAGTCGGGACAGGCGGCCAGATGGGCCTGTTCTTCGGCGCTCCAGCTCGCTTCATGCCGCGCCACCGCCGGCATCCGATCGGACAGCTGCTCGCAGGTTGTCATTTCACCAGCTCCTTGAGCCGCTTCACTGCGTGATGATAGTGCACTCGCGCCGCGCCTGGCGTGGTGCCCAGCGCGGCGGCGATGTCCTCATAGTCCTTGCCTTCCTGTGCCCGCAGCAGAAACACCTCGCGCTGGAGCCGGGGCAGCGTACTCAGGCCGTCCCGCACCCGACGTTCGGCCTCCCCGGCGAGGAAATCCGACTCCGGATCGGCACGATCGGGCAGATCACGGTCGTCGATCGAGATCACCTGGCGACCTTTGCGCTTGCGGTATTCGTCGCGCAGGAGGTTACCTGCGATGGTAAACAGCCAGCTTCGAAAGGAAGCCTCGCCGCGCCAGCTGTCCACTCTCCGAAACGCACGGAACAGAGTCTCTTGCACCAGATCTTCGACGTCGCTGCGGCCCGCACCCGACGCGTAGAGGAAGCGTCCGATCGCGCCAAGATGGCGCCGCACCAGTTCGGCGGCTGCCCGCTCGTCACCAGCTCGGTACGCCGCGACCAGCGCGGCATCGGACTGTTCACCGGTCCGGCCGGGTGGGCTCATGTGCGGGGCAGAGACGGCATTGGCGCCGCCACGTTAAGCGGCGGGAAGTCGCTGGGCCGCGCAGCGTTTCGCATTTCCGGCTAATGTATAACAGGAGGCTTCGCGGGAGAAGCTACTGCCCTCCAATAACTTGCAGCGCCGTCCTAATCCGCTTCCCCAGCTTGCTCGACCGCCGCTATCTTTGCCGGCCATGCCCAGGCCCAGTGTCATCGCGCATCGGGGCGCCTCAGGATACGAGTACGAAAACTCCCTCGCCGCCTTCCGGCGGGCGATCATGCTCGGCAGCGACGGCGTCGAGCTCGACGTCCATGCCACCCGGGATGGCGGAATCGTCATCCACCATGATCCGGAGATCCCCGGATTAGGCCCGATCGCGCGCCTCGAGCTGCCCGCCGTCCGCCAGGCTCGGCTCAGGAACGGCGAACCGATTCCACTGCTCGCCGAGGTGCTCGATCTGATGGGAGAGCGGGATGTGTGGGTCGAGGTCAAGGCGCTCGATCCAATGTGGGACCAGGCGCTCCTCGCAACATTGGCAGGCGGGCCCGCTCCGGCCCGATACGCGGTGCACAGCTTCGAGCATGCGATCATCGGCCGATTGGGCCGGCTCCGTCCTGACCTGCGGCGGGGCGTGCTGTTGGCGGAAGCGATACCGGACCCCGTCGGGGCCATGAAGGTGGCGGGCGCGAGGACACTCTGGGCCGAGCGGCGCCTGGTTGATCAAGCGTTGGTAGACCGGGTCCATGCGGCGGAAGGGGCGCTGATCGCATGGACCGTCAACGAGCTCAGCGATCTGCGGCGCCTGGCGCAGCTTGGGGTGGATGGCCTCTGCGGCAATTACCCCGACCGGATCAGAATCGCGATCGGGCTGAGCCCGGACGTGGAGTCTCCGGACGCCTAGGCGCCCTGGTCCGGTTGAGCCACTGGCGGTGGCGCAGCTTCTTTGGCCCGTGCGCTGCGCCGCTCCTCGATCAGTCCTTCCATGCGAGTGATCTGGACCGCTACATCGTCCAGGCGAAGCAGCGCGGCGTCCACTCGACGCGGATCGACCTCCTGGCCCCGCTCCCGTCGATGGACCAGCAGCCCGAGATCGCGGGCTGCGCTGTCCTGTTGGCGGCGGTACCGGAGCAGTTCCATGTGGAGCCGTCCCTCGTCGAGGGCCGCCTGAGCCCGCTTCCCGAAGACCTCGAGCTCGCGATTGAGTCGGTCGAGCAGCTGTGTCATGTCTGACCCCTCCCTCTCCAAATAAAAGCACGGTGGGGTGCGGAACCTAGTTCCGCACCCCACCACCGCGTGCGCGAAAGGTCGGCGCTCAGGACGCGGCGACGGCCTCGACCGGATAGATGGACACCCGCTGCCGGTTCTTGTCCTTGTACTCGAAGCGGACCACGCCGTCGATCAAGGCGAACAGGCTATCATCATTGGCGCGGCGCACATTCTTGCCGGGGTGAAACCTCGTTCCCCGCTGCCGCACGATGATGCTGCCGGCGGTCACCGTCTCGCCCCCGTATCGCTTCACGCCGAGATATTGTGGGTTGCTGTTGCGGCCGTTGCGGCTCGAGCCGACGCCCTTCTTGTGTGCCATCTCCGCCTCAGCCGAGCTTGAGGTCCGTGATACGGACTTCGGTGAAGTGCTGCCGATGTCCGGTCTTGCGGCGATAATTCTTCCGCCGCTTGAACTTGAAGACATAGATCTTGGGCTCTTTGCCCTCGCCTACGACCTCGGCGATCACCGAGGCTCCCTTCACCAGGGGCGTTCCCGCGCGAATCGTCTCACCGTCCGAGGAGAGGAGCACCTCGTCGAACGTGAGCTTGGCGCCGGCCTCGGCGTCGAGGCGCGGAAGCCGGAGAGTCTTTCCCTTTTCGGCGCGGAATTGCTTGCCCGCGGCCCGGAAGATGGCGTACATGGGTTCCCTATCCCGGATAGTTCTTGTTTTCCGCAGCCCGCAAAGCTAGCCAGGCGTTGGGGTTCGGGCAAGGGCGGCGGGAGCAGGCGAAGCCTACGCCACGGCGTAGAGCTCCGTGATATCCCGCCCTGCCGGCCGACTCATCAAGCGGAACTCGTCCAGTCGCATCATCGGGTCGTCTCGCAATTCGAGGTCGATCCCGGTGGCCTTCTGGAGCTGCTGCAGCAGCTTGGGTTCTTCTTCCAGGAGGTAAAGAGCCACCTCGGGGTGCAAGCGCACCGAGATCTGCTGCTCGCGCTGCTCGTGGCCAACGCGCTTGATGGCGCGCTCGAGCCGGCGGGCCACGACCTCCGGAGTGAATACGCGACCCGATCCGGCGCAGGTGGGGCACTCGGTGGTCATGGAGTGCCACAACGATGGACGTACCCGCTGCCGGGTCATCTCTACCAACCCTAACTCCGAAACGGCCAGCGCCTTGGTTCGGGCCCGGTCGCGGCCCAAATGGGTGCGCAGTTCCTGGAGCACCTTGTCGCGATTGGCCCGCGACTCCATGTCGATGAAGTCGCAGACGATGATGCCGCCGATGTCGCGCAGGCGGATCTGCCGCGCGATCTCGCGTGCGGCCTCGAGGTTGGTCCGGAGAATGGTTTTCTCCGGGTCTTTCTTCCCGATGTAGCGACCCGTGTTGACGTCGATCGAGACCAGCGCCTCCGTGGGCTGTATGACCAGCGATCCGCCGGTCGGCAGCTCGCAGCGGGCCTTGAACAGGTCGCGGATCTCGGACTCGATGTCGAACTTGTCGAAGAGGGGGACCGGCTCGGAGTACAGGTGAACCCGCTTCATCAGCTCGGGATCTACCTGGCTCAGGTACTGCTCGATCTCGTTGTAGAGCTCACGCGTGTCGACCCACAACGCGTCCACTTTGGAGCTGAAGACGTCACGAATCAGGCCCCGGGTGAGACTGGTCTCCCGCTCGAGCAACGCAGGCGCACGACGGACAAACGTTTTTTTCCGATTGATTCGCCGCCACCGAGCCAGGAGAGAATCGATCTCGCGGCGGAAGTGCTCCTCGGTCACTCCCTCGGCCACGGTCCGTACGATTACACCGCCGCTGTCTTTGGGCAGCAGCTTGCCGACCATATCCCTCAGCTTGGCCCGTTGCTCCTTGCTTTCGATCTTCCGGCTGACGCCCACCTTGGACGCATACGGCATGTAAACCAGGAACCGACCAGGAAGGGAGATTTGCGCAGTGACTCGGCAGCCCTTGGTACTGATCGGCTCCTTGGTCACCTGGACGGGGAGGTTTTGCCCCTTCTTGAGGATTTCGGAGATGTTCGGGAGAGGCCGCCGCCCGCGCCGATCGCCGTCGCTGGCGCTCTTGTCGTTATTCGCCTTGTCCCGGCTTCGCCGCCGGCGGTCGCGACCCCGCCAGCCGCGGCGCTCATCCGTTGCTGCTTCCGGGTCCGGTGGCGGGTCGGCTTCGGCCGCTTCGAGCTCCGGCGCGTCCTCTTCCTCGGCCGGGTCTTCGTCCTCATCCGGTTCGAGCAGGTCGGAGGCGTGGAGGAACGCACTCTTCTCCTGGCCGATATCCACGAATGCCGCCTGGATGCCGGGAAGGACCGCTTCGACCTTACCGAGGTAGATGTCGCCGACGGTACGCCGGTGGTCGGGGCGATCGATCAATAACTCGACCAGACGGTCGTCTTCCATGATGGAGACCCGCGTTTCCCGCTGGCCCCCGTTGATCAAAATTTCGCGCTTCAAGTCCGTAACCTGGCAGGCCGCGCCTTGGCGGTCAGGCCGCGGAAGGCGCAGGCATTGTTGTTGGAGGGCGTCGGCCGGCAAGGCCAGGTCGCGGGCAAACCGAGACGGCCCAGCGAGACCGGAGACGCCGCGGCACAACCTAAACGGCCTAAATATGTGGGAGGTGGTATCTTAGGGCAATCCTGCCGCACCCGATGGGGAATCCAGGGTACCAAGAATCGCGGCCAAATCCCGAGACAAACTGTCCCCACTAGGGTGACCTGGGTGTAGTTGGACCCCGAGGGGTAACCCGCATCAATGCGCGATGTCACCCAGGATCTGGCGCGCAATCACGATTCGCTGGATCTCGCTCGTCCCCTCTCCGATCTCGCACACTTTTGCGTCCCGCATCATACGCTCGACCGGGTAGTCAGTGGTGTAGCCATAGCCACCAAAGATCTGAACCGCCTTGGTGGTTGCCCGCATGGCCAGCTCCGAGCAGAAGAGCTTGGCCATTGCCGCCTCTTTCTTGAACGGCTTTCCGTGCTGCTTGAGCCAGGCGGCATGGTACAGCAAGTGGGTTCCGGCCTCGATCTCCATCGCCATGTCGGCCAGCTGGAAGCTCACTCCCTGAAAGCTTCCGATCGGCTTTCCGAACTGCTTTCGGACTCCGGCATACGAAAGGGCCTGTTCAAAGGCCCCTTCCGCGATTCCCAACGACAATGCCGCGATGCCAA
>Ga0310813_10001944_pt1 | contig 12552 bp, 10 predicted proteins | sample YN3metagenome_FD_203086 | JGI IMG/M metagenome (GOLD analysis project Ga0310813, IMG submission 203086) | Soil microbial communities from experimental microcosm in Duke University, North Carolina, United States - YN3 | ecosystem: Engineered > Artificial ecosystem > Soil microcosm > Unclassified...
CGACCTGCCACTCGTGGCAGATCTCGAGACGATGATGCCGCATCTGCGCGACAGCCTCGACGCCGCGATGGCGCGCGAGCCGTACGCGCTCGAGTACGATCCGCCCGCGATTGCCACACGCGCTGCAGCGCCCAAGCCGTCGAAATCGTCGACGCAGAAAGGCGCGCTGACCGTCGTACGCGTCGGCGCCACCGACGAACGCGCGCCGGCGCCGCTCGAGATCGAGGGATCGCTCACCGAACAGTGGCTCGTGAACTTCATCCGCGACGAGATGGAGCGACGAGGCTTTCAGAGCGCGGTGATCGGGATTTCGGGCGGCGTGGACTCGGCGGTCACGGCATATCTCGCGGCAAAGGCGCTGGGGCCGGAGAACGTGCTCGGTGTTCGCATGCCATATCGCACGTCGAGCCGCGAGAGCCTCGACCACGCGCAGTTGGTCATCGACGCGCTCGGAATCCAATCGCGAACGGTGGACATTTCACCGGCCGTCGACGGCTATCTGTGCAATGAGCAGGATGCCGATGGCGGCCGCCGCGGCAACGTGATGGCGCGCATGCGCATGATCACCCTGTTCGATCTCGCGGCGAAACACCGCGGCATCCCACTCGGCACGGGCAACAAGACGGAGCGCCTGTTCGGCTACTTCACCTGGCACGCCGACGACTCCCCGCCGATCAATCCGCTCGGCGATCTGTTCAAGACACAGGTGTGGGCGCTGGCTCGGCACCTCGGCGTGCCAAGCGTCATCGTGGACAAGCCGCCGACCGCTGACCTCGTGGTCGGACAGACTGACGAGGGAGATTTCGGCATCAGCTACGAACGCGCCGACGAGATTCTCAACTGGCTCGTGAGCGGTTTCGGCGCCGATGAGGTGATCGCGCGCGGCTTCGAGGCCGACGAGGTGGCGATCGTGAAGAAGCGCGTCGAAGGAACGCACTGGAAGCGCCGGCTTCCGACCGTCGCGATGGTCAGCCCGACGGCGATCGGCGAGAGCTACTTACGCCCCGTCGATTATTGAGAACCGGCTCAAAGCCGATAGCTCGCGGATGAAAGCTCGATGCTGGGCTCAGGTTCGACGTCGCGATATAATCGGTACGACCGGCTCTCGTCGCCGAGTCACATCTCGACGCCGACGGCGAGCCCAGAACAGAGCTGCCAGCCGCGAGCTGTCAGCCGTGAGGAGAATGAATCTTACGCCGCGTAAGCGAGACTCACGGCCCTTCTCGCACACCGCTTCAGTGCTCGGTGCACCGCCCGCGCGTGCGCGATGAAGTTGAGGCCCGCCCAGGGATACCGGGCGAAGAATTCCGTCGGCAGCATGTTTCCCTTGAGCCTGTTGCACCGTGCACAGGCGAGGACGACGTTGCCCGGGACGTGCGCGCCGCCGTGTGAGAGCGGGTGCACGTGGTCGAGCGTCGCGAAGTCGAAGTCGAGGGCCGCGGCGCAGTAGACGCAGCGACGACCGCAGTCGCGCATCGCGGCGCGCTTGATGGCGCGCTTCTGGTGGCCGGCCGGAATGTTCTTGCGGCGGCGGGCCGGTCGCGGGAGTCGGGGAAGGGCTACACGGTGAAATTGCCGACGTCGGGACATGTCACCTCGCTAAAAAGGCGAAACCCCGCGACGGGAATTATCCCGTGGCGGGGTTACGCGCCGATCAGTGAAGTTGCGACTCCGATGGAGACCGTGGCCGTCGCGCCACTCTCGTGGTGGCGCCGTTCGACATGCTGCGAGATGTCGGACGAGTGGGCTCATCGGCCTCCGGTGGGGACGCGCGAGCAATTCAAACCGCGCGCGCCATACAAATGCACACGGGGGCGAGACCGCGCAAGAGGCGAGTGAAACGATTTCGTCACCCGCGTTCATCGTTGGAGGACGACTCTGGGAGAAGCTCTCCATGTGCTCCTTCGCGAGTGTTGATCACACTCGCACGTGCTGACGAAGGCGAACGCCGAGCGGTGCCCGGAGCGGGCGGCCGCGATCGGCCCGGCTTCATTCGGTCTGACTCCTTATATGTCGGGAGCGCAACAGAACGTTCCATCGACGCCACAGATCGCCGATCCGTGCCATCGCGAGGCCGGGAATCGACCTTCATCGGGTCGCGAAGCGCGGCGATGATGCGCGCCGCATAGGCATCGAGGACCGTGCGGTCGGGCATCGCCGAGCCGTTGAAGGGGAGCGGAATGTCGAAGCCGTCGTTCGCCCGCCGCGGAATGATGTGGACGTGGAAGTGCGGCTCGTCCTGTCCCGCGGCCTCTCCACTGCTCACCACGATATTCAGATCCTCGCATCCGCTCACCCGCCGAACCGCGTTGGAGAGCTGCATCGTGACGCGGAACAGGTGAATGCCGAGATCTTCGGGGACCTCGAGCAAGGATTCGTAATGCTCGCGAGGAACGACGAGTACGTGTCCGTTGTTCACGGGCTGGATGTCCATGAACGCGATGGCGTCCGAGTCCTCGTGGCACACTGAGACCTCGGCGGCGCCTTGGATCAAGTTGCAGAAGGTGCAAAGATTTTTGTCCATCATGGCCGCCTCGGGCGTGTCTGATGGGTTCGTATGGCAGGTCGGATGCCAATGGGGCGACTCGGCGACCCGGCGACTCGGCCGTCGCCCGTCGAGCAGTCTGCCCCTATTTTCAAGCATGGCCACTACCACCAAAGCCGAGCGCAAGTCCGCCGCGGGGCTCACCCGCGATCAGCTCGTTGGCGCATACCGCACCATGCTCCTGTCGAGGCGGCTCGACGACAAGGAGATCCAGCTCAAGCGCCAGAACAAGATCTTCTTCCAGATCTCGAGCGCCGGGCACGAGGCGATCATGACGGCCGCGGGATTTGTCCTGCGGCCTTCGTACGACTGGTTCTACCTCTACTACCGCGATCGCGCGCTCTGCCTGCAGCTCGGGATGACGGGCGAGGAGATGCTCCTCTCCGCCGTCGGCGCCGCCTCCGACCCGAACTCCGGTGGCCGCCAAATGCCGAGTCACTGGGGCCACAAGAAGCTCAACATCGTCTCGACCTCGTCGCCCACGGGGACGCAGTTCCTGCAAGCCGTTGGATCGGCCGAAGCCGTGCTCCGCGCGAGCCAGCTCGGTATCGACGAGGGGTTCGAGAAGGATGAAGTCGTCCTCTGCACGACCGGAGACGGCACGACGAGCGAGGGCGAATTCTGGGAATCCCTCAACAACGCCTGCAACCTCAAGCTGCCGATCGTTTATCTCGTCGAAGACAACGGGTACGCGATCTCGGTTCCGGTCGAAGTGAATACGGCGGGCGGCAGTATCTCGAAGCTCGTCGCCTCCTTCCCCGACCTCTACATCCAGGAAGTGGACGGCTGCGATTTGCTCGCCAGCCATGACGTGATGCGCAAAGCCGTCGCGTACGCGCGGGAGCGCAAAGGTCCCGCCCTCGTCCACGCGCACGTCATCCGGCCGTATTCGCATTCGCTCTCCGACGACGAAGTCATGTATCGTCCCGCCGAAGAGCGCGAGGCAGACGCCCGCCGCGATCCGGTAACGCACTTCCCGGAATGGCTCGTCGCCGAAGGGCACGCGACGAGCGCCGAGATCGAGAAGATCAAGGAAGACGTCGAGGCCGAAGTGCTGGCGGCGACCGACGCGGCACTCGCCGCCGAGCAGCCGGGACCGGAGACGATCGAGCAGTTCGTCTACTCGCCGGACGTCGATCCGACGAGCGAGCAGTTCGACACCGAAGACGATCCGCAGTTCTCGGGGAACGAAACGACGATGGTCGACCTTCTCAACGCGTGCATGAAAGACGAGATGCGCCGCGATGAGAAGATTCTCATCTTCGGCGAGGACGTCGCCGACGTCTCGCGCGAGAAGTACCTCGAGCAGGTCAAAGGCAAGGGCGGCGTCTTCAAGGTCACCTGGGGCCTACAGAAGGAGTTCGGCGGCAACCGCGTGTACAATTCGCCCCTCGCCGAGGCGACGATCGTCGGGCGGGGTATCGGACTGGCGCTGCGCGGCTTCAAGCCGGTCGTCGAAATCCAGTTCTTCGACTACATCTGGCCGGCGTACATGCAGCTCCGCGACGAGCTGGCGACGATGCGCTGGCGCTCGAATGGAGACTTCGCGTCACCGGTCGTCGTGCGCGTGACGTACGGCGGCTACATCCGTGGCGCGATCTACCACTCGCAGACGGGCGCGTCGCTCTTCACGCACTGCCCCGGGCTCCGCGTGATCTGTCCCGCGACCGCGCTCGACGCGAACGGGCTGCTTCGCACGGCGATCCGTTGCGAGGATCCGGTGATCTTCCTCGAGCACAAGCATCTCTATCGCCAGACGTACAACAAGGCGGCGTATCCCGGCTCGAACTTCATGATCCCGTTCGGCAAGGCAAAAGTCGTCCGCCAAGGGACGGACGTGACGATCGTGACCTACGGCGCGACCGTGCAGCGCGCGTTCACCGCCGCGAATCAACTCGCCGAGACCGGACTGTCCGCGGAAGTCATCGACCTGCGATCCCTGTCTCCGTGGGACCAGGACGCGGTGTATGAATCCGTGCGCAAGACGAACCGCGCGATCGTGCTCTACGAGGATTCCATCTCGTGGGGCTATGGTGCGGAGATCTCGGCGCGGATCGCTGACGATTGCTTCGCGTGGCTCGACGCGCCGGTGAAGCGCGTCGCGTCCACCGACACCTTCGTCGGCTATGCGCCGCGACTCGAGGACTCGATTCTGCCCCAGGTGGACGACATCAAGCGCGCCTGCGAGGAGATCGTTCGATTCTGAGTTAGCCGCCGAGTGACGCCCGCCGGTAGCCGGGTGGAACGACGAGCGACGACTCGTCGATCGTGGTGCGTTGAACGTTCGAGACTTCCGACGTCTGCTCGGTCGTCATGTTCGCGCCCGGCCCCTGAATCATGTGGCTCACGGTCTTCGTCTTCAGCGCCGCGGCGTTGCCGAGTCGCGCGGCCGCCGAATCCACCTTGAAGGTCATGTCCTTGAAGGCACCCATCGGCGCCGCCGACGCGCCCACGCCGTTGATGCGGAGCAGTGGGTTTGTCGGCAGGCCCGGCACACTCGCCACCCAGTAATCGGTGACGCTCTCGGAGGCGAAGCGCTGCTGCATGAACGACGCGTCGATCGACATCGTAAAGGCGAGCGTCATGCGGAAGTGTCGCGTTGGATATCCAGCCACGGTATCCGTTCCGGCCAAGCTGTCCATCGCGACTTTCACATCGGCCACGGACATCGTGACGCCCGCTGCCTGCATCTGCTCGAAGATTTTCGAGTTATTGAGCTCGGCCGACACCGGGACGTATTCCTGAGAAGCTGGTCGCACGACGGTGATGCCGGTGCTGTCGAACAGGAGATAGTCCCCCTTCGAGAAGAGCGGCTGAAGTCCGCCTTCCAGAATGTCCAGCCGCCCGCGCCCGCCGACGACCAAGGCGCGTCCAACGTAGCTCTGCGAAACGTTTCCCATCGCGGTGGCAAGACCTGTCCCCGACGTCGGCGCACTCGTCATACGCAAGTCGTACGACAAGCCCTCGACGCGCTTCGCCGGCCTCCCCGACTGCGTTTGCCCCGAGGCCGCGGCGGCGCTCGTGCTGAGTACAAGAACCCACCATGCGCTTCGCAAGAATCAACCCCTCACTCGGGTCTGTAAACGATCTGCCCGCCGACCACAGTCATCATGATGCGTGCCTCGCGAATCGTCTCCGGCGCGATCGCGGTGAGGTCGCGGTCGATCATCACGAGATCGGCCAGCTTGCCGCGCGTAAGTGTGCCCTTGTCGTTCTCCTCGAACGACGCGAACGCCGACCCGGTCGTGTACCCGCGGAGCGCGTCCTCGATCCCGATCTTCTGTTCCGGATACCATCCCCGCGGATTCGCGTCGTCGAGCGTGCGCCGCGTCACCGCGGCGTAGATGCCTTCGAGGGGCGTGGGCGGCGCGACGAACCAATCGCTGCCGAACGCCAGCGTGGCGCCGGCGTCGAGGAGCGAACGCAACGCGTACGTCCCCTTGCCGCGCTCGTGACCAATCACCTTCTCCGCCCAACGCCCGTCGTCGATCGCGTGATACGGCTGCACGCTGGCGATCACGCCGAGCGGCGCGAAGCGGCCGATGTCCGACGGCGCGATGTGTTGCGCGTGCTCGATCCGGAAACGCCGATCACGCGGCCCATTCTCGCGTTCGACGCGCTCGTAGATGTCGAGCTGGGTGCGAATCGCGCGATCGCCGATCGCGTGAACAATCAAGTGCAGGCCCGCTTTGTCGGCGCCCGAGGTCCATCGGTAGAGATCCTCGGGCGTATTCACGAACAAACCGGTGTCGTTCGGCGCGTCGGTAAACGGTTCCAGCATCGCCGCCGTGTGTGAGCCGAGCGAACCGTCGACGAAGCCCTTGAGCGCGCCGATGCGGAGCCAGCGGTCGCCGCGGCCTCGCGCGGCCACGGTATCGGCGAGACGTTCCCAGGTGCCGATCGGGACCGCGGCGTAGATGCGGGTCGCGAGCCGGCCCGCGTCGTGAGCCCGGTCGAACACGGCGAGATCGTTCCAGGTGCCCATGTTGTGCACCGAAGTCACGCCCTTGGATGCGACGAACTTCATCGCGGCGTCGAGAGCCCGGTCTTCCTGCTCGGGTGTCGCATCGGGCACGACCTTGCCGACGAGCGGCATCGCGTTGTCTTTGAGAATCCCCGTTGGCGCGCCCATCGCGTCGCGCACAATCGTGCCGCCGGCGACTTCCTGCGTTGATGCGTCGACAGCGGCCGCGCGCAACGCGGCGCTGTTCGCCAGCGCCGTGTGACCGTCGAGGCGGTTGACCCACACCGGGTTGTTTGGCGTGACCGAGTCGATCCAGTCGCGCGTTGGCAGCTCCCCGCCCCATTGCTCGTGATCCCAGTCGCCGTTCGTGATCCAGGCACCGCGAGGAATCGTCTTCGAATACTCGGCGATGCGCTTCACGAATTCGGCGCGCGTGTTCGCGTCGCGAAGCTGGACGGACGAAAGCCCGAACCCGCCGATCAGGAAGTGCACGTGGGCGTCGATGAACCCGGGCACGACCATCATGCCGCGTGCATCGATGACGGTTGTCGCGCTCGTCGTCGTCTTTCGGACCTCGGCGCTCGAACCGACCATCGCGATCCGATCGCCGGTGATCGCGACGGCATCGGCCCACGGGCGCGCCGGGTCGCCGGTCCAGACGCGCGCGTTCACGACGGCAAGAGATGGAGGGGAGGCAGGCATCGTCCGGAATGTCTAAGCGGGTAGCGCCGGCGGTGGCAACTCGTCCGTTCGACGCTCGGATGTCACCGCTCGGCCCTCTCGGCCGCGGCTCGCCCCTCAATCGTCGCGGCTCGCCCGCGCCTCGCGCAGACTGATCACCGTGACCGACTCTTCGAAGGTTCTCACCGCGCGCCTCGGTTTGTCGCTGACGCTGGCCGCCTGTCTCTCGTCGAGCCTTTCCGGTCCACAGCTATCAGGGACTGGCACTCCGGTTCTGTTCATTGGGAACAGCCTGACGTATGTGAACGACCTGCCGGGCATCGTTCAGTCGCTCGCCGATTCCGCGGGCGGGCCCGCGCTCGCCGTCGAGACGGTCGCCTTTCCCGATTACGCTTTGATCGACCACTGGAACGAGGGCGTGGCCGCGGGACACGCGCGCGGCGAGATCGCGAAGGGCGGATGGAAGTTCGTCGTGCTCCAGCAGGGGCCGTCGTCGGTGGAAGTGAATCGCGACACGCTGCGTCTCGCCACGAAGCTCTTCGCTCAGGAGATGTCGAAGGTCGGGGCGACACCGGCACTTCTCTCGGCGTGGCCGACGATCGATCGACGGCAAGACTTCCCGCGGGCGATCGAGTCATACACGCTGGCGGCGAGCGACGTCAACGGCGTACTGCTGCCTGTTGCGGCCGCGTGGGTGGCCGCGTGGCAGCGCGACTCGACGCTCGCCTTGTACTCTGATGGACTGCACCCGTCCGTTGTCGGCTCGTACCTCTCGGCGCTCGTCATCTACGCCGCGCTTCAGCACCACACGCCGGTGGGCTTGCCGTCGCGTATCCATTTGCGATCCGGCGCCACGATGTTCGTCGACCCAAAGGTCGCCGCCGCCCTTCAGGCGGCGGCAGCGGAAGCGACCGGATGGTAAGTTTGCGCGAGAATTCGCGCGATGATGCCTAATCCTTTCTCACTCCCCAGCCGACGGACCGTACGCGCGGCCGCGATGCTGTTTTTCGCTTGGCTCGCGTTCTACTTGCTGCAAGCCGTGATCTCGATGGCATTGCCGCCGCGCAGCGCCCTCGGGCCGCGTGATTGGCTGGCGATCGACGTGACCATCGCCGCGCTCTGGACCGGTTTGAGCGCCGTCATCGCGCGCTGGCACGCGCGAGTTCGGTCATTCTCGCCGAGCCTGTTCGTCACGGTGCTGGCGCACCTTCCCTTGTTCGTTGTCGCGGCGGTGGCGGACGCATGGCTGGCACGCGTCGTCATTCACGCACTGAATCCGTCGACGACGGTGGTCCCGTTCTGGGCGACGGTGTCCTTCTACGCCGACTTCGATCTCGTCAGCTACGCAGCCGTCGTCGCGATCAGCGAGGCGCTGACGATGCGGCGAGCGGCCGCCGCCCGGGAAAAACGCGAGCGTCGGCTCGACGCCGCGATGCGTCGAGCGCGCCTCGATATTCTCGAAACGCAGCTCGGCCCGCACTTCTTGTTCAACGCGCTTGGGACAGTCGCCGAGCTCGCGCACGAATCGCCGGCGAGCGCGACCTATATGCTTCGGCAACTCGCGGCCAGTATTCGCGCGACACTCGCCACGCGGCGCGGTGAAGTCACCCTCGGCGAGGAACTGATTGCCGTCGAGCCCTATCTCGACATTCAACGCCTGCGGTTCGCCGATTGGCTTCGTCTGGACTATCGGATCGACGATCGGTGCGTGGACTGCCTGCTCCCGCGTTTCGTGCTGCAACCGCTGATCGAGAACGCGATTCGCCACGGGCTCCGCGGGCGCGAGCGGCCGGGGACGATCGAAATCGCCGCATCGATCGATGATGGATCGCTCGTGATTCGCGTCAGCGACGACGGCGTTGGGCTGGGTCGGGCACAGACGAACGGCCACGGGATCGGCCTCGCCAACGTGCGCGAACGGTTGCGGATTTTGTATGGCGGAGACGAACGCCTGCGTCTGAGTGACAGCGCCCCCGGAACCGTGGCGGAGATTCGTGTTCCGCTTCGCCGTCGCGGTGACGCGACTCTGCTCGACGTCGAGTCCGAGCGCGAAGCGGACGACGGCTCGCTCGAGACGCGGACGCCATCGGGCTCGCGGCCTCGACGTATCGCCGCGCGCGCGGCGATCATCGTCGGCGCATGGCTCGTGTGCGCGGCGATCTGGGTTCAGCAGAGTTACTTCTATCTGCTGGTGCGTCATCGATTGGACACCGCGTCGTGGTCGGATGTCATTCGATTCGATGTTTCCAACGCGGCGCTCTGGATCCTGCTCACCCCCGTCGTGTTATCGGTCGTCCCGCGAGTGCATGACCGTTTCACCGGTGTCGCCGGACGCGTCGCGGCGCACGTGGTGCTCGCCATCTTCGCGACGCTGCTTCATGTGGAGCTTCTGCGGCGCATCACGGCGCCGGGCGCCTCACTCTTCTCGTCGACCTACCGAACCAACTTCGTCGTCGATCTCGCCGTGTACCTGGTGCTCGCGGCGATCGCGTTACGGACGTCTCTCGAGAGTTGGGTGCGCGCGCGGGACGCCAGCAGCGAGGAGTTGGCGCGGCAGTTGTCGGCACTGGAGGCGCGCGCGACAACGCTTCAGGCGGTGCCGTCGGCGCTCCTCGCCGCCATCGACCGCATCGCGGACGGCGTCGGCCGCGACGCGGCGTTGACCGAAACCCGACTCGCCAGGCTCGGCGATTATTTGCGCGCCGCTCTCGAGACGACCGACGACGAGGGCACGACTCCCGAGCGGCGGCGGCGGCTGGAGCACGCAACGGCGGAGCTGAGCGCCACCGGCGTTTCATTGGCGGCGGCCGGATGACTCCGATCACCGCGATCGTAGCCGACGATGAAGCCGTAGCCCGACGGCGGCTGGTTCGAATGCTCGAGGAGAGCGGCCGCGCCTCGGTCGTCGCCGCGTGCGCCGGCGGGCGGGAGGCGGTCGAGCGCGTCCTGGCGCTCAAGCCGGACCTTCTCTTCCTCGACGTACAGATGCCCGACCTCGACGGCTTCCAGGTGGTCGAGGCCATCACCGGCGGCGGGCGGGCGTCTCCGGCGATCGTCTTCGTGACGGCCTACGATCAGTACGCGTTGCGCGCGTTCGACGTGCACGCGGTGGACTACCTGCTCAAGCCGTTCGACATCGCGCGCTTCGAGGACGCGCTCGACCGCGCGATCGGTCGCGCGACGAGCCGTCAACCGGGCAGCGAACAAGACGATCGGCTGCGCGCGCTGCTCGCCGAGTATTTGTCGAGGCCGCGATCGCCGCGGGTCGAGTATCTCGATCGCGTCGCCGTCAAACACGACGGCACGCTTCGAATTATCCGAACGACCGACGTCGATTGGTGGGAGGCCGACGGCAATTACGTTCGTCTGCACACCGCCGCGTCAAGCTTCCTCGTTCGTTCGACGATGGCGTCAATCGAAGCTCAACTCGATCCGCGTCTGTTTATTCGCGTGCACCGGCGATATGTGGTGAACGTCGATCGGATCGTCGAGGTCCAGCCCTGGTTCGCGGGGGATGCGGTGGCGGTCCTGCGCAACGGCGCCAAAGTGCGAGTCTCGCGGACGTATCGTGAGCGATTGCACGCGCGGCTCGGCGCTGGAGGCGCTGCGACATAAGCAGCGCTGTCGAGAAGCGCTGTTCATGCCTTAGGTTTCGCGCGTGATCGCCACGAACATCTGGTTCTGGATCGCGTTCATCGCCTTCGTGCTGGCGATGCTCGCGCTCGACCTCGGCGTCTTTCACCGGGCGCCGCACGAAGTACCGCCGCGCGAAGCCGGCATTTGGACGGCGGTGTGGGTCGGGTTGGCCCTGGTGTTCGCCGCCGGGCTCTACTTGTTGATCGGCCGGCAGGTGGCGCTGACATTCCTGACCGGATATGTCATCGAGCAGTCGCTGAGCGCCGACAACATCTTCGTCATGGTGCTGATCTTCGAGTACTTCCGGGTACCGAAATCCTGCCAGCACCGGGTGTTGTTTTACGGGATCCTCGGCGCGCTCGTCATGCGCGGCCTGTTCATCGCGGCGGGAACCGCGCTCATCTCGCAGTTCCACTGGGTCCTCTACCTGTTCGGCGCCGCGCTCGTCATCACCGGCGCGCGGATGGCGTTCAAGAAGGACGATGAATTCGACGGCGAGCGGAGCAAGGTCGTTCAGATGGTGCGCCGCGTCGTTCCGCTGACGACGGACTATCACGGTAAGCACTTCTTCATCATCGAGGCGGGCCGGCGCGTAGCGACGCCGCTGCTGCTCGTCCTGATCCTCGTCGAGTTCACCGACCTGATCTTCGCGATCGACTCGATCCCGGCGATCTTCGGCGTGACGACGGATCCGTTCATCGTGTTCACGTCGAACATCTTCGCGGTGATGGGGCTCCGCTCGCTCTACTTCCTTCTCGCCGCGGTCGTCGACCGCTTCCATCTCCTCAAGTATGGACTGGCGCTCATCCTCAGCTTCGTCGGATTCAAGATGCTGACCGAGAAGTTCATCTCGATCGACATCGCGATGTCGCTGACGATCATCCTTTCCGTGCTCGCGCTATCGATCCTGGCGTCGATGATATGGCCCCAGCGAGACCGGAGCGGCGTGAAAGGACGCTAGCCCCGCCGCTCGATCGCGTCGCGCACGTCGAGCAGGATCTCGAAGTAGAGCTGCTCGCGGCGATAGGCGAAGTCGAGCGTCGCCATCTGCCCGTCATCCTGCGTTTGCTTGGCCCGGTCGAATGCCTCGCGGTACATCTCGTCGAGGTTGGCCAGGATACGTTCGCGTGAGCGTGACATGCTGAGTTTCTCGAGGGCTGAGAGGATCAATCGCGGCGGAGATTCATCGGCACGCCGCTCGGGGTCGCCTTCGATCTGCTCGAGCAGATACCGGCGTGCCCGTTCCATGAGGAATCGTCGTGAGCTCGGGGTGTTGTCCATTGAAGCGACCGTGAACTTAGTGGCGCTCACAGGCGTGGGCAACGACTCGGCGAGTCACAGCCGATGAAACACCGCGTCTTCGACGACGCGGCCGTCGCGCAGATGTTCAACGACGATTCGCTCGAGCAGCGCGGGCGTGACGCCGGCGTACCAGACCCCTTCGGGATACACGACGACGATCGGGCCGCCCGTGCAGACGCCTAGGCAGGGGGTTTCGCCCCGCTTCACCCGCCGGGGGCCGAACAGCAGCCCTTCCCGCTGGAGCAACGCGGGGAGCAGGCGGTAAAGTTCCCGCCCCGCCTGGTCGGGTGAGCAAAAGCCGCCCACGCACACGAGGACGTGGCGCGAATAAGGGTCCATCCAGGGCGCAAACGGTGCGGCAGGCATGGGTAGACGATAAGCTAGAGCGTGGCATTCCGAGACCCAGGCGACGCGCCCATGCTCG
>Ga0310813_10001945_pt1 | contig 12551 bp, 9 predicted proteins | sample YN3metagenome_FD_203086 | JGI IMG/M metagenome (GOLD analysis project Ga0310813, IMG submission 203086) | Soil microbial communities from experimental microcosm in Duke University, North Carolina, United States - YN3 | ecosystem: Engineered > Artificial ecosystem > Soil microcosm > Unclassified ...
GTCGATGGTGACCGACGCCTTCAACCACGCGCCCGCGCAGATCATGATGAACACGGGCGCGCAGCAGTTCGGCCGCCCGAGCATGGGCGCCTGGGTGACCTACGGGCTGGGGAGCGAGTCGCGCGACCTGCCGGGCTTCGTCGTCTTCAGCTCCGGCAAGAAGGGCCCGAGCGGCGGGAACTCCAACTGGGGCTCCGGCTTCCTCCCGACGGTCTATCAGGGCGTGCAGTTCCGCGGCACGGGCGATCCGGTGCTCTACCTGTCCAACCCTCCGGGCGTCGACGCCGAGCTCCAGCGCAGCTCGCTGGACGCGGTGAAGAAGCTCAACGAGGAGCGCCTGGACGTGGTGGGCGATCCCGAGATCGCGACGCGGATCAACTCCTTCGAGATGGCGTTCCGGATGCAATCGAGCGCTCCGGAGCTCATGGACCTCACGAAGGAGTCCAAGGAGACCCTGGAGATGTATGGGGCGCAGCCCGGGAAGTCGTCCTTCGCCAACAACTGCCTCCTGGCGCGGCGCCTGGTGGAGCGCGGGGTTCGCTTCGTGCAGCTCTTCCACGAGGCCTGGGACCAGCACGGCAACCTGGTGAAGGACCTTCGGAAGAACTGCGAGGACACCGACCGCGCCTGCGCGGCGCTGGTCAAGGACCTGAAACAGCGGGGATTGCTCGACGAGACGCTGGTCATCTGGGGCGGCGAGTTCGGCCGCACGCCGATGGTCCAGGGCGGCGACGACGGCCGCGACCACCACCCGAACGCCTTCTCGATGTGGTTCGCCGGCGGCGGCATGAAACCCGGCTATGTGCATGGCGAGACGGACGACTTCGCCTTCAACGCGGTCAAGGACAAGGTCCACGTCCACGACCTGAACGCGACCCTGCTGCATCTGCTCGGCTTCGACCACACGAAGCTGACGTACCGCTTCCAGGGCCGCGACTTCCGGCTCACGGACGTTCACGGGAACGTGGTCAAGCAGCTGCTCGCGTAGGCTCGGCATGATCGATTGCCGCTCCGGTTGCGGCGCCTGCTGCATCGCGCCGTCCATCTCCTCCCCCATCCCGGGCATGCCCGGCGGGAAGCCGGCGGGCGTCCGCTGCGTGCAGTTGAGCGACGACGATCGCTGCCTCCTCTTCGGCAAGCCGGAGCGGCCGCGCGTCTGCGTCGAGCTGCGCCCGACCGAGGAAATGTGCGGGTGCACGCGCGCCGAGGCGCTCGACTTCCTGAATCGCCTCGAGCGACTGACTCAGCCTTGACGTAGAAGGTCCGCAAGGGGGGGCTCCGAATCCCGGGTGAGTGGCCCCACTCCGGGATTCGAAAACCCGAGGAACTCTAGATCCGCGCCGTGTTCTTGGCGCGCTCGGCGGCCATCATGCGCTTGACCGAAATCGTGAGGCTCTTCTCGGTCGACTGGCGAAGCGTCTGCTCGATCCGGGCCAGGTCGTCGCGGAGGCGCTTCGACTCTTGCTGCCGCTTGGCCATTGAAGCAGCATCCTCCCCCGACAGGCTGGGGCGCTGAATGAGGACGCACTCCTCCTGGGTCAAGCCCGACTCCAGGATCCACTCCAGGATGGGGCCGTCGCGCAGGTCGACCACCTTCACGTTGTTGTTCTTCCGCGCGGCCTCCTCGACGAGGTCGCCGCGGCCGGAGCGCTCGATGATCGAAGCCAGCGGGCAGGGTTTGCCCCGCGCGTCCAGGATGAAGTGACCGGGCCCGCCGCTCGGGTCCGGGTTCTGCACGAAGTCCCCCGCGAGCCAGTAGGCGTGCAGCCGCTGGAGCATCATCTCGCGCCGAGCCTCGAGCTTCTCCCTCCAGCGGGCTTCCGAGGCGGCCGGGATGCGGTCGGAGGCCGACGCGATCCGCGTCGACCCAGCCGCCACGGCCGCGGCGCAGGCGACGACCAGGAACGCCGTCAGCGCCGGCGAGCGGCGCGGCGGCGACGCCAGGCGCACCCGGGCCTGGGCCGACCTCCGCAGAGACGATAAGCGGGATCCGGTGACTCCCATAACTCCTCCTCAACAAACTGTCGGAACTGAACGGGCCCGCGGGAAAAAGGTTCAACCCCGGCCGGCCGCCCCGTCTCATCGGCGGACCGCAGGGCTCTAATTTCACGGAGGAGAGGAATTGGCTTCCGTCGCGTGAGGAGGGATGCCCTATGATGTTCAAGCACATCCTCGTACCGCTGGACGGATCGCAATCGGGGGAGGTCGTCCTCCCGTTCCTCCGGCGCCTGCCCCTGAGAACCGGAGCCCGGATCACCCTGGCCCGGATCGTGGAGCCGGGCGCCAAGGACCCGGGACCGGGCTTCGTGGAGGAGTCGCTCGAGTTCGCGGAGAGGTATCTCCTCGAGGTGGCCGCGAACCTGGGGGTCCCCCAGGGGATCCTGATCGAAACGGTCGTGCGGAGCGACCGCGTCGCCGAGAGCCTGGTTTCCATCGCCCAGGACGCCGGAGCGTCCCTGATCGCGATGGCCACCCACGGCCGGACCGCATCCCACGCGCGGCCGTTCGGCGGGGTGGCGCAGCAGCTCATCCGGACCAGCCCGGCGCCGATCCTGGCCCTGCCCTCCGTCTCGCGGATCATGCCCGACGGCCGCCGGGATCCGGGATCGACGATTCGCACGATCCTGGTGACGACCGACGGAAGCGACTACGCCGACTCGATCGCCCCCCTGGCCGCCGACGCGGCCGTCGCCTGCGGAGCCTCGATCCTCCTGCTGGAAGTGATCCCCGCGGCGGGCAGCGCGTCCCGTGCCGCGAACCAGCAGGCCGCGGCGGAGGAGCACCTCCAACGCCTCGCGCAGGTTTTCGAGAACCGGGGGGTCCCGACCGGGTACCTCACTCGGAAGGGAACGCCGGTCAACGGCATCCTGGAGACCGCGAAGCGCCGGAACGTCGACCTGATCGCGATGAGCACCCATGGAGGGGCGAAGCGCTTCGGCGCCATCGTCGGCAGCGTCACCCAGTCGGTGCTCCAGCAGGCCGGGATTCCGGTCCTCATGAACCGGACCAGCCCCGCGCCGAAGGTGGAAGGGGAGCGTCGGAAGATTGCCCGGACGCGGCTGCGGGGTCTATGACCCGTTGACCCGCGATTTCACGGCCCAGACCCAGCAGCCGAAGCAGGCGACCGCGAGGACCGCACAGGCCGCGGAGCCCAGGATCATCTTGAACCGCTTGCCGCCCTTCTCTTCCTTCTCCTCCCTGCTGAGGAGATTATCGGCGGCCGTCCAGCCGCACATGCTGCACTTGAACCCCATCGTGAAGACCCCCACGAGGGTCAGACCGAAGGCGAGCCCGAACAGGAGGGTCAGCGAGAGCGCCAGCCCGAGGAACCATGCCATGAGCGCCCCCAGGAGGCCACCGCCGCCGCCCGCGGCGCTGTTCATGCCGGTATTCAGGACCACCGGCCCATCGCACTTGAGGCAGAGCCTCTGTTTCTGATCATTGCTCCACCCGCAATGGCTGCAGCGACGGATCTTGGCCGACGTCGGCCGGCCGCAGGATCCGCACTTCTCGCTCACGCTCGCCGTCATCGTCATACCCTCCCGACCGTTCAATGAAAATTATAACTCCCCGCCGCGGAACGGGGGACGGCGGCCCGTCAAAAAGTCGCGTCGTTCGTCGTCGGCGCGGGCAATAATCTGGGGGATCGAGGAGAAAGGATTTCGCCCATGGTCATGAGCAAAGCGCGGACCGTCAAAGAGTACCTGGCCGAACTTCCCGCCGAGCGGCGCGCCACCGTCGAGGCGGTCCGCGGGATCATCCTGAAGAACCTCGCCAAGGACTTCGAAGAGGGCATGAGCTACGGCATGATCGGGTACTACGTCCCGCACCGCGTCTATCCGCCCGGCTACCACTGCGACCCCAAGCAGCCGCTGCCCTACGCGGGCCTCGCGTCCCAGAAGAACCACTTGGCGATCTACCTGATGTGCGTCTACAGCTCCGAGAAACATGCGGCCTGGTTCCGCAAGGAGTGGGCGAAGTCCGGGAAGAAGCTCGACATGGGAAAGTCGTGCATCCGTTTCAAGAAGGTCGAAGACCTCGCCCTGGACGTCATCGGCAAGGCCATCGCGCGCGTCACGCCGAAGGAGTTCATCGCGAATTACGAAGCGGTGCTCCAGAAATCGCGTCAGAAGTAAACACGTCCCGACGTCGGTCACCCATTTCCGATGATTCCTTTTTCGCCGCCGCGCTAATGAATTTAGTGCACGATTGCCCCCTCTCCCCGTCTACATGAGATCGAAGAAGATGGCCCCGGCCGCTTGCGACGCGATCGGCCGGGTTTCTTCGAACAGGGAGGGCGACTCATGCGGATCACGGGCTTCTTTCTGCTTCTCTGCTCCACGCTCCTGGCCGACGTCGCCGTCCTCAAGGACGGCCGCAAGATCTCCGGCAAGATCGTCGACAAGGGCACTCACTACGAAGTGACCACGGACGTCGGCCTCCGCACCTACCTCAAGGAAGAGGTCGAGCGCATCATCAACAATCCCCGCGAGGTCCTCGGCGACGCCGAGAAACAGTACGAAGAGGCGAAGCAGGTCTTCACCGAGGCCAAGAAGATGGACAACGCCTCGGAGCGCAACGCGAAGCTCAAGGACGCGCTCGCGAAGCTGAAGAGCGCGCGCGACGCGTTCTCGGCGACCCGCGAGCTCTTCCCGGAGGACAAGTACGCCGACCTCGACCAGAAGCTCGTCCTGGTCATGCAGCTCACCCGCATGCTCCGCGGCGAAGTGACCCACGACGGCGTCATCGCTCCGACCGAGAACGCCCGCACGGACCGCCCGACCATGGTCGAAACGCGGCCGCTGCCCGCCGATCTGGGCAGCGCGTTCGCGACGCTCTCCGATCCCGCCAAGCGTTCCAACGCGGACCTCCGCGTCGCCGCGCGGGAAACCTTCCGGTCCCAGCGGGCCAACTACCCCACGATCTACGAACTCGCGACGGCCGCGATGATCTACCTCTCGAAGCCCGACGCCGACTGGAAGCTCCAGGGCGCCGTCCAGAAAGCCCTCCAGGAATACTTCGCCAAGCCCTGGTTCCTCGAGCCGCTCAAGATGAGCCCGGCCGACAACCAGAAGGCCGCCGACTACCTGGTCGACCAGATCAACGCGCTCAAGAAGGCCGATCCCTCCGCGCCGACCGACGCGCTGGCCCTTTTCGGCATCGGCCACATCGGCCAGGCCCCCATCGGACAGGAGAACGACAAGGCTGCCCGCCTGCTGGGCCTCGTGGTCCAGAACGGCATCGCGGGCACTCCCGAGGGGCACGTCGTCCGCGAGCTCAACAGCTGGATCTCGGGCGGAGACTTCGACCTCGCGGTCATGGCCTGGATCAAGGAGCCGCAGCTCCGCTCGGTCGACACGCCGATCGTGCGCTACGTCTGGTCCTACGCGCTCCTGCGCATGGTCCAGCAGAAGAAGCGCGGCTTCGAGCGCCCGGTGGCCGCGCTCGGCGCGATCCCGACCTCCTCGACCATGCTGCGCGATCACCTGGGCGCCCTCTCGAAGTCGATCAAGGCCGTGGGGATCTGCAACGTCTGCGCCGGCGAGGGGAAGCTGCGCTGCACCAACTGCCACGGGAAGAAGGAGACGAAGGTCGTCTGCAAGGACTGCGGCGGCAGCGGGAAGAAGAAGCAGGCGAGCGGCTTCCTGCTCGACAACTGCCCGCGCTGCAAGAGCACCGGCATCGAGAACCTCATCAAGTGCTTCAAGTGCCAGGACGGCTTCAACGAGTGCAAGCAGTGCGACAAGAAGCCGCACACGGCGCCGGCCCTGGAGGAGATCTGCACGCTGGCGGCCTGCACGGACTGCGACGGACGCGGCTATGTGTTCCGGCGGGTCCTCTGGGCCTGCCGCTCCTGCATGGGCGTCGGCCAGAAGCTCATCCCGAAAGCCGACCCCGCGAAGGTCCTGACGACCGACAAGTCCTGATCAGGGTCGGTAGATGACCACCCGGTCGGATTCGTAGACCTTCACCCAGGACGCGGGCGGACGGTCGGCTTCCGACGCGATGGGACGGCTCCACCAGCGGTCCGCTTCCGTCCAGAAGCGGTCGATGACCACGACGCTCCCGCGGAACTCGCTCGCCTTCTGGAACGGGACGTAGGTCCGGGACGGGCGATGGCCGTCGAGGAAGTCGAGCACCTCGATCGTCTTGTCGTCCGTGATGACGCGCGCCGCCGGCGCGCCGGCCAGCCATGCGTGGGCCTCTCTCGGACCCGCCGCAAACTTGAGGCCCTCCTCCCAGGACCGCTGGATGGACCAGAGGCTGATCGCGGCCAGGCCCACGACGGCGGCGGCCACGAGCTCCCGACGGGCCTGCGCGGCGACGCCGCCGGCCAGGCAGACCAGCGGTCCGGCCAGCGGCGGCAGCGTCCAGTAGAAGAGCAGGAAGGCCGGCAGATAGGGCGACAGCGACGAAGGCCAGAAACTGTAGGCCAGGAAGACCACCGTCCACCAGGCCACGAAGGTCCGCGCGCCGGGCGCGCGTCGCCAGCACAAAAAGATGCCCGCCGCCGCGCCCACGAGGTTCAGCGTGCCCTCCCAGTGATGACCGGAGCGCGGGGTGAAGAGCAACAGCGGGAGCTCGAGGAAGAGCCGGCGCAACAGCGCCCCCGTGGTCGCGTACTCGGCCGTCATGTAGTGGCCTACATGGAGCGCGCGCACCATCGCAAAGCGCTGGAAGGGGTTTCCCGTCACGGCCGCGTTCAGCGCCGTCTCCGCGAGGAAGACCCCGGCGGCGGGCAGCGCCAGCGGGAGGAGCCAGGTCCAGCGGCGGCGGGTCGCGATCGCATAGCCCGCGATGAACGGGACCAGGAAGATCGCGTGCTCCTTGTGGAGCCAGGCCCAGCCCAGGAGCAGGCCCGACAGCACCCGCAGCGCGCGCGAACGCTCGGAGTCCGCCGCCGACAGCAGCGCCAGCACGCAGAGGGCCTGCCAGAGCGCGACCGGAGTATCGGTGTGGCACTCGCTCGCGAAGAACACCAGGTTCGGATGGATCGCCGCCAGCGCCCCCGCCACCGCGCCCGCGCGATCCCCCCAGAATTTCCGCGCCAGGAAGAAGACCGCCGCGACCAGTCCGATCGAGCAGAGCAGGTTGTAGAGCAGGAGCGGCAGCTCCCCCACCCCGAAAACCGCGTAGGACAGGGTCAGGGGCAGCAGGAACCCGAGCCGCGCTTCATGAACGTTCGTGACCCGGTACTCGCCGTGGACCCGCTGGGCCGCGATGGTCGAGTAGACGATGTCGTCGCCGACCTGGATGCCCGAGAAGTAGCGCAGGCGGACGCCGGCCGCCACGACCAGGAGGAGAAGCAGGACGATCCGCGCCCGCGGTGACATCCGCCCAGTATAGAAGCACCCCGTCGCAGGGTCAAAACGGGACTACTTCCAGAGCGGACAGACCGCCTTCCCGGACAAGCCCTGGACGACGACGAAAATCGCCAGCGCGGAGATTTCGAACACGAGAACGAACGAGGCCAGCATCCCGAGGATCTTCCCCGTGCGGGCCGCGGACGCCGGCGCGAATCCCAACGCGCGGCACTGGTCGACGTAGCGCTGCCCCGCCAGCCACGCGAACGGGGCGAACGGCGACAGGATCGCGAAGGCGAGCAGCGCCAGGACGGACGTCACCCGATCGCGCAGCAAGGCCACGATGAGCGGCAACATCGCGCAGGCGGCAATCCCGAGTGCGCCGAAGACCACGGGAACGATTGCCGACGGAATGCGCGGAGCGGGCGCCGTGGCGGCATCGATGCGGGGGACGGTCCGCAGCGCCGCGGCGCGTTCCGGCCGCGGCGGAGGCTCGGGAATCGCCGGAGGCTTTTCGGGCGGAGGAGGAGGCGGCGGCGCGGGCGTCTCCACGACGGACGTCTCCTTCGGCTCGGGCGGCGGGGCCGGCGTCTCGGGCGGAACGACCGGCGGGGGTTCCTTGGACTCGGGCGGCGGACCCGCGGACACGCTCCCGTGGGCGAGATTCAGCTTGGCCGGCGAGATGGGGCCCTTGACCTCTTCGCCCTCGACGCCGCAGAACGCGCAGTTCGTGAGCGCCGTGTACCAGACGGAGCCGCACTTGGGACATTTGCGAACGGCCATGGTTCCCTCCTTGCGTCCCCTGTCTAAGTATGCCCCATCCCCGCAGGCGGGATCGAAGATATCGCCCGGAGCGTATTATTCTTTGAGATGATCTCCCTCCTTCTCCTGCTGTCGCTCCTGAACCAGGACGACCTGGCGGATCGGCTCCGCGAGCTCGACGCCAAGGTGCTCCCGGCCGAACTGCCCCGCATGATCGGCCGCGACGCTCGCGCGCGGATCGAACTCGCCAACCAGCGCGAGTCGAAGGCCTGGAGCGAGATCCGGACCCGGGCCGACTGGGAGAAGTACCGTGACGCGAAGGTCCGCGCGCTGCGCGAATCGCTCGGCGCCGACGAGCCCTTCCCGCCCGAGCTCAAGGTCTGGGTCACGCGAACCCTGGAGGGTCAAGGGCACCGCGTGGAGAACGTCCTCTACCAGAGCAAGAAGGGGCTCCTCGTCTCGGCGAACCTCTATGTCCCGACGCCGGAGCGCGAGTCGATGCCCGGCATGATCATCGTCCACAGCCATCACAACCCGAAGACCCAGGGGGAGCTCCAGGACATGGGCGTGACCTGGGCCCGCCTCGGCTGCATGGTCCTGATCCCGGACCAGCTCGGCCACGGCGAGCGGCGCCAGCATCCCTTCGTCGACGCGTCGAGCTATCCGGGCAGCTTCAAGCCGGGCCGGCAGGACTACTTCTTCCGCTTCAACGTGGCGTTCCAGCTCCAGCTGGTCGGCGAGAGCCTGAGCGGCTGGATGGTGGCGGACCTGATGAAGGGCGTCGACCTGCTCCTCTCGCGGCCGGGCGTCGACAAGAACCGCATCATCCTCCTGGGCTCGGTGGCCGGCGGCGGCGATCCCGCCGCGGTGGCGGCGGCGCTCGATCCCCGCATCACCGCGGTCGTCCCCTTCAACTTCGGAGGCCCGCAGCCCGAGACGACGTACCCGCTCCCGGACAATGCGGAGACGACCTTCAACTACGCGGGCAGCGGGAGCTGGGAATCGACGCGCAACCTTTCCCTCTCGGCGCGGGACGGGTTCCTTCCGTGGGTCATCGTGGGATCGGTGGCGCCCCGGCGCCTCATCTACGGCCACGAGTTCGCGTGGGACCGCGAGCGGGATCCGGTATGGAAGCGCTTCGAAACGATCTACGGCTTCTACGACGCAGTTGGAAACCTCGCGGCGGCGAACGGTCGTGGCAGCGTCAAGGGCCAGCCGCCGGAGTCCACGCACTGCAACAACATCGGCCCCGTCCACCGCCAGGGCATCTACCGGGCGCTCAAACAGTGGTTCGGGATCCCGGAACCCGAAAAGGAATCCCAGGAGCGGCGCCCGGCGGCCGACCTGATGTGCACGCGTCCGGACGTTCAGCCGCGGACGGTCCGCGACCTGGCCTCCGAACGCCTGACTAATCCTGGAGCGGACTGGGAGCGGCCCCTGGGCGACACGAAACCCGCTGCCGATCCCAAGCTCGTCTCCAAGGAATCCCGGAAGATCGGAGAGATCCAGATCGAATCGATCGCCCTCGACGTCGAGCCGGGAATCGTCGTTCCGCTGATGCTTCTCCTCCCCCCTCGCGAGACCGGGAAGGAGAGCGCGGCGGTGATCGGGATTGCGCAGCGAGGCAAGCAGGAGTTCCTGAAGCAACGCTCGTCCGATATTGACAGGCTCCTCAAGGGTGGCGTCGCCGTCTGTCTTCCCGATCTGCGGGGAACGGGCGAAACTCGTCCGGGAGACTCGCGGGGGCGCGGAAGCGAGAGCACCTCGATCGCGGCGACGGAACTGATGCTCGGCCGGACCCTGCTGGGACTCCGGATCCGCGACCTGCGCTCGGTGCTTCGCTACCTGAGAGGCCGGCCCGATCTGGATCCGAAGCGCCTCGCGCTCTGGGGCGATTCGTTCGCGCCCGCCAACGCTCCCGATCGCCGGATCGAGGTGCCGCTCGATGCCGACGGTCAGCCGGAGATCGCAGAGCCCCTGGGAGATCTGGCGGCGCTGTACGGCGCAGCTCTCGAAAAAGACGTTCGGGCGGTCTACACCCGCGGCGGACTGCAGTCCTACCGCTCGATCCTGGACAGCCCCTTCATCGCCGTCCCGTACGACGTGATCCTTCCGGGCGTGCTCCGGAGCGGGGACCTCTCCAACGTGGCGGAGGCGCTCCGGCCGCGGGCTCTGAAACTCGAGGACACGGTGGACGGCCTCAACCGCCGCGTGAAGGGTTCGGATCCCATCGGCCCTTCGCGCTGGCTGCTGGAACAGCTCAAGAACTGAGGCCGGCTACTTTCGCTGGAGCTCGTCGACGATCTTCTGGATCTCGGCGATGCCGGGATGATCCTTCGGGGCGGCCTTCAGGTAGGCGCGGCCGTCCTCGAGGGCTCCCTGGAGATCGCCTTTCGCCCGCCGCGCACGGCAGCGAATGGAAAGGGACACCACGTCCTGCACCAGGTCGTAGGAGCGCGTGCTGTCGGAAATCGCCTTCTCGACCTCCCCCGTCTGCAGGTAGAGCAAAGCGCGCGCCTGATACGGAAGATAGTGTCCCGGATTGATCCGGATGGCTTCCGACAGATCCGCAAGACCACCCGGAATGTCGCCCAGCAGTTCGTATCGGCTTCGGCCGCGTCCGTTGTAGGCGGCGCCCAGGCGCTGACCCATCCGGATCAGGGTCTCGAAATCCTCGATGGCCCCCTTGGCGTCCTTCTGGCGGAAGCGCAGCGAGCCGCGGTTCACGTAGGCCTCCGCGAAGGTCGGACAGAGCTCGATCACCCGATCATAATCCCGCAGGCCGGACTCGATGGTCGCCTGAGACGAATTCAGCAGCGCGCGGCTGTAGAGCGCCAGCGGATATTTGGGACGGAGGAGGATCGCCTGATTGAAGCAGGGTAGCTTCTCCGCCCGATCCTTGGCCACCAGGCCGCTGAGCCACCAGAGCTCTTCGCCGCCGCGCCGCGCGCCGTGCCGGGCGATCGCCGCCTTGCAGATCTCGGTGACCTTCTCGTTCTCCTGTTTCAGATACGCCACCATCGCGGACGCGATGTCCGACTGAACCTCGCTGTCAAACCCCGCCGACTCCTTGCGCGCCGCTTCGATCTCCCGGGCGGCCTCGTCGGCGCGGCGCCGGGCCTCCGCCTGGCGGTCTTCGATGTCGTCTCCCGTGTAACTCAGGCTGGCCTGGTAGGCCCGCCACACCAGGATCCGGCCCAGCCGAAAGTGGGCGGGCACGAAGGCCGGATCCACCTCTCGGGCCTTCCGCCAGGACGCCTCCGCCTTGTCGTAATGACCCTGGATCTCCCATAGCTCGCCCAGGCGATGGTGGGCCAGCGCGGTGTCCGACGCCAGACGGAGCGCTTCCTCGATGGGCCCCTGCGCCTGGCGCACGGAGTCCAGCAGCGTCGCATCGGAGACGTCGGAATAGAGGGCCGACTCCGCCCGCTCCAGCCCCGGCCGCGCCGCCTCGAGCAGGCTCTGGACGCGCTTGACGATCTGATCCGTGCGAGCGACGCCGCGCCGAGCCTCCTCGTTGTGCGCGTCCTGACCCACGACCTGAAGGTACAGCTCGCGCGCTTTCTGGACGCTGCCCTCCGTCTCGAGACCCGATGCGGTGATGAGCGTTTCCGAGGCCAGGATGCTACGCTGCAGCTTCTGAACGCCCATCACGGCCAGCAGCACGAGCGCGGCGACGATCGGAATCCCGACGGCACGATGCCGCGAGGCGCGGCGCCAGGCGCGGGCCCAGGCGGGCTGCGTGCGCGCGAGCACGGGCTCTCCCCGGAGGTAACGGGTCAGCTCATCGGCGAAGTCCGCCGCCGAGGCGTAGCGGGAGCCCGGATTCTTCTCGAGCGCCTTGAGGGCGATGTTCTCCAGGTCCTTCGGGACCTCGGGCCGCCGCGCGCGGGGACGCTCGACCTCCTCCTCCAAAATCTTCCGGAAGATCTCCGCGGCCGTCTCCCCCGAGTGCGGGGTCCGCCCCGTGAGCAGCTCGTAGAGCACGGCGCCGAGCGCGTAGACGTCGGTCCGGGGCGTGATCTCCCGCGCGCGCCCCTCGACCTGCTCGGGAGACATGTAGAGCGGCGTCCCGAGGCTGCTGCCGGTCTTGGTCAGCCGGGTTTCAGAATCCACCAGATAGGCCAGGCCGAAATCCCCGACCTTCGGTTCGCCGGAGTCCGTGACCAGAATGTTGCCGGGCTTCAGGTCGCGGTGCACGATCCCCTTGGCGTGCGCGGCGGCCATGCCTCGCGCGACCTTCTCCACCAGGGCGACGGCGTCGCGCTCCGGAAGCGGGCGATGACCGAGCGGGCGCCCGGAAACAAATTCGAGAACCAGGTAGAGGTCACCGTCGTGCTCGCCCGCGTCGTACACCCGGACGACGTTGGGATGATCGAGCCCGGCCGTCGCCTGCGCCTCCCGGTGAAAGCGCTCCCGCATGACCGGGCTCAGGGCGGCGCGCCCGCGAAGGACCTTCAGGGCGACGGCTCGCTTAAGTTCGCG
>Ga0310813_10001947_pt1 | contig 12544 bp, 11 predicted proteins | sample YN3metagenome_FD_203086 | JGI IMG/M metagenome (GOLD analysis project Ga0310813, IMG submission 203086) | Soil microbial communities from experimental microcosm in Duke University, North Carolina, United States - YN3 | ecosystem: Engineered > Artificial ecosystem > Soil microcosm > Unclassified...
CGATGCGCGGCCCCGACATGTACTCGCCGTACTCCGCGGTGTTGGAGATCGAATAGTTCATGGTCGCGATGCCGCCCTCGTAGATCAGGTCGACGATCAGCTTCACCTCGTGCAGGCACTCGAAGTAGGCCATCTCCGGCGCATAGCCCGCATCGACCAGCGTCTCGTAGCCTGCCTTGATCAACTCGACCAGGCCGCCGCACAGCACGACCTGCTCGCCGAACAGGTCGGTCTCGCACTCTTCCTTGAAGGTGGTTTCGATCGTGCCGGCGCGGCCGCCGCCGATCGCCGACGAGTAGCTGAGGCCGATCTCGAGCGCATTGCCCGACGAATTCTGCGCCACCGCGACCAGGCAGGGCACGCCGCCGCCGCGCAGGTACTCGGAGCGCACGGTATGGCCGGGGCCCTTGGGCGCGATCATGAACACGTCGATGTCGGGCCGCGGCGTGATCAGGTTGAAGTGGACGTTGAGGCCGTGCGCGAAGGCGAGCGCCGAGCCGGGGCGCATGTTGGGACCGAGATCATTGGTGTAGATGTCGCTTTGCAGCTCGTCCGGCGTCAGCACCATGACGATGTCGGCCCACTTGGCGCCGTCGGCCGGGCTCATCACCGTGAAGCCCGCGCCCTCGGCCTTCCTGATCGTGGCCGAGCCGGGCTTCAGCGCAATACGCACGTCCTTCACGCCTGAATCGCGCAGATTCATCGCATGGGCATGGCCCTGGCTGCCGTACCCGACGACAAGGACCTTCCTGCCCTTGATCAGGTTCACATCGGCATCACGATCGTAATAGACACGCATTTCCCTGCTCCCTTTGAATGGCGCGCTTAAAGCATATTTAGTCCGGCCGGCAACGGCCGGACTAAATATGCCTCTGGGCACGGCTGCCCAGAACGATGCGTTTCCCCTCTCGAGGGGAAGCCGCTTTACCGGGCCGACAGGGCGAGGCGCAAGCCAAGAAGCGCCAGCGCGCCGCCCATCGTCCGCTCGAGCCAGAACTTGGCCCGGCGGTAAAAGGCCCGCGCCCGCCCGCCCGAGAAGGTCAGGGCGAGCAGCGCGAACCAGGTCAACTCATCGAAGGCCACGAGGGCCAGCACGGCGGCCTCCATCCAGCCCGGCATGTGCTGCGGCAGGACTGACAGGAAGATGCTGCCGAAGAAGACCATGATCTTGGGATTGCCGAGCTGCAGCAGCAGGGCGCGAACGAAGATCTGCTTGTCGCTGCCGCGCGCCACCATCGCGATCTCCGGCAGCGGCTCGCGCGCATGGCGCCACATCATCGCCGCGAGATAGATCAGGAACAGCCCGCCCGCGACCTGGAACACCCGGTAGAGCCAGGCAAACTGGGCGAACAGCGCCTGCAGGCCGTAGAGCGCTGCGGCGGCCCACGCGACAGCGCCCAGCATCATGGCGAAGGCCGCGATCAGCCCGCCGCGCCGTCCGGCGACCGCCGCGGTCTGCACCACCAGGACGGTGGAGGGTCCGGGACTGGCGACGGCCAGCAGGTGGACGACCGCCAGCCCCAGCAGGGCGACGAGGGCGGTCACTAGAGCGCCTCGCCGCCGCGCGTCATGGCGACGATGCCGGTTCGGCCGACATCGACCAGGCCGAGCCCGCCCATCAGGCTGATGAAGGTGTCGACCTTGTCGGAGTTGCCGGTGACCTCGAACACGAAGGAATCGTTCTTGGCGTCGATCACCTTGGCGCGGAACACGTCGGCCAGACGCAGCGCCTCGACCCGCTTCTCGCCGGTGCTCTTGACCTTGATCAGCGCCAGCTCGCGCTCGATGTGTGCGCCGCCCAGCGTCAGGTCGTGGACCTTGTGCACCGGCACCAGCCGATCGAGCTGCGCCTTGATCTGCTCGATCACCATCGGTGTGCCGGCGGTGACGATGGTGATGCGCGACAGATTTTCGGAGGCGTCCGTCTCGGCCACCGTCAGGCTCTCGATGTTGTAGCCGCGGCCGGAGAACAGGCCGACCACCCGGGCGAGGATGCCCGGCTCGTTGTCGACCAGCACGGAGATGGTGTGGCTCGAGGCCAGCTCGCGATTGCTCACACCAGCACCATGCCTTCTTCGGACAACGGTCGGGCGGCGCGGTCGTCGGGACCGAGCAGCATGTCGTAATGCGCCGCGCCCGACGGGATCATTGGGAAGCAGTTCTCCGCCTTGTCGACGGCGACGTCGACGATCACCGGCTTCCTGATCTCGATCATCTCCTTGATCGTATCGTCGAGCTTGGCCGGATCGTGGCAACGCAGCCCGGCCGCGCCGAACGCCTCGGCGAGCCGCACGAAGTCGGGCAACGATTCCATGTAGCTCTCGGAATAGCGCCCGCCGTGCAGCAGCTCCTGCCACTGCCGCACCATGCCCATGTATTGATTGTTGAGGATGAAGATCTTCACCGGCAGCCGGTACTGCGCCACCGTCGAGAGCTCCTGGATGTTCATCAAGATCGAGGCTTCACCCGCGACGTCGATCACCAGCGCGTCGGGATGGGCGATCTGCACGCCCATCGCCGCCGGGAAGCCGTAGCCCATGGTGCCGAGGCCGCCCGAGGTCATCCAGTGGTTGGGCTTCTCGAACTTCAGGAACTGGGCGGCCCACATCTGGTGCTGGCCGACCTCGGTGGTGATGTAGTGCTCGCGATCCTTGATGTGATGATACAGCCGCTCGAGCGCGTATTGCGGCTTGATGATCTCGCTGCCCTGCTTGTAGGCGAGGCACTTGCGGCCGCGCCATTCGTCGATCTGCGCCCACCACGCCTTGATGGCCTTGTGGTCGACCTTGGGCTGACGCGCCTTCCAGACCTTGATCAGCTCCTCGAGCGCATAGCCGGCATCGGCGACGATTGGCAGATCGACGCGCACGTTCTTGTTGATCGAGCTCGGATCGATGTCGATGTGGATCTTGGTCGACTTCGGCGAGAACTCGGCGATCTTGCCGGTGATGCGATCGTCGAAGCGCGCGCCGATATCGATCAGCACGTCGCAATGGTACATGGCGAGGTTGGCCTCGTAGGTGCCATGCATGCCGAGCATGCCGAGGAACTGCTTGTCCGAGGCCGGAAAGGTGCCGAGTCCCATCAGTGTGTTGGTGATGGGATAGCCCGTCATGTGGACGAATTGGGTCAGGAGCTTGCTGGCCTTCGGTCCCGCGTTCACCACGCCGCCGCCGGTGTAGAAGACCGGCCGCTTGGCCTTCGCGATCAGCTCGATCGCCTGCTCGATCTTCTTGGCCTCCGGCTTGACCTGCGGCTTGTAGCTCTTGTGCTCGACCGGCATCCTGGGTGCCGCGTAGTCGTGCTTGTTCATCAGCACATCCTTCGGCAGGTCGATCACGACCGGGCCGGGACGGCCGGAGCGCGCCACGTAGAAGGCCTCGTGGACGGTGCGCGACAGCGCATCGACCGACTTCACGAGATAATTGTGCTTGGTGCAGGGCCGCGTGATGCCGGTGGTGTCGGCCTCCTGGAAGGCATCGTTGCCGATCAGGTGGGTCGGCACCTGACCGGTCAGGCAGACGACCGGCACCGAATCCATCAGCGCATCCGTGAGGCCCGTCACGGCGTTGGTCGCGCCGGGGCCGGAGGTCACCAGCACCACGCCGACCTTGCCGGTCGAGCGCGCATAGCCCTCGGCCGCGTGCACCGCGGCCTGCTCGTGGCGGACGAGAATGTGGCGCAGCTGGTTCTGCTTGAAGAGGGAGTCGTAGATCGGGAGAACGGCGCCGCCGGGATAGCCGAAGACGACCTCGACTTCCTCGTCGATCAGGGCTTTCACCAGCAGATCGGCGCCAGTCGTGGCGGGCTCCTCGGGCTTCATGACGACGTTGCTCCTCCTGGCTATCGTCCGGTCGGGTCGACCGGGACGTCGCTAGACAAATGCGCCGCAAACGGCGGGTTTGCGGCGGCGCGGACCATAGGGGCCGAGGTCCGAAAAGTAAAGTTTCACACCTCTATTTTGTCCAAAAATTTCTCAGCCGCGGGATTAGCCACCACATCTGGGGTGAGCTGATGGCGAAACCACGTCATCTGGCGTTTGGCGTATTGCCGCGTATGGTCGATGGCAATCTGCCGCGCCCGGTCCAAGGTAAGCTCGCCGCGGAAATGGCGAAAGAGCTCGGGCGCTCCATGGGCTTTCAGCCCGGGCCATCCGGGATCGGGCTTGCGATCGAACACCGCCCGCACCTCGTCCAGCACACCCTGCGTTAGCATGACGTCGAACCGCGCCTCGATGCGCTGCCGAAGCCACCCACGATCGGGCGCGAGCAGGATGGTGTTGAACCGCCAGGGCGCCGGCGTGCCCTGCCGCTTCTGCCAGTCGCTCAGCGGCCGACCCGTCGCCAGGACGACCTCCCAGGCGCGCACATGGCGCTGCCGGTCGCCGGGCTTCAGCCGCGCCACGATCTCGGAATCGCGCTCGCCGAGCCGCGCTCGAAAGGCGTCGCCGCCCATCGCGTCCCAGTCGGCATTCGCCTGGTCGCGGACCTCGGAAGCAATGGCCGGAATTGCGGAAATTCCCTGCATCAGGGTGCGGAGATAGAGGCCCGAGCCGCCACACAGGATCGGCACCGGACTTTCGGCAATTTCCGCCAGTGCCAGATCGCGCCAGCGCGCGGCCGACAGGGTCTCGCTCAAGGGCAGTACACCGTAGAGCCTGTGGGGAATGCGCGCCCGTTCCTCGGCGGTCGGCTGCGCGGTCAGGATCGGAAAGGCGTCGTAGGTCTGCATGGCGTCGGCGTTGATCACCGTGCCGCCGCGCCGCTCGGCGAGGACAAGCGCCAGCGCCGACTTGCCCGAGGCGGTCGGTCCGGTGACGACGAGGACTTCCTTGGCCATGTGCGCGGCAGTTTGCTAGACGCGGGACGTGAAGAACACCCTCGTCCTGATCGCGCGGGCGCTCGACAACAAGACCGTGCAGCGCGCGTCGGAACTGTTGTGGAGCCACCGCGCCTCGGTCGGCACGCCCGACTGGCTCGCCCCCGGCATCGCCTGCGAGATCCCGTTCGAGGGCACGACGGCGACCGTGTCGCTGCCCGGCGTCGACGCCGTCGTGCTGCCGAGCGCCAACCGGCGCAAGCGGCTGCTGGTCGCCGACATGGAATCGACCATGATCGAGAACGAGATGCTCGACGAGCTGGCCGAGTTCCTCGGCCTGCGCGAGAAGATTGCCGCCATCACCGCGCGGGCCATGAACGGCGAGCTCGACTTCGCCGCCGCACTCGATGAGCGGGTCGCGCTGCTGAAAGGCCTGCCGGTCTCGAAGCTCGACGAGGCGGCCAAGCGCATCCGCTATACGCCCGGCGGCGCCACCCTCGTCGCGACGATGAAGAAGCACGGCGCGACCTGTGCGCTGGTGTCGGGTGGCTTCACCTACTTCACGGCAATGGTCCGCAAGGCACTGGGCTTCGATACAGAGTCGGCCAATACGCTGAAGCACGACGGGCGGACGCTGGCGGGCGCCGTCGAGCTGCCGATCCTCGGCAAGGCGGCCAAGCTCGCGGCCCTCGATCGCCTCTGCGTCGAGTGCGGCCTGCAGATCGGCGAGGCGCTGACCGTCGGCGACGGTGCCAACGACCTGCCGATGCTCAAGGCCGCGGGCCTGGGCGTCGCCTTCCATGCCAAGCCGGTGGTCGCGACGGAAGTCTCCGCCCGCATCGATCATGGCGATCTCACCGCCCTGCTCTACCTCCAAGGCTACCGCCGCAGCGAGTTCGTCGAAAGGCCAGACCCATGACCGAGACCATGCAGATCGTGCTTGCCAAGCGGCCGACCGGCGACGTCACGGCCGACTGCTTCCGCCAGGAGACAGTCGCCCTGCCCGCGCTGGCCGACGGTCAGTTGCTGGTGCAGAGCCGCTTCCTGTCGCTCGATCCCTACATGCGGCCACGCATGACCGAGATGCGCTCCTACACCCCGCCATTCGCCCTCGGCCAGCCGCTGACCGGCGGCTCGGTCGGCGAGGTCGTCGAATCGCGCAATCCGGGGTTCGCCAAGGGCGATCCCGTGCTCGGCCTGTTGCACTGGGCGACCCACACCGTCCACGACGGCAAGGGCCTGCGCAAGATCGATGCTGCCGGCCTGCCGCTGTCGGCCTATCTCGGCGTGCTCGGAATGCCCTCGTTCACCGCGTGGTACGGCATGACCCAGATCTGCAGGCCCAAGACGGCCGAGACGGTGTTCGTCTCGGCTGCCACCGGCGCGGTCGGCCAGGTGGCGGGCCAACTCGCCAAGCTGGCCGGCGCCAGGGTGGTGGGCTGCGCCGGCGACGAGGACAAGTGCGTCTGGGCGGTGCGCGAGGCAGGCTACGATGCCTGCTTCAATCATCGCACCGAGAAGGACTACGGCGCGGTGCTCGACAAGCTCTGCCCGGGAGGCATCGATGCCGACTTCGAGAATGTCGGCGGCCGGCTGTTCCACGCGGTGTTCGAGCGGATGAACAATTTCGGCCGCATTGCCTTCTGCGGCGCCATCTCGGAGTACCAGGACCAGTTGCCGATGGCCGGCCCGACGAAGATGTTCGCCATCGTGCAGAAGCGGCTCACCATCCAGGGCTTCATCGTGTCGGACCACGCTGCCCTGATGCCCGACTTCGTCCGGGAGGTTGGCGGCTTGCTGCAGAGCGGCAAGCTCAAGAGCCGAGAGACGGTGGTTGACGGCCTGGCCAAGGCCCCACAGGCCTTCATCGGCCTGCTCAAAGGCGAGAACTTCGGCAAGCTGGTGGTGAAGATTTCTTAGCTGGCTCTACTTCGTGAGCCGCAGCGCAGCGAAGCGCGGGTCGCCCTGGCGTTCGACGAACAGCAGGACCGAACGCTTCTTCTGCGCCTGCAGCTTGGCCACGATCTCGGTGACCTCCTGCGGCGTCGTCACCGGCTTCTGGTCGACCTCGAGGATGACGTCGCCTGCCTGCAGCTGCTTCTCGGCCGCCGGGCTGTTGGGCACCACCTTGGTGACGACCACGCCCTTGACGTTGTCTGACAGCCCGTACTTCTCGCGCAGCTGGTCGCTCACCTTCTGCAAGGTCAGCCCGAGCTGCTCGATGGTCGAGGTCAGCGCCTGGTCGGGCGCCGGCGGCTTCTTCGGCGCGCCCTGGGCCGAGGCATTCTGCTTCTCGGGCTCCTCCTGCTCGCCGATCCGCATCTTGAGCGCGGTCTCCTTGCCCTGGCGCCACACCACGACGTCGACCGTACTGCCGACGCGGGTATTGGCGACGATGCGCGGGAAGCGCCGCAGGTCGGGCACTTCCTGCCCGGCGAAAGTGACGATGATGTCGTTGCGCTTGATGCCCGCCTTGGCGGCAGGGCCGTCGGCGGTGACGTTGGCGACCAGCACGCCGCGGGCGTGATCCAAGCCGAAAGAATCGGCAATATCGTCGGTCACGCTCTGGTAGCTGACGCCGATCCAGCCGCGCCGCACCTTGCCAAACTCGCGCAGCTGCTCGGCGACCTGCTTCACCAGGTTGGAGGGGATCGAGAAGGCAAGGCCCGCGTTGGTGCCGGACGGCGAGTAGATCGCCGTGTTGACACCGATCACCTCGCCGTCCGCGTTGAACAGCGGGCCGCCCGAGTTGCCCTTGTTGATGGCCGCGTCGGTCTGCAGGTAGTCGTCGAGCGAATCCGACAGCGCCCGGCCGCGCGCCGAGATGATGCCGGCGGTCACCGAATGGCCGAGGCCGAACGGGTTGCCGATCGCGACCACCCAGTCGCCGACCCGGCTCTTGTCGCTGTCACCGAATTTGGCCGCCGGCAGCGGCTTCTTGTTCGGCGGCTCGACCTTGAGGACGGCCACGTCGACCCGGCTGTCGGAGCCGATCAGCTTGGCCTTGAGCTGCGTGTCGTCGCGCAGGATGACGGTGATGTCCTCGGCGCCCTGGATCACGTGGTTGTTGGTGACGATGTAGCCTTCGCCGTCGATGATGAACCCCGAGCCCAGCGAGGTGCCGCGGCGCTGCTGCTGCTCGCCGCCCTTGCGGTCGAAGAATTCCTTGAACAGCTCCTCGAACGGCGAGCCGGGCGGCAGCTGGGGCATGTCGCGCAGCCGGGGGCCCTGCTGCGGCACGTTCTGGGTGGTGGTGATGTTGACCACTGTCGGCAGCAACTTGTCGACCAGGTCGGCGAAGCTCTGCGGCGCCTCGCGCGCCAGCGCCGGCTCCGCCACGACCGTACCGAACGCCAACGCCGCGGCGACCGCCACGGCTCGTACAACGCCTGAAAACTCCGAGAGAATCACGTCCGACCTCCAACGGCGCTCAAGGCGTAAAAATGAGGTCCGGCCGGCGCCGCGTGTTCGAGTTCCTGTCTACATGGCGGCCGAATGTGGCGCAAATAAAGAGCCCGTTATGTTGCTGGATATTTCAGGCTTTTCCGCATGCTCGGCTCGAATCTTCCGGCGCCGTGGCAGCCTTGCCACAGCTCCGGAGGCCTCACTTCTTGCCTGCCGCCGTCGCCGCCCCGGCCGGGTCGTTGAAGTAGCGAAAGAAGTCCGAGTCGGGACTGAGAACCATCGTTCCCCCGCTGGCGAAGGCCTGCCTGTAGGCCTCCATGCGCCGCCAGAAGGCATAGAAATCCTTGTCGCGGGTGAAGGCGTCGGCATAGATCTTGGTCGCCTCACCGTCGGCCTCGGCCATGGTGATTTGCCCTTTCAGCCCGGCATCGGCCTTGATGACCGCCACCTCGCGGTCGGCAGTGGCGGTGATGCGCTGCTTCTCCTCGTCGCCCTCGGCGCGCAGTTGGCCGGCCTCGCGCTCGCGGTCGGTCTTCATGCGGTTGAAGACCGATTGCGAGTTGGCCTGCGGCAGGTCGGCGCGCTTGATGCGCACGTCGAGCACCTCGACGCCCAGATCCTTTGTCTTGCCGTTGACCCGCCGGGTGATGTCGTCCATCAGGCTGGCGCGCTGCTCGGTCAGCACCGCATGCAGCGGCACCGAGGAAAGTACGCCGCGGATCTCCGAATTGATCAGCGAATCGAGCAGGCCCTTCAGCGACTGCTCGCCGCCCGGCACGCGCTCGACGAACAGGCGGGCATTGGTGACCCTGAACCGGGCATAGGCGTCGACCACCAGCCGCTTCTGGTCGCCGGCGATGATCTCGAACTCCTCGGCCTCGTAATCGAGCAGGCGGCGGTCGATCCGCACCACGTCCTGCACCAGCGGGATCTTGGCGTAGAGGCCGGGCACGGTCTTGGGCTCGCCGACGATGGCGCCGAACTGGCGCACCAACACCTGCTTGGTCGGATCGACGGTGTAAAGCGTCTGGGTCAGCAGGAAGACCACGATGGCGGCCAGCACCAGAGCGGCGATCGAACGGTTGCTCATCGCGTGCCTCCCGGCGCCGGCGTGGGCGCGGGCGTTCGTGGCGGCAAGGTCGAGCTGCTCTGGTTGGGCTTCAGCTCCGGCAGCGGCAGATAAGGAACCACGCCCGGGCCGCCGTTCTTGTCGATCATCACTTTATTCACGTTGCGCAGGACCTCCTCGATGGTCTCGAGATAGAGGCGCTCGGAGGTGATGTCCTTGGCCTTGGCATATTGATCGTAGACCTGGAGGAAGCGTTGCACGTCGCCCTTGGCGCTGGCGACCTTCTGCGCCTTGTAGCCTTCGGCCTTCTGGATGATCGAGGCGGCCTCGCCCTTGGCGCGCGGCAGCACCTGGTTGCGGTAGGTGTTGGCCTCGTTGATCGCCTTTTCCTTGTCGGCGCGCGCCGCCTGCACGTCGCGGAACGCCCCGATCACCTCTTGCGGTGGGTCGACGCGCAGGAGCTGCACCTGGGCGATCTGCGCGCCGAGGCCGTATTCGTCGAGCACGCGTTGCAGCAGATCCTTGGCATCCTGCTCGATACGCGTGCGGCCCTCCGTCTGGGCGTACTGCAGGTTGGACTTGCCGATCACCTCGCGCATCGCCGCCTCCGCCGCGGCACGCACGTTCTCCTCGCCGTTGCGCACCGCGAAGGCGTACATGAACACGTCCTTGATCTGCCACAGCACCGCGAACTCGATGTCGACGATGTTCTCGTCGCCGGTCAGCATCAGGTTCTCGGTCGAGGTGGCGCGCGCGCCGCGCCCGTAGGGGCTGCGGTCCGCTGCGCTGCGCGAGCCGATCACGGTGCGGCGCTGGTCCTGCACGTTGACGATCACCACGCTGCCGATCGGTCCCGGCAGGTTGTAGTGCAGACCGGAGGCGACCGGACCGCCATAGGGCTTGCCGAAGATCAGCTGGATCGCCTGCTGGTTGGGCTGCACGCGGAAGAAGCCGGTGAGCAGCCAGATCACGATCGCCGCGAGCGCGATCAGCAGGATGCCCTTGAACGAGCCGAGGCCGCCGGGCATCAGGTTGCGCAGCCGCTCCTGGCCCCGCCGAATGACGTCTTCCATGTCAGGAGGCCGGCGCGAGCCGAACGGGCCGCCGCCGCGATTGCCGCCGCCGCCCCCCCAGGGCCCGCCCCCGCCGCTGTTCCCGCCGCCGCCGCCCCAGGGGCCGCCGCTGTTGCTGTTCCACGCCATCCGCACCTCGAAGCCGGCCCGCGCGACCTTTGCTTTCAGGACGGGCTGCATATATGTGACGGCAGCGATACCTTCAATCAAGCGGCGAGCGGGCGACATGGCGGAAATCACGGAATCGGCCGTGCGCGGCGTTCTCGAAACGGTCATCGACCCGGCCACCGGCAGGAACGTGGTCGCCCTGGGCATGGTGAGCGGCGTTGCCACCCGCGGCGGACATGTTGCAGTGACTCTGGAGGTTGATCCGGCGCGCGGCGCCGCGCCCGAGCCGTTGCGCCAGGCCTGCGACCAGGCGGTGCGCGCCATGCCGGGCGTGCTGTCGGCCAGCGCGGTCATGACCGCCGAGCGTCCCGTTCAGCGGCCGGCGCCGCCGCCCCGCACCGGCCACGGACCGAGCGCAGCCAACCGCATCGAGGTGCCGGGCGTGAAGCACATCATCGCCGTCGCCTCCGGCAAGGGCGGCGTCGGCAAGTCGACCACCGCCGTGAACCTGGCGCTGGGCCTCGCTGCCAACGGCGTCGCCACGGGGCTGCTCGATGCCGACATCTACGGGCCCTCGATGCCGCGCATGCTGGCGGTCAAGGAAAAGCCCGAATCGGCCGACGGCAAGATGCTGAAGCCGATCGAGCGCTACGGCCTCAAGACCATGTCGATCGGCTACATCGTGGCCGAGGACACCCCGATGATCTGGCGCGGACCGATGGTGTCGAGCGCGCTCGAGCAGATGCTGCGCGACGTGCTGTGGGGCGAGCTCGACGTGCTGGTGGTCGACATGCCGCCCGGCACCGGCGACGCCCAGCTCACGCTCGCCCAGCGCGTGGCGCTCTCAGGCGCGGTGATCGTCTCGACGCCGCAGGACATCGCGCTGGTCGACGCGCGCAAGGGCTTGAGCATGTTCCGCAAGGTCGCGGTGCCGGTACTCGGCATCGTCGAGAACATGAGCTACTTCCTCTGCCCCAAATGCGGCGAGCGTTCGGAGATCTTCGGCCATGGCGGCGCGCGCGAGGAAGCCGACAAGCTCGGCGTGCCGTTCCTGGGCGAAGTGCCGCTGCATCTCGACATCCGCACGACATCCGACAGCGGCCATCCGATCGTGGTCGCCCAGCCCGACAGCCCGCATGCGCAGGTCTACAAGAACATCGCCGGCCGGGTGTGGAAGCAGCTCACCGCCAACCAGCGCGGTCCGCGCCCGGCACCGCGCATCGTGATGAGGTAGCAAGCCTTCCTCCGCATTTACATGGCGAGGAAGGCTATGGACGCTTCCGCCTTCTCCGCGTGCTCTTCGTCAGCGCCTTGCCGACCATGCCGTGCACGCCGATCATCGCCCCCGCAACCAGCTCGAGGGCGAGGAAGCGGCGCTCCTCGACCCAGCCGGGGAGCTGCAGATGCAGCGCGAGGTCGCGGCGGAAGCCGAACTGGTTGTAATACTCCGGATCGCCGACCAGGATGACGCGGCTATGGCCCTGCATGCGGGCCTGCGCCATGGCGTGCCACATCAAGGCCTTGCCGTAGCCGAGCCCGCGCAGTTCGGGCGCGATCGCGAGCGGCCCCAGCATCACTGCCGGCCACTTGTCGTTGATCAGCACCGGCCAATTGCGGATCGACGCGACCAGCCGGCTCTTCTGGTCGAGGCAGACGAAGCAGAGATCCTTGATGGGCGGCACGTCCTCGCGCAGGCGGTAGACGGTCTTGTGGAAGCGGTCCGGCCCGAACGCCGCCGCCGTCATTGCCTCGATCGCCTCGCCGTCGCGCGGCCGTTCCCTGATCAGGCGCAGGATGCCTGGCGTCCTCTGCATGGTTCGTTATGGCAGCCGATGACGCTGCGCTCAATGCGCCTTGAGAAACCGGCAGCCGGTTCGCGCGCGTTTTCCGACGGAATGCAACCGGTCGTGGTTCCATCCAACCGCGAACCGATCTAGCCTCGCCACATGATCATCGAGGAGATTCGCGCCGCCGTCGCGGCCAAGTCCTGCGCCCTGGTGCGCCGATCGGCGGACGAGTTGGCCGCGCTGATCCATCCGGATTTTCTCTACGTCACCGCCGGGGGCAAGAC
>Ga0310813_10001948_pt1 | contig 12541 bp, 8 predicted proteins | sample YN3metagenome_FD_203086 | JGI IMG/M metagenome (GOLD analysis project Ga0310813, IMG submission 203086) | Soil microbial communities from experimental microcosm in Duke University, North Carolina, United States - YN3 | ecosystem: Engineered > Artificial ecosystem > Soil microcosm > Unclassified ...
ACTTCGCGGACCTTGAGCACTGGACGATTGCGTTCAGAACGGGAATTGCCACCGGGCTGCTCGCCGTGCTTCTTACCTTTACGCCTGCCGTCAGGCTTTACGCGAACCGGTACACCAATGGGCTGGTGGTCGGCATCCTGACGCTGCTGGGCGACGTCTACTCGCACGAGAATCACTACGGACCACCGTTTGCGGAGGCAATCGTGACGGGAGTGACCGCCGGCTTGCTGGCGGTCGTCGCTTCGTATCTGTTCGAAGATCGCGCGCGGCGGCTGCGGCAGGTATGGGCGCGGCTGACGGCGCGGGTGGTCCGTTAACGCCGTCCGGGCGCAACGCTTCGGAACGCGTAGTTGTGTCAGCAACGGTTCGCTTGGCGCGCACGCGTTGCGCCGGCGGCCACTAAAGTATTCGCGAGGCTTGCCGATATGCGGTAAAGCATCGCTTCGCTCCGTTGGGCTCGTCTTCGCGGTATCGCGGCAACGCGGCAGACAAACTGTCTGCAGATTGGCCCGGCGTGTGTTCGTTGCGCGCGCATTCATCGTTTTGTAAGCAAACAGCGGTCGCCGGCGACGTGCCACGCGGCGGCGCGATTCCGGTTTACTTTCCTGCGTGCCACGCACCGCGAAACCAGAGAGTGATCACGTGCGACGATTCGAGTTTGGGTCCATGTTGGCCGGCCTCGTGTGCGCGGTTGTTCTCACGCTATGCGGCTGCCGCCAGCAGGACACGGCGGCTGCTGCGTCCGCGCCGGCAGCGACCACCATCAACGCGCTGATCTGGGCCCCCGATTGGCCCGAGCAGATGCTGCAGATCGCCGCCGAATTCAACCGGCTCAATCCTGACATTCGTGTGAACGTGCAGTTCATGATCGGCAATTCGGTCGAAGAGAATATCAAGCCGCGCGTCGCGTCAGGTAACCTGCCCGATCTGATCAGTGTCAATCCGAACGCGTATGCGGCCGATCTCGCCGATCAGGGCGTGCTGGCCGATGTCGGCGGCACGGCGGCATGGCACAACATGCTCGCACCGCTGAAAGCGGACTGGACCAGCCGCAAGTCGAAAAGCTTCGGCATCTCTGGTGGGGTGGCATCGACGCTCGTTTACTACAACGAGGATATGTTCGCGAAAGCGGGCGTCAGGCAACTGCCGGCCAATTTCGCGGAATTCCTGAAGCTTTGCGAACAATTGAAGCGCGCGGGCTTTACCCCGGTCATGCTGAACGGCGGCTTTCCGAACATGCTCGGCAATGGACCTTTCAGTTTCGGTTTTGCCGAAGACGTGGTCGCACGCGAGCCTGCATGGAAGCAGAAAATCGGCGACGGCTCGCTCGATCTGAACACGCCGCAGGTGGCCGATATCTTCGCGAGGATGCTGACGCTTGCCGAGCGCGGTTACGTGCAGGACGGCTTTATGGCGACCGATTACGACGGCGGCATCCGGCTGTTCAAGGAAGGCAAGGTGGCGATGGCGTTTCACGGCAGCTGGGCGGCCGGTTTGATGCTGCACGGCAACCGGTTTGCGGCGGGCGTCATGATGCCGCCATGGAATGCGCCCGGCGAGCGCGCGGTGCCGGTCATCGGCAGCGAGACCGGTTTCGCGGTGTGCGAGACGCCGAACAAGGCGGCGGCGCTGCGCTTCGTCGAATTCATTGCCGGCAAGGGCTTTGCGATTCTGCAGCGCAAGCGCGGCAACATTTCTCCATTCGTGCAGGCCGCGGCAACCTCGATCAGCGATCCGCAAATCGTTGCCTACACCGAAACGGTCAGCCGTTACCCCGTTACTGCGAGTCCATACTATTCGGCGTTGCCGTCCAACTCGATCGAGCGGCTGCATCGTCTGCTGCAGGATGTGCTGCTGAAAAAGATCTCGCCACGGCAGGCGGCAAAGCTTCTGGACGAGTCTGTCAAGAATGAAGCGCGGATGCACTACAAATGAATTCGATCATTGCCGCGCTGTGCCGCGCGTTCGATTATCTTTCGCTGGACCTGCTGCGCCGGCTCGAAATCCGTTACCGGCTGATCGCGGCATTCATCCTGCTCGCGCTGCTGCCGGTGCTGATTTCAGGGTACATCTCGTACGTGGAGTCGACCACCGCGATCAAGCGCAACGCCGAGATGTTTTCGCGCGAGGTGGTCAAGCAGGTTTCGAAAAATGTGCTGCTGCGCATGGAGCAGATCGAAATCGAAAGCAGCCTGCTGGTGCTTTCCGAGCGGGTGCAGCTGGGCTTGACGCGGGTCGCCTCGGGTAGCGCGAAAGAGCAGGGCGAAGCGCGGCAAGACATGACGCGGCTGCTGCTCGAACACTACGGGGCAGCCGATTTCATCAACCAGAAATACCTGCTCGACAGAAACGGCCGGATCATGGATACCCAGGCGTTCGCGCAACTGACGCGCGGCGTGCTGCGTTTCGTGCAGCAGGCTCCCGCCAGCATGGGACGTCCTTATTGGGGCAGCTACGACAACGGCACCGGACAGCAGAACCTCGGCATGGTGCGCGCCGTGTTCGGCAAAAATAATAACCAGCGAATCGGTACGCTGGTGCTGGTGATCAGCCCCGAGCACTTTTCGACGGTCTTCAACGACGTTGCGTTGGGACGCGGCGCGGAAATCTTCGTGCTCGACGCAAGCAACAACCAGTTGATCGTGCGTACCGACGGCGCGGCCGCGAATGGCAGCGGGATGGCCGATCCGGGTCTGATCGACGGTATCGCGCGCAACAAGCCGTCCGGCGCGCCGGCTGGTGTCATCACCGTCAAGGATCCGCGCCGCGGGCGTTACATTGCCGCATACCGCAGCATTCCGGGCACCACCTGGTATGTGGTCAGTACGATTCCCGAAGGCCGGCTGATCGCCGAGGCGCAATCGGTGCGGCAGCAGATCGTGCTGGTCGGCATTTCCGGATTCCTGCTGTCGATCTTCCTGGCCGTGTTCATCTCGCGCAGCATTTCGGTGCCGCTGAAGGATCTGGTGCGCAAGATGCACGATACCGGCAGCGCGGCGGGCGCCGAACTGGGGGCGGGCACGCTCGCGCTGACGGTCGTGCGTGGGCAGGATGAGCTGGGCACACTGGCGCGGCGCTTCGAAACGATGCGTGACGCGATCGGCCAGAAAATCCAGAAGATCAACGAGATCAACGCATCGCTCGAGCAGGCGGTGATCGATCGAACCGCCGAACTCGTCACACGAGAACACGATTCGCGCACGCTGATCGAGAATTCGCCGGATACCATCACGCGCTACGATCGCGACGTGCGCCGCATCTACGCGAACCCTGCATTTTGCACGGCGGCGGGGCTTAGTCTTGTCGAAGTGCTCGGCAAGCAGCCTTCGGAAATTCCCGGCGGCCCTGGCGCGCTGATGTGCGAGAAGATGATCCGCGAAACGTTGTCGAGCGGCGAAAGCGCGCAGTTCGAACTGAAGTCGATCGGCATGAATGGGCGCGAGCACTGCACCCATGTGCGCCTGACGCCGGAAATCGACGTGGCGGGCAATGTCAGTTCGGTGCTGGTGGTGGGGCGCGACATTTCGGAGCGGATGGCGTTCGAGGCGACGATCTGGAAGCAGGCCAATTTCGACGCGCTGACGCATTTGCCGAACCGGCAGATGTTTCACGATTGTCTCGAACGGGAGGCACGGCTTTCGCAGCGTCTCGGGCAGCGTATGGGCCTGATGCTGATCGACCTCGACCGCTTCAAGGAAGTCAACGATACGCTCGGCCATGACACCGGCGACATCCTGCTGATCGAGGCCGCGCGGCGTATTTCGTCATGCGTGCGCGAGTCGGACACGGTGGCGCGACTTGGCGGCGACGAGTTCACGGTGATTCTGCCGAACCTCGACGATACCGGCTGCATCGAACGGATTGCGAAGGCCATTATCGACAGGCTCGCCGAGCCGTTCAGACTGGGCCCGGATGAAGCGTTCATTTCGGCGAGCGTCGGCGTCACGCTGTATCCGGACGATGCGAGTCAGCTCGACGTGCTGTTCAAGAATGCCGACCAGGCGATGTATGCGGCCAAGAATGCGGGACGCAACCGCTTTAGCTATTTCACGGCGGATTTGCAGGTTGCCGCGGAAAAGCGGCTGCGGCTCACCAGCGATTTGCGCGCGGCGCTGCCCGGCGAGCAGTTCCGCCTTTACTATCAGCCGATCGTCGATCTGGTGTCGGGCGAGGTCTACAAAGCCGAAGCGCTGCTGCGCTGGATGCACCCCGAACGCGGCACGATCAGCCCGCTCGAATTCATTCCGCTAGCCGAAGACACCGGGCTGATCGTGCCGATCGGCGATTGGGTATTCAGGCAGGCAGTGCACCAGGTGCGGCGCTGGCGTGAGCGGTTTCATCCGGCGTTTCAGATCAGCGTCAATATGTCGCCGGTGCAGATTCGCCAGGAAAACCCGGTGTCGGTGCAATGGTCCGAATATCTCGCTCATGAAGGCATGCCGGGCCAAAGTGTCGCGGTCGAAATCACCGAAGGGCTGTTGCTGCATGTCGAATCGGATATCGACCAGAAGCTGCTGACGTTTCGCGATGCCGGCATTCGCATCTCGATCGACGATTTCGGCACGGGCTACTCGTCGCTCGCCTATCTGAAGCGCTTCGATATCGACTACCTGAAGATCGACCGCTCTTTTGTGCAGAACCTCGGCTTCGACCGCAACAGCCAGGCGCTTTGCGAGGCGATCGTCGTGATGGCGCACAAGCTTGGCCTGAAGGTGATTGCGGAAGGTGTCGAAACCATCGAGCAGCGCGACTTCCTGATCGGCGTCGGATGTGACTTTGCGCAAGGGTTCTTGTACGCCGAGCCGATCCCCGCCGAACGCTTCGAAGCATTGATGTGGCCCGGTGTCGACGCGCACGCCGATACGTTCGCAACCAGCTGAATCATCGGCGCGTGTCCCTCGGTGGCTTCGTATCGTGGTCTGCGCATACGCGCTATGCGGACCAGTCGCTTGTGGCGTGCAGCCTGCGGCGTGATCAAAGTGCGATCGGGCGGCTTTTCGCCACACCGTTTGCCGCGCAGTTTTCCGCGCTGTTCGTCTTGTAACAGCCGTGTAAATTGCGGGTAGTCGGCGAGTACTGCCGGCGGTATCGTTTTGCCGCTGGCGAGTCCGCGCATCACAGCGATCCTGTGCGCAGCGCGCGTGCACGCGAGACCGGCGGCCGAATAGCTTCCGCCGCAGAATAGCTGGCTGGAGGCACGACGCAGATCGGACACGCCCGCGACCTGTGTCGACGCACGCAACAGGCGGGTTGCAAGCAGCATATGCGCGGACAGTCCGCAGCCTCGCAGTGCCGGCGCGAGACTGACGAGATCGCAGCCTTCGGGCTTGCGTGCCACGAAGCCAACGCGGCTGCCGTCGGCGCTTAGCAATACAGCGGTCACGCGGATATGCGCGTCATGCGACTTCAACAGATGCAGTGTCAACCCGGTGGCATGCGACAACCTGGTCGATGCGAACCGGTCGATCGAAAACCGCTGATGCTCTCGCTTGAGGCGTTCGAACGGATCGAAATCCGCAAGACGGGTTTCGCTTGTGCCGAGAAAGTCGTTCAGGCAGACGCACCAGGCCTCTGCTACCTCTTTCCACGAGTACGCCATGATGGGTTCCACGCGGTCGGCGTGCCGCAAGCCATGCGTGGTGGCCGGCCGCCTTCGCTATCGTTGTTCAGGCGCCGGTCGTGCTTGCCGCGATTGCGCGAGCGGCGGCTGCGTGCTGAACCGGCGCGAAGTGGACGCAGCGCTGCTGTCGCTCGAACCGCTAAGCGTAAGCGCGTGGACATAAACTTCGCGCAAAAAGGCTGCCGTTCAGCGAAAACGGCGTGTAGCGAGCCAATATGTTTCGGCGGTCACAACGAGTAACACGTGTAAGTCCGGAGGAAACCCAACGTAAATAGGCGCGCACTAAACTCGGCTTGTCGCTTGCAATGCATGGCGCAGCTGCAGGTACTGGCCGCCGCGTGTGAGCATTTACCTATCCACCACGTCAGGACAAGTCGATGAAACGATTGTTCATTACCGTCGCTTTGATCAGCGGCCTATGCGGTTGTGTGGTCGCTCCGCCGTACGGCTATGCGCCTGCCCCTGGTTATTACGGTTATGGCTATGCGCCGGCATACTACGGGCCGCCGGTCAGTGTGGGCATTGGCGGGTCGTTTCATATTCGATAACGACAAGCGCGTTGCGTGACAACGAAAACGAAGGGCGCGATGCCTTCGGTTTCGGCCATCAGGTCGGTTCGACAATTGCGTTGAAGTCGCGCGCCGGACGGCCTGATAGCGACAAAGCCGTTGCTCCAGCCAGAAGGTTTTACAGGTAGCTGCACACGTAGTCGAGCGTTTCGAGCACGTCGATGTCGAAGCGGCTCTTGCCGGGCACCGAGAACGATTCGCCGGCGCGATAGGTCTTCCACTCGTCGCTGCCCGCAAGCCGGATGCGGCACTGGCCGGCTTGCACTTCCATCAGTTCAGGCGCATCGGTACCGAAGTTCAGCGTGCCGGGCAGGATCACACCGAGCGTCTTGCGCGAGCCGTCGGCAAACAGAACGGTGTGCGACACGCACTTGCCGTCGAAATAGACGTTGGCTTTTTTGACAACGGAAACCTGATCGAATTGCGTTGCGGCCGTCATGGCGGTGTTCCTCTGGAGCTTTGTGAATGATTGTGCAGGCGCCCGGAAACCTGCGGCCAACGGCGCGACAGTTGTGCGGGCAACCAGCGCGCGCTTGCTGCCTCGCGCCGGACCGCCATCATACAGGCACTTGCTGCCCGCAAAATGAAACAGGCCCACGTGAAAACGTGGGCCTGTCTGCATCGATCGAAGTACCGGCTTCAGCGGAGCATACCGCTGAAACTGCATGGCTTACGAGTGGTCGTACGGCGAACCGAGGAACTGGTTGTACACCGGCGCATGCGCGACCGAACCGGCTTGCGACGTACCCGCGGTCGACGGGCCGTAGCCGGTCGTATCGGCGGCCACCCGAGCCTCGGCCTTCTGCACCGCCGCGGGGTAGTGCGCGTCGCTCGAATCGAACGGGCTGTAACCGCTCTTTTCCAGTTGCACGAGTTCGGCGCGGACCTGTGCGCGGGTTACCGGCTGGTTCGACTGTGCGAACGACACGGCCGGAACAGCGAGAACAGCAGCGAGAGCGATAGCCTTGATCAGCGAATTCATGATGTTACCTCCGGTATTGGTTTCAGTTTGTTGCGGCATGTCTGTCAGCCGTTGATGCAAGTGTAGGTGGCGAGCCGGTTGGGAGAAACCCTGATGCGAGGAAATGATCGTTGCAGCTGGCGCGACAATTTCGCTGGAATATTTCGTTGAATCCGTTTCTCGGAACTCGTAATATGCGGCCGGCACGCCGCCGGTAAGAGGGCCGGCGGGCAAACGGAAGCGCGCACGAAAAAAAGCCCAGTCGTGCAGGCTGGGCGGGGAAGTCGCCGGCGAACCGGCGACGGGAGGTTCTTTCGACTCAGTGCGCGGGCGACATGTCTGTCACTCGGGTCTGCCACTCGGGTATGCCACTCGGCGCACGGTCATTCTTCTCGTGTTGCGTTCCGGCGGGATCGGCTGCGTGCACGACCCGGGCGTCCGGTGCGCAACCGTTTAGTGATGCTGGAACACCGGCTGCGAGATGCTGTTCAATACCGCATCGGCACGTTGACCGGATTGCGATGTGCCGCTCGTCGACGGGCCGTAGCTGCTGTTTTGCACGGTTGCATTGTTCGCTGCCACTCGTGCTTCAGCAGCTTGCAGATCGGCCGGATAGTTGTTCGGATCCGCTTCAGCCGGGTTGTAGCCGGCCTTTTCCAGTTGAATCAGTTGGGCACGCACCTCAGCACGCGTGACGGGCTGGTTCGATTGAGCGAACGACACAGCCGGAATAGCGAGAACAGCAGCGATTGCCACAGCCTTGATAAGCGATTTCATGATTTTTACCTCCGAGATTGGTTTTTGATCGCTGCAGACTTTGTTGCGGTTGTCTGCAGCGGTTGAATCAAGTCTAGGAGGGTGGCCAATTCGGGTAAACGCCTAAATCCCCAAATCTTTGTTGCGCCGGTTATGACAATGGTTCGCATCGAAGCGCGTCAAAGCGCGCGGCGATAGCGGAGATCGTGCGCAGACGATCCCGGGCTTGACCGCGGCAAAGGCGAAGGTGATGGCTGTGGTGCTGATGATGATGTTGAAACGGCTGGTCGGCGCCACTCGCTAGGAACCGGCCGCGCGCGCAATGCTGATTGCGCGAAGTGCGCGAGCTGTTCCGCATGTATCTGGCGTCGGCGGCGGGACGCAAGCGCGCGTACGCGGCCGCATGTGCCGGCCGGCAATGGCGCCAGCCGGCACATGCGGCGATACGCTATGCGTCAGGCACAAGCCGCTACGCGTTACTTCAAGCCGAAGCCAAGCGTGCGCAAAGCCTCGACGAGACGATCGCGGCCCGACAGCGCCTCGGGTCCGCGCACACGGCGCGATGCTTGCGCGGTCCACTTCCATTCCTGCATCTGCTGCAGCCGCTGGAATTCGTTCATCGTTGCGTCGTAGTCCGCCAGCGCCGCGCCCGATTCGGGCTCGTAACGTTCAACATGCAACACGACGGAAGCAGGCAGGCGCGGTTTGATATCGGTGACCACGGCAGGATCGGGATAGCCGACGGTGAGGCCGAATACCGCGAATGCCTCGGGCGGCAAGCTGAGTTCCTGTGCAACGGCTTCAGGCTGGTTGCGCATGCCACCGATATAACAGCAGCCGAGCCCCAGCGATTCGAGGGCGACCACGGTGTTTTGCGCGGCGAACGAAGCGTCTGCGACGGCGACCAGAAAAGCTTCGAGATAGTCGAGGCCGAGTCCTTGCATGCTCTGCGCGTCGGAAAGCCGTCGCAAACGCGACAGATCCGCGATGAACACGAGCAGCAGTGGCGCATTGGCCACATGCTTCTGATTGCCCGCGTGTGCGGCAAGTCGTGCCTTGCGTTGTGAATCGCGAATCGCGACCACACTCCACGCCTGCAAATTGGACGACGTCGAGGCCGATTGTGCGGCGGCCGCAATGGTTTGCAGAATGTCGTCCGGCAATGCGCGATCGGCGAATGCCCGCACCGAGCGGTGCTTCAGCATCGTGCCGATCACGTCGTTGACGGATGCATCGGCCGCACCGGCTGCATCGGAAGCGGGCGTCCACGAGGCACCGTAACGCTGGCGCATTAACGCGTACAGCGTGTCGGATTCGGTCGCGTCGACGCCCGCCATCACAGGCTCACTCATGTCTGGATCTACCTTGAAGATTGTGTTGGAAAGCGAGGCTGCCGTTGCATCAGGTCTGCGGGGATAGCTTGTCCTGGGTACGGGTCTCGAAGTCGGTCGCGTCGTGACGTTCATGCAACTGGCTCGAAGGCTCGCCGGAAACCCGGTTGACCATGCGGCCGCGTTGCACGGCCGGGCGCTTGCCGATCGTATCGGACCAGCGTTGCACGTGGCGATAGTCCTGCACCGAAAGAAACTCGCCGGCCCCGTAAATCAGCCCTTTGACGAGAATGCCGTACCACGGCCAGATGGCGATGTCGGCGATCGTGTATGCGTCGCCGGCCACGTATTCGGTAAGCGCCAACCGTTTGTCGAGCACGTCGAGCTGGCGCTTGACCTCCATCGCAAACCGGTCGATCGGATATTCCATTTTCGACGGCGCATATGCGTAGAAATGGCCGAAGCCGCCGCCAAGATAGGGCGCACTGCCCATTTGCCAGAACAGCCACGACAGACACTCGGCGCGCGCGGCGTGATCGCGGGGCAGCAACGCATCGAACTTTTCGGCCAGATACAGCAAGATCGCGCCCGATTCGAATACGCGTACCGGCTTGGTACCGCTGCGATCGACCAGCGCGGGGATTTTCGAGTTCGGATTGATTTCGACGAAGCCGCTGCCGAACTGGTCGCCGTCGCCGATCCTGATCAGCCACGCATCGTACTCGGCGCCGCGATGGCCGAGTGCCAGCAGCTCTTCGAGCATCACCGTGACCTTCACGCCGTTCGGCGTGCCCTGCGAATAGAGTTGCAGCGGATGACGGCCGACCGGTAATTCCTTGTCGTGCGTCGCACCGGAAATCGGCCGGTTGATGCTGGCAAAGTGACCGCCGTTGCCCTTGCTCCACGTCCAGACCTTCGGCGGTTCGTACGCTGATGTCTCGCTCATATGCTGTTCCTCTGAATGAATTTACGCATTGAGCAAGCTTAGCAAATAGACGAATAACGTACCGAACGGCACTTTGCTGCGCGCACAACGAAAGTGAAATGTAATGCGTGTAAGCATGCGGACCGCCGCAGGTGCCGCCCATGCGCGTGGCTAGTCGCGGGAACGCAGGGCGCGGATCGGCTGGGGCCGGTGGACTGTGGGGAGCGAAGAAGAGCGCCTGAGCAAGTGCCCGGTGTGCTGGCCAGATAAGACAGCGCGCCGCAGCCGCGGCGCGCTGTGGTCCCCCCCGGGGCCGCTTCGTATCAGCGGATTGGCGTTACAGCTTGACGGCTGTCAGATCCGCGGTCAGATAGCCGACCGACGCACCGTACCCTTCCTTGTAGTTCGCACGTACCAGCGGATCGAGCGTCGTTTTCACCTTGCTGTGAATGCCGCCCCAATCGCCCGCATGCTGGAAGTTGCTCATCACATACGTCCAGCCGTTGATTTCGTCGACCGCATGCAGGCCCGTCGATTCCGCACCGGCGGGCGTCGACAGCACGCGCGACAGCGTCTTCGTATCGACGTGATAGGCCCACAAGAAATTGTTGACGTGCATGCCGCTATCTTCGCCGATGAACAGCGTGCGCAGCTTTTCCGAGAACTTCAGGTTGTCGGGATTCGCGATCTTTTCGACATTGGCGGTGTTGCCGAGCGCATCGGCTGCCGCGAGGTCCTCGCCGACCAGTGCTGCCGGCGCGCTCATATCGATCGGCACCCATTCGCTATCGATCGCGGAACCGTCGGTGGCGTGCTGGCCGCCGCGCAGATTCAGCGCGTACACCGCGCCGCTGTTGATCGCCTTGTCCAGCGCGATGTCGGTTGCATGCGCGTTACCGCGCACCATCGAGCTGACCACTTGCGACATCGCCGAGTACAGCACCTTGTCTTTCGCGTTGACGGTGGTGCCTTCGAGCTTCGTGAAGCACATGCTCCCGCCCGCGAGTGCGGCATAGCGATGCGTCTCGAGGAAGGTCGCGGCTTTTTCCATATTGGGCTTGATCTTCACCCAGTTGAACTTGCCGCCGAAGTTGATCTTGCGGAACGCCGAGTCGGCGGGCACCGTGGTATCGGAATCGCTGACGGCGATCACTTCCAGAATGTCCGCAGCCGTCAGCTGGTTCGCCAGCGCTTCGATTTCCGCGCTGGTCGCGTGGCCGAGCTTGATCCACGTCAGCGTCGCCGCGCCGGCGCCGGCCGACGAGGTTTGCTGCCACTTCGCCACGTACAGCGTGCCGGCCGACAGATCCGCGGGGGCGTCGGCGATAAACATGAACAGCCCGCCATTGGTTGCGTCGTCACCCATCAGCACGGTGCGCTTGTCGGGCATCACCTGAATCAGCTCGTGCGAGATGCGGCCGAGGCAGTAGTGCTTTTTCACGCTGCCGGTACCGTCCGGGTGCACGGTGATTTCCGGCAGATGGCCGTAGTGATAAGGGTTGGCGCGCGCCGGATCGCCGTACAGGTTCTGGCTATAGGCGCGCAGCTGCGCATCGGTGGCGGCGAGCGTCGCGTCCGGCTCGTACTCTTCGCTCGACAGATGCGTGTTCCAAGGCGACAGGCTCGCACCGCAGGTGATCCACAGCCCGTGTGCCGCCGACGTATCGACGTTCGAATAGCTGAGCAGCGACAGCTTGCCGGTGCTCTGATCCTGATCGAGCGTCAGCACCGCGATCGGCGCGGGCAGCTTGCCGTACATATCGGTGGCCGCCTGATCGAAGCGCGCGTATTCGAACTGCACGACCGCGAACACCGCCTTGCCCTTGACGCCGGCCACGGTCGGTTTGTCGAGCTGCAGCAGCGACGTGCCGTCAGGGCAGTCCGAGAAGAATTGCCGTTCGCTGCCTGCCTTCGAACGGTCGATGATCGGCTGGTTGTTGATGTCGAAATAGCTGCCTGCGACGATCGTGCCGCCGCCGGTTTTCGGCACCACATCGCCGGTCGTAAAGAACGATTGATACGCGAGCTTGTATTCGCGGCTGCTGCCGTTGCTGAAGCGCGCGGTCAGCGTCGAGGCTACGGTGGTTTTGGCCATTGCGGCAGGATCGGACAGCGTCGGAGCCGCCATGCTGCCGAACGACGCTGACTCGAAGGTGGCCTGTGACGCGGCAGCGGGCGTGGCGGCGCTGGCCGCGGGATCGTCGCCTCCGCACGCGGCGAGCAGCGATGAGCCCGCCAGCGCGCCGCCGAGCGGAAACATCGGCATACCCGCAATCATTTTGAGCGCGCGGCGGCGGGACGTGTCGGTTGGATGTTCCATATTGTTCTTTGTGATCCGTATTGAGGGTTGACGGTCGACGAACTGCGCGCCGGCAACGA
>Ga0310813_10001951_pt1 | contig 12537 bp, 12 predicted proteins | sample YN3metagenome_FD_203086 | JGI IMG/M metagenome (GOLD analysis project Ga0310813, IMG submission 203086) | Soil microbial communities from experimental microcosm in Duke University, North Carolina, United States - YN3 | ecosystem: Engineered > Artificial ecosystem > Soil microcosm > Unclassified...
AAAGAATTTGAAGATATCTAAAGATAGACCAAATCAATCTTTGATCATCTGTCATATAGTGAGTTTTTAATCTAACTTCTTTTAAAATGATTTCAAAAGTCTCAAAATCTAGAGCTTGAGATAACATGTCCTCAATTTCGGCAAAAAACATATCGAAATTGCTAGGATCTTCTAATTTTTGGGTAAGATAGTTCCAATCGTATTTCATATCCGATTTTCGTTAGTTTTCTCTAATTACACGAGATCTTAACTGCATGCGTTTATCAGCAGTAATATTTGCGATATCAGAATTGATGTTAAGGTTTTTATTGATTGTGTGATTTTCATTATTAGCAACTTTGTAAGTTAAGTCTTTACCTGTTTCAATATAAGTATCTTGATCTGAATGCATCTTTGTTTCATGAGATACTAAATTATAGTTTTCACAAGTTATATTAAGATCTTTACTAACAATATTAATCGTATCCCCAAACTTCTCAATTTTAGCTCCAGTAGCCGTTTGGAATGCCATTGAATCACCATTCATATTTATTACAGCACCAGTAGCATTAGAATATGCTAATCCATCTTTACCAATTCTCAAAGTTGTTCCCTGAGAGTTACCAATTTGAATAGTATCTCCATCCATTAGGATATGATTTCCGTTTTTATCTTTAAGACTAATTTGATCACCATCAATTAGGAATTGAGATCCATTAGCATTACGAGCAATAATCTTATCTCCTTCAATAGATAAGAAAGTTTGAGAATTGTTGCGAATTGTAATGTTATCGTTTTGAAGAGATATAAAGTCTAAAGCCGTATCTTGAACTAAGATTTTATCTCTACCATCCATAAAAATCATATTTCCTCGTCCATGAGGATTTATTCTTTCATGTCTAATATCTTCTAAAGATCTATGTTCCCCAATATTAATTTGATCTTCATTTTCTATAGAATTTTCGCTCTTGTCTTGGGGTCTCCAAGAAAAGATATCCAGTTTCTTCATTACTTGAGCATCGGAAAGAAGCATTGAGCCCCCATCTCCAATCTCAAAATAAGAACCGGAATTATGTTGAATGGTAACTGTACCATTAGCTTGATTCACATTATCTGCTTGATCAGGAGAGTCTCCAGGGAAATCTTCTTTATCAGAAATTGTATCAGAATGAATCTTAATGAAGCTTCCAAGAGTATGGTGTATTCCAATATCTGATTTTTGAGCTCTAGATCTTTTGGTATAGTTATCAGAATCATTGTCAGCCAAGAAGTAGGATCCACCATAGGAACCCATCCTTACCGCACCCATATTTAAAGGATCTATTGTTGGATGAAAAGGATCAACTGGTTTTGGTCCATTGATATCAACATCAAAACCATTTTGAATAATAGAATTTTCAGGCCCAATTTCCTGTGCTTTTTGAGAAGTGCGAGGTGTTAGCCAAGACCCTGAGTCTTGAGCATAGTTAATAATATAAGGTTCTTGTCCTCTTCTAAAACCTACGATTACAATAGAACCAACAGGTGGCATAAAATCATAACCCGCCCAAACATGAGGACCATTCCCCTCCCCATTATCATTTCTTCTTCCAGCATAAAATCCATTGGAGCTCATTGATACAAAAGCTCTTTCATATTTACCATAGCCTTTAATAGTTTGGCCATCGGCGGACTTATACTCTTTTTTAGATGGTTTTTTAGCCAACCCACCCATATCATCTAACCATCTAACCATAACTTTTCTAGTAAAGCGGTTTACTGGGGCGTATTCATCTGTATCTTTTTGGATTTTGGTTGTGAACTGATTATTTTCGGGGACGTCTTTAGGGTTAACGTCATTAGGATCGATATCCTTATCCCAAACAGCACCTAGTAAAGGATGGCGAGCTTCATTTATATATTTATCCGTCTTTAAAGAAAAGGGATCATCAATAATGCCAATTCTAGTCATGAATTGTTGACCAGAACGATCTAATGTCTTTCCGATTCCTGCTTTATTGGCTGCTAATTGGTTTGGGTTTAGTTCAGTCATTACGCTATATCAAAATTATCGTTATAGATTGTTATGGCATCTTGCATAGAATAGCCTTGAAAAATTTGACTTACTGGTGCTTGGGGCTCAGGGAACACATCAGGTAAGGAAGCTGAGTTAATCTTGATTAATGGCTCAATAATTAATTCAAAATCGCCTGCTTTTTTAATTTTAGTCGATTCTACGCGTCTTGCAGGTCTAGTAAATATTTGTTGAGGATTATTTAGCCTTGCTTGAAATCCAGCACTTTGTTTTGTATAGTCATTTACCAATGGTAATAAGTCCTGATAAACACGTTTTGTAATTTTTCTAGTAAATAAACTAATATCAGAGTCTTTATCCCCAGTTATACTAGTTAATTTAGCCTTATCAGGGCCTTTAACTGAGTTAGTTGTTGAATCAAAAGTGAAAAAAGCTTCTGGTTCAGTTTCACCAAAGTTATTAGCTGCTTGTTCTGAAGCCCCTAGTGCGTTGTCTGGAAAAACAATCGCTTGATTTCCGGGGTATTTTCTTGCGATATACTGCCAGAATGAGAAATATGCTCTCTCATAACCACTTAGTTCAGGATATCTTCTTCCAACAGTTAAATCTAATGTCATTGTTGGTTGATTTCCTACTGAAAGATTTCTATTGATACCTTGAACATAATAAAAATCACGTTGAGGGAAGCCAAAATCTCCAAAATCTCCTTCTTGAAGTTGTTTTTCGATAATAATTGGCTGACCGATACGAATTACACTATCTTCAACTGCAGTAACAGATCCAGTGAATCTAGCAATATCATTCATGATTTCGCCCTTCATAATAGCATACTGAGCTAAAGTTGAACGAAGTAGCTTGTTTTCATTGACCCCTTCTGAGCCAACTACGGTAGGAGCTAAGAGAACATCCGTAGGAGCTAAAACTTGAGCCCTAACCCCATATTTAGAGATGAGATTTTCTCCACCACCAATTGGATAGTTCCCTAATAATGTTAATCCGTTAAAACGTACTACCACAGCATTCTGGAATTGAAGAGTTGGATCAGTTACGTTTTTAATTCCAACACCAGCGCTGGCCTTAATAACCGTGCAGACAGGGGCTTGTTGTTTAAAATCCCATTGTAAGATATTTCGATCCTCAATAATATAAGGAATCTTGGCACCCTTTGCTAAGATATTTGGCATAAAATCATTATCTGGCAATAAGTTCATACCAACTCCATGAGTAGGAAACTTAAATACCATTCTTCCACATTCATCTGCGAAGAATTCCATATCTAAGTTGTTTGCAATCTGCCCGCATAACTCAAGAACAGTATTCCACTCACCGAGGTACTGGTTCATGCTTGAGTTAACATCTCCACCTTGATTAAAGAATGGGATAGCATAAACTGTTTCTATTCTACCATGAGCACCTAAAGGACGATTTTCTAGAAATGGATAATTATCTCCACTTGGTCCCAAGAAATTATTGTAACTTACTTGGTTAGTTGTTATACCACTTTGTAAATAATACTGGATATGGTTACCATTTTGCTTTTGAATTGTTAGGATAGGACAAGTTTCAAAAGCATCTTGAGTTAATAGCCTAATAATGGCAGAGGTAGCAGTTTCATTTACTAATTCATTGACCCCAGTAGAGGTAGTATATTCAAAATCTTCCATAAACTGATCACTTATGGCTAAGGCATCTAATCCTTTAAGAGTTTGATCAGTTATAGTTTTATCATTTGAGGCAAAACCTGCCAATTCTAATGAAACATCTTCAATTTGACCAAAGCCTCTAAAGGTTCTTTGATCAATAGCCGGGGTTAAGCACATTGCCGGAGCAATATTAAATTTAGAAATTTCACAATAATATAAATTATCTTTACAAGATAATACTACTTGTTCATTTGATCCAGCAGAGCCATTGGTTGAAATTTCGGTTATATATCCCGTAAAAATTGGTTGCATAGCATCTTGCCAATTTTTAACTCTAGAAAGTAATGTATGAGAAAGAGTTTTAATGATAATTCTATCATCCGGCTCTAACTCTGTTTCTAATAGTTTTTTAAAACGAATCCATTGAGATTTAGCATCTAGTTCCTGATCACTAAATTCAGTAAAAATAATTCCGGTTGCTTCTCTGGTATCAGCACCTGATTCTTTAGTAGCTTGGGGGTCATTTCTCCCCTTCATCCTAACAACTCTATTGGAAGGATCAATATTAACTAAATCATCAAGAGATTCTAGAGTGCTACCTGTGTTAGTTGAGAGTTGAGTTGAAGTATTTTCTTGAACAGATCCTGTACTTTCAGTTTTAGTAATACTTCTTTGAGCATATACAAGAACATTCTCATTAATAGTTACTGTTGCTGTATTTGGGCTTTGTCTACCACTAGGATCAATATGCATACTAGTATCAACAGAAACAGCGTCTAAGCCAACATAAGGGTTTACTGATTTATTGGGAGTAAAAGGAGATCCAGAAGGATCATTTAATCCTGGATTTAAAATATCTCCAAATTGGTTAGTTCCTAGGATCCAAGTAAAACCTTCTAATACACTTCTGCGAGTGAAGATTTCTATTTGAAAAATGCTAGTATCAGACCTGATTTGAAAAGCAGGGTTTGATGTATTGCTCATATTCTATTTTACTTATTGCGTTCTAATTTAAAAATAGCTAAATAAAAAGGACCATTAAATAACAGTCCTTTTCTAAATAAAATGATATATTTTTATCACCCTATTTCTGGGCTAATGGATCGGGTTGAGTATTTTCTACGTTTGAATCTTGGGCAGGCTCTTCTGTATTTTGTTCCATATCATTAGAGACAGCATCTTCTTGATCCATTTCTTGATCCGCTGGATCTTCAGTTTGGGGTTGTTGATTTTGATAAATTAATTCTTTTGCTTTATCTAAAACAGCAATAGGTACTTGTAGTTCTGCTAAATGTTCAATGAGAGCAGTTACATCATCATTAAACTTATCTGGATCTACTTTCACTTGAAAAAAATTAAAATCTATATTTGGGAAACCATCTTCGTTGGTTTGAACAGGAGCCTCTACTTTTACTTCAGGCTCTTCACCTGCTCCTTCCGGAAGGGTAAGAAGATCTTTATTATCTTTAATATAATCTTCTTTAATATAATCTTGTGAAAGATGTATGAATCTGTTAGACATTTTTAATTTCATCCATACCATCTTGAAGGTTTTGTTGAAGCGTCTCTTTTAAAGTATCTAAACTCTCTTGAGCTTTGGATAACTTAGAAATGAGACGCTTCTTACCTCTTTTCTCATAACGAGATTCAAGACGTTTGAGCAGCCTGGTAGTTTCAGCCAATTCATCAATTTCGGCTTGTAGATCCATCAATTTTCGGAGTCTATAAAACTTCGAATCGTCCACCATGCAATACTCTTTCTTAGGTTAAATTATTCGTAATCTTTAGTTAATGCTTTAGCAAACTCAGCATCACCATAAGCATCAGTGTAATAAGCTGTAAGGCTTTCAGTTTCAGCAGCTAATTTATAGATACCGAAATCTTTAGTAGCGCCTTTTAACAAAGCAGCTGTTGCTTTAAGTGTGTTGAGGAGATAGGCATCAGCGAGAGCTGGATCTTTATCATCGAGCTCGGAAGCTTTTTTAACTAATGCGTTAAAAATTTCTTTTTCCACTTTAACTTCCTCAATTAATTTTAATAGTACTAAGTAATTACTGAGCTTTTTTATTTAGCTTCTTGCTGATTTTGCTAGCTTTGGCTTTCATTATATCGCCTTTGCTATACTCATCAAGAGCAGCATGCAATGAATCTGGCATCATTTCGAGTACATCTTTTGTGATGTCACGGCCTTCTTCATTGATACCACCATTGTCAGCATGGTATTTTTCTAGGAAAGATTTGTACTCTTCCAAGGAAGCCATAACGGTTTTACCGATTTCAGAATGACCGGGAGTACCGCTTTCTACCATTAATTGAGCAGTTGCGTAAAGAACAGAAAGAAGATGAGCATCAGCAGATACTGGATCTTTCTCTTCTAATTTCTCAGCGAAAGCTCTCATTCCTTCAAAAACAACATCATAAGATTGTTCAGAAAGGCTAGCAACCTTCTTGAGATAATTCTTTTGATCTTTGGATAATTTTTTCATTATTTAGACTCCTAAAAATAGTGTTTAAACCCATAAGGATCTGTTTTACTAATAGATGAAATAGATCTTTAATTAAATTTTTTATTGTCCAATGTCGGAAAGATCTAATTGCCCTTCTTGAAGAACATTGTTAACATTAGATTGTGTAAGACTGGAAGAATCTGAAATACCAAAGTTTTTAACAGGGTTATTAACCTTGTTTCCGGGCGTTCCTGGAGCTGGGTTAGCAGGATTAGTAGGAGCTGAGCCAATAGCAGGGTAAGGCTGAGGATTAGATTGGCCTATTCTGTTTTCTTGCTGATTTCCGGGAATTACTCTTCCTGTAACGTTTGTTACTACATTAGAAGGTAAGGAAGAAGCTCCCATTAGAGGATTAATTCCATCCCCTCCTGTCATAATCTTAACATCTTTAGGGTTAATTTTTAAACTTGAAGGAGTAGTAGATAAAGAAGCACCTAAAAACTCCCTTTCTACTAAAAATTCCATATCATATTCTATGTTAGGTGTACCAGCTTGTTCTTGCCAATCAAAATGAGTAATAAAACCTTCATAGATTGTTCCATCGTAATAAAGTTTTATTGTTACTACATCATTATATGTTGGAGCAACTGGGGAATCAGAAATACTATATTGCCCTTGTACTCTTTGTTCTAGATTCTTAGAAGCTACACCAAGCTGATCCATAATGGTTGCAAAGGCTGCAGGTGCAGCAGTTGCAGTATTAGCAGCATTTGTGTCCGCCCTAAAGAGATTTGGGTTTTGGTGATTAGTTACCGCAGCCTTTTGTTGAAGGGTTCTTGTTTTAACTGAAGAACCAAACGAAGATAGTTGGTTTTGATCAGGTATGGTATAATTCCCTGGAGGAGTAATTATATTATTTTGATTTTTAAAATTATCAATATATTGTTTTGCACCCTCGGCTTTAGATTGAAGAACAATATCTGATTGATTTTGAGGTTTTTGAGCATTTTGAATGAGTTCATTTGCTCTATTAAGTACGATTTGGCCAGCTTGTTGATCAGTAACCAAATTTAATCCAGGATATTTAATATAAACATCTGTAATGAAGTTATTGGCACTTTCAGAAGTAACTAATAAATCTCCTACTTTTTGATTTGTAGTAGCCTGATCGGCGGTAGTGGCTAAAGGTTCTACTAAAAGAACATCCACATTTTGTTTAAGAAGTAAAACTGTATGAATATCCTCAAGAATTTGGTTATATTTCTGATCGAATTTTTTGAATAGTTTTCTTTCTCTTTCACTATCAAATCTTTTAGTTTGAATTTTAATTTTTCTTTCTAATACGAGAAGTTCGTCTTGTAAATTAGTAATATTATTAATAAATCCTTCTAAGAAAGTATTGAGAATATTAATATTATCTCTAATATCATCTTCTAAAGAAAATAAAGAAATGATATTATTTCCCTTTGCCATAAGAGTACTTGCATAGTTAGTAAGAAAGGCGAAACTTGTTAATATCTGAGGAAGACTTTTGTTGCTTAGCTGCATTGGATTATCAAGTCTCATGTTAAAAGTAGCAAAAGAAGAAACAACTGATGCAGCATTTGATAAAAACTGTTGTTGAGAATTACTGAAATTATTAGTTAGGGCAGCATCTGATGTAACTTGCCCTAAAGAAGACCCACTAGGGTTAATTAAAATACCATTCCCAAAAATAGATATAATACCTGATAGCTTGGTTAAAGTGCTTATATTGTCAATATCTAGTGGAGAACTAAAAAGGCCGGCATTAATTAATTGATTAGAAGGAATTGTACTTAAAGTTTGAAAAACCCCTTTAATACTTATATCTGATTGAGAAGAAGCATTAGATTGGTTTATCGCAGAGCCTTTGAGTGCTGTTTGGCTATTTTTGTTAAGGCTTTGATTTGTAGCTTGAGAATTAATCGTTTGTTGTTTTACAATACTTAAATCATTATTTAAGGTAATAATGGCTTTAGAGGTAGCTTCTATAGTTACTGTTCTTTGGATATTATCAAAAGCAATTTTACCAACTGTTTTAGCTTGTTGGTAAAGAGAATCATTAGTCACAAGGCCTTGTAAGATAGATTGTCCATAACTTTTACCTCCAGGAGTATTCTGGCTAGCTGGTAAAGTAGTAGCCCCTAAAATTGATAAAAGTTTCTTTGCATCACTAGGAGATAAAAACTCAGATAAAAATTTATCTCTATAAGCATTCTTATTTTTTTGATAAACATCTAATTCTAAGTAAGTTTTTCCACTGATTTTTGAATAAAAGCGTAAAATATCAATAAAATCTTTTTGGTATAAGCCAGAATTACCATGTAGCTTAATCATTAGTGGCTTATCATTCCAATGAGTATGGACCCAACCACCTCTAGTTTGTTGTTGGGAGTAGCTATGTTCGTGAGTAAAGCTAATGGATTGAGGGTTAATGAAGAATGGGAAACGAACAGGGGTTCCATACTTGCCTACTGTCTCTAAAGGAGTCCATTCTAAAACAATAAGAGGTCTTATTGGCCCAAAACGAGATAAAGGGGTATTAAATTGCATCCCCTTTTGTGCGTTTTGAATTAAATCGCCATTAATAGAACTGTTATTAAAGTTATTACTAGGCACAGTATTAAAATTTACATTATTGTTGTGATCTATTTACTAAATAGATTTAAACCAATGATGTATACTGATCTAAGAAATCTAAATTCTGATGAAGGGAAAGGGTATCTTTACCAAACTCATCCGCTAAAATACTATATCTTTTTTTAGCATGTTTTCCTAAGAATTTAACATCTGGCTCACAAAAGTTAAGAACAATCGCATTTTCTTTGACCCAACCAGATAATTTATCCGTATAAGGACGGATAACTCTACCAACTGCTTGAATTGATTTGATTCTACTCTTGGAAGGAGCAGTAAAAATAAGAGCATCAGCAGCGGGCAGATCTAAACCTTCTTCTGCAATTTTATCCGTTGCAATAATAATATCAATTTCTTTTTTACGCATCATATTGAGAATATTTTTGCGCTCAGTAGAATTAACACTACCTTTGATAACATACGCATTAGGTATATGGGTTGCTAATTCTTCAATTTGATCTAATTGTCTTGTTAAAATAAGGGTTGTTCTGCCAAGCTTTCTTAATTTAAGAGCAGCATCAGCAATCATTTTTGTACGTTTTTTATTTTTAACAATAAAGTGCTTGAATACCCACTGATAAGTTTTATTATCGTCGTCAAAATCACCCTTAGGAATTTTAACAAAATGAATATTAGGCTTAATTAAATAAGGCCAGCCGTTTTCATAAACATCTTTAGCTCTAATGGTAACAATTTTCTGTCCCAATAATCCTTCGATTAATAAGTCATCAGATTGACCACCATCTTCACTTTCTCTAAAAGGAGTAGCTGAAAGACCAAATCTATATGAAGCATTGCTGTGCATAATAATTGTTCTGATAGTATCAGCTCTAGCACAATGGCACTCATCAATAAACATTACTCTAGCATTTTTAATTAATTGAGCGATATCTCCCTCTGGATTTTCAATAATTTCTTTAACTGCAGTTAAGGAGCTAATAATTGTGATATCCTCAACGATCTTTTTGCCATCACCAATGATTCCTACAGGTCTATTAAAAAATTCTTCAAAGTTTTCTTTTGTTTGAATCATTAAATCGATATTTCGAACAATGAAAATAATGGGTAGATGTTTAATGTGGTGCATCATACAGGCAGAAGTAAATGTTTTACCCAAGCCTGTTGCAACAGCGATAATCCCCTTTTTTTCTAGAAGAGATTTAGTTATAATATCTATTTGATAAGGTCTTACTTCTTTATTAGTCATATCAATAGGAAGATCAATATCTCCTACATCTACATCTTGACGAAGATCCTCGATTATGTATTCAAAGCCTCTTTCGTCTAAAACTTGCCTTACATAAGGAACTAGGCCAGAATAAAATACTTTTGTTTTTAGATTAAAGAGTTTTTTATAAACTTTTGTTTGTCTTTGACGGGCTCTATAATTCTTTGCCCAAAGCTCTCTTGTAGCTACGTCATCTACATAAGACAACTTATCCTGAATTCTTTGCAGGACATCTTTTTCAGGCATGTCTTCTTTTTTATCTGCAACAAGCCTGGCTTTTTTCTCGGTAATTTCTAGTTTTAACGCCATGAATAATTTTATGCTAATTTGCTAGTGTTTTTTGTTGGCATTCGTGTAATAATATAGTAGTAGCGGTTATTAGGTAAAAAATATGCTCCACTTAACTATGGAAGATAGACTGTTTTTGCAGCATTTAAATAATAAAGCCGAACTAGAGGCGATGAATTCTTTCTTAGGAACATATTTTGAAGAATTAGGTCTTTTTATAGAAGGTAAGAAAGCTAATGAGTAAAAAAGATATTCCTTATTTTCTTGTTGCCATAGCTTTTGCCGTAGCTTTAGTTACAATTAATTACCGAGAAGAGCCTGCTCGACAAGAATTTAATTTCCAGCAAGCTGTTCTTGATAGATTAGATCAAATGAATCAAATTGAATTTATGCAAACCTTTCGATAATGCAAAAGATTATTAAAAATTATGGGCTTACTCAGTTCTGTTGTTCAAATTGTAATAAACCCATTACAGTTATTCCTGACGAATTTTTAGATAAAATTAATCCTCCTTGTAAGAAATGTCAAGGATGGGAAATTAACTATAATTTTGGGATTTATTTGTCAAGAATTGACAGTAATAGATACACTAAATATATGGAGATGCAAGCTAAATTATCTTAGAATTCTTTCAGATTTTAATAAGAATTTAGCCTGATCAATAATAGAATTAATTAAATGGGCTTTACTAACACTAGAATATACCCACGCAACAAAAACTTCCTCTGGAAGCAAACCTACGTATTGAAGTTCTTTAGGGTCTTTTCCTTGTTGAATCCAATTTTCAATAAACCAAGTTTTAAAAGCATTAGCTAACTCAGTAGGATCTAAAATTTCTGGTTTTGGAGATTCATTTTGCTCAGTTGGTGAAGTAAAATTTAAAAAATCGTAATTTGAAAAATCATCACCGGTATATTTTTGAGCTTTGCGTACAAGTCTTTTCATAAAAATTAGATTAAAATTAAGATAAATAAGTCTAACATAGAAATAGGAGTTAACTTTAAATGCCTAAGAAAATAGTTTACAGTGATGATGCTCGTAAATTATTACAAGCAGGGATCGACGAAGTAGCTAACACTGTAAAAGTTACTTTAGGTCCTAAAGGTCGTAATGTTACTGTTAATAATGGCTATAGTGTTAAGATTATTAATGACGGTGTTACGATTGCAAAAGAAATCCAGCTTCTCGATATTGAGAAAAATACTGGTGCTAAACTCCTTCAAGAAGTATGTTCTAAAACCAATGATGATGTAGGTGATGGCACAACTTCTACTGCAGTATTAACCCAAAGTTTAGTTAATGCAGGTCTTAAGCATGTAACTGCTGGTAGCAATCCAATGATTCTACGCAAAGGCATTGAAAGGGCAGCTTCTCTTGCAATTCAAAGACTAAATGAAATCAAGCAAGACGTTAATGGTCTTGAGCAAATTAAAAACGTTGCTACAATCTCCGCAGGCAATGATCCATTTACTGGTGGTTTAATTGCAGATGCAGTAGAAAAAGTAGGTAAAGATGGTATTATCACTGTTGAAGATAGTAAATCAACAGAAACATCTTTAGAAGTTACTGAAGGTATTGCATTTGAGCGTGGCTATCTAAGTCCTCATTTCGTATTTCCTCAAAATGAGAGAATGGAAGTAGTATTTGATAATCCTTATGTTCTACTTGCAAGTGATAACCTTAACTTAGTAAGTGATATGGTTCCAATGCTGGAGCAAATGGCTAAAGAAGGTAAGCCTTTAGTTATTATTGCTGATGGTGTTGAAGGAGAAACATTAGCAACCCTCGTAGCTAACAATGCTCGCCAAGTAATTAAAGTAGTAGCTATTAAATCTCCTAGTGTCGGAGATGATAAGAAAGAGCAAATGAAAGACTTAGCAGCTCTTACTGGTGCTACTGTATATACTAGAGAATTAGGTTTAAATCTACGCAATGATTGGGCAAATTTACTTGGAACTGCAAGACAAGTTAAAGTAAATGCTAAACGCACAATTATGGTAGGTAATGATGATGAAGTAACTAAAGCAGCTATTTCAGATAGAATGAATACCCTCCGTCATCAATTAGAAGATAAACCTGATTTTTATACTATTGATAAACTCCAACAAAGATTAGCTAAGTTAGCTGGAGGTGTTGCAGTAGTAAAATTAGGTGCTGCTACTGAAACTGAATTAAAAGATAAGAAACTTCGTATTGAAGATGCTCTTAATGCAACTAAGGCAGCTCTTTCAGAAGGTATTGTTCCAGGTGGTGGTACTACTTTTGTAAGATTAGCCCAG
>Ga0310813_10001953_pt1 | contig 12530 bp, 9 predicted proteins | sample YN3metagenome_FD_203086 | JGI IMG/M metagenome (GOLD analysis project Ga0310813, IMG submission 203086) | Soil microbial communities from experimental microcosm in Duke University, North Carolina, United States - YN3 | ecosystem: Engineered > Artificial ecosystem > Soil microcosm > Unclassified ...
CGCCGAAGCCGATCGTGAAGGTCAGGATGTAGAAGTAGCCGATCCAGCCCGTCGCGAAAAAGACCGACTTCCGGGCTTCCTTGGCGTCGGGCACGGTGTAGAAGCGCATCAGGATGTGGGGGAGCCCCGCGGTGCCGAACATGAGCGCGAGCCCCAGCGAAATGCGGTCGAACGGTTTCTTCTCGGACGGCTTGAGCAGATTTTCGTCGACCTTTCCGAAGAGGGCGCTCGGGCTGAACTTGAACTTCGCGAGGATCATGATCACGAGGATCGTCGCGCCGCCGATGAGCAGGATCGCCTTGATGATCTGGACCCAGGTCGTGGCCTTCATGCCACCGAAGAGGACGTAGACCATCATGAGGGCGCCGACCCCGACGACCGCGTGCCAGTACTTGAGGTGCATGTCCTGGAAGAGAAGTTCGACGAGCTTCCCCGCGCCGACCATCTGGGCCGTCAGGTAGATGATCACGGTGACGATGGCGCCGCTCGCCGCGGCGGTGCGGATCGGGCGCGGGTTGAGGCGGTACGCGACGACGTCGGCGAAGGTGAACTTGCCGAGGTTGCGCAGCGGCTCGGCGATGAGGAACATGCAGATCGGCCAGCCGACGAGGAAGCCGACCGAGTAGATGAGGCCGTCGTAGCCTTTCGAGGCGACCATGCCGGCGATGCCGAGAAACGACGCGGCGCTCATGTAGTCGCCGGCGAGCGCCAGGCCGTTCTGGAATCCGGTGATCGACCGGCCGGCGGCGTAGAACTCCTTCGCGGTCTTGGTCTTCTTGGCCGCCCAATAGGTGAGCGCGAGCGTCACGCCCACGAAGGCGAAGAAGAAGGAGAGCGCGACCCAGCTGCTATGACCCATGACGCGCCTTCTCCTGCAGCCGTGCGACCATGGAGTCGTAGTTGCGGTTTGCCCAGCGGACGTAAACGCCGGTCAGCAGCCAGCAGGCGAGGATGACGCCGATGCCGAGCAGGATGCCGAACGTGACGTTGCCGACGGCCTTCGCGGCGAAGACGTCGCGTTTGAACGCGATCAGGAGGATGAAGCCGTAGTAGACAACCAGGGTGACGGCGGTGAGCTGGATCGAGATCCGGTTCTTGCGCGCGGCGAGGTCCTTGAACTCGGGATCTTCCAGGAGGTGACGATTGCCCCGATGCTCGTCGCTCATTGAGGGGGCATTCTGCCAAAGGGCCCCCTGGAAACGCCAGCTTTAATCCGGCCGAACGCCTACGCGGTCCGAGTTCTCGGACGCGGCGGGGGCATGGGGACGTACTGGTCGTCCGAGTCGGTCACCGGCAGGGTCGGCGTGGCCATCGGCCGGCAGCGGGCGCAGAAGTGCCGGTGATCGAAGGTGTGAGCCAGGCCACGGGTGAATTCTTTTTCGCGGAGGATGGTTCCGCACTTCGCGCAGTACACGACGCCTTTCCCCATAACTCTCTCCTTGACGCCTACGTCACCCCTAAATCTCCCCTTGGACGACGTCCCCATACTAACACATATTCAATGCGCCTGAGAAGTCAAAATCGAATTCTGTTGGAGAAATTTTTCACTGCGCTAGCGGGACGCGGGTGACGGGGCGGGCCGTGATTCGCTCTCAGGGCAGGACCCAGCAGTACGCCTGGTAGCGGAACTCGCTCCAGGCGGCCTCGACCGGGAAGGCGCGGCCGGGGAAGAGGGGACGCTCGACGGGCGCGAAGCGGACCCGCACCCGGATCGCGCTGCGGCCGCGTGTCAGGTCGCGCGGGAGCAGGAACTCGTCGTCGCGGAAGCGGCGGTTCGAGGTCTGGACGTTGTGGAGCGTTTCGCCCAGCTCGCCCTTCGCGTCCGAGTAGATGCAGGTGTTCGAGCCGGCCAGGTACCAGATGCCGGCGGATTTCCACTCGGCCGCGCCGTCGTCGGCGACGAAGACCTCCGCGCGCTGGTTCGGATAGGCATAGTCGAGCGTGCGGCGCAGGAGCACGCCGTGGTTCTTCGGGTCGAGCGCGAAGCGGAATTCGGAGCTCCCCTTGGTGCGGCGGCCCTTGTCCGTGTGGGCGGGGTAGATCTCCTGGCCGCCGATCATGTCCGGACCCCACTCGTAGCGCGACGTGAGCTCCTCCGGCGCCGAGGCGTCGGGGGACGCGTAGCCGTGCGTCTTCTCGCTCTCCGGGTCCCCGACGGCCAGCTCGTCCGTCTTGACGAGCGTCGCGTGCGGCGCGCCGTACCAGTACGTCACGCTCTCGTAATGCTCGGTCGAGGTGTTCGTCGCGCCGTGCTCCAGGCGGATGATCGCGCGGCGTCCGAAGGGCATCAGGTCGGCCAGCAGGAAGCGGTAGGCGGATTCGATCAGGTCCTCGGGGTCCTTCGACTCCTTCGTGCTCCGGGCGCCCGTGGGATGGCCGGCGAAGGGGAGGGTCATGTTGCGGCCGCCCCAGTAGTCGCCGCCGCCGCCCCACTCCTCGGTCCCCGTCCCCTGCGCCTGAGGGGTCCGGCTGTCGTCGAAGAAGAAGCGCGGGTCGCCCTCCAGGGTGCCGAGGTCGGCCTTGTGGGAGAAGATCCACGACATGCCGACGAAGCTGCCGGACCAGTCCCGGCCGCCCTCCGCGCCCTGCGTGTCGAGCAGGACCAGGTCCTGTCCCTTCACGGGCTCGGGGACGTCCGCGTACGTGGCGTGGAAGTATCCGACGTGAGCGGGCGGATCCCGGAGCGGCTCCGTCCGCAGCTCCGCCTTCACGCCCGCGATCGACTCGACGCCGACAAGCTCGACGCGCGCCGAGCGGAAGAACGGCATCGGGTAGTAGCAGGCCAGGTGCACCCGCTCGGCGTCGAAGCGGATGTTCATGGGGAAGGCCTTGACCAGGTACTCGCGGCCGTCGCGGTTGTAGAGCGTCCCGGCGCCGAAGAAGAGCGCGATCGGGGCGTCGACGGACGGCGCGTCGCGGCCGTCCCAGGTGATGCGGATCCTCCCGCGCCCGAGCGCGAGCGCGGACTCCTTCGGGGCCGAGATCTCGATCGCGCGGACCGTCGCGGGCCCGCGGAGCGTGGCGGGGAGCGCGGCCGCGTCGCCGCCCGGCGCGAGGTTGCTGCCGGAACGGGCGAGGAGCTCCAGCACGTCCTTCCCGGGCGGCGTCTTGGCGTCCCAGGAGCGGAGGGGCTGCGAGAGGGGCGCGCCGCGGACGAACTGGTGATAGATGTAGTAGCCCGTCCCGTAGCGGGTCCGCGAGTAGGCCATCCGGAACGACTTCTCGAACGGGATCGGCACCCACATCAGATCGGCGCCTTTGGTCACCGACCAGGTCCAGGTCAGCGGATTCGGGAAGAGCTCCTCCGGCAGGAACACCGAATCGGCCACCGGCTTCGTCGGATCTTTCGAGCTCGACTCCTGGACGACGTGATCGGTGCCGTCGACCTCGTAGTGCCAGGGGCTGCCGTGCCAGTGGTTGTAGCGCGCGAAGTAGAGGATGCCGGGGTTCTCGACGTCGACGGTAACGTTGAAGTCGTCGGCCTGCTGGTAGAGGAAGTGGCTGGCGTCGGCCGACTCGTTGCCGCCTTTGCGGTCGTAGGTGCTGCGCATATAGGCGCGGACGCCGATGCGCTGGACGGGCCACTTGTCCCACATCCGGTAGGCGTCGAGGCCCAGGGGGATGAGCGGCGGGGCGTCGTCCCGGTCCCAGGCGAGGCGCGCGATGCGGATGCCCTTCAGGCTGGGGAGGAGATACGCGATGTAGTCCTGGCCTTCGTGCTGGAGGATTTCCGGCGCGGCCACATCGAGCGTGCCGATGCGATAGCGATCGTCGTCTACGCCGAAGTCCCGCGGGTCCTTGGAGCGGTAGACGGTCGTCTGGGCGTTCTTACCGTAGCGCTGGGTGCGGAAGAGGTAGTAGTAGCCTTTCCGCTGGACCACGAAGGGGCATTCGGCCGAGTAGGGGCCGCTGCCCGCGACGCCGCCGCGCGCGACGATGCGGGGGTCGCTCCAGGTCGCGAGGTCCGTCGAGACGCGGCTGTAGACGGCGCCCTTGTTGTCCGGGTGCGCCGTGGTGAAGCAATGCCAGCGGCCCTCGGCGAAGAGCAGCATGGGATCGCGGGTGTTGGCGCCGCTCGCCTCGCTGAAGAGCTTGGCCGCGCGCGCGAAGGTCTTGCCGTCGGGGCTCGTGGCGTGGCGGATGTTCTCCCAGTCGCCGTAGAACATCTGGTACGCGCCGTCGACCTTCACCACGTAGGGCGCTTGGAGCCCGCCGGCGGTCTCGCCGAGCGCGGGGTCGGCTTCCATGGCGATGCCCATCGGGGTCCAGTTCGCGTCGCGGAGATTCCGGCCCTCCCAGCGGTGGAAGAGGCGGGTCTTGCCGCCGCACTTCGTGCCGCGGATGCACGACCAGAGCTGCCAGGTCCCGTCCGCGGCCTGCCAGACCGCGAAGTCGACCGGCTGCTGCTTCGGGTCGCCATAGCGGCCGAGGTCCGGATCGCCGGCGACGGTCCAGCCTTCGCCGTCGATGCGGGGGACGAGCCCCTCGTCGTCGGGGCACGCGAAGGCGGCGAGCAGGGCGGCGGCGAGTCGGATCATCGGGACTTCTCCTCGACGGGGCGCTCGGCGGCGAGCATGCGGCTGGCGCTGTAGCGCAGGTGGGCCTCCATCTCGGCGCGGGCCCGCTCGGCGTCGCGGGCGATGATGGCGTCGGCGATCGCCTCGTGCGAGTGGAAGGCCCGACGGCGCCGCACGGGGTCGTCCTTGCAGCTCTGGACCTGGACGTGCTGGACCAGTTCGGCCAGCGTCCGCATGAGCATCTCGAAGAGCGGGTTCTGGGTGGCCTTCGCGATGCGGACGTGGAAGTCGAGGTCGGTCTCGACGGCGTCCTCCAGGTCCGCGTCGAGCTCCGCGCGGAATTTCTCCACGAAGCCCCGCAGGGCCCGGACGTCGTCGTCGCTGCGCCGCTGTGCGGCGAGGAACGCCGTCTGCGATTCGACCGAGAGGCGGAGCTCGAAGACCTGGGTGAAGGTGCGGCCGCCTTCGAGGGTGACGATCAGGGGGAGGAGGCCCGCGACGGTGTCGGCGTCGACGCGCTTCACCCGCGTGCCGCTGCCGGCCCGCGTTTCGAGGACCCCGAGGGCCCGGAGTCCGGCGATCGCTTCGCGGAGCGGGATCCGGCTCACGCCGAACTCGCTCATCAACTCGCGCTCGCTCGGCAGTTCGGAGCCCACCGGCCAGGTCCCCTTCCGGATGCGGTCGAGGAAGGTTCTCCTCAGGCGCTCGCTCACGTGCAGGTCCTTTCGGCTCATACTGGTAAGTCCAGTTAGGTAAACATTGGTCAATAACTATAAATTTCAAAAAACTGGTACTACCAGATGAGCCTCCATGGCTGGGTTGTTGCGGCTCGGGAGAAAAATTTGAATTGGTGCGTCGGCTCAATTCAATTTTCATAGATTGCGCCCGGCGAATGGTTTATCCTTTCCACGCTGGGAGGATAAACCGGGGTATGGCGGAGTCAGACTCGGAGACCGACCCTCAGATCGTCGAAGACCTGAGGACCGTCGAGCAGGGCTGCCAGGTTTTGGGCTCGTGCGGAGCGCGCGCGGAATTCTGGGAGTCGTTCACGCTCCTGAAGATCGGCCGCGACGCCTACCAGGCCGAGGTCGAACGGATCGAGGCTCTGCGGAAGCAGGGCAGCGACCTCCGCCTCAGCCCCGAGATCAGCCAGAAGCTCAGCTTCATCAAGACCGAGCTCGCCCCGCTGGCCCGCCAGCTTCGCGAGTTCCTCAGCAAGTCGCCCTCGGGGATCCTGGACGGCATGAAGCAGGACCTCGCGCTCGTGTTCCTGATGGGATCCCAGAAGGCCCGGCAGTCGGTCGCCCGCTGGGTGAAGGACCCCGCCGGCACCGCCGACGAATCGGGTCTGCGGCTCAAGATCCTCTCCCGCCTCGTGGACAGCTACCGCCGCGCGCTCCTCGACGCCCGCAAGCAGGGCGCGCCGGTCCGTTCGGCGCCCGACACGACGATCCGCAACATGCGGGCCACCACCATCCGGCTCAAGGCGGAGTTCATCGACGACCTCCGCATGGTGGAGCGCGGACGCGGGCTCTTCGAGAACATCGACGAGATGCCGAGCTGGAACCTCCTCTGCCTGATCCTGATGCAGCGCGACGAAACCCGCCGCAGCATCGAGGAACTGCAGCAGCTCAAGGCGTCCGGAAAGCCGGGCGAGTTCGCCGGCGCCCTGTACCGGCTCCGGGGCCAGCTCAAGCAGATCCGCGAGCAGTTCGACTCGGTCGCGCTGCCCGTCGGCGCGTACCTGAAGGTGATCTTCGGAAAGTTCGAAGGACCCGCCGACGAGCTGGCCCTCGCGTTCCTGATCGCGTCCTCGCAGGGGCGCCACCGCGCCCGCCAGTGGCTGGACGACCCGGAGCTGTGCCGGGGAGAAGCGACGGCGTCGATAAACGGCCTGCGCTCGCGGGCGGTCGCCTACCTCGACGCGGTGGCCCACAACTTCCGCGGGACCGCCGTTACTGGCGCGTAATCCGCAGCGCCACGTCCTCCGAGAAGAGCGGCGAGGGGATCGAGCGGCCGCCTCCCGCGTGCGAGAAGTTCATGCTCTTGTCGACCGCGCCCGTCTTCGGATTCACCCAGTCGACCGCGTAGGTCCCCGCCGGAAGGTCGATCAGCACGTCGAAGCTGCGGTTCCGCGTGTCGAGCGGGAAGGGGCCGCGCTGTGCCCAGTCGAAGTCCATCTTCGCGTCGGTCCGCGTCAGCCGCCGGGTCCGCAGGTCGACCCCGTCGAAGTAGTCGCCCTGCAGGCCATTGCCGTTCCCGTCCGGCAGCCAGAGGCGGGCCTTGGGCACGATCTCCTTCTTCTGGCTGGCGCTCGACCAGGCGAGTTTGACCGAGCGTCCCCCGCGGGCCTCCATGACGATCTTGACCTTGCGGCCCGCCTGCAGCGCGATCGAGGCGCTTTCGTTGCGCAGCGCGGCCTCGCCCCAGGTGTCGACGAGCTTCCGGTCGTCCACCCAGAGCCGTGCGCCGCCTTCGGAAGTCGTGGTGAACGTGTAGGTCTCCGAGAACTGCGGCTCGATCGTTCCCGTCCAGCGCGCGGAGAAGCTCCCGCCGCCGGGCGGGAAGTGGAAGTAGGCAGCGAGCTGCCGGCCCGATTCGACCAGCGCGCGCGAGCGGAGGCCGTCGAGGGACACCGAGCGGATCGCCGCGTCGTTCGGCGTCATTCGGACGAAGTCCATGCCGTGGATGAAGTTCTTGAGGATGCGCAGCTGCTTGCGAAGCGCGGGGCTGCCGCCGCCGGGCGACTTGTAGTCGACGAACGTGCCGTCGTGGCTCTTCGTCGTGAAGGAGTAGTCCAGGTTGTTGTAAAGCCCGCCGCCCGCCAGGATGAAGTCCCAGCCCTCGCTGCGGTAGAGCACGTCCTCCTTGCCGCGGAAGCCGGTCTCGTTCTCGCCGATCACCCGGTCGAGGGAATAGTTCATTCCGACCACATCGGGCGGGACGCAGTAGTGAAAGTTGAAGATCGAGATCGCAGGGTGCGGCTTCTCGACCTTGGCGCGGCCGTTGGCGACGTTCTGCGAAATCAGGTGCTTCCCCGGGAAGTCCTTCTCGGCGTCGACGATGATCTCCGCGATGCGGTGCTGCCACTCCAGCGTGACGCCGCCGAAGTAGGGCTCGTTGCAGATCTCGTAAAACAGGTTGTCGAAGTCCCGAAGCTCCTTGACGAGCTTCCTCGTGGTCGACTCCTGGACCCCGAGGAGATCCTGGTGTTTGAGCGTGTACGTCTCGTCCTTGCCGCAGGTCCCGACGCCGTTGACGTTGTTCGACGTGTGCAGCGGCGAGGCCTTCCAGAGGGACTCCTCGTAATTCGGGCACCAGAGGTTCATCTCGACGACGATGCCCAGACGGGACGCCTGGGTCATGAAGTCCTTCAGGCGCGCGAAGTACGCCTCGTCCCACTGCGTGAGGTCGAATTTGTTGCCCCCGTGGGCGTAGCCGGCGGTCGAGCTGCGTGCCCAGGGGCAGACGTAGCGGTTGGGCTGCGGCGCCAGCGTGTTGTCGGTGATGCCGAAGGAACCGGGGATTTCTCGGTAGGTGCCGGCCCAGACGCGGGTGTGGTTGAGCCCGTCGGCCCGCAGCGCCTTCAAGTACGTGGCATAGTCGAAGTCCAGGTTGAGCACGGCGCCGTAGTGTTCGCCGGAGGTGATCAGGATCGTCGGCTTCCCCCGGAACAGGAAGTAGTGGGGGTTCTGGGGATGGAGCGAGATCGGGGGCTTGCTCTCGAGGGGGCCGGTCTCGGCCCCGCCCGAACACGAGGCTCCGAGCGCCGCCGCCAGGATAAGAAGTCGCAGTTTCACGCGTGTGCCTCCCAAAGACCCGTTTCCGGTCTAACTATACTCCCCGAAGTTCCGAATCCTCACGGAGATTTGGGGCGGGGTCCGGCAGGTTTCGGGGGAGGGGTTACACTATATAAGGCTTAAGGGCCGGAATTGCCTGTAATGGCCGGGGTGGGCGGGCTTATAGGGATGGCATGGGAGATCTAGCCGGTACTCTGAAGCGCGTCCTGGCCGGGGACCGCGACGCCTATTCCGAGGTCGTCTCGGAATACCAGGACATGCTCCTGGCCTACGCGGCCTTCCGGGTGCCCGACGCGGCGCTCGTCGACGAGGTCGTCCAGCAGACCTTCATCCGTGCCTACGAACAGCTTCGCGACTTCCAGATCGACAAGGACTTCGGCATCTGGCTCCGCTCGATCTGCCGCTTCATGATCATGGCCGAGTTGAAGCGCAACACCCGCGACCGTCAGAACAAGGACAACTACCAGGAACACCTCAAGGTCCGGCTCCTCGGCGAAGCCCTGGAGCGGGGCGAGTCGATGGCCGACGAGGACGTGCTGCGACGCCTGAAAGGCTGCATGGCGCGCCTCCAGCAGACGGCGCGCTCGCTCGTCACCCTCCGCTACCAGGAACTCCTCAAGGTCGACGAGATCGCGGCTCGCCTCGGGCAGTCGGCGACCTGGGTGGCCACGACCCTCTTCCGGGTCCGCGAGACGCTCCGCAAGTGCATCGGCGAGGGCGCGCCCCTGCCGTCCGTCGCGAAGGCGGAGGAGGGCGCATGAACGAGGACCGCTTCCTGCTCCTGGTCGAGAAGTACATCGACGGCGCGCTGACGGACGACGAGGCCCGCGAGCTGCTCGAGGCGCCGGAGCCTTTCCGCGGCCGGCTGCTGGACGAGGTCTCGATGGCCGGGCTCCTGGCGCGGGCGGAAGGGAAGGCGCCCGCGGACCTGGCCGCCAAGGTCCAGGCCGCTCTCCGGCCCAGCGCCGAGAAGGACGCCATGGTCGCGCGCGTGATCGACCATCTGCCCCGGCGGCGCTCGGCGTTCCGCCCCTTCCTGGCCCTGGCGGCGGCGGCGCTCGTCCTCCTGACCCTCTACGTCGTCTTCCGTCCGACGCCGCCGGCGGCGCCGCCCCCGACGGCCGGGATCCCCCAGCCGCCGCCGGCGTTCGTGCTCTCGCCGGAAACGAAGGCCGCCGTGGCGAAGGCGGTCGACTACCTTCGCCAGACCAAGTTGCCCTCGGCCAGCCACAACCCGCCGGCGCCCTCGGACGACCTGGTCCTCTGGGCGATGCTCAATGCCGGCGTCCCGCAGGACGACGCCTACTTCAAGAAGCTGCTCCAGACGACCCTCGCGGTGAAGCTGCAGCGCACCTACGCGGTGTCGCTCCACACGATGCTGCTGCAGCGGCTCGATCCCGTGAAGTACCACGACCGGATCGCCGACTGCGCGCAGTTCCTCGTCGACAACCAGTGCATCAACGGCCAGTGGTCCTACGGGACCTCCACGGTCGCGGCGCGGAACGGCGCGGTGAAGAAGACTCGCGACGGCCCGCTCTCGGGCAACAACTCGTGCTCCCAGTTCGCCGCGATGGCGCTGCGGGCCTGCGTCGACGTGAAGATCGCGATCCCGACCGAAACGTTCGAGCGGGCGGCGCGCGGCTGGCGCGACTGCCAGCGCCCCGAGGCGGACGGACGCATCGGCTGGTGCTACACGCGCGACGAAGCCCCCCACCGGCCCTACGGGTCGATGACGGCGGGCGGGGTCATGTCCCTCGTGATCCACGACCGCCTCGCCGGTAAGGACTGGCGCGAGGACGCCGTCCTGCAGGCGGGCCTCGAGTGGGTGCGCTACCACTTCACGGTCACCGAGAACTTCGGCCCCGTCGAGGAGCTCATGGCCAAGGAGATGATCTCCGACACTCCCAACCAGAGCACCGAGCTCTACTACTGGCTCTGGGCGGTGGAGCGGGCCGCGACGCTCTGCGGCCTCGAAAAGCTGGGCACCCAGGACTGGTACGGGGAAGGCGTCCGCGAGCTGCTGGCCACCCAGAAGGCCGACGGCTCCTGGTACAGCGGCGTGAAGCGCTGCCAGCCGGTCTGGGACACCTGTTACGCGATCCTGTTCCTGACGAGATCCACGCGGCCGTTTGCGGATTAGGGTGCCACCATTCCAACGTCGTTGGAATGGTGACAGTTGGGGGTGAGCGAATGAATCTGATGCTTGCGGCGATCCTGGCGGCGACCTGCACGCAGGTCGACCAGGGACGGATCGACGGCGCGGTCCGGAAGGGCGTGGAGTTCCTGAAGACGGCCCCGACGCCCGGCTTCACCTACGGGAAGATCGACACCACCTACGAGCTCGTGCTGCTGACCTTCGTGCACGCCGGCGTGCCCGAGACCGACCCGAAGTTCCAGGAGTACTTCAAGATGCTCCTGGAACGGCCGCTCGAACGCACCTATCCCGTCGTCCTCCAGGCCATGATCCTCGAAGAGGTCGACCGCGTGAAGTATCAGGCCCGGATCGCGCAGTGCGCCCAGTTCCTCATCGACAACCAGTGCGTGAACGGGCAGTGGTCCTACGGCGAGCCGTCGGCCTACGTGAAGGACGTTCCTCCACCCGCGAAGGACGTGGCGTCGGCGCCGAAACCCAAGGACAACGCCCGCGATTTCAGCGTCTCTACCGCGAAGGAGAAGCCGAAGGTCCGCAACAAGATCCCGGTCAAGAAGATGAAGGACGGCCCGGCGACGGGCGACAACTCCAACAGCCAGTACGCCGCGCTCGGCCTGCGCGCGTGCCACGACTCGGGCATCGTGCTGCCGAAGGACGTGATCGAGAAATGCCGCAAGTGGTGGCTCGAGAGCCAGCACGACTCCGGCGGGGACAAGAGCGTGGCGACGAGCGGCGACGTCTCCGGCCCGCCCCGCGGCTGGTGCTACAGCAAGGCGTCCGTCTGCGAGAAAAAACACCACCCCTACGCGTCCATGACCGCCGGCGCCGTCGGCGCGCTGGCGATCTACGACTACATCCTCGACATGGACCGGAAGAAGGACGCCTCGATCAAGTCGGGCCTCTCCTGGCTCAACGCCAACTGGAGCGTCACGGGGAACTCCGGGCCGGCCGAGTTCGCCGCGACGCCCGCCGCGGAGCACTACTACTACCTCTATGCGCTGGAGCGCGCCGGCATGCTGCTGGACATCCCGATCATCGGGAACCACGACTGGTACGTCGAAGGCGCCAAGTTCCTTCTCGATGCCCAGAAGGACGGCGGCTCCTGGGTGGCGGGCGGCGGCCGCTCCAACGCCACGTGGGACACCTGCTACGCCATCCTCTTCCTGAAGAAGGCGACCCAGAAGCTGGTCGCGAGCGAGGACCGGAAGAAATGACGCGAGCGGCCCTCGTCCTGACGCTGCTGGGCGGCCTGGCCTTGCCCCCCGCCTTCGCTAGAGCGACGGCGGGTGAGCAGGAGCTTGACCCGAAGGGCGCCGAGTTCTTCGAGAAGAAGATCCGGCCGGTCCTCAGCGAGCGCTGCTTCAGCTGCCACAGCGCGCAGGCGGAGAAGCTCAAGGGAAGCCTCTACCTCGACACCCGCGAAGCCCTCCTGAAGGGCGGCGACACCGGTCCCGCGATCGTGGTCGGCGACCCGAAGAAGAGCCTGCTCATGAAGGCCGTCCACTGGGAGGACGACGACCTCAAGATGCCTCCCAAGAAGAAGCTGGCCGCGGAGCAGATCGCGGACCTGGAGTCGTGGGTCCGCAACGGGGCGGTCTGGGGCGCGGCCGCGAAGACCGCCGGCGTCCGGAAGAAGCAGGTCGGCCTGACGATCGACGAGGGCCGCAAGTTCTGGGCCTACCGGGCCCCGCAGAACCCGGCGCTCCCCGCGGTCAAAGATTCCGCCTGGCCGTCGTCGGATATCGACCGCTTCATTCTCGCCAAGCTCGAAGCGGCAAACCTTCGGCCTTCGCCGGCCGCCGAGAAAGCCGTCCTGCTCCGCCGGGTGTACTTCGACCTCGTCGGGATGCCGCCGAGCCCCGAGCAGGTCGACGAGTTCGTGAAGGACGCATCGGCCGACGCCTTCGAGAAGGTCGTGGATCGCCTGCTGGCCTCCCGGGCCTACGGCGAGCGCTGGGGCCGCCACTGGCTGGACGTCGCCCGCTTCGGCGAGTCCCTGACGCTGCGCGGCTTCGTCATGAAGGAAGCCTGGCGCTACCGCGACTACGTGATCGACGCGTT
>Ga0310813_10001959_pt1 | contig 12512 bp, 11 predicted proteins | sample YN3metagenome_FD_203086 | JGI IMG/M metagenome (GOLD analysis project Ga0310813, IMG submission 203086) | Soil microbial communities from experimental microcosm in Duke University, North Carolina, United States - YN3 | ecosystem: Engineered > Artificial ecosystem > Soil microcosm > Unclassified...
GTTCCTTGAACACCCATTACATTAGTCGCGCTATAGACACCTGTAACTCCAATAGGGAACCTAATAGAAATATAAATAAAGTCATCATTATTAGTTCCGCGTGATTTACCCGCTACAGTTGGAACTGTAATACTAACTGGAACTAATGATTCAACTGCGGGCCATGTGAAAGCAAATGGAGTCTCTATAGTTGCAGAAGGTGACCCACCGGTTCCAAAATTTTGAGTAACAACTACTTCTGACATAACGCCAGGTGGTGCTGAGCCTGTTGCTGATGCCTGAAATTGAAATCGTAATTCTTGATTACTAAATGTTTTAACGTCTGGTATTTGAAATGTTAAATCAAGAACATTTCCTACAGTTCCTGCAACTGTGCAGGAATAAACAAATCTATTTCTAGGATTTGATGGAGTAACATCACTTAATGATGTTTGGGGAATAGAAATAGAATCTGTATTCCCTGCGACATCTTTTATAAAAAACCAACCTCCACTGGAATTTTGTGGTGATTTAGGAAATGCGATTTTTTGAATGACCGTATCGCCAAGAGGAACTGGGGCGATTGTAGAGCTTCCTAAATCATTATAGGAAAATTGTCCATCTATAATGAAATTATTTATATTAATTAAATTTGTAACAGGGCCTGAGCCACCACCACCCGTTTGTGGATACTTATCAACTGTATATATTAACTGACCCGCTTCATCATAAAATGTTAAAAAATATAAATCATTGGCAATGCCTGTGTTTTCCCAATAAAAAGGACCTTGCGTTCCATTGCCTTGGAAAACAATTCCGCCATCTGCATTTAATGGCCAAGGAATTAATCCTCCAGAATCTTGATAAACATTTTTAACGACATCATGATTTAATGTGGAGCGCGGATACATGATAACGCCAGATGCAGGTTGACCGTTGGGCTCTAATATGATCCAAATTGGTATAGGCGCTAAAGCAAATGTTGATGCCATTCAATGTATCCTTATTTATTTTTAAAATATTCTTGTGTCCAAAATATTACAAAAAGTACAACTGCGCATGACCAAATAGAAACTGTCATAATATCCCCGTATATTTACCCGCTTTATCTAATCCCAACAAAGCTAGAATTCCACCACCTGTTTTAGCCGCTCCTTTAAGAGCGGTTTTACCAAATTTATTGGCAAATTCTACACTCTTTTGAAGATCTGCAAATGCATTTTCATGCTCAGGTGTTATAAGTTTAGAATAACGAGAATTCCTAAGCTGATTAAATTTTTCAACCATCTTTTTCGGATTCTCATTTGCCGCTTTTAATCTATTTGCCAATATTAAATCTTTTTCTTCTTGTGATAATTTAGATAAAACATATCGAGTTGCTGCGCTATCTTCTGTTAAAACCTTATCAATATTTATAGGATTAACTTCTTCAATCCCTGTTTTATGAACTATATCTCTTATGGTTTTATTTTTATCATAAATTTTTACTCGGTTTTTCCATTCCTGTGTCGCATCTTTATATTCTTGAGCCAAATCGCCAGCATTATGTTTTTCAAAATTTCCAATAATATCTGAACGAAGCTCCGTTCTTGCATTAAGAAATTTCCTTCCTAATTCTTTTTCTGCAGTATCAATACTTTTTATTTTTTTCGAACCAACTTTTCCTAATTCTGATTGCAATTCATGAGCTTCTTTATAAGATGGATTTTCTTTAAAATTTTTAACTCTTTCTTTAAGAGCGGATTCATTTTTTAATTTTAGTCTTCTGATAGTATCCAAAACATCTTTATCTACTTCTCCAATTCCCCTTTCAACTGCTTTATCTCCAATAGAGTTGAATTTTCCTTGAACTTCTTCTATATCTTTTCCAAAGAGATTTCTAATCTTCTTTACAATAGGATCGTGATATTCACTTAACTTATTCTCACCCACTAAATCTTCAATTATATTTCCAGATTTTTCTGTCGCTTCTTTTCCAGTAATCTTTCCAATAATAGGAGATAATTTTTCACCTAAAGTCGAAATTCCTCGTTTTGCTATTCCCGCTAAAGCGGGACCTTCAAAACCCAATCCCCCCAAACTTTTTTCTACAAATTCGTTAATAGCAGGATTATTCAATTCTCCATGCGAAACAAATTGTGGGACACCTTGTATTTCTTGACGAGCCGCATTTGGAATATTTCTTAAATAACTAAGAATAGATTCAGATGTTGATTGTGGCTTTTGTTTTGCACCAGAAATCATTTTGTCAAATTCATCTAATGAGATTGGTCCAGATGATTTATTAGAAATAGTTGATTGACCCCCATTTTTAGAAAGTAATTGATCAAATTCTTGTTCTGAAATAGGGCTATTCATTATTTCTTTCCTGGAAAATATTCATATCCTGTTGCAATAGGATAGTCTAATTGTTTAATCTCATGATTTAATTTATTTTGTAAGTGAGTAAGCTTATTAACATATTCTTGAGATGTAGTGAATTTCTTCCTAGCTAAAATAGAATGCATCGTATTAAATGTGTTTTTCAATTTAGGAAGATGTGTGGCGCCCACAAAAGTATCCTTCACCAAATCTAATTGAGATTCATACATATCCTTTTCATCTGGCGTTAATGGAATACCCGCATACATTTTTTTTCCTAACTCAACCAATTTATCAAGTTCTGGCCTCACTTGTTCAATAGCGTGATACTGTTCAGACATTTTACTATAAACACCAGTTGGCATAAGCTTCAATAGGCCACCTTTGCTTCCAACTTTTTCTGATGGTTGTCCGCCAATAACTCTCGCATTTTTAGATCGCACATATATTTCATCAGAAGGCGGAATGCGCAATGGCTCTTGTTGAGATTCTGATAATAACGATCTAAATTGTTGTATTTTTTCAGGTGTCGCATTGCCGGATTTTATCCATTCTTGAATCGCTTGTTTATCATGCAAAGGCGGCAATCCTGAAGAAGCTTCATTATTATTAACATCAATATTATTTATTGTACTATTTGGAATATTTTCTTTAATATTATTTTGAACAGGCGCCTGACTTGGCTGAGCAGATATAGGATTTCCATAAGCATCAGTTTCGGCATTTCCCAACCCTTGCTTTGCCTTTTCATTCAATGTTTGTCTATATTTATTTAATATATCAATACTCTCAGGACTATACCTTTCTCTATTAAGTAAATAATTTTTTAAAGCCGTTTCAGCATTTAAGCCAGAAATAGCATATTTTTTTGGAATAAATCGTGTTTCAGTTTCTCTTTGCGCAGCTTGCGCCAATATATCTCTCAAATTAGCTTGCTCTTTAGGTGCAACATAAGGCATTTTCAATCTTGATGTTTGATTTCCAAGATTTGTTTCTTCTATTAAAGATTTTAATCGATTAAGTTTTTCTTGTTCCATAGGTTGAGCAAATTGAGCAACAGCTCTTTGCTGTTTTAATTTAGCCAAATTCGATAATGCATCTAAAATATTAGAAGATTTAGCTTCTTCTATTGAAAGATTAAGAGCCATTTATACTCTCCTTTAAAATAAATCACCTAATCCCTGAAAGAAATGACCAGCTTTTCCAGGCAATCCACCAGCGGCACCAAGACCAAACCCTAATAAATTACTCCATCCCGAAGCCCTGCCGATATCTTCATTTCCTCTAGCGAGACCTTGCTGCTGAATATCTTGAGCTAAATTACCGCCTAATTGATTTCTATATCCGCCAATTCCGGTTCTTGCACCATATTCATGGCCCGATTCTTGGCCTTGTAATCCTTGTAATCCTGATAAATATTGGCCTCTAATTCCTAATAAGTTTTGTAAATAATTTTGCATATCACCTGCTGAAATCTTCTGTGCATTTTCTTGTAGTGCACGCAATTCATCTCCGCTACCATGTAAACCTTGAGAAGCTAATGCATGTTGAATAGAATTCATGCCAGCTTCAGTTTGTGCTTTTGCAAAAGGTGATTGCTGATATCCAGACATTAAATTTGAAAATAATTCACCTGGATTTTGGCCCTGAGAAAGTGCTTTAGTAAATAAATCTTCATATTTATGTTGATTCAAATAAGGGCTTAACGCTTCTTCAGCGCTTTGCTCATATTTCTTTCTCTCACCCATTCCTTGGCCAATATATTTTTGCAGATCTTCATAGGCCTGACCTTTTCCGCCTCCAAATAATGTATCAACCAAACCACCCATATTATACCCCTAAACAAATGAATCCGTTTTTATTGAAAACTTTCTTAAAGCCCATTGATTGACTATAAAATAATGATGGCTTATTTTCTTCTTTTACTGAAGCATAAATAATGTCATTACTTATCTCTCGCTTAAATTTCTCTAATGACATTAAACCCAAATGATAACCCATCTTTCCTCTAAATTTTTTATAAATCCCAATATCCACGGCATAATTCTTTTGATTACTTAATAACATCCAAGCACAAAACCCAGCTATTTTTTGGTCTACTTCCAGCAAATAATAAATCATTGAATCATTATTAAGAACGTCTTCTGCATATTCTTCTAAATTACATATCTTTGGATTTTTATCAAATAAAGAAGATTCATCATTAGGATTTATTGATAATAATCCAGGATAAATTTCATTATTAAATATAATTTTACGAAGAACTTTATAATTTTTTGTTCTTCTTACCTCTAACGCATGATTGTCCACAATTTTTCTATCAGAATTTTTTATGCGGGTATCGGCGTGAATGTCACCCATGCTCCACCTTCCCTAAAATTCATTCTTCCAGTTGTTAAATTGTATATTATCGTTCCATCTCTTGCATTATCTAAATTATTTCTATCCGTTGTTGTCATTGAAGTTGCTTGAAGCAATGGAACTTCATTTATTCTTTCACCAGAAATTGGATTTTTTATATAATCTTGAACAATACAATATCCCATAACTCGCGTGACTGAGTTAAGCCAATTAACCCATGGATTTGATATTGTGATACCATCTTCTTTAAAGAACTGATCGTAAATAGGTGGTTCTGCAATAAATGGTGGTGGTAAGTTTTGATTTGGATTGCTCATGACATCATATCTTCCACATGAATTGCTGCACCTAATATATAAAGCGATACAGAATTCCAACTCTCTATCCGCAAAATATTGTCTCTGTTAACGCCTAAATTTCTCCAAATAGTACGCCATTTATATTGGCCTGTTTTTCCAATTTCAGCGGGTCCAAAATTATGATAAGTCAATCCTCCATCTGAAGATAAGCTTAAATTTAAAACTGGATTCATATCTTGATTGTCATTTAAGCATACAAAATCAGTGCAATCACTTCCTGGTTCACCTACACCTTGAAGCATATCCACTTGAAATCTATCAATTCGCATTTGTTTATAAGTTGGATCGCTTAATACATGCGTTGTGCGTAATCGATGTATATGCTCACCATCATTTGTTAAAAATTGTTTATCAAATTGATAAAGATTCGAAGATTTATAATCACCCACAAAATGTAAATTATTAAAAAATATATGCGTATTCGCGAGACTTTGAGTTCCATCTAACATCTCTTCTTGATGCCATTTTCTATCACCTTCACTTGACATGGTGACGTTATAGACAAATGTCATTCCACCAACATTTAATTTATAAAATATAATTCCATCAATTTTATAAACCATCCCAACTGCCTGACTGGTATTTGAAAGCCCCTGAATAACATTATCAATTTCGTAGGTACTAATATTAACCGGGACAGTCCCTTCAACCATTTTCACATAAGAAGGGCCGCCATCATCACGAGAGAGATAAAATAATCTATCAAATCCCTCTACTAATGAACCAACGGCTTCTAATCCATGTTCGAATAAAAGATTATTATCTCTTCGAAATGGGAAATTTGCTGTACCAGCATCTAGCCATACCTCAGTAATTAGTGAACCGAATAAAAAGAGTCGCCTCTTTAACCGAATAACTGATACAGCAAACGTGGGGCTCGAATTAATCGAGGCAAAACTTAATGCGTTCCATGTAGAACCATCATCTAAATTACTGACATAAAATCGATTATCATTAACATTAGTTACAATAAAATAACCATCCATATAAGTGATATCACCTGGAATAACGCCTGCAGGAAATGTAATTGTTGTTAATGTTAATGCGACCGTATCATAAAGAATTGCCGTGACCCCATCACAAAAAATAATCTGGGTTTGATTAGATACAATCCTTACAAATCCTGTTGTTGTTGTTAAGTTTGGGGGGGAAAGTGGTGTTACAACATAAGCAGTATCCATCTGGAATAATTGATTAGAGGATGCAAAATAGGCTTTATCATCGATAAAAACAAAAGAACCTCTAATGGGTCCTATTCCAATTTGGACTTTCTTATTTAATCCTTGTACCGGATGAAGTGCAGATGTTTTCTTTCCATAAGGATGCAGAACTTCGTACCAATTAATGGTTTGTTCCGCGCTTATTTTCGTTACTTGATCTTTACGAAAGCTTCCAACAATCGGAAAATCAATTTCACGTAATGCTGGATTAACGCTCATACTATAAGCATTCCATTAACAGCATACGCATAAAATGGACCACCAAAATTAAGCGTTCTATCTGTTTTAACCGCTAAATTCCATTCATCAGCAGCGGTCATCTTCTCTTTCATATCTAGATATTCTTTTTCATCAGTCGCCGACCAATTGGCGGATGGGTAAAATGACATTAATTCTCTAGCTAATGAATAACGCAAAAATCTAAAATAAAATGCTGGTAAATTCGTAACATTAGTAAATCGTGTTAAAGAATTTAATGCCACTTTGCATTTCATCTCTATTCCATAAACTTGAGATGGATAAGGATAAAATTCCACAACACTTGTATTACCCTGAATATCTTTCGAGCTTAAAAAGCAAAATACCGGAATACCGGGTAATCCAACTACTCGAATATTATTATAAAATTCAGCTTTACTAATTATTCGAACAGGATAAATAACTGTTCCAAATGTTAAATTAACAAAATCCAATTCAATAATAGGATTTGAAACAATAAATGGAGGGCCTGGGGGCGATGGCGGTTGTGGCAATTGAGAAAAGACATATCTATTTTGGCCGCCAACCATATTAAAATTAATAATAGATTGATAAGGGATGTAAAGTTCAGAGGCATTAAATAATGAAATTAAATCATTAAGCAAATTAAAGCCATCAGACATTTGAACGGCTGAAGGTATTTCATTGGCAGAAATAATACTAGTCTGCCTATAAGCCATAATAATAATATCTTCAGTCGTTCTGTTTGCCATTTCTAGCCCCTTTCTTTAGGACGCCTTCCTCGTTTTTTCTTTACTTCTTCAACTTGCGCTGAGGTTTCGTTTGTTCCATTGTTTTCACAGATCCCTGAGGCTTGATGTACTCGTTCTTCAGGATGTCGATCCCGTAGAATTTGTTCTCCATGTCCGTCACGCTGTAATAATCTGGATTTAGACTCTTCTGTACGTCTCTCGAGTATCCGTTTTGTTTCATCGCTATTCCCCTTTCTAGTTTCAGTTTGTGGCCTATCAAACCACTCGTTTGTTTCTAAATAATTAAAATAATCTTCATCTTTAATTATTTCTGGCAATAAAGTTTTGTGATAAACCACATAAGTCATTTTTTTACCTTTTAGACTGCACTGATAATTTTAAATGCATATTCTTGATGCCATCTAAAACCAGCCAAGAATTCAATACGCGTCATATCGATACCATTAATCATATCGAAACCAATAGTTACACGAAGAGACATTCCTGTTTCTTTATCAACAGCAACACCACATTCTGGCGCATGAACACGAACCATAGGAGGCATAACAAGGGATAAAGCGCGACTTGTATAAGCAAAACTATAACGATAGCGTAATCCATTTCCTAACAAGTTAACTGTTGAGTTAGTAGGAATTGGCATGCTTACATTACGTCGTGGATTAGCGGGATCACTAATGATCGCTGGGAATACGGTCAATGTAGCATTACCTGCTCCATCTGCTGTTACATCCGCTTGAACAACAAAAGGCATTACTTGGCCTGTGTCATCACGCGTAACAGGATTGACAGAGTTAACCGCTGTATTAGTACCTGCTGTTCCAAACCAAATGGTGTCACCTGCTTTGAATGTATCTGTGCTAGGTGTTAACCCATGAACTGTTACTGTGGTCGAACCAGAAGCCACAACACCAGTTACTAATGGAGCACCTGTGACAGTTCCTGATTGATGAATTTGCGTAGCTGGTGATTCAAACATTTGGAAACGTGAATATCTTCCCAATTGTGAGCGGAAAGAAATGTCAGTATTTAATGTTGGATTAAATGCATTTTGGTTGGATGCTTTAAGTGCAGATGCATCACGTGGTGACAATACCATGCTTACATCTTCAGCTGTTGGCATGCCAAGCTCAACCATGCCTGCATTAATAATATCAACTTGCGCAAAGTCAGAAATTGGCGCTGTTGGCGAACCTGAGAAATAGTTAACTTGTAAAAGACCAGATGCTGCAATATCTTTCTCAAGAGTTGCTGCCAAGTTTTGAACAACTGGAGACACGTATCGTTCTTGATATTTTGGCGCTGCTTTAGTGACTTCTAATGTTAATTCTTTAGAGTTGAATGCAATAGCATTTCCGTACTCTGGACCAATGGTTAATGGTGTTGTTTCTTCAAGTGTATCTTCAGGGGTAAGAATTCGACCGCGTTGAGCGATATAACGGTTAACTTTACGAACGTTAACGGTAGAACCTGGCTGATAAGAATTGTCCATAAAATCTGGCTCAAATCCTCTATCAGAGGTCATGATAAAAGGCATGTTGTATTGGAATTGTGCCAGTGACAAGTTAGACACTAGCTGACTAAAGGACAATGTTTGTGGCATCGAGAATGCTCCTATCTAAATAAATGTATGGAATAACTACAGTTATCAGATAAGGCACTGATTGGGCACGAACATATACCATGAGGCGGCATACTGACCGAACATATAACTTAAGGCGTCATATTAACCAAACATATGCATTTTAGGTTACATACTAACCTCTATTGGCGGGATTCGGGTACAACATCAATGCCTTCTTAATTACAGAGCTCAAGACTCCGTCGTCCCTGGGTCCCATAAATCTATTTACAATACTTAGCCTTCATAATGGCTTTTGCACTTGCCATATCTTGGCCTGCTCCGCTTCCAGAAATATCACTTGATCGTGGCAATGGTTTTATAGGATCCGGCGCATTGCTTGTTCGCCTTCCTCTACTTCCATAGTCAATCACATGTTTTAATATTTCTTCATATTGTTCATGAGCTGGCATAGATGTAATCTTTTTCAATTCTCTAGGATTTTTACCTAAATAATACAAGAAATCTGCTCCATTATTTGGCAATCTAGAAGCTATGTCAACAATTTGTTGTGAGTACAAATGACCATTATCTTCAACCACATCTTTAAAATCATTGTATTTATATTTGGCTTCTTCTAATTGTTCTGCTAATTCTTGTTTCTTTTTTACATCATAACTTTGAAATGTTTGTTTAGTGATTTCTTGTCTAAATTCATTTCGCGATTGTTCTAAATCAAATTGTAGAAGAGCTTGTTTCCCTTTCTCTGTTCTTGCATCAAGAACCATACCAGTTACGGGATCATTAAATTTATATTCGCTATCGGGATCGGAAACATGTTGCTGTGGAATATAAGCTTGTTGCCGTTTAACCTCTTCGAGCTCTCGACGCAAATCATGCATCTGCTTTTCTGCTTCTTTTTGCGCCTTTCGTTCTTTATATTTTCCCCACTTTTCAGGATCATCTCTTCCCCACTGAGGGATCCCTTGATCATCATTCGACGAGGATTTTTTTGCTACGGTAGAGCCTGAAGATGGCACTTCTGTCAAGGTTTTGACATCTTCTTCCTCAGTTGATGGATGCGAATCATCTTGTTGTTCATGTTCAACAGCCGAATGATGATCGAGAGATCCTTCATTATTATTGTCTATAACACTATCTGTGTTATTTTCAATAATTGGTTCTTGATTGTTTTCTTGCATTGATTTCCCTTATTTTATTTATCATCTGGTTTTCTAGAATGTAATGCATGATTAGCCAAATGTCCTAATGCATCTTTTCGTAATTCATTATGGCTTTCAATAATCTTGCCTTGTGTCTCTATGACTTTTGCATTGTGATCTAATTCAGCCTTTTTAACTTCTGCATTCTTATTAATAAGTGCTGTCTTAAGTTCTGTTTCCATCTTTTGCATTTCAATATGCATTTTCTGCATATCCATTTGCAATTTACCCATTTGAATTTCCAAGCCTTTTTCTTTTAATTGAATTTGAGCTTGCATCATTTGAGCTTGAGGATCCGGTTGTTGAGGAGGAGGCGGCTTGCCTTCTTCTTTCGCTAATATTTCAGGGGGCACTAATGTTTTTAATCGATCAACAATACCTGGTGTATTATCTAATCCTAGATTCTCACCAATATAATCAGCTGTTAACTGCGCGGCCTGTGGCAATATACGGGCTAAATCTATTAAGATTTGTAATGATTGTGCCTTTTGTACAGCAGCCGATGGGCCCGCATCAATGACTACATCATATTTACCTTTTGTCATGTCATTACTAATGACACCACCCGCGCCTTCTTGATTAATCATGACATGATCGGATTTACCATTTTGTGTCATGACAGGTATTTTCCGTTCAGTATCTAAAATATACGGCTTCATCGACATTAAAACGCGACCTGTCTGCTCAATAGCGCGATTTAAGTTGTCATAAAATACCGCAACTGACATGTTTCCTGTGCGTTGCTGCTCTTTTATCGCAACGCCTGACTTCTCCATTGAATCAGCGCCACGATTAGCCTCATAAAATCCAAGAATACTTTGAACAGATTGTTGAGATTGCTGAAATAATGCCATTAATGTTTGAGGGACTTCATTAGGAGGCAATTTAATTGGCATTTGTCCTGTAATAGGATCCGGAATGGCTGGCAACATACCTTGTTGATTGGCTACATTCTTCCAAACTTCTTCAAGGCCTGCAATATTAGAAGGTGTACCAATAAATTGTTCTCGACGACTTGTTTTTAATGCATAAGCAATTTCAATGGCTTGATAATTATGGAATCGTTGCGCATCTCGTGCATAACGAATAAATGATGACAATCTATCTTGACCATCAATACAAGTACAACCACCTTGTACAAAGATAATAGGCAATTCATTTCCTGGAAATTCTTTACGCTCAATAACTTTGTCATATATTGCTTTGTACATCACTATTTTACAGTCTTGGCGCTCTTTTGTTTCTACTATATAAGGCGCTCCAGGCATTGAAGATTGAATATTCTCCATGGCTTCTGGTGGTATTTGATCGCCTAATAAAGTAGAGAAATCTTCTAGTCTATTTTTTTGTTCTGCATATTGTTTTTGTATTTCTTTCCATTCTTCATCGCGTACCGCTCTTCCATCATTTAAAAGATGAAGTTTAAATTTAAAATATTCTTTTTTGTAATATTCAACAAGAGTTATTTTATCTTTTAATCCCCATGTGAAATCTTGCATTTCAACACGAACAGGAAATGATGATGGATAAGGATATTCAGGATAGGCTTTTTCAAAATCAGCTTTATTCATAGACATATAATAACCGCAATAATGGCCATCACATTTTGTAGGATCTTGAGAATAGGGATCGAAAAATGTCTTCTCAGGATCTTTAATAACACCTATAAAAGGCGATAAATGAAATGAATCAGCATGCTCATAATCCGTATAAATACGCCAAGCGCCAAAACCACCACTCGTCGCATCGCCAAATGCTGTTTGATAAGTGATACGCGATTTAGAATTAAAACAGACATGTCGTAACCAATCTTCATTAAGTTTTATATCTTGCTCAGTTGCTACACCATCAAGTGACTTAACTTGCAATTCTGCCGTATGTTGACGTTGCTCACCATTAACTTTATTTAAAGAATCATAAATAAGATTCATTTGTAAAATAGGTTTGTTATGAAGTAACAATTCTGACCGTTCTTGAGCTGTCCAGTTATCTACATAAGCAAAGTATTTGTCATTTCTAAAATTAGTAATATTAACGTTATTATAGCTTATCCAGTTATTAATATTCTGATCGATCTCATCAAGTATTTTCTGCTCATTATCAATCTTATCATGATCACGAGGAATATCATCCGCATACTTTTTAGGACTGAAATCATATTCAATATCACTAATCCGATTTTCCGACATATTAAATCCTTAATGTGTTCATATAAGATTTCGCTACATTTTTAATAGGATTAATAGGAAATGCAAAAGTTAATGCCAATGCCTCGGCTTCATCTGGACTATTAAACCCTCTCTTTTTTAATGATTCCTTGCTTTCAATAACTAAACGTGTCACAGAATCCCAATGATAATTAGGCGCACATAAATCAGAATGCAATGATGCTTCGTCAGGAATTTGACAGGGAGTATCTTTTAACCATTGTAGCATTAATGCCCACATCTCGGCTTTTTTATTTTTATATTTTTGTTGAT
>Ga0310813_10001960_pt1 | contig 12509 bp, 9 predicted proteins | sample YN3metagenome_FD_203086 | JGI IMG/M metagenome (GOLD analysis project Ga0310813, IMG submission 203086) | Soil microbial communities from experimental microcosm in Duke University, North Carolina, United States - YN3 | ecosystem: Engineered > Artificial ecosystem > Soil microcosm > Unclassified ...
CGCCAGCACCTCCAGCCCGGAAATGACGTACCAGTGCTCGGTCTTGACCGCCGATTGCAACGCCGCATCACGCACATGATTGCCGGGCGCGATGAACGACGTTGTGCGCGATCCCGGATGACCGGTTAGGCGGGCGGGCACGGCACTCATGTGCAGCGTGATCGCGATCTCGGTCCGTGGCGGCACGTTCTCGTTCAACTCATCCGACCAGACGAATGAACCAGGGGGGATGGTGACGGTCGTGTCGCCGGTGAAAGTCAACCTCGCGTGGGTCGAAACGTCGACGCGATCGGCCCCGATGCTCCGTGCCACCGCTCCGGATGACACGACCAGCGGCTGATCGCCAAACTCGTTCGACAATCGGACGCGCCACCGCGACCCGCCCAGCGTGACGCGCGCGACTTGGCGGATCGTCGCGCCGGCGAGCGGGGCGGGCGGCATGTTGCGATCCTCGGTCAACTGCGGCGATGCTTGCCAGGTCGCGATCCACGCCCCGCCGCTTGATCGCGCGAAATGCAAGCACCCGGCGAGGACTGCCGCCGAGAGGAACGTCGAGATTCGCATCGTAGAGCAGCCGAGCAACCGAGCGGCCCAGCAGGCTCTCGCTCGGGTCATGCCGCCGGCACCAATTCGACGCCGGCCATCAGCCGCAGCAAAACTTCCTGCGTCGCCTGCGCGTGCGGCACCTCGGTGACGAGCTCACCCTGCCGCATCACGAGAATGCGGTGCGAGATGGCGATGACTTCCGGCAGCTCGCTCGAGATCAAGAGCACGGCGTTGCCGCGCGCGGCGAGGTCTCGAATCAGTCGATGGATCTCCGCTTTGGCGCCGACGTCCACGCCGCGGGTCGGTTCGTCGAGAATAAGAATTCTCGAATTCGCCGCCAGCCACCGGGCCAACACGACCTTCTGCTGATTGCCGCCCGACATTCCAGCGACCGGCGCGCCGAGGCTCGGCGTCCGCACGCGGAGCTTGGAAAAGAAGGTCGACGCGAGCGTCGCTTCCTCGCGGCGCCGCATGAACAGCGCGCGCGACAACCGCTCGAGAATGGGAAGCGTGGTGTTGTGCAACCCGCTCTCGCCGAGCACCAGCCCCTGTCGCTTGCGATCCTCCGGCACCAGCCCGATCCCGAGCGCGATCGCATCCTTGGGCTCGGCGATCTTCGACGGTCGGCCGTCCACGAACACCGTGCCGCTCGACGCCTTCTCCAAGCCGAAAATCGCCTGGGCGATCTCGGATCTCCCCGCGCCGACCAACCCGGCGAGCCCGACGATCTCTCCCTCGTGAAGCGAGAAGCTCACGTCACGGAACTTCCGCGGGACGGTCAACCGTTCCACGCGAAGCAGTTCCTTCCCGACCTTTCGCTCATCGCTCTGCGGCAAGTACTCGCCAAGCTCCCGTCCGATCATCAGCGTGACGAGCTCGGACTCGGAGAGCGTGGCCGCGGGCCGCGTGGCAACGTGGCGTCCGTCGCGCAAGACGCTGATCGTATCGCACAGCCGATAGATCTCGGGCATGCGATGCGAGACATAAATACAGGTCACGCCGCGCGCCTTGAGCCGCTCGATCAACTCGTAGAGCCGATCGGCGTCGGCCTGACTCAAACTGCTCGTCGGCTCGTCGAAGACGACGATGTCGGCGCCGGCGCCGACGGCTGACGCGATCTGCACCAGCTGCTGCTGGGCGATGCGCAACTCGCTCATCGGCGCGCGCGCGTCGACTTCGGCGCCGATCTCGGCCAGCATGTCCCGCGCGCGCCGCTCGAGCGCCGCGCGATCGACGAACCCGCGTCGGCGCGGCAGCGCACCGAGCAACAGGTTTTCGGCGACGGTCATGTTGCCGCAGTACGCGAGCTCCTGGTGCACCATCCCGACGCCCGCCGCGAATGCGTCGCGCGGCGAGTCGAAGCGCACTTCGCGGCCACGGACGAACAGCCGCCCCGCGTCGGGGCTGTGAATGCCGGCGAGCACCTTGCCCAACGTGCTTTTCCCCGCGCCATTCTCGCCGCACAGCGCGTGACACGAGCCGGTCGCCACCTCGAGCGAGACGCCGTCCAGCGCCTGCACGCCGAGGAACCGCTTCGTGATCTGCTCGAACCGGACCGCCGACTCGCTCATCGTGCGCTACATCTTGAGGTATTTCGGATCGACGTCGGTGAAGCCCCACGCTTGGAGCTGCTTCGCCCACTGACCGAGGTTGTCCTTCGACACACGGACGAGCTCCATCGGGATCATCTGCGGCACGTCCTTCTTCGAGTGGACTTTGTCGAAGATCGTGCGGACGCCGATGTTCCCCCATTCGTAGACCGACTGGGCGAGCAGCACTGGCACGACGCCCTTCTCGACGTACGCCAGCTGCGCCGGCAGCGCGTCGACCGACGCGGTCTTCAGCTTCGTAAAGCCCTGATCGGTGAGGAGCGATTGGGCGAAGAGCGGCCAGCCGCCGATGAACGCCCATCCCTGAATGTCCGGGTACGCGTTGTCGACGCGCACCACCTCGGCCGACGCGTCCTGCGCGGTCTCGACGTGGTTGAACACACCGATGACCTGCATTCCCGGATGCTTCGCGGCTTCCTCCTTCGCGCCCTGCACGCGATGCTGGAGGTTGGGCGCGTTCTGATTGCCGGCGAGTATTGCGACCTTGCCCTTCCCGCCCATCAGCGTCGCCAGCTCGGCCATCGTCTGTTGGCCGGTCTTGTTGTCGTCCACACCATAGTAGGCGAAGCGCTTCGACTGCGGCGCGTCGCTGTCGAAGGTCATCACGGGCACGCCACGGTCGACCGCGTCATTGATCGCGCCGGTGACCTTGCCTGCGTCGGAACAGGAGATGAGCACGGCGTCGACGCCGTCGTTCACGGCTTGCTGAATGCGCTGCGCCTGAACCTGTCCGTCTTCCTGGGGCGGCGTGAGCCAAATGACTTCGACCTTCATGTGATTCTTTTCGCTCAAGTCCTTCGCCGCGGCTTCGGCGCCGGTGCGCGCGGCGAGAAACACGGGATTGGTCGAGCTCTTCGCGATCATGGCGATGCGCAGGACGCTGTCGCTGTGCGCTCCGGGTGCACCACCACCTGTGGCAGCGGTCTTGGTGGAATCCTTGGCGGTCTCTCCACCCTTGGCGCATGCGAGCACGCTCGTCAAAGCGAACAGCGCGGCAGCGGTCAATCGAAAGCGCATTGGATCTCCGGTAGGAATCGGTCGAAGAAGGTCGATCAAACTGTCATGCCAGGGGCACCACTTCCAGCACTGCGGCTCAGCCGGCGCGTCGTGACGCCGGCGCTCCAACGATCGATGACGACCGCGACGATGATCGCGCAGCCGATCACGATCCACTCATAGTTCTGATCGAAGTGCAGCGTTCGGATGGACTGACGAATCAGCACGATCAGCAACGCTCCCAACATCGCGCCGACCGCGCTCCCTTTCCCGCCGATCAAGCTTGCCCCGCCGACGACGGCGGACGCGATGACGTACAGCTCGTATCCCTGCGCGTCGCCCGACGACGCCGACCCGTACAAGCTCGCTCCGAGAAACGCCGCGAGCCCCGCCGTCAGTCCCGAAACGGCAAAGACGCCCAGCTGAATACGGCCGAGCGCCAACCCGGCGAAGCGGCTCGCTTCGATGTTTCCGCCGAAGGCGAAGATGTGCCGACCCATCACGGTCCGCGTGAGATACAGCGTGCCGAGGATCGTGACGGCGATCATCACCAGCATCGGAACCGGATAGAGTCCGCCGCGCAGCCCGAGCGACGCCTTCGTGACACCCGTCAGCGAGAACGGCACGAGGATGCTTTCGGCCTTCGTCGCCACGAACGCGATGCCGCGCAGCACCCACATCGTACCCAGGGTAATGATGAACGGGTGTACGCGAAGCCCGACGACGAGCAGCCCGTTCAGCAGACCACAGAGCAGACCAACGCCGACGCACGTCACCAAGCCGACGAGGACGATCGTCGTCGGACTGGCCTGGCCGAGCGCGCGCAGCGCGAGGGCCATACTCACGCCGGCCAGGGCGTAGATCGAGCCGACGGACAGGTCGATGCCGCCCGAGATGATCACGATCGTCGCGCCGATCGCCATGATCGCGAAGAAGCTGGCGTCCGTGGCAACCTGGATGAGCGTGTTGGAGTTCAGAAAGTTGTTGACGGTCATCCCGCTGAGGCGATCGGCGTGACTTCCCGCGAGCGCGGTGAGCGTCACGACGACCAGCGCCACGACGATGACGAGTCCCGTCTCTTGCGACGCGAGCATGCGTCGGGTGAAAGCGGCCGGCGACGTCACGCGCGATAGCTCGCGCGAAAACGCGCGTACGGCGCGGTGTAGTCGGCATGCCCGTCAGGCGAAGGCGCTTCTCCGGGAATTCGCCGAAGCGTCGCCGAACCCGCCGCGCGGAGATCCGGGAAGGCGCCGACACCGACCGCGGCGAGCAACGCCGCGCCGTATGCCGGTCCTTCCTCACGGTTGACCGTGGCGACGGGAATCCCGAACACCTCGGCGAGCATTTGCCGCACGAGTGGGCTGCGCGCGCCGCCGCCGGTAAACAAGACTTCGTTCAAGGTGAACCCCAACGAACGCAGGATCTCGAGCGAGTCGCGCAGCGCGAAACACACGCCCTCGATCACGGCGCGGGTGAGATGAGCCCGCGTATGGGCGAGGCTCAGACCGAGAAATGCGCCGCGCGCGCCGGCGTTGCGATGCGGGGTTCGCTCGCCTTGCAGGTACGGCAAAAACGAAACCCCCTCCGCGCCGCGCGGTACTGACGCCGCCTCATCGTCGAGTTTGCGATTGGCGTCAGGATCGCCGGCGAGGTCGCGCGCCAATTGATCGCGGTACCAGGCGAATGCCCCGCCGGCGCTGAGAACGACACCCATGAGATACCAGGTGTCCGGGACAACGTGGCAGAACGTGTGCGCGCGCAGAGCGGGGTCGACGCGCGGCTCCGCCATCGGCGCGAGCAGCGTCCCCGACGTGCCCCAGCTCGCGACGGCTTCCCCCGGCGCGGCGACGCCGACGCCCGCGGCTCCGCAAGCGTTGTCCGCTCCGCCGCCGACAACAGGCGTGCCCGTCGGAATTCCGCAGGCCGCCGCGCCCGCATCGTTGACGCGGCCGAGCACCTCCGACGAGCCGCCCACCGGCGGCAAGAGCGATCGGTTCAACTCCATCGCGTCGAGAATCTCGCTGCTCCAGCGCAATCGCGCGGTGTCATACATCAGCGTCGCCGACGCATCGGAGGGTTCCGTGGCCAGCTCGCCCGTCAAACGGTACCGAATGTAATCCTTGGCGAGCATCACCGTCGCGACCAGCCGGAACGCTTCCGGCTCGTGATTGCGGAGCCACAGCACCTTGGGGAGCGTGAAGCCCTCGAGCGCCGGGTTCGAGACGAGGTCTCGGAGCCGTGCCTCACCGCCGACGCGCTGCTCGATTTCCCGACATTCCTCGGTCGTACGGCCGTCGCACCACAGCAGCGCGGGTCGGACTACCTCGCCGCCGCGATCGAGAAACACTGACGAATGCATTTGGCCGGAAAGCCCGACGGCGGCCACGGAGGCACCCGCCGCCTGCGAGCGGACCGCTCGAATCGACGCGACGCACGCCTCCCACCAATCGAGCGGATCCTGCTCGGCCCAGCCCGGATGCGGCGTCGACAGCGTGAGCGGTGTCGTCGCCGAAGCGCGCACGTCGCCGGAGGACGACACGAGCACCGCTTTGACGCCGCTCGTGCCGACGTCGAGCCCGAGGAAGAGCGATTCCACTTATCTCACACCCATCAGTATTTCCATTGCAAGCTGATCGAGCCGTTCATACGCATATCCTTGCGACCGCATCGCGTCGAGATCGAAGGGCTCGTCGCGAATTGCCCGTGCTTCCGCCTCACTGTATCGAACGCGTTGGCCGATCGCCGCGCCACGCGCGCGCAGCTCGTCGAGCAGCGCTTGAATCTCGGCGTCGGCATTGAATCGCGCGACCTTCTCCTTGAGAATGAGATAGGTTCGCATACTGCCGGCGGCGAAGTCCCACACCCCCTGCTCGTCCTCGGTCCGGTAGGCGTGGCTGTCGAAGTGCCGCATGCCGGGCCAGCCCGCGTCCTCGAGCAGCTTTACGAGAAAGAACGCGGCCTTGAGATCCTCGCTCCCGAACCGAAGGTCCTGGTCGAAGCGCCCGGGCTTCTGCGCATTGAGGTCGATGTGAAAGAGCTTCCCCGCCTCGAGCGCCTGCGCCACGCCATGCGAGAAATCGAGGCCCGCCATCTGGTCGTGCGCCACTTCGGGATTGAGGCCGACCATGTCCGGATGGTCGAGCGTGTAGATGAAGGCGAGCATGTGGCCGATCGTCGGCAGGAAGATGTCGCCGCGCGGCTCATTGGGTTTCGGCTCGAGGGCGAAGCGCAGATCGTACTTCTGCGCGCGCACGTATTCGCAAAGGAAATTGATCGCGTCGCGAAACCACTTCACCGATTCTTGCGCGTCCTTCCCCGCATTCGTCTCGACGCCTTCCCGTCCGCCCCAGAACACGTAGGTCGTCGCGCCCAACTCCACGCCGAGGTCGATCGCGCGCATCGTCTTCTGGAGTGCGTAGCGACGGACGCGCGCGTCGCTGCTCGTGAACGCGCCGTCGCGAAAGACGGGATCACCGAAGAGATTCGTCGTCGCCATTGGCACGCACATTCCATGGTCGGCGAGCGACCGCTTGAACTCGGCGACGATCCGGTCAGACTCCGCGGCTGTTGCATCGCGCGGGACGAGGTCGTTGTCGTGGAGATTGACTCCGTACGCGCCGAGCGTCGCAAGCTTTTCGACGATTCGCGTCGGACTGAGCGGAGCGCGCACGGCGTCGCCGAACGGATCGCGGCCAACGTTCCCGACCGTCCACAGGCCGAAAGTAAAGTGATGCTCGGGGCGCGGAGTGTAGGCGTCGTTCGAAGGCATGGTCGAAATGTCGGCCGGGTAGGCTATGGGACGTCGGGACAACGCGGTTTACGCGGGTCGGCGGGGCAACGGAGACCCATGTAGTACTCGAGCGAATGCGCGGGAGCTTCGACACCGTCCGGAAGCGGCATGTGCGAGAAGGACGCGAAATACTGAAGCGCCGCGTCGCGCCACCACCGCGCCTCGCGCTCCTGAATCGTCAGGAACGAGTCCACGTCGGCGAAACGCGGCGCGTCGATCGAAGGGCGGACGCTCTGCCACTCGCGGCGCATCGCACGAACAGTGTCTACGCCCGCTTGATAATGGAGCGCCAGCTCGTCCCACAACGTGCGGCCGGATCGCATCGGCTCGCGCCAGCCGACGTGGTGAAACCACAACAGCAGCGAGTCGGGTACGGTGCCTCGATTCGCCAGGCGGTCACGCACTGGAGCCGCGTACTGTTCGACCGCGTTGCTACCCGTCGCCGTGCGATCGAAGCCGACGCCGACCGAGTCGGCCCGGTGGAAATAGACCGGTGACCAGTCGGCGCGAGACAACCGCGCCCACGGCGCGGGACCGTAGTGATGGTTCGATCCCATGATGTGCGCGAGCCCCAGCGGCGTCATGTAGTTCACCGCTGCCTCGCGGGACACGAGCATCATGTGCACGATCGCGCGTACGGCCGCGTCGTCGTTGGTGAACGTGGCTCGCGTCCATTCCTCGGCAATACCGGCGGACGTGAGCCGATGGTCCCACGCCAGGCGGCCGAAGGCGTACCAGTTTGCCTGGTTGAACTGGGAGCCCGTCCAGTTCGTGTCGCTCCCGACGTTCGCGACGCCGGCAATTCCGGTTTCGCGCTGGCCTTGGAGCGTGCCGTCGATCACACGGGCAACGGTCGAGCGGGGGCCGCGCGCGTACGTGTCGGCGTCGAGGACTTCCTTGAACAGCGGCGCGAGATACACGAGGTGCGTGTCCTCACCCAGGTACTCCTTCGTGATCTGGAGCTCGAGCACCTGCGCCGTCTTCGGCAACGCGCCGAAGAGTGGATGGAACGGCTCACGCGGTTGGAAGTCGAGCGGCCCGTTCTTCGTTTGAATCAGAACGTTGGCGCGGAAGGCTCCGTCGAGTGGCGTGAATTCGTCGTAAGCCTGCTTCACCCGATCGACCGGCACGTCGTTGCTGTACACGAACGCCCGCCACATCACGACCCCATGGTGAGGTGCGACGGCGTCGGCCAGCATGTTGGCGCCGTCGGCATGGGTTCGATGATAGTCCTGCGGCCCCGGTTGTCCCTCCGAGTTCGCCTTCACGACGAAACCGCCGAAATCCGGAACGTCGCGATAGATCTCGCCGGCTTTCGCCCGCCACCAGGCTCGCACCGCGGAGTCGAGCGGATCAGCGGTCTTCAGTCCGCCGATCTCGATCGGCGCACTGAAGCGCGCCGTCAAATACACGGTGATGCCATAAGGACGGAACACATTCGCCAGCGCGGCGACCTTCGTCAGATACTCCGGCGTGAGCACTCGCGCATTCGCGTTCACGTTCGTCAGAACGACGCCGTTGATTCCGATCGACGCGTTCGCCCGGGCGTAATCGCGGTAGCGAGGTGAGAGCGTGCCCGGCAGCCGCGCCCAATCCCACAGCGATGCACCGGCGTAGCCGCGCTCGACGCTGCCGTCGAGATTGTCCCAATGATCGAGCAGCCGACGACGAATGCGAGGCACGCCGCTGGTCTCGAGTGAGGCGGCGGCACGATGCACCTGAAGCTGCCGCAGCAGGGCGAAAGTTCCGTACAGCGCCCCCACGTCGGTGTTGGCCGCGACGACGATCACGATCCTCGCGCCTCGTTTCACATTCGCGACGACGAAAGACTCGCGTCCGGGCGGCGGACGTCGCGCGTCGGGAAGGAGCGCCGCGATCGCAGGCGCGCTCGCGACGCCGACGACCAGCCCGGGGCTGCCGCCCATCGTCCCGCCGACGCTGATGGTCGTATCGAGCAGACCGCCAAGCGCCAACGTCAACTCATCGCGTATGACGCGCGCCGTCGGGGAATCGCCGAGCACCGACACCCGCGAAAAAACGCGGCGGTACTCGGCGAGCCGCGTCGCGTCCGACACGCGACGATAGCGGAGCCAGACCTCGTACCCGGTGTCGGCACGCGCCACGCCGAACGGCGTCACCGAGAGCGCGATCGCGAGAAGCAGCCGTCGCACCGTTCCCTATCCGCTCGTCACCGAGGAATCGACGGCACCCGGTCGTCTTTGGGATCGGCCCAACGCGTGTTGGGAATGAGCGGCGTCCACCCCGGCCGCAACGGATCCTGATCGTACGGATAGTTGCCCAGACGCAAGAACATCTCGTGGTATTCGCCGAGCTTGTCGCGGTCGAGCTTCACGCCAAGGCCCGGGCCTGTCGGCACGGCGATCGTGCCGCCGCAGTAGCACATCCGGCCGCCGACGATCACGTCGTCCATCAAATGATGGTAGTGTGCATCGGCCGCGAACGTCAGGTTCGGGATCACCGCGCCGAGATGCAGCATCGTCGCCAGCTGAATGCCCAGCTCACCGGACGAGTGCACCGCCACGCCGAGCTGGAACGCCTCGCAGATCGCCGCCGCCTTCACACAGGATCGCACCCCACCCCAGAACGTCGTGTCGAGCAGCACGACGTCGACCGCCGTGTGCAGCACGTTCGACGCGAGTTGCTCCATGCCGACGATCACCGTGTTCGTTGCCAGCGGCATGCGCACCTTTTCGCGTGTGCGACGCATGCCGTGCATTCCGAACACCGGGTCCTCGAGGTAATCGTTGTTGACGTCCTCGATCGCGTGCGCAAACGAGATCGCCTGCTCGGTCGACCATACGCCGTTCGGGTCGAATCGGAACCGGTCGTCGGGCAAGGAGTCGGCGAGCGCCCGATAGCACTCGAGCTCGTACGCGGGCGCAAAAACTCCGCCCTTCAGCTTGTGCGTCTGGAAGCCGTGCTCGCGCTTGAGCGCGGCGGCCTCCTGCACGAGCTGATCGACCGTCCGGACTTCGTTCGCGCCATCGGCGTTCGGGTACCGAAAAAAGAGATACGAGGCGAAGGGGACGCGGTCGCGTAGCCGACCGCCGAGCATCTCCGAGAGCGACACACCCCACTTCTGCCCGAGGACATCCAGGCAGGCGAACTCCAAAGCGGCGAGGATTTGCGTTCTATTGTTGTAGAGCGAGGCGGTGGGGTTGGCGATGAGGAAGCGCATTTCCTCGAGGCGGGCCGGATCTCGACCGAGGAGATAGCTCTTGAGCCCATTGAACGCGGCAACCGCGCTCTCGCCACCACCCCCCATCTCGCCGAGGCCGACGAGCCCCTCGTCGGTCTCGACCTCAACCACGGTGCGAACGAATCGCCCCCAGTGACAACCGTTCGCATGACGCAGCGGCGCGGCGAGCGGGACGGTGACCGGGGTGGCCCGTATGTCAGTGATCTTCATTCAAGTGGAGAATCGCGGGTGGGACGCGAGGGGCATGATCAAGTCATATTATCACCACGATCTTGCGGCTGACCGGGCGTCCTGTCAAGAACTGCTGGCGGCTCGGCGGCTCGGCGACTCGGCGACTCGGCGACTAGACGCCGCTGAAGACACTGAAGCCGCCGTCGATGGGAATCACGGCTCCGGTTACGAACGACGCCGCGTCGCTACACAGCCACTGGACCGCTCCGACCAGCTCCTCCGGTCGGCCGAAGCGTCCCATCGGCGTCTCGCGCAAGATGTTACGGGCGCGCTCGGTGTGTTCCCCGTCTTCCGATTGTAGTACGGCGCGGTTCTGCGTCGTGATGAAAAATCCGGGGGCGATCGCGTTCACACGAAGTCCGTCGCCGTGACGCCGCGCCATGTCCACGGCCAGCCACCGCGTGAAGTTGTCGATGCCGGCCTTGGCTACTGAATAGCCCATCACGCCGCTGAGGGCCTGGATCGACGCCATCGACGAGATGTTGACGATCGTCCCGCGCCGCTGCGTCGCCATCTGTTCGCCGAAGACCATCGTCGGGAGCACGGTCCCGTGCAGGTTCAATCGAACCACTTCGTCGAACGCGTCGGGCGGGATTTCAAAAACGCTAATGGTATCGCTGCGGGCGCGCGCAACGTTGCCGCCGGCGGCGTTGATCAGGATGTCGACGCGATTCCACGCCGACAATAATTCGTCGCGCGCGGCGCGGAGCTGATCCACGTCGGTTGCGTCGGCGACGAGCGCGAGCGCGTCACCACCGGCGGCGCGAATCGCCGCGGCCTCGCTATTGGCGGCGTCCTGCCGTCGGCCGAGCACCGCGACGCGAGCGCCCGCCGCGGCGAGACCGCGAGCGAGAACGCTGCCGATCACGCCGTAACCACCCGTCACGACGGCAACGCGGCCGGTGATGTCGAATGAATTCATCGGGCAAAGTTGAACGGAGCCGTAGCGGGCGTCAAAGCGCGCCGATTCGCGCTCTAAATCGGGCCCTCTACTCCCAAGGCCTGCGACTGCGGGGCCGACGACGAAGCGGGACGTAGAAACTCGTAAAGGCGCATCGCGCCGAGCATTCCGGCAATTGGCGCCAACCAGTAGAGCCAGTGAGCCGTCCAAACGCCGGCGAGGACGGCCGGACCAAGGGATCGTGCGGGGTTGAAGCTGCCGCCGGTCAGCGGCCCGGTGAGCAGAGCCCCAGCGAATACTGTCGCGCCAATCACGAACGGTGCCGCCGCCTGAGGCGTTCGTTCGTCGGTGGCCACCGCCATGATCACGAATCCGAGCAACGCCGTGTAGCCCATCTCGACGACAAAAGCCTGCGGGATAGGAATGTCCGGCTTTGTCACACCGAACCCTCCGACCGGACCGAGTACCCACCCACACAGCGCCGACGCGAGAACGGCGCCGACACACTGCGCGATCACGTAGGGAGCTACTTCTCTCCCGCTGAATCTCCGAATCGACCAGAACGCGATCGTGACCGCGGGGTTGATGTGCGCCCCGCTGAGGTGTCCAGTCGACGCGACAATGATCGTCACGGCCAAGCCAAACGCGAGCGATACTCCAAGGTGGCCGAACGTGTGGGTTCGCGCCGCGACCATGACCGCCCCCGGGCCAATGACGACGAGCGCGAACGTGCCGAGCATCTCGGCCACGCACCGTCGAGCGAGCGATTGCATTAGAAAGAGGTTGGTCGACTAGGCCGCGACGAGCGACCTACCGCCCGAGCGCAGGTACCACGCGAATTCGCGGGGCAGCGTGCTCTCGAGAATCGCGCGAGCGGCACGCTCGACGTCGTATTCGACCCGCCTGAATTCCACCGCAATGCCCGACGCGTCGACCGTCAGTAGCACATAGCCGGCACGCCAATCACCGTCCTTCGGTCGTCCCACGCTTCCGGTGTTCACGAAATGCACGCCGTCGACGACTCGGTGCCATGGTTTGTGCGTGTGCCCGAACGCCACGACGTCGCCGTGCTTCGCGCCAAGGCCATGCCCCATCTTCGAGAGGAAATCGTCGGATCGGTCTTCGGTGACATACACGGTGTTGAGGGATTGATTTCCGTGCACGAGTGTTATCGTCGGTCCGGCGAGATGACCGCCGAGCGGCCGAATGTCGATG
>Ga0310813_10001966_pt1 | contig 12491 bp, 10 predicted proteins | sample YN3metagenome_FD_203086 | JGI IMG/M metagenome (GOLD analysis project Ga0310813, IMG submission 203086) | Soil microbial communities from experimental microcosm in Duke University, North Carolina, United States - YN3 | ecosystem: Engineered > Artificial ecosystem > Soil microcosm > Unclassified...
TACGTCGCAACGCGCCGTGCCGCACCTGCAGATTTGAGAAACGCCTGGACGTCGAAGTCCGGTCGTGTCTCGCTTGCGTTGACGGGCCGTGCTTTCGCTTTTGACATCGTGGAGCGGTCGAATTATCGCATGCGGATGCGCGGCTCCAGGCGGGTCCGCGTGTGCAAGCGACTACGGCGCGTTGTGGTCTGGGCTGATCATTGCGGCCGTCGGAGCGTGAATGATAAGTGACTGTTTACCCTACCTGGCGCGCTGCCAAGACAATTGCATTGTGAGGAGCAGGCCCGCTCAGAGCGGCACACACATGCATCAGCCGGGCGAGTCGCGCTGACGGACGGCGCACCGCAAGAACGCCCTGTGGATGGCTGGTTCTCGGCAATTCTCGACGTTGCCAGCGCACGCGAACGTCCGGTTCGACGCGGTTCGGCGAGTTATTTTTTTGTTGTGTTCAATACGGCACATTACGCAATTTGCGCGAGGCATAGACTGAGTGAACCGCTGGGCCCCGGCTGACGGCTGAGTCATTCTAGCCGCCGACCGGCTTGTTGTCTTAGGTAAGGAGGCCGTGGTGTCTCACTCTACGCCCGCGTCATTCGCCGCCGCGGCAGAGACCTCGCGCGCCCGGCAGCGCGTCGTCCTCGCGCTCGATCCGCTCGTGCTCAAGGCGGCGCTCGATGACCAGCTCGACGACGGCGACGCGTCCCCCTATCGGCGCCAATATCTCACCGTGCGACGCGCGGCGCTCGTGCGCGCTGGTGAAGGCGTCGTTGCGCTGGCGGCGCTGCTCGACGCGATCGAGGATGCGATCGGAGTCGACGAAGCAGCCCGCGAAGGCGGGTTCGTGCAGGGCTTCGAGTGCTGTCGGCTGCTGCTCCTCGGCGAGCTCCCTCTCGACGTGGAGGTGTTGCCAAGTGGCGCACGATCAGCGAGGACCGCCGCCGACCACGATCCGCGGCACCTCGATGCTGTGGGGTGATCGTTAGGACTTCCGACAACGGCGTCGGCCCAAATCGGCCCTCTGCGCCTTCGGTGAATAACCCGATGCTGGCGCAGGCCCGCATCACCCGCTCCAGTGCGCCTGTGTTCACATCAAGCCCGTCGGCGGCCAGTTGCCCCGGGAGAGAATGAGTAGCGCATACGCGCGCGGTGAGTCGCACTTACGCTATTCGAACGAGACGCTCGATGGTCTGCCAGAACACCGGTGACGATGTCCGCTTCTTGGACTCCCATTGATAAACGACGGCCTTGTTTGCTGCGCCGATCGCTTCGGCGAACTGTCCTTGTGTGAGCCGCAAGGTTCGTCGGACCTGCAATAGCCGATCGGCATAATCCAATGGAACACGCATGTCTGGAGGTGATGGTCGTCGTGCCATCCGCGAATACGATTGCCTGTAGTACCGCTCCATGAACGTCGCTGCGGCCGATCGCGTCGCAAACCGAATCGGCCGACCGAACACCGCCCGCGACGAAAATCGAACGTCGAGGCGACCAGTGCGCGCCGCGGCGCGCAACGTCCGCACGTGGACGCCGAATTCTCGCGCGAGCTGATCGAGCGACAGCAGTTCGCTGTTGCGCGGCAGATCGATGACGGCCTTTCGTGCGCGCTGCAGGATGGCCAGCGGAACGGGGCGCCGTCCGCTGTCCCAGGTCCGCAGTGTTTCGATCGACGCGCCAAGCAGCGCTGCAAACGCGTGTTGATTCAGACCGACGGCACGTCGAAGGTCACGAAGCTCGGTCGTCACGCCCACACCATGCCATTGGCGCCGCTCGTCGTAAAGCGACCTCCGGCATGTATGGCCGGCCGCGAGTACCGCACGAATTGCGAACGCGCGGAAATGCTCGAGAAATCGAATGAGCGAAATGTGGCGCACATTCGCAAGACCGGTCACTTTTTTCGATTTGTGTTCGCCGAGGAATTTCTTCGCGATCTAAACTCGCGAAATCTTTAGGAATTGGCGCGCCCGCCGCGACTCGAACGCGGGACCCCCGGCTTAGAAGACCAGTGCGCTATCCAACTGAGCTACGGGCCGCCGTTGTTCTTGCTCTATGGCGTCCAAAGACGACCGAGCGGAGTGGACCGAAGTACCGATTTTTGAGGCGCCGGGAAGAACTGCGGTGGGCAGATTCGGCTGGGCCGCGCAGCACGCAAGTCTGCTGTCTTTCTCCGCAGACACCTACAGAAACGCAATGGGTGTCACTTCTCCTCTGCATCCCGACGACAACACGCAAGCAGCGTGTCAGCCACGACCTCAGCCAACGAAATGTCTCGACCGTGCCCTGAGTGTCACGAAACACTCGACGCCGTCCGTGACACTCGAAGTTGAATCGGAATTGGACCTCCGCTCGCTGGCGAACGCCAAGCGTCGACGGACCGCACTATTAGCGCGGTCTGTTGCGATCGCCGGAGCTAGTCGACTCACAAGGTCAGCGTCTGCCGATGATCTCGCCGGACACGACGAGCTCAACGCGGCGATTCTGCTGTCGTCCCGCTGCCGTGCCGTTGGTCGCGACCGGCTGCCCTTCGCCAAAGCCGACTGCTCCGACCGAGGTCGACGCGATTTTCTGAGCCACGAGATACGCGCGAACGGATTCAGCGCGACGTTCCGACAGCGCCTGGTTGTACGAGTCGGTACCGACGCCGTCGGTATGACCCTCAACCTCGAGTCGCAGTCCCGGGTGCGAGACCAGGATGCCCGAGACTCGCGCAAGCTTTTCCCGCGCGCCGGGCTTGAGGCTCGCGCTTCCGGTATCGAACAGCACGTCGGACAGATTGACGATCAAGCCACGCGCGGTCTCGCGTGTGTCCAGAATGACGTTCAGCTGCTCGCGGAGCTGCTCGCGTAGGACGATCTTGTCCTGCTCCGACTGCGCCGCTACGCCTTGTGCCTGCTGTGCCTGCAGTTCGGCTGCACGTCGAGCCGTGTCCGCCTGCAGTGCCTGCGCTTCAGCTGCCGCTCGCGCGCCCTCCGCCTGTATTCGCGCCGCGTCGGCCGCCGAACGCGCCGCATCAGCGTCCGCGGCCGCGCGGACCGCCGCTGCTTGTCCTGCCGCGGCCGTCCGCGAGTCGAGTTCGGCGGCGGTTCGTGCCGTGGCAGCCGACTGCGCATCGCGCTCCGCGGTGTCTCGGGCCGCTCTTGCTGTTACCGTATCGAGCTCGGCTTGCCGACGTCGTACCGCTTCGGCCTGTTCGCGACTAAGTGCGTTCTGCTCCCGCGCCAGCCCCTGCGCCTTCTGCTCCGCCAGGAACGCATCTTCCTGCCGCTGCAGTCCAACGAGTCGAGCGTCCTCTGCTGTCTGCGCAGCCTGCCGCGCCGGCATCATCACGGCGTTTCCACCGCGTCGCTTCGCTCTGGCCTCTTCGGCGGTGGCGAGCAGTCCAGCAGCCTTGTCGAACGTATCTGTCGCAAAGCGATCTGCCCCGGCGAGGCGCGCGAGCTCCACGGCGTTCCTCGCTTCGGCGAGGTCGAGCGACGAACCTGGCTCCAGCGGCTTGATGTTCAACCGCGCCGCATCCTGATTCATCAAATACGAGCCGCGCTTGAGGAGCTCATACTTCGCCTCGATTACCTCGACGGCGCCCTCGGTGCCAGAACGGACAACGTTCTCCATGACGACGACGTCGCTCGGCTGCGTGACCGCGAAGTAGGGTTCCGCCGTGACGATCAAGCCGAACGCTTGCAGCTCCGTGGTCACCTTCACTTTGGCGTCGTTACCGTCAATCTGGACCTCTCCAAGGTTGGTGGCGCGCCCTTCGGGTGTGACGGCCCAAAGTACGTAGGTGAGGTACTCGCGTCCGAATCGCGACGCGGAGTCGAACTTGTCGAACTTCGCTTCGACGTTCATGTACCCCTGCTCGCCGGACACCTTGGCCTCGCCCCGCGCCTGCGGCATCAGGGCGGTGCCCTGGAGGCCGACTTTCGTGTCCCCACGACGGGGCCTGTAATTGATCGCAGGAGTCGTCCGCCCGACCACCGTGATCCGGAACAGAGGCAGCTGGCCTTCAGAGATGCTGATCTGCTGCTGCGTCGGGTTGGGTGGCGTCTGTGAGAACGCGACGCCCGTTGTGAGAGCGGCGGACGCCAAGAACACGGCCGCGGTTCGCTTGAGCATTGAGAAACCTCAGTCTTCGGAGAAGGAAATTACGTGGGCTGCCAATCCGATCACGCACGGGGCTATCGTTGCTCCCTGTCATCGACTGGACGGTGGTCGGTTCTCACGGACAGCTTGCGCTGGGTGCGGACCCGCGGCAAGACCGCCACGTGCGCGAGTAGCGTCATCACCACCTGCAACGCAGAGTAGCGCACGAATCAACGGAGCGATGCTCACTACAGCACACCCGCGCAGATCATGCAGGCGGTGCCCGATACGCGCAGCGTCTATGCGGGGCGCGTCGCGCAGGGCTATTTCACCGACAGCCAGATCGATCGTGAAGCGATCACGCGATACGGTGGTGCATCAGCCGCAGATCCAGCCGATGGACTTCTGATGTTCGGTCAAGTGAAGCGAAGCTCGAACGCAGGGAGCGTCAGCCTGGCGTGACGCCGGCAGCGTACGCGGGGTCCGGGACTGGAAGACGCGGCATCTCCAAGAGAGCGCCGAGGTAATTCCGACTCTCGATCAACACAGAGGCGACGTGATTGGCGCCCGCGTCCAGGAGCGTCTGCGAGCTCTCGTTCGCCAGCGCCGACGGTGCCCATCGCCCCACCGCGATCTGCAACTCGGGCAGTGCCGAGCGAAGTCTCCTCGCAAGATACCGGCGCCGTACGCGGCGAATGAGCTGACCTCGTTTGCGATCGAAACCGGCTCGCCAGCGAGCAACATCGTTCGCGTGTCCAACTTCTACGCCAGCAGCGCGCCCTCTCGCACAAACAGCAGATGACCCTCCGCAACTCTTGTCATCACATCTGTCTGGAGCAACAGCGTCGATTCCTGTGAGTCCAGCGAACCGACATAGATTCCAGTCTTCTGAGGATCACGAGCTTGGACCTAGAAAATGAAATGTCGATTGTCCGGAAGAAATTGAGGCTATAAATTTCTGACGTCCCCGCGCCCGCGAATCTGCGGTATGACCTGAGTCGGAGTGCCGTGCTCGACGCGCTGTAGTCGCACGCCCGTCCAATCGACAGGATCGATGGGTTTGACGGCCAGTGCGCTCGTCGATTTGCTCATCAGACGTCGCCGCCCTCTGCGACGTGGCCTCCAGCGGCACGGACGCCGAATGTGACCCTGACACGTACAGATGCCACGAGCGTCCATCGCGCGCAATCGCGGGAACCCCTATAGAGGTGCTCGTTGGGACGTTAAGACTAAACGACCACGACGGCGGGAAGTGGCTGCCGCGGCAAGTCGACGGTGAACACGCATCCTCGCCCAGGCAGGTTGCGCGCATAAATCCGGCCATCGTTGGCTTGCGCGCCCCATCGGCTGAAGGCGAGGCCAAGACCGATGCCGGTTCGATCGGCGCTGCGCTGCTCGAACGGGCGAAACAGCTCGTTGACATCCCCACTCGGCAGGCCGCCGCACTCGTCCTGGACCTCGATGAGCACGCGCTCGGCGCTTGCGCCAACCCTGAGGGTGACGGTGGTCCCAGGCCGCGTGAACTTGAAGGCGTTCTGCAGAAGGTTTCCGACAACCGCAGCGAGCACTTGTCTGTCGGCCGTAATCGCCAGGGCGTCGTCGACAGGCGTGGAGATCAGTCTGACGCCACGCGCATTCGCATCCAATGTCGACGCCGAAGAGATTTCCTCGATGAACTCTGCAACGCGGAATTGCTCCCGGTTCTGAATCCCCTGCGTGAGACGCACTTCCGCCAGCGAACGAGTCACCAGCGAGTGTGAGGCCCTGAGGGTGCGATGCAGCACCGTGCCGGTGCTTCCCCCCACGCCAACATTCCCGGTCTTCAGCACCTCGAACGCCATGAGCGCCGTGTTCAGCAAGTTTCGCAATTCATGGGCGAAGAACCCGAGCCGTTCGGTCCCGCGTGCGGATTCGCCATCGATGCCAGACTGATTGCGCTCACGTCCGTACTCGGTCACGGCGCCCGCGATCGCATCGTCCAGGCATCGGTTCAGGGTGCGGAAGTCGTCGGTGCTGATGGGAGCGCTCAGCTCCACCGCGAGTTCGGTGATGGCCTGACAGACATCGCCATAGTCGTGCACGACCTGCGACACGGTGAATCCCTGACGCAGGAGGTCGTGCCCATGCTTGATCGCGGTCCGGGCGATCTCAGGGTTTGTGATTTCGCCGAGGCGGAGTGCGTCCCGCAGTTGATCCAGAAACACGGGGACACCGTGGTCGATCTCCGCTTCGGTGGGCGGTGGAATCGACCTCGTGGCCACCTTCGCTCTGCACCGCCGGATGATCTCATCCCGATTGACGGCAATGAATTCGTGGAGCATAAGCATGCGCGATTCGCCCGATGGTACTGCTTGAGCTGAGCCATTGATGTGCGAAACAGCACACGCGCTGAACAGGCATTCAAAGAGGTCGAGGCGATGAGAATCTGCTGCGACGGCAGGCGAGCGTTGACAGAGGCGTCGGTTTCACCGCACTGGAACGGAGTACCGTCAGCCCGTCATGTCCTGAACGGAACAGCGCGAATCGCCAGCGTAACCCAAACTGAGTTGTGTCAAATGAGACGAAACCTCAGTCGTTGTCAGACGTAAAGCCGGGAGACGTCCTCGTCTCGCATCCGACCGCCGTGCGTGAGCACGAGATCAGCATCATCCCGAACGCCCCGCACGAGATGCCTCCGACGCACGAGGCCGCGATCAGGGAGGGGCGTTCAGAAGCGGACGCCATGGGCGTCGATGCGTGGCTGACTGAGGACCACACGCACGTCGTGAAGATCGCCTCCCATCGCGCGCCGGACAACTAGATTCAGGGCAATATCGGTCGACTGCCACCTGGCCCCATTCCTTCGTGACCGCCACGCTGGCTTAACATGACCAACACAGAACAACTCGCGTATCTCCGCGCCGAACACGTCCGCCTCACCGAACAGTTCCGCACGTTGCGCAGCGAATGCGAGGCGCTGCGACGCGCCCACGTCCCTCGACACGAATGGGCGGCGCACTTCGAGCGGGTGCAGGCGTATAGGAGCCTGCTCGCGAACCACCGCATCGCACTGGAATGGATGCGCTATCCACCGTGCGGGCGCACGAACCTTCCTTCGCCACTTCGTCGCGTACAGATTCCATTTTCAGCACCGTCGCAGCCGTCATGCGCGCTTGTCGTGCAAGAGGATGAAGCCGCCGATCTCGCGGGTCGCGTAGCCTCGCGGGTCGACTGTGCGTTCGTAGGACAGAACCTGACGAAGCCGACGCTGTTGTAGACCGTCGTACGGGGCTCGCCGCGGAGGCTCCGCTCGCCCGGCGACGGCATCCGCGATTTCAACTACTGCAGGTGAGGCCTCGGCACGACGCGCTGTTCATCGAAGTCGACGACCAGTAATTCCACGGCATCGGAGGGTGCCCCAGTCCCGATGATCTGCGCTGCAAGCTTGTCGATCTAGTGTGAGCCGTACCGGGCGTGTCGGAGGACCAATTCGCTCAGAGGACACACCTACCCGCGCGTGCGGGCGGACAACGTGACGGAACGGATAGATAGCGTGTAGTCGCCAAGGGTTTACCGACCGCCGGCGCCGGCAGTGAGATCCTGAATCCGTTGCCAGAACACCGGCGACGGCCGCCGTTTCCCAGACTCCCACTGATAGACAACTGCTTTCCTCGCTGCGCGAATCCTGACGGCGAGCTGCTGTTGCGTGAACCCGAGTTCCCGTCGAATGCACCGGAGCCGACGAGCGTAATCTGCCGGCACGTCCATGGTCGGAGGCGGTGACCTGCGCGCAAAGCGCGAGTAACACCGTTTGTAGTACCGCTCCACGAATTCGGCGACAGCCTTTCGCGTCGTTCGGCGGATCGGTCGGCCGAACGCGGAGCGAGTGGAAAACTGAACGACAAGACGGCCGCTCCGCGCCGCCGCGCGCAGCGTTCGTTCATGGACACCGAACTCCCGTGCGAGTTGATCGAGCGAACACAGCTCTGAGTCTCGAGTGTGCTGCCGTACGGCGACATCAACTCGCTCGAGTACGCCGCACGGTGTTGGTCGCAGGCCGCTATCCCACATACGAAAAGTGTTCAGGGGGACGGCGAGAAGGTCCGCGCACTCTTGCTGTGACAAGTGTGCATCGCGACGCAACTGACGGAGCGCATTCCCGTGTTCACGATGGCATTCAGCGGCTAATTCGTAAAGCGACCTCCGGAATACCAGGCCGGAACTCACGCGCACTTTTCGTGATGTTCGCCACACGTCGAAAAAAGCGATCGCCCATCTTGCTGAGGAAATCCGTCGTTCGAGGAATCGCGCGATTGTTGGCGCGAACTCGCAAGACTGATCACTTTGTTCGATGTGTGTTCGCCGAGGAATTCTTCGCGATCGAAACTCGCGAATTCTTTAGGAATTGGCGCGCCCGCCGAGACTCGAACTCGGGACCCCCGGCTTAGAAGGCCGGTGCTCTATCCAACTGAGCTACGGGCGCGTGAAGAAGTATGGTACTCGACGCGAAAGCTGGAGACTGGACGAGCGAAGGCCGTTTGAGTTGCAGCCGCGATCGACGAGGTCTTCCAAGCGACGTCAGACGGTCTCGGGACAATGCGTCGCTGGATTGACCGGCACCCGCGCGCGGATGGTGGTGCCCCCCGGCGAGCGGGTGTCCACCCGCAACTCACCATCGACCAGCTTCAAACGCTCTTTCATGCTGATCAGACCGAGCCCTCGTCCGCTGAGGGCCGTATTCGGCTCGAAGCCAATCCCCGTGTCCTGAACAGTCAACGTGATCTCGTGTGGACTCCCGTGTAACTGCACCTCGATGCGCCGCGAGCCACTGTGCTTGATCGCATTCTGCAGCGCCTCCTGCAACACGCGATAGAGACCAACCGCCACGTCGTCCGGATTCACGGCGACGACGCCCGTGGATTCGAAGTGGATGTCGATGCTCAACCGATCCGACAACTCGCGACACAAATGACGGGCAGCAGCCTCGAGGCCCAGCAGCATCAGCTTCGACGAGTGCAACCGGTGCGACAGACTTTGAACATCGCTCGTCAGCGCCGTGACGGCGTCGATAGCCTTGGCGATGTCGTGTGCGAGTTCCGGGGCCGACGCCTGAGAACGGTGCTTCAACGCATCGAGTCTCATCCCCAGCAAGGCAAGCTGCTGATTGATGTCGTCGTGCAGCTCTCGCGCGAGACGGGCGCGCTCCTGCTCCTGCGCCCGGATCAAACGCTGACTCAGCGTCGACAGCGCCGCCTCCGCGGCCTTGCGTTCGGTCACGTCCACGGCGGAGCCGATATACCCCGCAAACACACCGTCCGTGTATCTCGGGGTGGCCTGCACGAAGAACCAGCGGAACTCGGCATCGGACGTTCGGAATCGATGTTCCAGCTGAAACGACTCACGCCTCTCAAAGGCCTTCGCGTACGCCTCCATGCTCCGCTCCATGTCGTCGGGGTGAATACCGTCGGCCCACCCGCCTCCGAGCGCGTCCTCCCGAGGTCGCCCGGTCAGCGTCGTCCACGACTCGTTGACATAGGCGCACTGTTGATTCACATCCGACATCCAGATGATGACTGGCACCGTGCTGGCGATGAGGCGGAAGCGCTCCTCGCTCTCTCGGATGGCTCGCTCCGCTTCGCGCCGTTCTGTGTCGTCACGGAACCCGACGACGATGCCCAGCGTTCGTCCATCCCGCTTCAGAGGCGACGCGCTGAACACGACCGGGAAGAAACTCCCATCCTTGCGGATGAACAGATCGGCGTGCTCACGAAGTTCGACTCCGTGCTTGAGCACCTGGAAACCAGGGCAGTCGCTGGCCGGATAGGGTGTGCCGTCGGCATGTTTGTAGTGGACGACGTCGTGCATCTTCCGGCCGAGCAGTTCGGCCATGGTCCAGCCGAAAATGACCTCCGCAGCCGGGTTCATGTACGTGACGAGACCCTGCATATCAATGGTGTACACGCCGGCGGCAACGGTATGCATGGCCAGCCTGAAGCGCTCCTCGCTGTCACGCACCAGAGCCTGCGTAGCGGCCAGCGCGCGCATCGCCTGGTGGCGCTTCAGCGCGTTCCAGAGGATGTCGCCGATCGCCCTCAGCTCGCTGACGAGCGCCGGGCTCCACGAGACGTGCCGACCCGTCGTGACAAACGAAATGGCTCCAGCTATTTCGCCACCCACACGCAAGGGAATCGAGGCGGCAGATGCAATGCCTCGTTGCCGAAGGTACTCCCGTTCCACCGCCGCTTCGTCGGGCAGATCGTCCACGTGTGCGGCAAGAGAGACGTCGCCGCCTAAGACCTGTACGAGCCACCACGGGTGCATCTCCTTCGTCAGCACCGCAGGCGGCGCCGCTACTCCAGAGTTGCTCCAGGAATAGGCGGCGGTCATCGCACTACCGTCATGAGACAGTTCGAGCAGCGTGATGCGGTCGATCTGCAGGAATTCGCCGACGCGTGCGAGGCCCTCCTCCATGTGCGCGTCGACCTGTTCGTCCGGAAGGCCGATGAATGTCTTCGACAGCTCGAAGAGAAACGTCTCGAACGCCACGCGACGAAGAAGGGCGTCTTCGAACTGCTTTCGTTCGGTGACATCGCGAATGACTATCGTGAACTCTCGCCGGCCTCCAGCTTGATGTAGCGCGATCGACGCCTCGCACGAAAACTCCTCGCCATCAGCTCGCATTGCCGTTGACAGCGGCAGTCCGCCGGCACTCCGTGCAGAGATGTCGTTCTGCTGCGCACGCGCGAATGCCGCGATATGTTCCGCACGGAAGCGCTGAGGGATGAACCGGTCGAAGAACGTGCCGACCGCTTCGTGTTCCCGGCAACGGAACACCCGTGCCGCGGCCGGATTGAAAACGAGGATTCGCTGCTGCTCGTCGACGATGATGATGGCGTCTATCGCTGACTGGATGATTCCCGCGAGACGTTCTGAGCCTTCGAGCAGCGCAGGGGACTGATTTCCGGGGACAGGCGGATTCACTGGCGCGCGTCAGTGTATAAGCGCTGCCTTTCGGTTGCCAGCCGTCGGCGCCGACCTGTGGAAAACATGTCAACGCGGCGTGCACATCCTGTGGAAAACCTGTGCGCAGAAATATATTTCTGTGCGGATCAGGCCTGTTTTTTCGTCAGAATCGCGCTGCACGCTCTTTTCGTCATTCACTTCGCTTGTTCGACGCGTGTGAACGCATAAAATCCGCCACTGGTTCCCGCAAAATCCCCATTTACAGCGCACCATCACTCGCGGGATCGAGTGCGCAGCGGCCGCACATCCTGCATTACACGCGGAGGAGTCGTGGACCTTTCACCCGCTGACGGGCCTGCCACCGGTTTCGTGTCATCCCAGGACCGGCTCACTGCGGCGCGGTCGCTGGGATCCGACAACGAGATGACTGTCGCCGATTGCTGGTTCGCGGCGCTTGACCAGCGACGGTTCGCTGCCGGCGAACGCCGATGGACGACGCGAGTGATGGGCGTGCACCTCGACGGGCCGCACACGTGGATACAGTTGGAATTCGCCGAATACCCTGGCGGCTCGTTGATTCTCCACCTCACCCCGTGGGCTGGTCTGCAGGACGCGGTGAACATGATTCGCGCCGAGATCATGCGGGGAAGCGACGACGCCTAGCTGATCACTAGCTCCGCGGTGCCCTAATCCCAATGAATACGTTCGTGCCACGTCGTGTCTCAACCGCGTGCCGAAACGGAACATCCGCACCAACTTTTCTGTGCGAATACAGCGAACTACCGATGTCGTGCTCGATTCCGCATCGACTAAAATCTGCCGTTAATCGGTCGGTGCCTGCCGACTTCCGACGGTTGTTCTCCACTCCAGAGTCTCAGGGAAATTCACGCGTCGCGAGAGCGGGTCGTGGTGCGTGTTCGCTGTGAATAAGGATGCGAATCCCGTTTGATGAGTGAGGGCGCACGGGACGCGTGAGCCCGCCAAGCCTGACGGTACGGGCATGATGAATACGATTCTGGTTGTCGATGACTACGAGCCCTGGCGGCGCCATCTTGCTTCGACGTTCGGGAAGAACCCGCACTGGCGGATCGTCGGCGAGGCCGCCGACGGCCCGGAAGCCGTCGAAAAAGCCCTCGATATACGACCGGACCTCATTCTGCTCGACGTCGGTCTGCCGACGGTGAACGGCATCGAAGCGGCCCGCCAAATCCTCGCGCGCGATCCAGCACTCGACATACTGTTCCTGAGCGAGCATCAGTCCTGGGAGGTCGCGGAAGCGGCGCTTCATACCGGGGCGCGCGGGTACCTTTGCAAATCGGATTCGGGACGCGAGCTGTCGCCGGCACTCGATGCGGTCGCCGCAGGCAGCCGCTTCGTCGCGGCGAGGTTCGGCGGCCGAGTCGTGGACAACATGAGCCAATACGGTTCGACGGACGCGCGTCGACACGAGGCGTTGTACTACTCGACAGAGG
>Ga0310813_10001967_pt1 | contig 12490 bp, 8 predicted proteins | sample YN3metagenome_FD_203086 | JGI IMG/M metagenome (GOLD analysis project Ga0310813, IMG submission 203086) | Soil microbial communities from experimental microcosm in Duke University, North Carolina, United States - YN3 | ecosystem: Engineered > Artificial ecosystem > Soil microcosm > Unclassified ...
GATGTCATTGTTAACGCAGATGCCGATGAGATTCAATTTGATGGTTGTTTTGTTACCAACTTAACGCTTATTGCGGCGGGTGATAGTGCTGATTCTATCGGTGGATTTTTTGGGAATGGTTCTGGAACATTAAGCAACTGTAATGTGCAAGGAACAATAACGGATACTGGAGTAACGACTGGTATTGAAGCTATTGGAGGATTTTTTGGGGCAGCTAATCTTGTGAATTTTTCAGAATGTTATTCAGATGTTAATATCACGCTAGATAACACAACTTCATTTAAAGATTTGATAGGTGGATTTGGTGGGGATGGCGTAGGATTTACTTTTGAAGCATCAAAATGTTATGCTCTTGGAAATATAGTGACATCAAATTCAGATAGTTCTTTTGCGATTGGAGCTTTTATTGGAAGTCTGAATTTAGATACCGACGACACTTTAGCAGATTGTTATAGTCATGTAACTTTAGATGTATCAGTTGGAACTGGTGATTATGAAGGGATTGGTGGGTTTATTGGATATGGAGATACGATAACAGGAGTATTAAGAAATTCTTATGGTTCAGGATCTATTTCGTGTCCGAGTAAGGCTGCATTAAGCATCGGTGGATTTATGGGTACAGCTGACTCTTGTGACGCTATGACACTTGAGAATGTTTTTTCAGTCGGTGTTATTACAGGAACAGGAGTTGTCGGAGGATTTATCGGAGAGGTGATTGATCCTTCTATTGTTCCAAGTAATTGCGCTTGGTATACAGGGCAAACCACAAATGCAATCGGCAAGAAAAGTGGCGTTGCAGTTGATACTTTAGATTCATTAGGTTGGGGAACAGACGAACCTAGCAGAGGTTCTTTTAAACGAACAACAGATCATGTAGTTTTTGCACAAGGAACATAAATGGCAAATCCATGGGATTTTAGTTCTGGAACAGTATGGTTTACAAATTGCACCGATTATCCTGATTTCGTAGGTTCGGAATGTAGCCAATTCGATGAGTGTAGTTATACCATAGATGATTTAGTCCTTGATATGCCGGATGACGGGGTTTTTGGTGGATTATCTCATTTGGAAGGCGAAACTGTTTGTATATTAGCTGATGGTAAGGTTTTAGATCAGCAAGTTGTGGTTGGTGGTCAAATAACTTTGCCAGCGTCTTATACGATTGTGCATATTGGATTACCTTATTATTCCGATTTAGAAACTTTAGATATTGAGATTGGTTTACCAGATGGAACATTACAAGGATCAAAAGTTAAAGTTGGAAATTTAATATTACGATTTGTCGATTCACGCGGCGGCTGGTTTGGCCCTGATGAAGATAATATTTACGAAGCGTTCACTGATTTATTGGTTAGTAGAAACGCATCGGAACTTATCTTTAGTCCGAGTGATTACGATTGGACAACGCAAGATGTGAATGATCCAGACCCTTATTTATTTACTGGAGATATTCGCAGACCTTTAGGTGGCGGATACAAACGAGGCGGAAGATCATTCTTTAGACAAGTCGATCCTTTGCCGGTCATAATTACAGCAGTTATTCCAGAAATTGCTCCGGGTGGGCCTATTTAATGGTAAAGATTAAATATCATCCTGAACTTTTAGAACGAATGAAGAAAGCTAAAAAAGAAGGTAAATGTGTCGATTGTATTAAAAAACAGTGGGCAAGAGAACAGAGTCAAAAGGTATTACGACCAGAACAACATCGTAGTCCGTGACATGGTTTCTCTTGATGTTGATTTTTTTAAACATAGGTTGAAAAAAATGGACATAGTTGAAATGAAACGAAGCCATAACTTCACGCCCGAAGAAGGGGTTAAACTTTCGTTTGAGAAGTCTTTGGTTGCCATGACGGTTACGGATGGATGGCCTCTTATCTGCTTCGGGATAAATCCTCTTTCTTTGCTTGGTGACAAGGCGATTCTTTGGCTTTTGTCTACTGAACGGATCAAGGATATCAATATAAGGTTCGTCAGGAATTGCCGGAAGTTCATCAACTACTTTTTAGAGATGTACCCTATTCTTGTTAACTATGTGGACAGCGACAACAAGATCACACTTGATTGGATAAAGTTTCTAGGTGGGGAAATAGATAAGGCCGAGCCGTATGGTTATGAGCAAAGACCTTTTCACAAATTTACATTCAGGAGGATAAAATGTGCGTAGGTGCAGGTTTAGCGACGTTAGTATATAGTGGACTCCAGGTTGCGTCAGGAGTGATGCAAGCCAATTCGATAAGGCAACAAGGGCAAGCACAGAACAATTATTATCAATATTTAGCAGCTCAGAATGAGCAACAGGCTCAACTCGCAGAACGCACAGGCGCGGCACAATCTCACGCAGTTCAAGAAACGCAGAAGTTACAAGGTCAAAGGTTAAAGACTTCACAAGCGGAGTTCAATGCTTCACAACAAGCGGCTTTGGCGGCGAATGGAATTTACGGATCAGTAACAGCGTCGGATATTCAACGAAGCACAGCGAGCAAACAAGCACTCGACGAAAATTTGTTGAGGTTCGATGCAGATACAAAATCTTATGAAGCAACAGTAGGAGCGCAGAATCAAGCATATTCTTTAAGAAGTGGCGCAGCCGGGTATAGAGCAGCAGGAGCAAATTCATTATATGCTTCTAAGATAGCGGCTAGAAATTCACTTATAGGCACAGCGGTATCAGCGATATCGCCATTTATTTTTAGACCATTTAAATAAGGATAAAAATGCCAACAGGAATTTATCAAAGAACTGAAAAACATCGAGGAGAAAATATCCATAATTGGAAAGGTGATAATGTTGGTTATGGAGCACTCCATGATTGGATAAGAAAAAGACTTGGTACACCGAATATTTGTTATGAATGTGGAGTTAAAGATGAAAATATTAAATATCAATGGGCAAATATTTCTGGTGAATATAAACGATCTAATGGACTTAAAGATTGGAAAAGATTATGTTGCAAATGTCATGTTAAATTTGACATTAGAAATCATCCAAAAGGTGAAAAATTTTGGTCGGCAAAATTAACAAAAGATAAAGTTATTGAAATTAGGAAAAAATATAGTTTTTATAAATATGGATCTCATACTTTAGCAAAAGAATTTAATGTTTGTCCAAGCACAATTTTAAGAATTGTTAAAAAGAAACTTTGGAAACATATTTAATTTATAGGATAAAAAATGCCCAAAATTCCGGTATATAATCAGCAAATCGAACCAGTAACAGCTAATATATCACAACCCGACGTTCTTCAAAGGCCCCCAGAGCAAGCCTTCGGAGGCGACGTTGCCCGCGCTAAAGCCACGCTTGCTACAGACGTATTGAATCCATTGGCTCAACGGTTCAAAGAAAAGGCTGATTTCGAGAATCAACAATATGCTGACGGCATTGAAAATCGGATGCTAAATGACATCAATGACCAACTCTACAGCCAAGATGAGATTTCGGTCAACAGAAACGGTCAGAAAGTCACAATACCAAAAGGTATTTTAAACCGTCATGGGATTAACGCAAAAGATTCAATCCACGACTTCAACGAATGGCAACGGCTAAATATTCCAAAGTACATTGAAGCAATCCGTGATCCAGAACTTAAACGAAAGTTTGCATTAAAAGCACACGATTACCTACAGTCTACGAGTAACGACATCATCCGCCACGAAGTCAAGCAAGACCAAATATATAAGCAAGACTCGGCTGACTCTTTCATCAAGACCAAAGCACAGATGGCGGCAAGTGCAAAGACACCAGAAGATTTACAAAAAATTATTAATGATATATCTGGAAGTAGAGAAGGAATCGACAGATATTTGGGTAAGCCGGAAGATACAATTAAATTAAATAAACAGGCAGATGTTAAAACGGCTGTTGAGAATAACGTAAATTCATTGATTATCGCTGATCCTACTGGGGTTTTAGCGCAGAAAAGGCTTGAAGAATTTAAAGATCAAATGAACCCGAAAGATTACACCAGTTTGAAAAAAGGGTTGGGAAATACGCTTAAAGAGATTACCAAGTCTAATCAATTATCCGCAGTTCAGGCGCAGATAGGAAATGAAGTCAATTATCTAACAAATTACGCCAATGGTAAAAACTCATGGATGACGGTCAGCGATATTTCACGTGATGTTCGGGAAAATAAAATAAGTTCTGATTTCGGGTTAGCTTTGATTGATGTTATTCAATCTGGTGGAAGTTTTGAACCGACTAAACAAGGTAACGAGAATTATCCTACATTTATTAACGGAATTTATAATGCTAAGGATCAGGTTGAACTTCAAAACACTTTGACAAAACTTTTGCAAGACCATAAAAATATTAGCCAAGAAAAGATGAGCGTTCTGATTAATGAGGCTATGAAACGAGGGCAAGCGCTTCCGACAGCGATAAGTATGCAAGGTAATAAACAGATAGACCCTAAACAACAAGAGATTGACGCTGGCGCAATGGCTGTAACGAATTTTGGTAGACGGTCTGGGATGTCAAATAATGAGATTGCGGATTTATATCAAAATTATGTTAATTTACTCAATAAAAATAAATCAGTAAAAGAGGCTTATCAAGAAGCGATAAATATTAATGCAAAAAATCAATATCCTCCGTCGGCAACATTTGAAACACCGCCGAACATGATATTGGATGAGAACAGTCCTATAAGAGTGATTTTCCCAAGAGGAAGTAAAAATGGCAGTTCTGGAAGCAATAAAAACGTATCCAAATAGAATTTGGTCTGGTTCGGAGTTTGTTCCGAATGTGAATAAGGAACAATCTTCTGACAATTTTACGACTGTCGCCGTGAAGAAAACCAATGAAGTGTTGGGTTTTCCCGATGGTATTTCTGTGTCCGAAATGGAACATCATATTAACGGCGATTTAAACGGAACAATTTCGACTTATAAACCATCATTTTACGACAGGGTTATCCGCGATCCAATGTCTAAGTTGGGCATGGATATGTTTCAGCCTAAGTTCATAACGGATATTAAGCCAAGCGCGGAACGTGCATTTGTTACGTCATTTGCAAGAGGCGCAACTGCGGACATAGTTAAACCAAACTTTTCAGAACAGGAAGCGCAGGCTTTTCCAGCACAAGCCTTTGCCGGACAATTGGCTGGTGCTGTTGTTGGGTTGAAAGGTATAAGCAGTTTATTGGGAATGATTAAACTTCCAGCATTTTCAGCGTATGCTTCTAAAGTTATTTCCAAGTTACCGGAAGTCGCACAAAAAGCGGCTGTGGCCGGCGGACAAAGTGCGGCGGTTGGTGGGACTTATAAAGCAATTTCCGAAACATCAAATGAAATCCGCGATGAGGAACATCCAGAATTGGCTAAGATCGGTAAGGCTGTTTTGCATGACACGCTCTGGTGGGGTGGGATTGGGGCTTTGGTTGGGCCAGCTTCTAAACCGATTGGAGTCGCGGCTTCCACAGGTTTAGGGTACGTTATGGCAAAAGCTGATGGAGCAAGAGAACAAGACGCATTATTAAATGGCGCGGTGTTAGGTGGTTTTCATTTATTAAGTTCTCATGGCGATCAGCCGGATGTGCGTGAATTTACTATCAAAAAGATTGAACAAAATATTGGTGATTATATCCAAGCTAAGAATCCTTTGATTGATGAGAACGTGGCGAATCAAGCGGCTAGGGAGATGGTACAAAATCATGCAGAGGATGTTTTACAATCAAATATTGCTAAAGATGCACAGGGAAATCCTATAGAAATAAATAATATCGTAGAGCCATTAATTAAAGAAGTTAAAAAATATAAAACTGCTAAAAATTTTGCAAAAAATATTCAAAAAGATTTATTAGGAAGGGGAATTAATCAACAAGTTTTTGATATGATAAATGAAGCCGCTGGAAATCCAAAAGGTGCAAAAGAAATACTAAAAGATGTAAAAAATCCAACGGAAGAACAAATTATTAATGCAAATGAAGATTTCCATAAAAATCAAGAAAAAGGATTAATAGATTTTTATAATAAAATTAAAGGTAAAGTTCCTTCCGAAAGCCAAGTAGTTCCTGTCTTAAATCACAAGCAAGAAGTTTTAAAATCTAAAGACCTCACATTAAAACTCGCCGAAAATATTGCCAATGATTTTTTGGATGTTAAGAAACAACAGAATGAATTTGATGCAGAACATCAAAGGAATAAAGATTTTTATGAAGCCAATAAAAATAATCCGGCGACAGTTGAAGATACAAAAAAATTAATAATTGATACGCTAACTAATGACACCACATCCACAAATGAAGAATTATCAAATTACTTTATGCAAGAAGCTGGATTTGATAAAAAGACCGCAGATTTTTTGGTTTCCAAACGTGGGAATGTAACCGATTTTGTTCAACAACAAATTCTTGATAGAATTACAAAGAAGATAACATCCGAATCCGGCCAAGCCACAATCCAACCAGAACAACCAAAAATAATGACCGAAGAACAATATTTATCTTCTAAGGGTTATGGATTTTTGGGTTATGCAGAACCAGCTTTAAATAGACAACCAAGAGCAACAGAAAAGGAAATTAAAAAGAACGCAAATAAAATTTTAGAAAAAGGTCAAGTTTACGATCAGAAACGTGCAGAAGTACGCAAAGAATATGCGGATAAAGTTGCAAGCGGAGAAATTCGACCTCCAACTAGGGAAGAAATATTAATTTCTCAAGCTAATGGAAATCCTGAATCAGAGGCTACACAAGCAGCTAGAAGGTTATTAAATAAAAGAGGTATTGATTGGAAATCCGAGTCCGGTCAATTAAATATTTCACCCGTTATTGAATCCATTGCTGATACAACCAAAGAAGCAATAAACATTCTTTCGCCACGATCCTTTGTTCCGAAACCGGCACTTGATGAGGTTATGACTAAAAAAGGTGGGCTTGATAAGGTTCAGTTTGAGCTTGGAGAAAAATTACATAAAATCACAAACGAGATGGATAAGTGGCCGCAAGAGAAACAGATTAAATTTATTGATAATATTAAGCAAGGCAAAGAACAGGAAACACCAGAAGAACAAGCTATTGCCGATATGATGCGCCGAGTTGAAGATAATTATTGGAATGAGGCCAAACAATTTAAAGACAGCCTTGCATATTTAGAAAATCATTATCGCGTATTATGGAAAGTTATTCCCGGCAAACCAGAAGCCAAAGGATTTCAAGGATTATTCCGCAGACCGCTTCAAGGCACGAAAGGTTTTATGAAACATTCAACCCTTGAGACAATGGCGGAAGGCATTGCAATGGGTGGTGAGCCTTATACCTACAACCCTATGAAGATGTGGCAAGACAGCCTTGTTGATATGCAGAAATTCATTACTTCTCAACGTATGTGGAAATCTATGAAAGATATGGGTTATGCTAAGTTTGTTAAACAAGGTGGAACAATACCAGAAGGATTTGTAAGGTTAAACGACAATCTTGCTAAGACCTATTTCCCGGCTGAAATCAAATACTCCGAAGATGGCGAAACTTACACAGTTGTCCATCAAACAGGCGAATATTATGTCGAAGAAAATGTCGGTAGGATTCTTAATAACTTTCTAAGCCGTGATCTTATCCGTGAAAGCAATATCGGAAACGCCTTGATGAAGATTAAGAATATAACTACTTCATTGGAACTTTCATTATCGCCTTTCCACGCGGCTTACGTTTCTTTGGCAACTGCCTCATCAAGCATTGGGCTAGGGGCACAAAAGATTATCAATAGAGCGATACTCCAACAAGAACCAAAGGCTTTTGTGGATGGTTTAAAGGATATCCTTTTTTCAGGTGTTTCCCCGGCCAAATACGCCAAGACTGGTGGACAAGCTATTAAGATGGTTTCACAGGAAGATTTTATTAATACGCCGGAAGGCAAAGATTTCATCAAAGAGTTTCCAGACGCTAAACAGTTAATTGACGATTTATTTATAGGTGGCGGCAAGTTAGCTATGCACCAAGATTATAAGATAAATTCTTTGCGTACATTCCAAGAAGCCTTGAAAAACAAAGAACCCTGGGCAGTTGCATGGAACGCTATTCCTGCTGGAAACGAATTTATTATGCGACCATTATTTGAAACATTCATTCCGCGATTAAAAATAGGAACTTTCCTCAAGGAATACAGTCTTGAATTGGCACAACGAGAAGGCGAATTGGCAAGCGGAACATTGACCAGACCAGAACTCGCACGAAGGGTTTGGGATTCTGTTGAAAATCGTTTGGGTGAAATGAATTTTGATAATCTATTTTGGAACAGGACTTTTAAATCAGGGCTTCAATTAGCCTTTAGATCAGTCACTTGGAAACTTGGGGCTTTAAGAAATATCGGAGCGTCATTACCTGAACAAATAAACGAATTTGTTAAGGCAAGCAAAGAAGAGCGCACACCGCTTTTAACTGGAAATATGGCTTGGTTGATTGGTGTCGGAGCGCTTGCTTCAGCATTTTCTTATATCACTATGGGATTAACAGGGCAAGGACAACCAAAAGACGTTAAAGATTTGATTGCTCCAAGATACGACGATCAAGGGAACAGAATATCTTTGAACACTCATATTAAGGATTGGGTGCATATTGCACATAATCCGGCTGGTTTTCTTTCAAATAGTTTAAGCGGAGAAATCGGCAGGACTATTGATGTTTGGGGGAATAAAGATTTTTATGGTGTCGAGATTTATCATCCAGACGATCCTGGATATAAACAAGCTGTTGATATTGCGACTCATTTATTTCCAACTCCTTTTTCGATTGCAAACCAAAAGAAACTGAAAGGTGAATCTGCGCCATTGGCTTTAAAAGCGACAACATTGGCTGGATTTACTCAACCATCACCAGGATATATTTCAAATACTCCGGCAGAAGAAGAAGCGTATAAAATTTTAAAAGAGAATCAGCCCATTGGATCGAGAACTAAAGCAGAGTTTGAAAAATCACAGTTAAAATCACAATTACGCCAAGAAGTCAAAAATACAGGTAAAACTTCAAATATTGACAAGGCGATTAAAGAAGGAAAATTGACAGGGAAAGATAAACAGAAAATTATTAAGGACAGCAAAAAAGACACGCTTGAACGGGTGACAAATGGGTTTACTGTTAATGAAGTGATTAAGGTTATGGAAAAAGCTAACGCGGAAGAAAAGAAACAGTTAATGCCGATTTTAAAGAAGAAAATACATAACAAAATGGAGAGTGCCAGCAAGGAAGATTTAATACAATTAAAGAAGATTAAGGAAAGATTTTTTTAGTTTTAGATTTTTCTTTAATAAAAACAATAGTTCCTATTATTAGGAATATTGAAATAATTAAAGTGGATATAATGCCAAGAATGAATGAGATCGAGAAAATAAATTGTAACAAACAGGATAAGATGACGGCAAGGACAATGCCGCCTATTCCTAAAGGACTTAAAGCAATCAACAAAATCAATGTTAAGAGCCAAAAAAAAGAGTGTGAACCACTTAATTGATACGGTCCAACAAACTCAACCATGATGACAAAGTATAATAGAATAGATATAATGATTAATGATAGCCAATTTTTCATAGCTTTAAGTATGTAATGCAGTTTTAATTTTGTCAATAGTAGGGATAATCGCAACACGCGAAGCCCAAATAGTGAGAAATCATTGTTTGGGCTTTTTTATTTGGAGGGGATATGCCAAAAGAATTACATCAAAAACTCGCAAGGGAAGCCAGTAAGAAAGGTTTAACTGGTGCAAGAAGGAACGCATACATTTACGGAACCCTCGCTAGGATCAAGAAAAGGAGAAAGAAATGAAAAGAAAAAAAGATGATTCAATAGAGCGCATTGTTTTAGTTCTCATCATGGTCAGTCTTTTCGTGGCGGGGTTCTTTTTCGGAGGTTCGCACATGGCAAAACTTTTTGACAATAAACCGAAGGTGGATATAGAGTTTCAATGAAGATTTTTTGGACAATTTTATTCTTGTTAATTTCAAGCGTAGTTTATGCAGACACTTGTTTTTTTGTCGGGTCAAGTTACGTTTGTTTACCGAACACTTTTACAGGGAATATTGGGGTTTCTGGAAATTTGGGTGTAGGAACAACGCATCCTATTGTTATTTTAGACATATCTTCAACTAATAGTGCTTTAAGAGTGACAAGGCTTACCAATGCTTCTTCGATTCAAGCAAGAAACGGGATGATTGCCTATGACTCTAACGAAAACCAGTTACAGGCTTACGTTAATGGTACTTGGGTTAGTTTTATCGCTACTGGTTCAGGTGTGACGAATGTGACAGGAACTTCGCCTATTTCTTCCAGCGGTGGAACGACGCCGGCGATTTCGATTGCTAACGCGGCCGCAGATGGAACGACTAAAGGTGCGGCGACGTTTGTTGCGGCTGATTTCAATGCTACGACAGGGAGTATTTCGATTGATTATACCAATGGACAGGCGGCTAGTGGCGCGAACAAAGGATTTTTAACTTCTGCCGATTGGACAACTTTTAATGGTAAAGCGCCAGCTAACGCAGATTATATAGTTGGAACTGGAACAACAGCTTTATCGGCGGAACAGTCATTAGGGTTATTGACGACGGGTTTGCTTTTAAATACTTCATCTGCTGGAACTGGTACGGTTTCTCAATACGCTGGTACGTCTTGCACGAATCAATTTCCTAGAAGTTTAAACGCGTCTGGTTCAGCGACTTGCGCGGATGTCACGCTTACGACCGATACGGCTGGAAATTATGTTGGAACGGTAGCTGACGGAACTGGTATTGATGGTACAGCATCAGGGGAGGGTGCGACTTATACACCAACACTTGATTTGACTGAAATAAGTTCTGCCACTTTAGGGGCAGGGGCATTTACAACATTAACCTTTGATGCTGGCGCTACTGATCCGATTTTTACGTTTGCAAGTAATAAGTTTGGCATTACTAGTGCAGATAATGTCGGCATCGGAACTACAACCCCTAGAGGATTACTTGAATTATCCAGCACGACCAATGCGCTTAAATTGGTCATGGCAAGTGGCAACGTCGGAATCGGATATACATTACCCGCTTCTTCTTTGGCCGTAAATGGCAAGATTGGGATAGGGATAAGCAATGCTGTAGATAGTTTAATCGTCAATTCTGGAAATGTCGGGATTGGATATACCGTTCCAGGAACAGTCTTAGCTGTGAATGGAAATGTTGGGATTGGTGTATCAGTAGCCGCAAACCGTTTAATTGTTTCTGGTGGTAACGTCGGAATTGGGATAACGGCTCCAACTGCTACTTTACAATTATCTTCAACTTTAGTTAATGGCAACGCCCTGACGATCGTAAGAAATTATGGCAACGTCGGTATTGGTACGACTTTGGTTAATGCCTTGTTGGAATTATCAGGTTCTACGTCAACAACCCCGGCGCTTGTAGTTACTCAAGGAAACGTCGGTATCGGGAAATCTGCACCATCCCAAGCTCTTGTCGTGAACGGAAATATTGAAACGACCAGTACGAATGTGACGATAGGCAGTTGTGGTACAGGAAGCCCGACGGTAACTGGTACGAATGTTTCTGGAAGTTTCACTACGGGAAGCGGCGCATCAACAAGCTGTGTCATTACTTTTGCAACTCCTAATTTTACAAATACACCAGCTTGTACTGTTAATCCGCGAGCAACTGGTGTAACTCCACGGGTTAGTGCCGTCAGTACGACCAGTTTTACGGCTACATACACAAGCGGTTCAAGTTTAGTTATGGACTATATCTGCATGGGCAGACAATAAAAGGAGATTCAAATGGCAACAGATAAAGAATTACAAGAAATGGAAGAAAAAATGAAGACTTACGAAAAGGCTCTGGATGACACTATCAAAAAGCTTGCCTTAAAACGTACGGAGTTGAGTACACTTGCGAAGACTAAATTGGAGGATTTGGAGAAAGAAATCCCAACTTTAGAAAATCAAATTCAGACCAGACAAGATAAGGTTATCGAGTTAGACGAGCTTATATTTGAAAAGAAGGAGAAATACGAAACGGAATATAATTCGTGCGTCGATCATTATATTGCGCTTGAATCGCAATTAAAGAAAGATTACGCAGAAAAAAACGAATATCTTGATAGGCGTCACGAATCGCAAGAAATAAGAGATTGTAAGTTTATTTCAGAATCCGCCAAATTAGAGGCTGATGTACAGAACAGAGAATTGGCTATCGAACAAAGTAAGAATGAATTATCTAAGCGTGAAGAAAATTTAGCAAAAGAACTCAAAGAATTTAATTCATCTAAAGACTTATTTAACGCCCAAGTTAGTGATGTGAAAACAGAGTTTGAAGATACACGCAGAAGTTTAGATGCGCGAGATAAAGACTTGGCTCAAAAACACGCAGAAGCCGACAAAATAATCAAAGAAGCGCAAGGATTAAAGGTTCAATACGAATCAACCATTGCGAAAATCGCAGAATTAGACGCCAAAGAAAATGAATTAAACGACAGAGCTAAGGCCTTGGATGAAAAAGAATCGATCCTTAACACAGAAAACGCACGATTAAAGGCTGAATCT
>Ga0310813_10001968_pt1 | contig 12488 bp, 14 predicted proteins | sample YN3metagenome_FD_203086 | JGI IMG/M metagenome (GOLD analysis project Ga0310813, IMG submission 203086) | Soil microbial communities from experimental microcosm in Duke University, North Carolina, United States - YN3 | ecosystem: Engineered > Artificial ecosystem > Soil microcosm > Unclassified...
GAAGCTCGAGAAGGTTTACCTCGGGTACGATGCGGGCGGAAAGCGGATTGGATTCGCCGTCAGCGCGGCCGAGAACGGCTTTCAGGATCTCGTGACGCTGATGTTCGGCTACGACGCCACGGCGCACAAGTTGATCGCGATGAAAGTGATCGGCAACAAGGAGACACCGGGCCTCGGCAACAAGATCGAGACGGACAGCGGATTCGTGAATGGATTCGTGAACGCCGTCGCGCCGATCAGCGGCGTGAAGAAGGACCGGGGCAAGAGCACACCCAACGACGTGGTGATGATCACGGGCGCGACGATCTCGTCGCGCGCCGTCATTCGTATCATCGACAACGCGATCGCGCGCTGGCAGCCGTTGATGGATGCCTATCGCGAGGAGGCAAAGCCATGACCGTGATCGTCGGCGTGATCGGGGCGGCAATTCTGTTCGGGCTCTTCTCGATGCTTCGACCGAGAGACAAGGCGGGCTGCACGGGCGGTGGAAATTGTGCCAGCTGCACCGGCGACGGCGCCTGCAGCAAGGAAGGAGCGAGACGATGAGCTTCACACGAGATGGTATCAGCACCCGGATCGGACGACGCGAGTTCGTGGGTTTGGGACTCGGCGCATTCGTCGTGGCGAGCGTTCCATTCGCGCGGCGCCGGCCGGTCGGCGTCGTGAGACGGGCGATGCCGGTGATGGGGACGATCGCGCAGTTCGCCGTCGTGCATCGGGATCCACGGGAAGCCCAAGCCGCGATCGACGCGGCGATGGACGAGCTCCTCTGGGTCGAGCACACGATGACGCGCTTCACCGACACGTCGGACATCGGACGGGCGAATCTGTTCGCGGCCGACGACGCCGTGGTCGTGAGGCCGGAGACGGCGTACGTCACACGCGAAGCCCTGCGCTGGGCCGCCGCGCTCGACGGCCGGTATGATCCGGCGATCGGCGCGGTGTGCAAGCTGTGGGACGTGAAGCATCGGCACGAGCCACCGCAGCCGGATCGCGTCTGCGCGCTGGCGGATCGCCGTTTCCACCGGAGCGTCGAAGTCGGAACGCTCCACGGCGCGCCCGTGCTGCGGTACCACGACAGCGAAGCGCGCCTCGATCTCGGCAGCATCGCGAAGGGCTACGGTGTCGATCGCGCGGTTCGCGCACTTCGCCGGCTCGGCATCGAGAAGGCCGTCGTCGTCGCCGGGGGAGATCTATATACCATCGGGACGAGCCCCAGTGGAGACCCGTGGTCGATCGGCATCCAGTCCCCGACGGACGAACGCGGCATCGTCGGAACGCTGGAGCTCTCCGACCGTGCCGTCGCGACGTCGGGCACGTATCGCCAGTTCTTCCGGTATCGCGGCCACAAGTATCACCACATCATGGACCCGGGAACCGCGCGGCCGCGGGAGACGGCGATGCAGAGTCTGACCGTGATCGCCGACTCGGTGATGCATGCCGACGCGTCCACCACGGCGCTGTTCGGCATGAGCGAGACCGACATCACTCGAGCGCTCGCCCGCCACCTGCCGGGCGCGCAGCTCGCGCGGATCATCTGATCATGAGGCGCCTCGCATGAGCATGATCAAAGCGTCCTCCGGACCGGCGCCGACCACCGCGGCCGGCATTCTCACGCGCCCGTTCTGGCACGAGAACCCGGTGCTCGTGCAGACGCTCGGCCTCTGCTCGGCGCTCGCCGTCACCAATGCGGTGGCGAACAGCATCGCGATGGGGCTGGCGACGACGTTCGTGCTCGTCGGGTCGGCGATCATCGTCTCGCTGCTGCGGAAGATCATTCCGCACCAGATCCGCATCACGACCTACATCCTGATCATCGCGACGTTCCTCGCCATCGCCGACATGTCGCTCGAGGCGATCGTGCCCGACGTGCACAAGGCAATGGGCCCGTACATCGCGCTGATCATCACCAATTGCATCGTGCTGGGACGGCAGGAAGCCTTCGCCTCGCGTCAACCCGTGCCGCTGGCGATGCTCGATGCCCTCGGCAATGGTCTGGGCTTCACGATCGCGCTCCTGATGATGGGCATTCCGCGCGAGGTGCTCGGCAACGGCACGTTTCTCGGCGTCCACGTCATGCCGCGGTCGTTCGAGCCCTGGGTCGTGATGATGCTGCCGCCGGGCGGCTTCTTCATGATCGGCCTGCTGCTGATCGGCGCGAACTGGCGTGATCTGCGAAAGCGAACGCGCGCGCAGATCGCGCAGGCGATCGCCGCCGAGGCCGAGGAATCCGCCATTGAAGCGAAAGAGCGGGAGGTAGCGGTCGTATGAGTGATCTCTTTTGGATTTTCGTCTCCGCGGCGATCGTCACGAACTTCGTTCTCGTCTACTTCCTGGGTCTGTGCCCGGTCATCGGCGTGACGAACAAGAGCGCGACCGGCCTGCGGCTCGGGCTCGCGACGACATTCGTGATGGTGTTGGCGAGCCTCGCGGCCTGGGTGCTCAACGCCTTTGTGCTCGCCGCCGCGCCGTTCCTACGTGTGATCGCCTTCGTCGTCGCGATCGCGTCGATCGTGCAGATCGTCGAATTGTTCGTGAAGAAGACGAGCCCTTCGCTCTATCGCGAGCTCGGCATCTTTCTGCCGCTCATCGCCAGCAACAGCCAAGTGCTGGGGATGACCATCTTCCAGACGAATCGCGGCTACACGCTGCTCGAGGGTTTGATGTTCGCATTCGGCGGGGGACTCGGCATCACCGCCGTTCTCTCGCTCGTCGGTGGCATTCGCGAGCGCACGGACCTGGCGCCGATTCCCGCAATCGCCCGAGGTCCGGCGCTCGTTTTCATGATCGTCGCGACGCTGTCACTCGCGTTCATGGGCTTCGCCGGAATGGGGGCCGCTTGATATGCGACACGAAAGCCGGGATAGGGGACACGAAACGAGGAGGTCGACAATGGAACGCCAAGTCGCCTACTGCTCCGCCTGCGACAAGGACGTGCACGTCGTGGTCACGGACGAACCGTCGCAGGACGGTCATGCGAACCTGCACGACGCCGAGATCGTCTGTCTCGAGATCGGTGACGCGTGCAGCGGGAGCCTCTGCCCGATCGGCGCCACGTCGCCGACGGTCATGGCGGCGCGTCTCGTCCGCAACGGACTGCAGACGATCATGCAGCCCGTGTTTCAGGCGGCGTGTGCGACGTGCGGCCGGACGACGACCCATGTGATCGTCGAGCGAACGCACGCCATCTGCGAGGACTGCGGGACGACCACGCCGAGGTCGGACTTGGTCGTTCAGACCTGACGCGCCGCTAGTCGCCGACGACGACGCCCGCCTCTTCCGCGCGGTCGGCCGGCGTCGTCGATCCGGCCAGCCCCGGCGAAGGTTCGGGCTGCACCTCGTCGGCGAGCTCCTCCGACACCGGCTCGAGCAGGGCGAAGCGCAGGACTTCGTCCATCCGTTCGACGAACACGAACGACATGTTCTTGCGCACCTCTTCCGGCACGTCTCGGAGATCCTTTTCGTTCGACTTCGGCATGATGATCTCGCGGAGTCCCGAGCGATACGCGGCGAGTACCTTCTCTTTCACGCCGCCGATCTCGAGCACCTTGCCGCGGAGCGTCACTTCGCCGGTCATCGCGATGTCACGACGTACGGGGCGGCCGCTCAACGCGCTGGCGATGGCGAGCGTGAGCGTGATGCCCGCGCTCGGACCATCCTTCGGGATCGCGCCCGCCGGCAAGTGGATGTGCAAATCGTTCTCGCGGAAGACCGATTCCTCGATGCCCAGCTGCGACGCGCGCGACCGCACGTAGGAGTACGCGGCGTCCACCGATTCGCGCATCACGTCGCCGAGCTGGCCGGTCACGGTCATCCGGCCCTGCCCGGGCATGCGCAGCGCCTCGATGAGCATGATGTCGCCGCCCGTCGACGTCCAGGCGAGCCCGGTGACGACGCCCACCTCGGGTTCCTTTTCGGCTTCTTCGACCGCGTAGCGCGGGATGCCGAGGAATTCCTCGACCTTCTCGATGTCGACGACCCACGCGCCCTCTTCACCTTCCGCCTTGGCGCGCGCCCGCTTGCGCATGATCGCCGCGAGGTTGTGCTCGAAGTTCCTCAAGCCTGCTTCGCGCGAATATCGATTCGAGATGAACGACAACGACTCGTCGGTGAACTGGAGATCCTTGTCGCTGATGCCGTGCTCCTCGAGGAGCCGCGGCAGCAAATAGCGCCACGCGATCTCGACTTTCTCCTCGACCGTGTAGCCGACGATCTTGATGATCTCCATGCGGTCGCGCAGCGGCGCCGGGATGTCGTAGAGATTGTTCGCCGTGCAAATGAACAGGCACTGCGACAGATCGAACGGCAAGTTGAGATAGTGGTCGACGAACGCGTTGTTCTGGCTCGGATCGAGCACCTCGAGCATCGCCGCGGTCGGATCTCCGCTCGGACCTCCGCCCGACATCTTGTCGATCTCATCGATCATCAGCACCGGATCTTTCACGGCGACGCGCCGAAGCGCCTGGATGATCAAGCCCGGCATCGCTCCGACATACGTGCGACGATGGCCGCGAATCTCCGCCTCGTCGCGCAAGCCGCCCACTGAAATCCGGTAGAACTCTCTCCCAATCGATTTGCCGATCGCCGCGCCGAGTGACGTCTTGCCGGTCCCCGGCGGCCCGACGAAGCAGAGGATCGGACCGTGTGGATCGCCGCCGCGCAGCTTGCGCACCGCGAGATACTCGATGATGCGCTCCTTCGCTTCGTCGAGGCCGTAATGCTTGCCGTCGAGGGCTTCGCCGATCTTCTTGAGGTCGATCTCCGTTTCGCCGGACCGCTTGTTCCACGGCAGCGACAGGACCCAGTCGAGGTAGGTACGCACGACCTGGTACTCGCTCGACGCCGGCGACAGCATCCGCATGCGCTCCGTCTCCCGCCGCGCTTCTTGCGCGACTTTGTCCGGCAGCTTGGCGTCCTCGATCTTCTTGAGGATGTCGATCGCTTCCTTCTCGCCCGGATCGGCCTCGCCCAACTCGGCTTGAATCGCGCGCAGCTGCTGCCGCAGATAGAACTCACGCTGGTGCTGCTCGATCTTGACCTCGGTCTGCTTCTTCACGTCCTCCATCACGCGGGCGCGGGCGACCTCGCGCTCGAGCCGCGACAGGATGAAACGCAAACGCTGGCCGACATCGAGCCGCTGCAAGACCTCGTCTTTGTCAGAGATCTTGAAATTCATGTTCGTCGCCGCGAGGTCGGCGAAGCGACCCGGGTCGGAGACGTTCATCTTCAGGATCGCCGGCACTTCGTCGGGGATGCGATCCACCAGCTCGGCCAGCGTTTCGGCCGACGACACGACGCGCGCGACGAGATCGTCGAGCTCCGCCGGATCGGGCGGCGTCTCGCGCGCCGCGCGGATGTTGGCGATCGGGAACGGATCGATCTGCGACAGATCGTCGACGACGATGCGCCGCAGCCCCTGGAGCGTGATCTGCACCGTATCGCCCGGGAGGTTGATCCGCTCGTGCACCCGCGCCGCGACGCCGACGCGCCCGCGGAACCGCTGCGAGTCGATCGGCTCGTCGTGATCGCCGCTCGCCACGACCAGCGCGACGATCAGTCCCGAGTTCTCGTTCGCCCGAAGGAGGGCGAGGTTTTCCGGAGCCCCCATCTGGACCGCGATCGTGCCGAGTGGGTACACGATCGTCGACCGCAGCGCCATCAACGGCAGCTGCGGCGGAAGCTCGGATTTGAGGATGTCGTCCTTGCGCTGCGCTTTGGCCATTCCGGTCTCAGTCCGTGGTCTGAGGTCTAGGCGGGGGAGGTCTCAGGCTACGGAAGCTGTCATCCTGAGGGAGCGAAGCGACTGAAGGATCTACTGTCACGAGGCGGTGACCAGTCCGGGACAATGGATCCTTCGCTTCGCTCAGGACGACTGCTCCGCAGTCGCCTGAGACCTACGGGCGTAAGTATAACACCGATAGCGGATTACCAACCACCGGAAACTTGTTCCCGCCCCAGAGCCTGAGTATCTTTCCCGGTCTATGTTCGACGAGCTTTCCGAGAAACTCGAAGCAACGTTCGCCCGGCTCCGCGGCCGGGGCGTGCTTACCGAGGCCGACATCAAAGAAGGGCTGCGCGAAGTCCGCCGAGTCCTGCTCGAGGCCGACGTCAACTTTCAACTGACGCGCGAGTTCCTCGAACGTGTCGAGAAGAAGGCGGTCGGTGTTGCGCAGCTTCGGACCGTCTCGCCGGGGCAGCAACTCGTCAAGATCGTCTACGACGAGCTCACCGCGATGCTCGGTGAGCAACGCGAGACACTCAAGCTCAGCTCGGTTCCGCCGACGATCGTCATGATGGTCGGCCTGCAGGGTTCGGGTAAGACGACCACCGCCGCCAAGCTTGCTCGCAAGCTCAAGAGTGAGAGTCGGCCGACCCGTCTCATTGCCGCGGACGTCTATCGTCCCGCCGCCATCGACCAGCTCGAGACCCTCGGCCAGCAACTCGACATTCCGGTGTACGCCGAGCGCGGCACGACGGACGTCGTCCGTATCGCGAAGGCGGGCATCGAGCAGGCGCGCCGCGCCCGTGATCGAGTGGTCATCGTCGACACCGCCGGTCGTCTCCAGATCGACGACGAGATGATGGTCGAGCTGGAGCGCCTCAAAGCGGCCATCCACCCGGACGAGATTCTGCTCGTCGCCGACGGCATGACGGGTCAGGATGCGGTAAAGATCGCGCAGGGCTTCGACCAACGGCTGCACGTGACCGGCGTCGTGCTCACCAAGATGGACGGCGACGCCCGCGGCGGCGCCGCACTGTCGATCTACGGCGTCACGAAGAAGCCGATCAAGTACATCGGCGTCGGGGAAAAGGTCGACGCGCTCGAGGAGTTCTATCCCGAGCGTATGGCGGGCCGCATTCTCCAACAAGGCGACATCGTCAGCCTCGTCGAGAAAGCGCAGACCGCGTTCGACGCCGATGAAGCCAAGCGGCTCGAGAAGAAAGTGCGCAAGGAAGGGATGGATCTCACGGACTTCCTCGCCGCGATGAAGCAGATCGAGCGTCTCGGTCCGTTGGAAGGCATCCTCAAGATGCTTCCCGGCGTGAATACCAAAATACTCAAGCAGGTCAAGGCGACCGATCCAAAGCGGCTGCGTCACCTCGAGGCGATCGTGCTCTCGATGACGCACGAAGAGCGCAAAAAGCCCGAGCTCATGAACGGTTCGCGCCGCGCCCGCGTCGCCAAAGGCTCCGGCCGTCCGATCAGCGAAGTGAACCGGCTATTGGAGCAGTTCAGAGAGATGCAGAAGATGATGAAAAAGGCTTCGAATCTTCCCGGGGGTGGTGGGAAGTTCAGGCCGAATATGTTTGGGATGAGGTAGAGAGAATTGAGATCTTAGATCCTGGGTCCTAGATCCTAGATGAACTGCGCTAGGCCGTTCATCTAGGATCCAGGACCTAGGATCTAGGATCGAGCAGGGCCGGGTGCGACTAGTCGGTTGATTAGTGCGCGAGGAGCCCGGAGCAGCACACAGAACCCAACGAGGATTCCATGGCAGTCAAAATCCGTCTCCGGCGCACCGGCCGCAAAAAGCAGCCGTCGTACCGTATCGTCATCGCCGATTCGCGCAGCCCGCGCGACGGCAAGTTCATCGAGGTCATCGGGCAGTATAATCCTCGTCAGGGTGAGCAGGCGCTCAACCTCGAGACCGAGCGCGTGAACTACTGGCTCGACAGCGGGGCGCAGCCGACCGATACGGTTCGCTCGCTATTGCGTCGCGCCGGTGTGCTCAAGTCGCGCCACGAAGCGCGGCTGGGCCGCAAGCTCACGGCGTCGGCCGTGCCGGTGAGCGCCACGGAAGCGTGATCTGAGGACGTGATGCGGTTCGCGCCGATTGGCCGGTCCGCATGGTCGTCCGCGCTCGTGATCGCGGCCGTCGCCACGTTGGCGGCGGCCGCTTCCGTTCACGCGCAAAACGGCTCGCTCGCCGGCACCGTCGCGCGCGATTCCGCCGGCCACATGATCGGTGGCGTGGAGATCCGGTTGCCGCAGCTCGACCGTCTCGTCACCAGCAACTACCTCGGTGAGTTCGGCATCGCGGCGCTTCCGCCCGGCCGCTACGCACTGTCGTTGCGGGCCGTCGGGTTCACGCCGTTGAGTGATACGATCGAGATCAAAGCCAACGCGGTGACCGAGCGCGAATTCATTCTCGCACCCGTCGTCGCCGTCTTGGACACGGTGAGGACCACGGGCGCAGGTCAGCGCCGGCTTCCGCCGGGCCTCGCGGGGATGGAGGAGCGCCGCCGATCGGGGCAGGGCGGCTACTTCGTCACGGAGGACATTCTCCGCGACAACGACTCACGACAAATGGCGGGCGTCGTCTCCGGTCGGATTCCCGGCGTGACGCAGGTTTTCATCGGTTCCGCGGTCTACCTTGCCTCGGGCCGTACGGTCGGCGACGGTGGGCCGGTCTTTCGAAAGAAACCGGCGGGCAGCACAAACCAGTGCTTCGTTACCGTCTACTCGGACGGCGTTCGCCTTTGGAATGGCCCCTGGGATGGTCCGTCGGATCGCCAGCACCCGCCGCCGCCCGATTTCGGCCACATGGGCGTCAACGAATACGGCGGGATCGAGTATTACCCGGGGGGCGCGAGCGTCCCGATCCAATTCAACGCGACCGGTACGGGCTGTGGCACCTTGCTCCTCTGGACGCGGGACCGGTAATGAGAATGGGGTCAGACCCCATTTTAGAGTTCTCTAAATGGAGTCTGACCCCGTTCACTTTTGATCCATACTGCGGCCGTTTGATTCATATCTGTGTCTAGCGACGAGCTGATCATCGTGGGACGTGTGCGCAAGTCGCACGGCGTGCGTGGCGACCTTGTTGTCGAGGCGATTACCGACGACCCCGACGGGGTGTTCGCGCGAGGACGGAGGCTCGTCGCCGGAACGGTGGCCGGCGATCCGGCGAAGGATCGTCGCGAGCTGACGATCGCCTCGGCCCAGCCGTTCAAGGGCGGCTTCATCGTGCACTTCGACGAAATCACCGATCGCGCGATCGCCGATACCTGGCGCGATCGGTATCTGCTCCTGGCGGCGTCGGAGCTCGAGCCCCTCGGCGACGACGAGGTCTACGTGCACGACCTGCTCGGCATGCGCGTCGAGCTCGCGTCGGGTGAGACGGTGGGGACGGTCGAGGAGCTGTACGAGCTACCGCAGGGACTCACGCTCGACGTCCGGCGCGACAAGGGAACGGTCCTCGTACCCTACGACCGCTTCGTGACATCGGTCGATCGAGACGCGCGGGTCATTCGGATCGACCCGCCGGCCGGCCTGCTCGATGACTGAGAACAGCACGCCGGACGCCGAGCGCACGGCGGACGCGCGTCCCCTGCGAATCAACGTCGTGACGATCTTCCCGGATTTTTTCACGACGCCTCTCGGCTTGAGCATTCCGTCGCGGGCGCGCGACGCCGGCGCGGTGGAGTACCGCATCATCGACCTCCGGGACTTCACGCACGATCGGCACCGCACCGTCGACGACTATCCATACGGCGGCGGACCCGGGATGGTCATGAAGCCCGGTCCATTTTTCGAGGCGGTCGAAGCGCTCGACGCTAAGGCGCCGATTGTCCTGCTGTCCGCCAGAGGAAGGCGCTTCGCGCAGGCGGACGCGATCCGATTTGCCCAAGGGACAGAGCTCACGCTGCTGTGCGGGCACTACAAGGACGTGGACCAGCGGGTGGCCGATCACCTCGCCACCGAGCAGCTGTCGCTCGGCGAGTTCGTCCTGTCCGGCGGAGAACCCGCCGCCCTGGCCGTGATCGATGCCACAGTCCGCCTGCTGCCGGGCGCGATGTCGGACCCAGAGAGCGCGCGTGGTGATTCGTTCTACGAGCGCGGCTTGAGCGCCCCGAGTTACACGCGTCCGCCGGACTATCGGGGCCTCGTCGTTCCCGAAGTTCTCCTCTCCGGCGATCACGCCCGCGTCGCCGCCTGGAAAAAGGAACAAGCGCGGCGCCTGACGGAGGATAGAGACTCCGGCCCTAGCCGTTAGCACTTCCGCCGCCGAGTCGCTGAGTCGCCGAGTCGCCGAGCCGGACCTAGACTTCACAGCCACAACAGCTTAGTATCTCAAGTCTCTACCAAAACCGATCAACCGGGCCCATGGCCCCGAGCGTCATATGCATGCCTTCATCGAAACGCAGAAAGAGTGGCTCCGGAATGTTCCTCCATTTCGTCCGGGCGACACGCTGCGAGTGAACGTGCGGGTGAAGGAAGGCGAGAAAGAGCGCATCCAGGCCTTCGAGGGCGTGTGCATCGCCCGCCGCGGCGCCGGTGTCAGCGAGACGTTCACCGTTCGCAAGATCTCGAACGGCGTCGGCGTCGAGCGCATCTTCCCGGTCCACAGCCCGATGCTCGCCGAGATCGTCGTTGTGCGCCGCGGCCGCGTTCGTCGCGCCAAGCTCTACTACCTGCGCAACCTCACCGGTAAGGCGACGCGTATCCGCGAGAAGAAGACGCGGGTTGCCGTGCCCGAAACCGGAACCGCCGCCGCCGAGTAACCGAGTCGTGGCGCGAGATCGGTGGAGACCGATCGAGCGTGAGCTCCGCAAGACGGTTGGGCCCCTCATCGCTGGCGTAGACGAAGTCGGACGGGGCCCACTCGCGGGTCCCGTTGTCGCTTGTGCGGTGATCATGCCGCCCGATGCGCGCGCAATCCCGGGCGTCGACGACTCCAAGCGACTCAGCGCGGCCCAGCGCGATCGCCTCGCGCCAAAGATTCGCCAGCGTGCCGTCTGCTACGGTATCGGCGCCGCGTCGGTCCGCGAGATCGACCGCGTCAACATTTACCAGGCGACGGTCATCGCGATGCGCCGGGCGCTCGGGCGACTCGGCACGTCGCCGCATCACGTCCTCGTCGACGGCAAGCCTTTTCGCACGCTCGAGATCCCGCACACGGCGATCGTCGATGGCGATGATGTCTGCTACAGCATCGCCTGCGCGTCGATCCTCGCGAAGGTGACGCGCGACCGGATCATGCGCTCCCTTGCCGGACGCTATCCGGACTATTTGTGGGAGAGGAATGTCGGGTATTCCACCCTCGCGCACCTGCAGGGACTGGCCGACCACGGCGTTACGCCGCACCATCGGCGCTCCTTCATCCCCGTGCAGCAGCTGACGCTCGATCTGTCGGCCCCGGTGGTCGACGTGGCGCAATTGGCCGCGATGCTGGAGTCGAGTTCGAACGCCGACCCGCACTTCGCCGGCGACTAGAGCTGCCTAGCTCGCCCGACGTCGCGTTCGCCCTTTCAACCAGGCGTGAATCGAGCGTCGATGGTCCCTCCTCGGCGTCGTGAAGCCTGCTTGGAAACCAAGCTCGGGAATTCGATCGCGCCGGTCGTCGAAGTACCGAAATGCGTATTCACCTGTTTGTGGGGTAACGCGCCGATAATGCGGCGACCAAGCGTAATATTAAAATGTTCTAATAATCGAGTGTTCACATACGCGTGCCAATAAATGTTCGACAATATGCGTTCATCTCAACTCGGGTCTTGCCGCGCGACAAAGTTCTTTGTACTGTGTGTCGACACCCGACGCAGGGCGCTTCGGATCGAGTTGGCCCTGCGGCGCGTCGAGCGCAGAGAGCTCCGCGCATATCGCCCGCCCGGGGATTTGACACAGCGAGGCTTCTATGTCAAAACGGCGACCTTTCGTAGGTTCGCGGCGAGCGCTTGTTCTATCCCAGCTTGCCACTCTTTTCGCGGCAGCGGTGACGACGGCACTCGCTGCGTGTTTCGACAGGTCTGCAACATTGCCAAATGCAAACCCGCAAGGCGTCGCTTCCACGGATCGCGGAGCCCTCAACCCCGACAAGATGGCGCAACTACGTCGCTACGGCGACGGTGGGTGCGCAGCGACTTCGATGGATGCGTCAGGCCAAATTCATGGGTTCGCGATCCAACGGAAGAACATGCCGTTCACGATCGACCCTATCCAGCGTGATCCGCGAACTGGACTGGGGAATGGAAAGCGCGTTCAAATGGTCGTTACGCAGCCGGGAGGTGCTCCCATAAACATGTACTGCTGGGTCCCCAGCACTATCACGGTCGACGACCTCTCTCGTGCCGTGCTCAAAACGTCAAAGAACGGCCGCTGGAAGTCTGTCTTGACGAGGGTCAAAAATGGCCGCTCGATCCCCGACGCAGGCAGCCGGTCCGCATTGAGCGCCGAAGCGAGAGCGTTTGAGGCCGAGGTTCTTCTTCCCTCATCGCAGAACGGCGCATCCAACATCACGACAGCCGCTCGCAACGATGGGTGTCTGGATGTGAGAGCTGAGATCGAATACTACTGGGAAGAGGGCGACGCCTGGATTACGATAACTGTGGAATTCACCGATTGTGACAGCGGAGGTGGAGGCGACGTCTTTTGCTGGGTCATCGACAATGGATACGATGATCCGCCACACGTGGTCGTTGATGCCGACGCCTACGATGTCATTACTGGCGACTCGGTGACCTTTGTCGCGGAAGTCGTTAGCGACGTT
>Ga0310813_10001969_pt1 | contig 12488 bp, 13 predicted proteins | sample YN3metagenome_FD_203086 | JGI IMG/M metagenome (GOLD analysis project Ga0310813, IMG submission 203086) | Soil microbial communities from experimental microcosm in Duke University, North Carolina, United States - YN3 | ecosystem: Engineered > Artificial ecosystem > Soil microcosm > Unclassified...
GTCCTCGCCGCCGACCCGCGCGACACGCGCGCGCTCGCCAACCTGGCGATGGCGTACGAGCGGCTGGGCCGCGACGCCGACGCGCGCGGCGCGCGCACGCGGCTCGCCGCGCTCGAGCCGTACCCGCCGTTCTATTTCTTCGAGCTCGGCATGGCGGCGGTGCAACGCAACGATTGGCGCACTGCCCGCGAGCTCTTCGCGCGCGAGGTCGCGCGCGCCGACACGTACCACGAGTTCCACTTCTGGCTCGGCGTCGCCGACTGGCGACTCGGCGACGAGGCCGCGGCGCGTCGCCATCTCTCGATCGCGATCGACAACAGCCTGACGCGCAACCAGCACGACCTCTACGCCGCCAAGCTGCAGTGGCTGCAGACGCACCGCCAGCAGTAGAGCTTTGCGATCGGCAGCAGCTGCCGTGGACGACGACACCAACACCCGCCAGCAGCGCGGCTGGATGGTCGCCCGGCAGCTCGCGGCGCGCGGCATCCGCGACGCCCGCGTCATCGAGGCGATGGGCCGCATCCCGCGGCACGCCTTCGTCGCCGCGGCGATGCGCGGCGAGGCGTACGAGGATTCGCCGCTGCCGATCGAGGAAGGCCAGACGATCTCGCAGCCGTACATCGTCGCGCTGATGCTCCAGGCAGCGCGGCTCGGCGCCGACGACCGCATGCTCGAAGTGGGCGCCGGCTCGGGCTACGCGAGCGCGGTCGCTGCGCAGCTCGTCGCCCGCGTCGACGCGATCGAGCGCCACCCGCGGCTCGTCGAGCTCGCCCGCGAACGGCTGGCGCGGCTCGGCATCACGAACGTCGCGGTCCACGCAGGTGACGGCAGCGCCGGCTGGCCGAGCGGCGCGCCCTACGACGCGATCGTCGTCGCCGCGGCGGGGCCGCGGGTCCCCGAGGCGCTGCGCGAGCAGCTCGCGATCGGCGGCCGCCTCGTCCTTCCGGTCGCGAGCGGCCCCGGCGTGCAACGGCTCATCCTCGTCGAGCGACGCGGCGACTGCGAGTGGCGAGAAGACGACCTCGGCGGCGTGATGTTCGTCCCGCTCGTCGGCGCGCAGGGCTGGCCCGATCGCGACGACGGTTGAACGAGCGCCGGCGCTGGCGCGTGAATCGGTCACTCGTTCGCAGCGCCGTCCTCACTCGGCGATGCGCCGACACTTTCCTACATTGACGGCACCGACCCCCGTCGGACACCACCTCCGGTGCCACCCAAGTTCCTGGAAAGTCACGATCATGCAAGCCACGCCTCTCTTCCGACTCTCGATCGCCGCCGTCGCCCTCGCCGCGTTCGCTTCCACAGCTCCTGCACAGGCGCAAGAAGCGACCCGCGCCGACATGCGCACCGCCGTCCTCGCAGCGCGCGCGCGTGGCGAGCTCGTCCCCGCCGGCGAAGCGGTGCAGCCGTTCGCGCGCATCACGACGGCGAGCGAGCGCTCGCGCGCCGAGGTTCGCGCCGAGGTGCTGCAAGCCCGAGCCGAAGGCGAGCTCGTCCCCGCCGGTGAAGGCATGGCGATGCAGACGACGTGGCCGACGTCGACGCTCGCGCGCGCCGAGGTCAAGGAAGCAGTGCGCATCGCGCGCCAGCGCGGCGAGCTCGTGCCCGCCGGCGAAGGCATCGGCCCGGTCGAGCGTCACGCCCACGCCTATCCGGCGCGCAGCGCTTCGTACGCGGCGAACCGCGCGCGTTGATCGCGGCGCGGCCGGCGGCCGCAGCGAGAGGGCTCCAGACAAACCCCCTGCCCGCCGTCGCGCGGGCTGGGGCAGAGTCGGGAGCCCTTCGTTTTCGAGAGCCGCCGCCATGCCGATCGCCCGCCTGCTCACGTCCTGCGCGCTCGCCTGCGCACTCGCCGCGTCGCCGGCACGCGCGCAGGAAACGACGCTTCGCCTCGTCAGCGCGTTCGCCGAGAACGGCATCTACGTCGTTCATCTGCAGAAGTGGATCCAGCAGTTCAACGCCGAAGGCAAGGGCACGCTGCAGATCAACTTCATCGGCGGGCCGAAGGCGATCCCGACGTTCGAGGTCGGCAACGCCGTGAAGAGCGGCGTCGTCGACATGGCGATGTCGACCGGCGCGTTCTATACCAACGTCATGCCCGAGTCCGACTTCCTGAAGCTGATCCAGGTGCCGGTCGCCGAGCAGCGCAAGAACGGCGCTTTCGCGGCGATCAACGAGCTCTGGCAGCAAAAAGGGAACATGGTCTACCTCGCCCGCATGGTCGAGCACCAGCCGTTCCATCTCTACCTCAACAAGAAGATCGACAAGCCCGACCTGACCGGACTCAAGATCCGCATCACGCCGGTCTATCGCGACTTCTTCGCCGCGCTCGGCGCCAACGTCGTGACGACGCCGCCGGGCGAGGTCTACACCGCGCTCGAGCGCAACGTCGTCGATGGCTACGGTTGGCCGATCGGCGGCATCTTCGACCTCAATTGGCAGGAGAAGACGAAGTACCGCGTCGACCCCGGCTTCTACGACGCCGAGGTCTCGATCATCGTCAACCGCGATGCCTACCAACGGCTGACGCCCAAGCAGAAGGAGTTCCTCGACAAGCAGGCGCTCGCGCTCGAAGCGATGAACGGTTTCTGGACGCAGTACGCCAGGGACGAGACCGCCCGCCAGGAAAAGGCCGGCATCCAGACGATCCATTTCGACGCCGCCGGTGCGAAGGCCTACGTCGACAAGGCGTACGACGCCGGCTGGGCGAGCGCGATGAAGGCCAACCCCGACTTCGCGAAGAAGCTGAAGACGCTGACAGCGAAGTGAAGCCCGGCGGCGCGGCGGCGCTCGAGGCGCGCTTCGGCGCCCTCATCGAAGGCCTCGCGCTTCTCGCCAGCGCCGCGCTGCTGGCGATGGTCGCGATCATCTGCGCCGACGTGCTGACGCGAAACGTCGCGATCCCCGGGATGCCGCGCGGCGTCGCCTGGAGCAACGAGGTCTCCGAGCTGCTGCTCTATGCGATCACGCTGCTCGCCGCGCCGTGGCTGCTGCGCGAGGGCCGCCACATCCGTGTCGACATCGTGCTGCGCGTGCTGCCGAAGCGGACCGCGTACGCGTGCGAGTGGATCGCCGATGCGCTCGGCCTCGTCTCGTGCCTCTGGACGGTCGTCTATGGCAGCTCCGCGGCGTGGAAGAGCGCGCTGAGCTCCGCGCTCTCGATCAAGACGCTGGTGATGCCCGAGTGGTGGTTCCTCGCGCCGCTGCCGATCTGCTTCGCGCTGCTCGCGATCGAGTTCGTCTTTCGCATGCGCCGGCTCGCCCACGCCGAGGTCGGCCCGCGCGACGACGCGGTGAGCGCCGCATGAGCTGGGTCGGCGCCGCGTGGCTGCTGCTCGGCGGCTCGACGGTGTTGCTCTTCGTCGGCCTGCCGGTCGCGTTCGCGTTCCTCGCGATCAACCTGCTCGGCGCCTGGCTCTGGCTCGGCGGCGACCCTGGCCTCGTGCAGCTCGCCCGCAACAGCGTCAGCTCGGTGATGAGCTTCTCGCTGACGCCGATCCCGCTCTTCGTCCTGATGGGCGAGGTGCTCTTCCACACCGGCCTCGCCGTCAAGGTGATCGACGGCATCGAGCGGCTGATCGCGCAGGTGCCCGGCCGGCTCGCGATCGTCGCCGTCGTCGCCGGCACCGTCTTCTCGGCGATCTCCGGGTCGACGATCGCGACCACTGCAATGCTCGGATCGCTGATGGTGCCGGTGATGCTTTCGCGCGGCTACGACCCGAGGCTCGCGTGCGGGCCGGTGATGGCGATCGGCGCCGTCGACATGCTGATCCCACCGTCGGCACTGACGGTGCTGCTCGGCTCGCTCTCGGGGATCTCGATCTCGAAGCTGCTGATCGGCGGGGTCATCCCCGGTCTCGTTCTCTCGGTCGCGTTCGTCGCCTGGATCATCGTTCGCGTCAAGACCAATCCGGCGCTGGCACCGAACGTCCCCCTCGAGCGCCATCCCGGCTTCGCGCGCTTCAAGCCGTTCCTGCTCTACGTGCTGCCGCTGGTGTCGATCTTCGCCGTCGTCGTCGGCGCGATGGCCGCCGGCTGGGGGACGCCCACCGAGTCGGCCGCCGTCGGCGCCGCCGCGACGATCTTCTTCGCGCTCGCCTACCGCGCGCTCAGCGTGCGCATCCTGCTGGAGTCGCTCAAGGGCACGGTCGCGATCTCGGCGATGATCCTCTTCATCATCGTCGGCGCGACGACGTTCGCGCAGATCCTCTCGTTCTCGGGCGCGTCGAACGGGCTCTCGCAGACGATCACCAACGCCGGCCTCGCTCCGTGGGCGGTGATCGTCGGCATGATGCTTCTGCTCATCTTCCTCGGCGTCTTCGTCGACCAGGTGAGCATGATGATGATCACGCTGCCGATCTTCATGCCGATCGTGCAGACGCTCGGCGTCGACCTCGTCTGGTTCGGCGTGCTGTTCCTCATCTGCATGCAGATGGGCCTGCTGCTGCCGCCGCACGGCCTGCTGCTGATGACGATGAAGGGCGTCGCGCCGCCTCAGGTGACGATGCTCGACATCTTCCGCGCCGTCGTGCCGTACCTCGCGATGAGCGTGCTCCTGCTCGCGCTGGTCTTCCTCGTGCCCGCGGTCGCGACCTGGCTGCCGGCGTTGATCGGCTGAGGTCGTAGGGTCGTCTCGCCGTCGCGCACGCGGGCGCGGGCGGCGGGTTTGCGGAAGTAGAGGAGGAGGGCCGGCCGTCCAGGCCAAGCCCGGGGGACATGGAGCAAAGCAGGGTGCCCTGCCGTCCCGATCCCGTGCGGCGCCACCAAGAACCGCGAACTCGCCGAGCGCAACCCGCGCGTCGTGACTGCCAGGCGCCGCGGCGCTCAGCGCCGCTGCGGCTGGCGCTTGCGCCAGTAGCCGAACTCGTCCTCGTGGACCTCGATCTCGAGATCGTCGACGCGCATCCGCAACCGATCTTGGACGTCGGCGACGGCGCGGTTGTAGACCGTCGGCGCGATCTCCTCGAGGAAGAAGCCGAGCAGCGCGCCGGCGAAGATGTTGCCGACGCGCTCGTCGCGCTCTTCCTGGAACCAGCGCTCGATCGAGGCGATCGCCTCCTTGCGCGCTTCCTTGTCGAGCTCGATCGCCATGGCGCGACGACCTACAGGCCGGCTTGCGAGACGAACTTCGGATTGAGGTACGGCTCGATCGCCTCGCTGCCGCCTTCGGAGCCGTAGCCAGAATCCTTGACGCCGCCGAACGGAACCTCGGGGATGCCGAGACCGGTGTTGTTGATCGAGATCATCCCGGTCTCGACCGCGTTGGCGATCGCGTTCGCGGTCTTCGCCGACTTCGTCCACGCGTACGCGGCGAGGCCGAACGGCAGCCGGTTCGCTTCCTGCACCGCGTCGTCGAAGCTGCGGAACGGATTGATGATCGCGAGCGGCCCGAACGGCTCCTCGTTCATCGCCTTGGCGTCGTTGGGCAGCTCGGCGACGACGGTCGGCTCCCAGAAGTTGCCCTTGTCGCCGATCGCATGGCCGCCGGCGAGGAGCTTGGCGCCGTGCTTCGAAGCGTCTTCGACGTTGGCCTCCATCGCGCGGGCGCGGCGCGGGTTGGCGAGCGCGCCCATCTTGACGTCCTTCTCGAGGCCGTTGCCGACCTTGAGCGCCTTCGCGTGCGCGGCGAACTGCTCGACGAAGCTCTTGTAGATGCCTTCCTGGACGAGAAAGCGCGTCGGCGAGATGCAGACCTGGCCGGCATTGCGGAACTTGCTCGCCGCCATCACTTTCGCCGCGACCGCGGCGTCGGCGTCGTCGAAAACGATCACCGGCGCGTGGCCGCCGAGTTCCATCGTGACCCGCTTCATGTGCTGGCCGGCGAGCGCAGCGAGCTGCTTGCCGACGACGGTCGAGCCGGTGAACGAGATCTTGCGGATCACCGGATGCGGGATCAGGTACGACGAGATCGCCGCCGGATCACCGTAGACGAGGTTGACCGCACCGGCAGGAACGCCGGCGTCGGCGAAGGCGCGGATCAGCTCGGCAGGCGACCCCGGCGTTTCCTCGGGCGCCTTGACGATGATCGAGCAGCCGGCGGCGAGCGCCGCCGAGAGCTTGCGCACGATCTGGTTGATCGGGAAGTTCCACGGCGTGAACGCGGCGACCGGGCCGACCGGCTCCTTGATGACGAGCTGATAGATCCCTTCGCTGCGCGCCGGAATGACACGGCCATAGGTGCGGCGACCTTCCTCGGCGAACCAGTCGATCGTGTCGGCACCGTTGAGGATCTCACCCTTCGCCTCGGCGACGGTCTTGCCCTGCTCCTGCGTCATGATCTCGGCGACCGTCTGCAGCCGCTCGCGCAGCAGGTCGGCGGCCTTGCGCATCACCTTCGAACGCTCGTATGCCGAGACCTTGCGCCAGGTCTGAAAGCCCTTCTGCGCCGCTTCGAGCGCGCGGTCGAGGTCGGCGCGTTCGGCGAACGCGAACGTGCCGATCGTCTCGCCGGTGGCGGGGTTGACGACCGGATGCGTGCGGCCGGAAGCGGCCGGGGTCCAGGCGCCGTCGATGTAGAGCTGGATGTCGGGGTACATGCGGATCTCTCGCGTTGAGGATGAAGAAGCTGCGCCTGCCGTCAGCCCGGCTGCGGGCCGTCGTAGCCCTCGATGACGACCATGTCGATGGTCGAGATCGGCAGGCGGATCTGGATCGCGGCCTGGTACTCGGGCGAGCGGTAGCAGTCGAGCGCCGCCTGGTACGACGGGAACTCGATGACGATGTTGCGCGATCGGCTCGACCCTTCCGGGTTCTCGAAGCGGCCGCCGCGAACGAGGAAACGACCGCCGTGCTTCGCGATCGGCGCCGCGTTGGCCGCGATGTACGCCTTGTATGCCTCGACGTCGCGGACGTCGCCGCGCGCGACCCAGTAGCCCTTCGCCATCCCGCCTCCTTGCTGCGCCGGCGCTCGCCGGCACCACGAAGGCGGCGATTGTGCCCCTGCTCCGACCGGCTTGCGCCGCAGCGGGGCGACGTCAGGACTTGAGGTCGAACTCGACGTGGACGAAGTCGCCGCGGTACGTCACCTCGGCGAGATAGATGACGCGCCGCTTCGGGCCGGTGAAGACGCGGCGCACGTCGGCAACCGGAGCGTTGACCGCGATCTCGAGCAGGCGCGCGACCTCGACGTCGGCGGTCGAGATCGTCAGCACCTGGCGCGCGGTCGCGATCTTCACGGACGGCATCGCGGTCAGGAGCGGGATCACCGTCTCCTCGCGGAATCGCCGCGGGTGGCGCGCGAAGATCTCGGCGTCGAGATAGATGTCGATCACGCAGTACGGCCGGTCGCCGTTGGCGTGGACGCGGCGCATGTAGACGTACTTCGGCGCCGCGACACCGTCGTCGTCGCGCAGGCGCGGCGTCCGCGACGACTCCTTCTCGTCGATGTTGAGGATCGTCGGCTGCGTGTCGCGGTAGACGTTGGCCAGGTTCTTCAGCGTCGTCTCGACGCGAAGCCAGCGGTCGCTGCGCGGCGCACCGGTGACGAACGTGCCGCGGCCGCGCTGCGGCGAGACGAGCCCGTCCCTGGCGAGCCGGTCGATCGCCTGGCGGACGGTGACGCGAGCGACCTCGAACTCGGCGACGAGCTGCTCGAGCGACGGCAGCTTCTGGCCTTCGCGCCAGACGCCGCGCGCGATGCGCTGACGAAACAGATCGGCGAGCTGGACGTAGAGCGGCAGGTCGGCGTTGGCGAGGATCACGCCGCCGCCCTCCCGCCGGGACGCGCTGCCGCGCCGCTGCCCGCGTCCTCGAGAACGAGCGCTGCACCCTTCTCGCCGATCATGATCGCCGCCGCGTTGGTGTTGGTCGAGACCACGCGCGGCATCACCGATGCGTCGATGACGCGCAGCCGCTCGACGCCGCGCACGCGCAAGCGCTCGTCGACGACCGAGCGCGCGTCGCCGCCCATGCGGCACGTGCCGGCGGGGTGGAACACCGTGCCGCCGCGCGCGCGCGCGAACGCCTCGAGGCCGGTGTCGGTCGTGAGGTCGTTGCCGGGCAGGTATTCCTCGCCGGTGACGAGACGGCGAAACGCCGGCTGCGCGTAGATCTCGCGCAGCATCTTGAGGCCGGCGACGAGCACCTTGGCGTCGAGCGGATCGGTCAGGTAGCCGGCGCGGATCCGCGGCGGCGCGAGCGGATCGGCGCTCGCGATCTCGACGCTGCCGGTCGACTCCGGACGGCATTGCGCGGCCGACGCCGAGAATCCCGAGAAGCGATGCAGCGGATCGCCGGGCTTGTCGACCGAGAGCGGCATGACGTTCAGAAGGACGTCGGCGCGGTCGCCGCGCGCGTGCTCGCTCGCGACGACACCGCCGACCTGGCCGGCACCGACGGTGAGCGGCCCGCGCTGTGCGAACAGCCACTGGGCGCCCATCCGGGCGAGTCGAAGCGGATTGCGGACGTCGTCGTTGAGCGAGCGCTTCTCCTTCAGCTTGACGATCACGCGCGCCTGGTAGTGGTCCTGCAGGTTGCGGCCGACATCGGGCGCGTCGGCGGCGACCGCGATGCCGTGGCGCGCCAGCAGCTCGGGCGGCCCGACTCCCGAGAGCTGGAGCAGCTGCGGCGACTGCAGCGCGCCGGCGGCGAGGATCACCTCGCGGTCGGCGCGCGTGCTCAGCCTTTGACCGTTCACGACGTACTCGACGCCGACCGCGCGGCCGTGCTCGACGACGACGCGGGTGACGTGCGCGGCGGTCGCGACAACGAGGTTCGGCCGCTGTCGCACCGGCGCCAGGAACGCCGTCGCCGCGTCGCAGCGCCAATGGCCTCGCAGCGTCAGCTGGTAGCGGCCGAGGCCGTCGCTGTGCGCGCCGTTGAAATCGGAAGTGAACGGATGCCCGGCCTGGACGCCCGCCGCGAGCCACGCCTCGCAATACGAATGGTCGTTGCGCAGGTCGGAGACGCCGAGCTCGCCGCGTGCGCCGTGCCACTCGTTCTCGCCGCCTTCGTAGCGCTCGGAGCGCTTGAAGAACGGCAGCACCTCGCGGTAGCTCCAGCCGCGCGCGCCGTGCACGTTCGCCCAGTCGTCGAAGTCGGCCGGCTGGCCACGGATGTAGAGCAAGCCGTTGACGACGCTCGAGCCGCCGAGCGCCTTGCCGCGCGGCCACGTGATCGCGCGGCTGCCGGTGCTCGCTTCGGGCTCGAGCGGAAACTGCCAGGTGAAGCGCGGGTCGTAGATCGAGCGGAAGTAGCCGACCGGCAGGCGCAACCAGAAGTGGCGCGCGTCGCGCCCTGCCTCGAGCAGCAGGACGCGGCACGCCGGGTCGGCGGAGAGGCGGTTGGCGAGCACGCAGCCCGCCGAGCCGCCACCGACGACGACGACGTCGAAGCCGTTGTCGAGCGCCACCGCGCCTCTCTTGCCGCGGTCCTCAGGCCTTGACGTTCGAGAGATAGAGCTGCGGATCGAAGTACTTCGACGCCGGCACCGGGTTCTGGATGTTGCCCGCGCCGACGAAGAAGTCGGTCACCTGCTGCAGCCACTTGGTCGCGGTGCCGTCCTGGTAGAGCTTGCGCCACTCGGCCGACGTGTAGTACTTCGAGTACTTCATCGAGTCCTTGAAGTCGGCGAGCGGGACGTCCTTGTACTGCGTCTTCTGCAGCGTCTCGGCGGCGGCGTCGAAGTTGGCGAGCATCGCATCGTTGGTCTCGACCCAGCCGGCGACGAGCGCAGCGAGCGTCGCCTTGTTGGCGGCGTTCTCGTAGTAGTCGTTGCGGGCCGCCCAGCCGCCCATGATCGCGGCCTCGGGGAAGAACGCCGAGGCGTCGACGATCTTGCGTGCGCCCGGGACCTTCTGCTTCACCGTCTGGTCGAACGGAACCCAGAGCGCGACCGCGGGGACCGCGCCGGAGACGAACGACGTCACCGCCTCGGCCATCCGCTGGTTGACGATCTGCACGTCCTTGGTCGGATCGAGCGAGGCCTTCCGCAGCGCGCGATCGAGGAAGACGTGCGCGGTCGTCCCGGTCGTCGTCGAGATCTGCTTGCCCCTGAGGTCGGCGACCGACTTGATCGCGTCGTCGCGGACCCAGAGCTGCGCCGTCGCGTACTCGATGTTGTTGAGGAGGAAGACGCGGCCCTGGCCGCGCGCCGGGAAGTTGGAGACGACCGCGCCGGTGGAGAGCACGTCGAGGCTGCCGCCGATCATCGCCTGGAAAAGCTCGAGGCCGGTCGTGAACTGGATCAGCTCGAGGTCGACGCCGCGCTTCGTCCACGCGCCCGACTGCTGGCCGAGCCAGATCTGGCCGTCGACCGCCGGCGTGTGCAGGTAGCCGACGCGCAGCTTGGTGCGCGCCTGCGCGAACGCGGCCGAAGCGACGCCGGCGAGCGATGCAGCGGCGGTGGCCTGGAGGAGGGTTCTGCGGCGAAGGGTCATCGTGGTCTCCGGTCGGGCGGGCGCGGCCCGCGGGGTGGTTTGCGGTCGAAGCGGTTCGTCATTCGATGCGCGCGACGGCCGCCTGGCGCGCCTGCGCTTCGTACTCTTCCATCACGAGCGCGCGGATCTCGGCGCGAAGCGTTGCGAAGCGCGGGTCCTCGTGCACCGACTCGCTGCGCGGATACGCGAACGGCACGTCGATGATCGTGCGCACGCGCGCCGGCCGCGCGGTGACGACGACGATCCGCGACGAGAGGTAGATCGCCTCGTCGACCGAATGGGTGACGAGGAGGACCGTCTTGCCCTCGGTCGCGAGCACGTGCAGCAGCAGGTCCTGCATCGCCGCACGCGTCTGCGCGTCGAGCGCGCCGAATGGCTCGTCCATCAGCAGGAATTCGGGTTGCACCGCGTACGCGCGGGCGAGCGCGAGCCGCTGGCGCATGCCGCCCGAGAGATGCTTGGGGTGATGGTCGGCGAAGTCGGCAAGCCCCATCAGCGCGAGGTAGCGCTCGACGATGTCGGCGCGGCGCGCGACGTGGCGCGCGTTGGCGGCCAGGCGCAGCCCGAACTCGATGTTGCCGCGCACCGTGAGCCACGGAAAGACGCCGTACTCCTGGAAGATGAAGCCGCGGTCGGGGCCGGGCCCCGCGATCGTCGCGCCGTCGAGCAGCACCTCGCCGCGGGTCGGCTGCACGAAACCGCCGACGATGTTGAGCAACGTCGTCTTGCCGCAGCCCGAGGGGCCGATGATCGAGACGAACTCGCCCTGGCGAACATCGAAGCCGATGCCGTCGACGGCGCGCATCGGCCCCGCCGGCGTCGGGAAGTCGACGCCGACGTCGGCGAAGCGCAGCCGCACGGCGGCGTCGGGCGCGCTCACCATCGGCAACGTCTCGGCGGCCATCGCGCGCTCTACGCGATCCGGTCCTGCCAGGCGACGAGGCGACGCGTCGCCGCGCGCAGCGCGACGTCCATTGCCAGCGCGATCAGGCCGATCGAGATGATCCCGACGTAGACGATGTCGAGCTGGAAGAACGACGACGCGTTCTGGATCAGTGCGCCGAGCCCCTGCTGCGCGGCGATCAGCTCGGAGGCGACGAGCGTCGCCCAGGCGACGCCGAGCGCGACGCGGATCGCCGTCAGGATGTGCGGCACCGCGAGCGGCACGATCACCTTGGCGAAGATCTCGGCGTCGGTCGCGCCGAGCGTGCGCGCGACGCGGACGTAGATCGGGCTGATCTGGCCGATGCCCTCGACCATCACGATGACGCCGGCGAAGAACGACGCGTAGAAGAGGATCACTGTCTTGGCGAGCTCGCCGATGCCGAAGTAGACGATGACGAGCGGGATCAGCGCGATCGGCGGCAGGGCGCGGAAGAAGTTGATGAGCGGGTCGACGAACGTGCGCACCGCGCGGTACCAGCCGATCGCGAAGCCGACCGGCACGGCGGCGAGGATGCCGAGGAAGACGCCCGCGAAGACGCGCCGCGTCGACATCCAGACGTCGAGCGGAAGTCGGTCGCGCGCGAGCTCGACGGCCTTGGCGAGGACGACGTGCGGAGCCGGAACCAGCGACGGGTTGACGAGCCCGCTCGCGCGCACCGCGTACCAGACGACGACGATCGCGAGCCACGGCGCGACGACGAGCGCGGCGCGGGAGGCGCCGTGGCGCGCTTGCGGCACTACCGGGTGAAACGTACCATTGACCATCCCTTTATAGCGCACGCCGATGAGCCGCGACAACCGGGGAACTCCGGCGCCTTCGTCTTCGCCAGCGATCGCGCGGGTCGCGGCGCACGTCCTGCGCTGGCCGGTGCGCGTTCCGGTGCGGACGTCCTTCGGGACGATGCACGACCGCCCCGCGGTGCTCGTCCGCGTCGAGGATGACGACGGCGCGTTCGGCTGGGGCGAGGCGTGGTGCAACTTTCCGACCTGCGGTGCCGAGCACCGCGGCCGCCTGATCGAGACGGTGCTCGCGCCGCTCGTCGTCGGCCGTGCGTTCGCTTCGCCCGAAGCCGCGTTTCGCGAGCTGAGCGAGAAGACCGCGGTGCTCGCGATCCAGTCGGGTGAGCCGGGGCCGATCGCACAGGCGATCGCCGGCGTCGACATCGCGCT
>Ga0310813_10001970_pt1 | contig 12487 bp, 11 predicted proteins | sample YN3metagenome_FD_203086 | JGI IMG/M metagenome (GOLD analysis project Ga0310813, IMG submission 203086) | Soil microbial communities from experimental microcosm in Duke University, North Carolina, United States - YN3 | ecosystem: Engineered > Artificial ecosystem > Soil microcosm > Unclassified...
ACAATTAGGTTTCGCCCTGGATGTCCTCTCCAGAATCCTCGGGCCCTAGCCCTACCCCAACGTCCGCTGCGACTCGCTCGCAGGCGGAGCAGAGCACGAGCGCGCGGATCGGCGCCGTCCTGTTCAAGAATCGCAGCTGGCTTCCGGTTCCCTTTCTCATCGTCACACTGCTTGCCCCGTCACACGCGACCTGGTACAACTGGCTCGCCGGGTTCGTTCTGATCATCATCGGCGAGTCTATCCGACTGGCGGGCGTGTCGGCCGCCGGGACGGTCACGCGACGCCGGTCGCGAGACGTGCAGCGCCTCGTGAACTACGGCATCTTCGCGTGGGTGCGGAACCCGCTTTACGTCGGCAACTTCCTCATCTGGATGGGGTTCGTCGTCATTTCCGGGGTGTGGTGGTTTCTCCCGTTGGCGGTGCTGATTTTCGGAATCGAGTACTCGCTAATCGTCGCGTACGAGGAGGGCGTGCTCGAGTCGATCTTCGGCGCGGAGTATCTGGCGTACAAGAAAACGACGCCGCGCTGGCTACCGCGCCCTCCGCGTGAACGCGTCGCGGGTGAGCACAACTGGATGGAGGCGTGGCGGAGCGAGATCAGCACGTTCATGCAGTACGGAGCGCTGATCATCGTTTTTGCCGTGAAGCAGAAGATCTGGTGGGCGTAACTCGGCGACTCGGCGACTCGGCGACTCGGCGACTCGGCGACTCGGCGCAAAAAAAACAAAGGGCCCCGCGCACGGCGCGGGGCCCTTTCGTTGAAATTGGCTACTTCTGCGGCTTTCCCGGTGGATTGTCGCCCTTGAAGACGTCGCGGTTGATCTGGACGTACTGCTTCTGAGCCTGTGGGACGTCCTCTTCAGGGAAGATCGCCGTGACCGGACACTCCGGTTCGCACGCGCCACAGTCGATGCATTCGTCGGGATGGATGAAGAGCTGCTGATCCCCCTCGTAAATGCAGTCAACGGGGCAGACGTCGACGCAGGCGCGGTCCTTCACGCCGATGCAAGCTTCGGTAATGACGTAGGGCATTCGGGGGCCTCGTTCTCCCGCTGATCGTAGCGACAAAGCTAAGTTAGTTGCATGCGCTTGATCGTCAACGGAGCGAGCCACGAGGTCGCGGCGCCAGACCACGAGCGGCTGTTGACGACGCTCCGCGAGCGCTTGCACCTCACGGGAACGAAGCTCGTCTGCGGTCGCGGCGAGTGCGGCGCGTGTACGGTCTTGGTCGACGGCGCGCCGGCGTACTCCTGTCTCACGCTCACCGCCGCCTGCGACGGACGAGAGATCGCGACAATCGAAGGTTTGGCGCGCGACGGTGAGCTTCACCCGGTGCAACAGGCGTTCGTCGAGCACGACGCGCTCCAGTGCGGCTTTTGTACGCCGGGGCAGATCCTGGCGGCGGTCGCACTGCTCGATCGACAGCCGCACCCCACTGAGGATGACGTGCGTCGCGGGATGAGCGGCAACCTGTGCCGCTGCGGGGCATATCCAAAAATCGTTCGCGCCGTGCTCGCCGCGGCCGAAGGAGCGGACGCGCATGGCTAAGCGCTTCGTGACGACCAAGGTCGAAGTCGAGGGGCGTGAGGAGACGAAGGTCGTCGAACTGCCGACGCGCGACCCCGAACCGTGGGGAAACGACGCGTCGTTGCACGTCGTCGGACGCCGCGAGAAGCGGATGGACGCGCTCGAGAAGGTCACGGGCGAGGCGGAATACACCGCGGACGTCCAACTGCCGGGAATGCTGTATGTCGCTCTGAAACGGGCGAACGTCGCGGCGGGTCGCATCACGACCCTCGACCTCGCGCCGGCGCTGGCACAGCCAGGCGTGCGCGGCGGGCTCGCGACGGGTGACCTCCAAGGCATCAAGCTCGACGGCATTCAACTGTTCGACGGGACGATCCATTACGCCAATCAGCCCATCGCCGCCATCTGCGCCGATACGCTGGAAATCGCCGAGCGCGCGCTGCGGGAGATTCGCGTCGAAGTCGAGCCGATGCCGCACGCGATCGACGCGGCGTCGGCGTTGGCCGACGACGCCCCGCGCGTGAAGCCACACGGCAATACACACCGCGCGTCTCCGCGTGTCACGAGCCGCGGTGATCTCGAGGCCGGGCTGCGCGACGCCGACGTCACGATCGTGCGCGAGTACCGCACGCCGGTCGCGCTGCACACGGCCCTCGAGCCGCACGGCGCAGTAGCCGCGTGGAGCGGCGACCGCGTAACGGTTTGGGAGTCGACGCAGGGGATCTTCAATACGCGCGCCGATATCGCGGAAGCGTTCGAGCTGCCGCTGTCGTCGGTGCGCGTCGTGAAGAACTACATGGGCGGCGGCTTCGGCGCGAAGAACGGCGCGTCGTTCGCCGCCTACACGGCGGTCGCGTTGTCGCGAAAGCTGCGCCGGCCGGTGCGATGCATCTTCGACCGCGAAGGCGAGCAGACCGACGCCGGCAATCGCACGGCCACGGTGCAACGCGTGACACTCGCCGCGCGACGCGACGGCACGCTCACCGCGATCTCGCTCGATGCCACGATCCCGCTCGGCATCGGGGGATGGTTGTCCAGCCCCGCGCGCATGTACTCCGAGATGTATCGCTGCGCGAACGTGCGCACCTCGGAGACGTTCGTCTTCACGAACACGGCGCCGATGGCGTCCTTTCGCGCGCCGGGAAACGTCGAAGGCGCGTTCGGCCTGGAATCGGCGATGGACGTCCTGGCGCGCGAGCTGGACATGGATCCGCTCGAGCTGCGCCGCAGAAACTACGCCGACCATGATCAGGAGAGGAACCGCCGCTACTCCGCCAAACACCTCGACGAGTGCTACACACGCGGCGCGGAACGGTTCGGGTGGTCGCGCGCGCGATCGCGAAAGCGGAACGAAGACGCGCGGGTGCACCGCGGCGTCGGCATGGCGTCGATTTGCTGGGGCGCCGGCGGCGGACCACCGGCCTACGCGACCGTGCGCATCAACGGCGACGGGAGCATCGAGGTGCTCACGGGCGCGCAGGACCTGGGCACCGGCGCGCGCACCGTGATGGCACAGATCGCCGCCGAGGTGCTCGGCGCCAAACTCGAGGACGTGCGCACGGTACTCGGCGACACGGAGCGTCTTCCCTTCGCGTCGAATTCCTGGGGCTCGATCACGACGGCGTCGGTCGGACCAGCCGTGCGCGTCGCCGCCGAAGAGGCGCGCGACGCGCTGTTCGAGGCAGCCGCGGGAATGCTCGACACCCAACCAGACGATCTCGAATCACGCGACAGCGAGATCCACGCGAAGTCGAGCGACCGTTGTCTGCTCTTCCGCGAAGTCTGCGAGAAGCTCGGCGACGTGATGATCATCGGACAGGGAAGCCGGGGGCCGAATCCCGACGGGACAGCGCTCTATGCGTTCGGGGCGCAGTTCGCCGAGGTGGAAGTGGACGTCGAAACCGGGCGAGTGCGCGTGCTGCGCGTGGTTTCCGCGCACGACTCGGGCCGCATTGTGAACCCCACGCTCGCCGAGAGCCAGCTAGAGGGCGGGATCATTCAAGGGCTCGGCTATGCGCTATTCGAGGAGCGCATCCTCGACGCGCGCATGGGCCTGCCGCTCAATCCGACGATGCACGACTACAAGATTCCAACGATCGCCGACGTGCCGGAGATCGATGCGTTCTTCGTCGACATTCCGGATACGGTCGCGAATCACACGGGGGCGAAGGGCGTGGCGGAGCCGCCGATCATCGGGACGGCGCCGGCGATTGCGAATGCGGTGATGGATGCGCTCGGCGTGGAAGTTGGCGAGATACCGATTACACCGTGGAGGCTGGCGGGTCGGATCGGCGCCTAACGTCTCCAGGGCGGCGAATCGTCTTTCTTTTTCAGCTCCGGATTTTCGCGGAACAACGTCGCCGTTCTCCCGATCACCTGCACGACATCCGCTCCAATCGCCCGCGCCAAGTCGTTCGCGGCATCTTTGACGGTGACGTCCGCCGTCTTGGTGAACTGAATCTTCACCAGTTCGTGCGTCCGCAAATCGTCATCGAGTGATTGGCGCACGGCGTCGGTGACGCCGTGATGGCCGACATGAACCGTCGCGCTCAATCGATGAGCTTCAGCACGGAGCGCGGCGCGTTCCTTGGACGAGAGCGGCATCATCCAAGAATAGCAGGGTCATGGCCGGGGCGTGACGGCGGCGGCTTGGTGCGTGTGGCCGCCGAGGAGATCGAAAGGATTGATCGGCTCGCCGTTCCAGTATTTCCCGTCGGCGGGCCAGCGCATCACCTGAAAATGGAGATGCGGCGTGTTCTTCGGCGCGTTGCCCGTTGTGCCCACGAAGCCGAGCGTGTCGCCGCGAGAGATCGTCTTCCCGGGCGTCATCGCATCGTTGTAGTGATCCATGTGAGCGTAGTAATACACGATGCGCTGATCGGGATCGACGGTGTACATCGAGATGCCGCCGAGGGTGCTCGTCGTCATTCGCACGATGCGCCCGTCGTCCGCTGAAATGATCGGCGTGCCGCGCGGCGCGAGGATGTCGATGGCGCGATGAACGCGCTCGCCGTCGCGTGGATCGTTGAACGAATCCTCGACGCGCGTCATGTCCGCGCCGGCGACCGGGACGAGGATCTGGCGCGATCGCAGGTACTCGACGTCGGCGGACGCGCTGGTCGAGCCGGCCGGCCTGTACTCCGAGACGGTCATGAGCGGCACTCCAGACGGCGACGGTGCGGCTTTGGACGCCGGTTTGGATTCCGCGGGCTTTTCAGCGGTAAGCGGTTCGGGGTAGTACAGCACCGGGCGCGCGCACGCCGCACCGGCGAGAAGGCCTGAAAGCAGAAGTCTGGAGGCGGACCGCATCAGACGATTGACGACTCTCGCCGATGAAGGTTGCAGGTGTCGAAGGTCAGCGACTGAGCAGTCGCTTGCTCAAACCGACGCGCGAAAGCAGCGCCTCGAAGCGCGGATCGGCGCGGATCGGATCGAAGAAGCTCTCGAGCATCGATTCGCTCGAGAAGAAGGGATCGTGAATCGTGGCCGCGCGCTCGAGCAGGCTGAGCGCGCGCCGGTTGTCGCCCAGGCCGATATAGACGCGGGCCGCGGCGGCCGCCGCACCGGCTTTCTTCCCGATCGAGGATTCGAGCCCGCGGGCCAACTCGGTCGCCTGCGACGTCTTCCCCGCTCTCGCGTAGGCGTAGCCCAGCAGACCCATCGTCGGCACTGACGTGGCGTCGAGACGCGCCGCGTTCTCGAGCTCTCGCGTCGCCTCGGCGACTCGGTTCGCCTGCAGATAGACCGTGCCGAGCATGAAGCGGCTGACGAGCAATGTGGAGTCGAGCTCCACGGCGCGGCGCGCCGCGACGACGGCTGCTTCCGGCTGGCGCGCCGCGGCCAGCGCGAGACCGTATGAACCGTAGATGATCGGCGACAGTGGATCGAGCTCGGTGGCGCGCTTCAGTTGCGCCTGCGCGAGCGGAGCGCGGCCGTCGATCAACAGCAGCTCGCCATACCACTGATGCGCCGGCGCCGAGTTCGGGTCGAGACGCAGCGATCGTTCGTAATCACGTTCCGCTTCCGCCCACTGCCAATTGGCTTGGAGCAGCGCACCGCGTGAGGCGAAGGCGTCGGAAAGCGTGCTGTCGAGCGACACCGCGTGATTGATCGCGGCGAGCGCGAGCGGCATCACCGAGTCCGCGCGGACGTTCGCGTAGAGTGGAAGAAGCGCGTAGACGTTCGCGATCCCGGCGTACGGGCGCGCGAAGGTGGTGTCTTTCTTCGCCGCCTGCTCGAAGTAGTCGAGCGCGCGTTTGAGCGAGCTCTCACCGCGCTTGTCGAAGAAGAAGCGGCCGCGGAGGTAGAGATCGTACGCCTGCAGATCAGCCGTTCCGCGCGCGACGGCGGTAGTGCTTGCCGAGGCGACCGTGTCCTTGGCCGCGGGCGTCGTGGTCGCGGCAGCAGCGTGGGTACCGGACAACTCGGGCGAGATCGCCGACACGATCGCCGACGAGATCTCGTCCTGCATCTTGAACACGTCCTTCGACTCGCGCTCGAACATGTCGGACCACACGGTGAAGCCGTCGGCGGTGTTCACGAGGCGCGCCGTGACGCGCAGTCGTCCGCGGTCGCGCTGCACCGTTCCCACGAGCACCATGTTGACGCCGAGGGCTTTGCCGAGATCCACCGGACTCGCCGCCTTGTCGCGCGCGGCGCTCTCGTTGCCGGCGGCGACGCGAAGGCCGGAAATCCGGCTCAGCGCGTTCGTCAGCTCAGCGGTCATGCCGGCGGCGAAGTACGCGTCGCTCGTGTCGCGGCTGATGTTGACGAGCGGTATGACGGCGATCGACCGGCTTGTCGCGGCGGGAGTAGCCGCGGGTGCCGCCGCACTGGTGGGCGGAACGTGATGGTTCGAAAACCAGGCGCCGCCGGCCGCGACGGACGCGAGAATTCCCGCGCCGGCGAGTGCCCACAACACACGCTTTGGCTTCTGCGGCCTGGTCTGCGGCGCGGAGACGAACGTGCCGCTCACCACGGCCGGATCCTCGAGCAACCGCGTTACTTCGGCGGCGGTCTTCGGACGTTTCGCCGGTTCCTTCTCGAGCAGACGCATGATGAGCGTCGCCAGCGCTTCGGGCACGTCGTACCGACGTGATGCGATCTGAGGCGGCGCTTCGGTGAGTTGCGCGGCGAGCAGCTGTTGCGGAGCGCGACCGTGGAAGGGCGGCGTGCCGACCAGCATCTCGTACCCGACTATGCCGAGCGCGTAGAGGTCCGCGCGGTGATCGGTGGACGGATCGCCCGCCGCCTGCTCGGGCGCCATGTACGCCGGCGTACCGATCGATGTTCCGACCAGCGTGATCGTGCCGGTGCGCGTTGGCGTTGGCTGCTTTCCCTCGCGCGAGGCGGACAATGCTTTGGCGACGCCGAAATCGGTGACCGTCGCCGAGCCGCCGGAAAGCAGGATGTTGTCCGGCTTGATGTCGCGATGGATCACACCGCGGCCGTGGGCGTAGGCGAGAGCGCGCGAAACGTCCTTGAGGATGCTGACCGCTTCGCGGACGGAGAGCGGCCCGCGCGCCAGACGGGCGCGGACCGACTCCCCTTCGACGAACGGCATGATGAAGAAGGGCAGCCGGGTCGCGCCGTCGCCATCGTTTGGCGTGGTCTCGCCGGAACTGAGCACCGGCACGATGTGCGGGTGCTGGAGTGCCGCCGAGAGCATGATCTCGCGCTTGAACCGGTCTACCGACACCGTTGCTGCGAGCTCGTAGGGCAGCACTTTGACCACGACGAGCCGGCCGAGCGTGTTGTCGCGAGCGACAAACACGGTCGACATGCCACCGCCACCTAGCTCGCGCTCGATGGAGTAGCCAGATCCCAGCGTACGCTGGAGCTCGTCTCGAAGAATGGTCACGTCGTATGCGGGGAGACAGCGGAATGGCCCAAATTAGGCCCGCTCAACACTTGAGACACTGAGACTAACTCCAAGGTTGCGCATCGTATGCAATTCTTACGTAACGCGAACGGTACGGGGTTCGAAAAAAGCGCTCCCGGGCCGAACCGTGTCCGGCTACATTCCCGCCATGGCCAACCACATTGACCGCTATGTACCCGCCAATACGAACGGCGGATGGGGAGTCGCCAGTGGGGTGATTCTGCTCGCGATCATCTGCATCGCGACAGCGACCTACGTGCACAAGCAGACCTACAGACACCCGACGGATCCGACTTGGCATGGAAAAGGTTCCGGCGACGGCGCGCCGGCCGCTACAACAGGGGCCGAGCAAGAGCGCTGAGCGTTCGCGAATCTTGAATGCGGGGATGGCGGGGCCGACTGGTCCCGCCATTTTTGTCTTGGCACATCCAACGCCTTCATGACATCACCGTTTATCTATCAGCGTGCAGCGTCGGTCGAAGAAGCGCTTCAGCGCTTGGCGGAGCCGCGAACGCTACCGATGGGTGGCGGGACGGACCTGCTCGTCACGATCGACGAAGGCATCTACGCGCCGGACGTGGTCGTCGATCTGCGTGGAGTCCCGGCGAGCGACGGCGTCGAGACTCGAGAGGACGGATCGGTTCGAATCGGCGCGTCGGCCCGCATCGAGGATCTCGCGAATCACCCGCTGATTCGTGAGCGATACGCAGCCCTGGCGCAAGCGTGTTCGGTCGTCGGCACGCCGGCCTTGCGCGAGATGGGAACGCTCGGCGGAAACCTCTGTCAGCGACCGCGTTGCTGGTACTTCCGGCGTGGCATCTCCTGCCACAAGAACGGTGGCAACAGCTGTCCGGCGCGCGATGGTGAGAACCAATATCTGGCGATCGTCGACGGCGGGCCGTGTTTCATCGTCCACCCATCGGACCCGGCGGTCGCGCTCACGGCGCTCGAGGCCCAGATCGAGATCCGGTCGCGCAAAGGTGACCGGGTAATAGCGATCGAGGACTTTTACGTGCTCCCCCGGGAACGACTCGACCACGAAACGATCCTTCGGCCGGGAGAGGTGGTGACGGCGATCTTGTTGCCGGCAGCCGCTTCGGCCGGCATCCAGCGTTATCGGAAGCTGATGCAGCGAGAGGCGTGGGACTTCGCGCTCGTGAGCATCGCGGGCTGTCGGAGGGCGAACGGTGACGTGCGGATCGTCCTCGGCGGGGTGGCGCCCCGACCGTGGCGGGTGAATTCGTCGGTCGAGGAGGATGTGAGCTCAGGCGGGCTGGACGAGGAAGCGATCGCCACTCTGGCCGAGCGGGCGTTGTACGACGCCGAGCCGTTGTCGAAGAACGGCTACAAGATCGGGCTGGCCCAGGCGCTGATTCGAGATGTGATCCGCGACCTCGGGTAACGAGGCGGTGTTGGGTGAGCCTAGCCTACCTTCCCGCCTTAAATCCGACTAATTTTATCTGCTTAGCTGACCCCGCCTGAGGTCTCGGCGGCGAGCGCGGTGTGCTGAGACCGCAACCGATTCATGGAGAAGGACTTGCGCCGTGCCTTCGGTACGGCGCTCGCGGTCTCCGGTCGCTCGGTCCAAGCGGCGACAAACGAATTTCGCTAGCGGGTTGAACGGGAGTATTGATGAGCAGTTCAATCGAGTCACTGATCAGTCGAGAATATCCCGCCGGGTTCGTGACCGACATCGAGTCGGACACGCTGCCGCCGGGATTGAGCGAGGACATTGTCCGCGCGATCGCGGCGAAGAAGAACGAGCCGGCGTTCATGGTCGAATGGCGGCTCAAGGCATATCGCCGTTGGCTGACGATGAAAGAGCCGCACTGGCCGAACGTCACGTACGGCCCGATCGACTACCAGGCGCTCAGCTACTACTCGGCGCCGAAGACGAAGAAGCCGCTCGGCAGCCTCGACGACGTCGATCCCGAACTGCTCGCGACGTACGAGAAGCTCGGCATTCCGCTGCACGAGCAGAAAATGCTCGCCGGCGTTGCGGTCGACGCGATCTTCGATTCGGTGTCGGTCGGTACGACGATGCGCGAGGAGTTGTCGAAGCTTGGCATCATCTTCTGCTCGTTCGGCGAGGCGATTCGCGAACATCCCGAGCTCGTGCAGAAGTATCTCGGGTCCGTCGTGCCGTATAGCGACAACTTCTTCGCCGCGCTCAACAGCGCCGTCTTCTCCGACGGTTCGTTTGTCTACGTGCCGAAGGGTGTGCGCTGCCCGGTCGAGCTGTCGACGTACTTCCGCATCAACTCCGCCGACACCGGCCAGTTCGAGCGGACGCTGATCGTCGCCGACGAGGGCGCGTACGTCAGCTACCTCGAGGGCTGCACGGCGCCGAAGCGCAGCACGAATCAGCTGCACGCGGCGGTGGTGGAGCTCGTCGCGCTTCGCGGGGCGACGATCAAGTACTCGACTGTTCAGAACTGGTACGCGGGCGACAAGGAAGGTCGCGGCGGCATCTACAACTTCGTGACGAAGCGCGGCAAGGCCGCCGAGAACGCGAAGATTTCCTGGACGCAGGTCGAGACGGGATCGGCGATCACGTGGAAGTATCCGAGCGTGATCCTCCAGGGCGACAACGCGGTGGGCGAGTTTTACAGCGTCGCCGTCGTGAACAACAAGCAGCAGGCCGACACGGGGACGAAGATGATCCACATCGGCCGCAACACCAGGTCAACGATCGTCTCGAAGGGTATCTCGGCCGGCCAAGGGAACAACTCGTATCGCGGCAAGGTGCAGGTGCTGCCGAAGGCGGCCGGCGCGCGGAACTACACGCAATGCGACTCGATGCTGGTCGGCAATAGCTGCGGCGCGCACACCTTCCCGTACATCGAAGTCGGCAACAACAGCGCGATCGTCGAGCATGAGGCGTCGACGTCGAAGATCGGCGAAGACCAGATCTTCTACTTGAAGGCGCGCGGCCTCTCGGCCGAGCAGGCGGTGTCGATGATCGTGAGCGGCTTCTGCAAGGAAGTGTTCAAGGAGCTGCCGATGGAGTTTGCGCTGGAAGCGCAGGCACTGCTCGGGATAACGCTCGAGGGAAGTGTTGGTTGATCGTATTTGGGATCTCCGTAACTCAGACTCTGGAAGATCCTCGATCTTGGGTCCTAGATCATAGATGGAAGGGCGTTTCGCTGTTCATCTAGGATCCAGGACCCAGGATCTAGGATCTCACGAACCTCACATGTCACTCCTCGTCATTAAAGACCTAACAGCCAGTGTTGGAGAGAAGCCGATCCTCAAAGGCCTCTCCCTCACCGTCGAAACAGGCTCCGTCCACGCCGTCATGGGCCCGAATGGCTCCGGCAAGAGCACGCTCGCGCAGGTGTTGGCGGGCAACCCGGCGTATGAGGTCACCGGCGGATCGATCGAGTACGACGGTCGCGATTTGCTCGAGATGCAACCGGAGGAGCGCGCGCAGGCGGGGATGTTCTTGGCGTTCCAGTATCCCGTCGAGATTCCGGGCGTGTCGAACGCGTACTTTTTGCGCGCGGCGTACAACGAGATCCGCAAGGCGCACGGGCAGGAGGAGGTCGATCCGCTCGAGTTCGCGGATCTCATGGAAGAGAAGCTCAAGCTCGTCGACATGGATTCGTCGATGCTCAACCGGTCGGTGAACCAGGGCTTCTCGGGCGGAGAAAAGAAACGGAACGAGATTCTCCAGATGGCGGTGCTCGAGCCACGACTGGCGATTCTCGACGAGACCGACTCGGGGCTCGACATCGACGCGCTGCGCGTCGTGGCCGACGGGGTCAACAAACTCAAGCGGCCGGACAACGCGACGATCGTCGTCACGCACTATCAGCGTCTGCTCAACTACATCGTGCCGGACTTCGTCCATGTTCTCGCCAACGGCCAGATCATGAAGTCGGGCGGCAAGGATCTGGCGCTCGAGCTCGAGGAGAAGGGCTACGACTGGGTCACCGAGCCGCGGGGAGCGGCGGCGTGACGAGTCCCGTCGTGACGAGCGCCGGTGAGTCGTACGTCGCGGCGTTCGACGAATTGACGGCGGCGGCAGTCATGCCCGCCGGCGCGCAGTCGGTGCGCCGCGCCGCGTTCGATCGATTTGCCACGCTCGGATTCCCGACGACCAAGAACGAAGACTGGCACTTCACGAGTGTCGCGGCGATCGCCGAGGAGGAATTCACTCTCCTCACGGCGAAGAGCGGCGACGTGAAGCGTTCCGATCTCGACCGCTTCACCTTCGGCGCCGCCGGCTGGCACACGATGGTGTTCGTGAACGGCCGGTTCACACCCGAGCTGTCCGACATCGGGAAGCTGCCGGCGGGTGTGGCAATCCGCGATCTGGCGAGCGCCTGGGACAAAGGGACCGCGAGCATCGATCGGATCGGGCGGCTGGCGAGCTACGACAACAGCGCCTTTACCGCGCTCAACACCGCGTTCATGTACGATGGCGCGGTGATCGAGATCGGCAAGGAAGCCGACGTCGAGCGGCCGATTCATCTGCTGTACGTGACCGACGCAACCGCCGCGAAGGCGATGATGCATCCGCGCAATCTCGTCCTCGTCGGCCGTCACGCGCGCGCGACGCTGATCGAGAGCTACGTGTCGACGAGCGACGCGATGTACCTGGTCAACGCCGTGACCGAAGTGTCGGTCGGCGAGGGCGCGACGCTTCGCCACTACAAGATGCAGCGCGAAGGGCGGCGCGCGTTCCATGTCGGCACGATCGAGGCCCACCAAGCGCGTGATTCCCATTACGTGTCGTTCTCATTCGCGACCGGCGCGGAGCTGTCGCGCACGAACATCTACACGACGCTGGACGGCGAGGGGTGCGGCGCGACGCTCAACGGTCTGTACATGCTGGACGGTGAGCAGACGTGCGATCACCAAACGCAAATCATTCACGCCCAGCCGAACTGCTTCAGCCGCGAGCTCTACAAGGGCGTGCTCGACGATCGGTCGCACGGCGTGTTCAACGGCAAGGTCTACGTCCACCCGATCGCGCAGAAGACGGATGGCAAGCAGACGAACAACACGCTGCTGCTGTCGGACACCGCTCACATCGATACGAAACCGCAGCTCGAGATCTTCGCCGACGACGTG